>Ga0209633_10000018_pt1 | contig 192104 bp, 184 predicted proteins | sample Cruoilmetagenom1_FD_187290 | JGI IMG/M metagenome (GOLD analysis project Ga0209633, IMG submission 187290) | Oil polluted marine microbial communities from Coal Oil Point, Santa Barbara, California, USA - Sample 1 (SPAdes) (version 2) | ecosystem: Environmental > Aquatic > Marine > Oil seeps ... | reverse complement strand
TTTGTTCAATTGTATTCAAAACATTTTTGAGATCTTCCAAGATGAAAGTGTCTTGATTCTTAATCCCTCCTTTTCCTTTTTTGACAAAATAGCCAAAAAGCTCTGTTGGTTTCAAGAAAAATCCAAGATGTCCAATGCATCCTCCTTTAACATGGCGTAGATATTCCTTGCCTTTCTCTGTGTCTTCATTTATTTCTGCAAATTTGAAACTTTCACTAGCCAACAATTTTTCGTTAACATAAATTTCTAATTTTTCAGATAGATATTTATAGAAAATAAAACCAAGGATATAGTTCTTGTATTCATCTGCATGCATTTTCCCCCGCAAAACATTTGCGACACCCCACAGTTGTTTTTCCAATAATTGTTTTTGCTCCACTGTCATTTTTTCTTTTTACTTTTAATCTCTTATCCTTCACTTGTTACGTAGCATGCTACGTAACAAACTTTTTTATTTTATCATCCTTTCACTTTCACAAAACTCACACCCAAAGGATGTAAGCTTCAAAACGCCCCAAGTATATCATTGCTTGGAACAAATTTCAATTTATCACCTGAAATAAAGAAATTCTAAAATATTTTTGATTAGCTAATTTCTACTTCCCTATCCACTCCCTAATCGCCTCCTCATAGCTTCTCAATTTTGGAAACTTTGTATTCACAAGCACTGTTGAGGAAGCTCTTTTGGCTGGTCGTGGAAATTCATCTGCTGTTACTGGAAACACTTTTACATTTTTGATTTTTGCTATTTCAAACAATTTCAAAACTCCTTCATACCAAGTCACTGGACCTTCGTTGATCAAGTGATATATCCCATATTCATATTTTTCTTCAAAAAGCGTTTTCACAGCATTTGCTAAATCTACAACATAAGTAAAGCATGAGCGCTCATCATCCACAACTTTCAATTCATGGCGGTCTTTTGCCAGTCCAAGCATCACTGAAAAGAAGCTTTTCTTTGCATCATCTGAAATTCCCGCGTCACCGAAAAGTTTCGAAACTCTCACTAGATAAAATTTCTCGCCAACAACTTTCACATTCTTTTCGCCTAAAACTTTTGAAATTCCATAGTTTGAAATTGGACTTGTTTTATCAACCTCTGTATATTCTTTCTTTTCTCCATCAAAAATATAATCCGTCACAAACTGAACAAAAGTAGCACCAAGCTTCTTTGCAAGTTCCGCTAGAAAACCTGGAACTTCCCCGTTAAGCTCTTTGGCAAGTGCAAAGGCATCTTTGTCTGTTTCTGCTGCGTCTACGTCGTTAAAAGCCACACAGTTAACAATCAGATCCGGTGCGGCAAGAGTGACGTTATCCTTTACAGATTTCTTATTTAAAAGATCGAGGTTTTCCTTATCCCAAGCCTGTACATCATATTTCCCATCTTTATAGAAAACTTTTACGATTTCTTTTCCAAGCATCCCTTTTGCTCCCAGAATTAAAACTTTTTTCTTCTCCATGTCTAGAACTTTATTATTTATATTCGCTGATCATTTTCTCTAAATATTTTTTTGCTTTCAATTGCTCTTCAAATGAATTTTCTAATTCCAAGCTTACATACTCTGGTAAGTATTTCACATATTTTTTCATATAATCCAAGTCACTTAAGTGTTTCATTGTATGCACATTATAATAAGCTCCTGTTTTATCAAAGTTCTCCAAAAGCTTTTCTTGTACTCCTGAGATATGACAACAACCTACGTCATTGAGTTTTATTAGACTTTCAAAATCTTTATAGCTTTCAACTTTTTGCATCACACCTAAATCTTCCCAGTGTGAAAAATCGATGCAAATCCCTGCAAATTTTGATAGAAAAAAACGATATTCAGAATCAATTTGGAATGTGTTTTCCACAAAAATTTTATCTTTATTTCTCTCGAGTTTTAAGAGTGGCAAACCATATTTTCCAGAATGTATGTTGAAAACTTCAGTTTTATATCTTTCTATTAAATATTCTATCTCTTCATCAGTAAAATCATCCTTAAGATGTACATGGGGAATCTTTTCGAGTCCAGTGTTCTCAAGCAATCTATAAAGTTCCTGTCTTTCAACAGGCGAAAGACAAGTTGGGAAAAGTGCAATTTTTTTTAGCTTAAACATCTCGATGTCCTTAATTTTTTGTCTCCAATCACTCCCTGGTGTCGTTGTTAATCCTGGCAATATGGTGTGTTTCATCGCTTCTTCCTTATTTATTATACTGCTTTTTATAATACTCTTGATACTCTCCCGATTTAATCTTTTTCCACCAATTTTCATTATCCTGATACCATTCCACTGTCATTGTTATTCCTTTTTCAAAATCAATCTGTGGTTTCCACCCAAGTTCTGCTGTTGCCTTTGAAAAATCAATTGCATACCTCAAGTCATGCCCTTTTCGGTCAGCTACATATTCAATTTCTTCTTCACCTTTCCCCATAATGGAAAGGATTTCTTTTGTAATATCGATATTCTTTCTTTCAGCAGCACCACCCAAACAATAGGTTTCGCCTATTGTTCCATTCTTGATTATCATCTCAACTCCCCTATTGTGATCATCTACATGAATCCAGTCTCGTATATTCTCACCCGTACCATAAACTGGAATTTTTTTGCCTTCTACTAGATTCGTAACAAAAAGAGGGATGAGCTTTTCAGGAAATTGAAAAGGACCATAGTTATTCGAACAATTAGAAATGGTTATTGGAAGTTTATGTGTGTGAAAATAAGCTCTCACTAAATGATCTGATGCTGCTTTAGAAGCAGAGTATGGACTTCGTGGATCATAGGGAGTTTTTTCATTAAAAGCAGCGTCTTCACTTGAAAGCGCGCCGAAAACTTCATCTGTTGAAACATGATGAAATCTAATTCCTCCATTGTTTTTAGCTGCATCCAATAGATTCATTGTTCCTTCTACATTCGTTTTCACAAAATCACTACTATCTAGAACTGAACGGTCTACGTGAGACTCAGCTGCAAAATGTACGACCAAATTAAAGTTTTCTTTTTTGAATAGATCATTTATAAATGGGGTATCGCAAATGTTACCTTTTATAAATCTGTGTTTCTTGTTGTTCTCAATGCTTTTTAGGTTCTCTAAATTACCTGCATATGTTAAAGTATCTAGATTCACGATTTCATCCTGAGGATTTTTTCTTAACCAATAATGCACAAAGTTAGCTCCTATGAATCCGGCTCCTCCTGTTATCAAGATTTTCATAGTTTTTTGTTAAATCAAAGTTTTTTTAAATTCTTCAAATGTTTGCAAAGAAGCATCTTTTTCAGAAACAATCGGATCTTGCTCAAGCGGCCACTTTATATTTAGAGTTTTGTCATTCCAAATAATGCCACTGTCAGACTCTGGCGCATAAAGATTATCAACTTTGTACATAAATTCTGTATTTTTTTCAAGTGTACAAAAAGCGTGAGCAAATCCTCTGGGAATGTAAAGTAAACGTTTGTTTTTTGCAGATAACTCAAAACTTTCCCACCTGCCAAAAGTTTCAGAACCCTTTCGCAAATCAACTATAACATCAAAAACACTTCCAGTAACAACCCTGACTAATTTTGATTGTGCATTTGGAGGTAATTGAAAGTGCAATCCTCTTAAAACTCCTTTCTTAACTGAAAGAGAGTGATTGTCTTGAACGAAATCATCCATTATTCCGTTTTCCCTAAAAAGCTTCTGGGAGTAAGATTCAAGAAAAAAACCTCTATGATCTTCAAATACTTTTGGCTCCAAAAGCATAGCCCTCTTAAACTTTGTTTTTATGAAATTCATAGTTTATTTTAGACGTTATTACTATTAATCAACTAAAGTTTAGCATGTAGTCCTTTTTTTTCAAAGTAGAATAAAACCCCGATTTTTATCGTGGTTTTATTCTTTAGCTCTCTTTTTGCACTTCCCAGTCTTCTTTTAATTCGACAGAGTAGCCACTGCCCTTCCCGTCTTTATCAATAATTTTAATGGTTCCTTTGACAGAATCCAAACCTGGTTGTTTTTGGATCAGAAGTTTGTAATCATCTAGTGTAACTTTTTTTGCTAAATCATATGAAAAAGAAACTGTTTTTATTGTTCCTACTGGAACTTTTACAATTCCTCCAAAAAATTTCTTGTTTTGTTCTTTGCCATATTTAATCTGTGAAAGATTCTCAGAATTAGCCAACCAGCTTCCATCTGGAACAAAAATTCTTAGATATGATTGATAGTCTTTTATATACCAGTTTTTGGCTTTTCCTGTATGTCGATATGTGATAACTAGTGTTGCTCTTGGCTTTTCTCTGGAAAAATCAACCGTATATTCGAATGTCCTCTTTATCACCTTGTCAGTTTTATATGAAGCCAAATTTGCATCTACCATCATCAGATAATCATTTTGTGCTTCTTTTAATTGCCCATTCCAGCCTAATTTTTCAATTTTTTCTTGCAACTTAAAATCTTTGAAATTAAGCATTACATCCTTTTCGTTCAGATGTTTCTCAACCTTTTCAATCAAACGTTTTTTATCAGACAAACTTAGTTCTTGAGCTCTTGTAAGGATTGCTTTAGATAAATCTTTCATTATATATTTCCTTTGTCCTTCTTCAATACCTTGTTCAACATAAGCTTTTTCTACTTGATACTGAAGTTTTTCAATAGCATTTTCAGAGTTATATTCTCCTGGAAAACCCTTGATCTTCACTGGTCCAGTAATTTCCAAAAAAGACGGTAGCAGTTTTGTTGAAACTGCAACAACACCAGATATCTCTTCCTCACCACCTTCAATTCTATATAGTTCTTCAGCTTTTTCTGCATTCGTAGCAAAATCTGGAGACCAATTTGAATCTCTTAATTCCCAATCAGAAACCTTTAGATAATCCATCATTGGAAATGGAGGTGTCATTTTTGTTTCAACTCCAGAGTCAAAAACATTTGTATCGTGTGTATCAATAGAAATAACCTTCTCTCCTTTTACTTTTAAAATTCCAAAAGAACCGATATAGCCTCCTCCTGGACGCAATTCATTATTGTTCTGGAATAAAAGTAAAAAAGTTTTTTCTTCATCGTTGGCTATCTCTGGAATAATACTAAAGATTGTTGCCAATTCCTCTTTCCTTTCTTCATCAACAGGAAGAATTTTCGCAACAGAGCTTGCTACTTTTGCAATTGAGGTAAACTTCTTTTCAGATGCTTTAATCAAAAAGTACCATCCAGCTAGTAGCATTATCGCGACTATCCAAAATTTAATCAAAAATTTAGTTTGCTTTGCTTTTTTTCGTAAATCTAACATTTGTAATATTTAATCAATTAACTTAGTTTCTGTTAAACCAAAAACAATTTGTCTTTGTTTCAAGTTTAGTGTTGCACCATATAAAATCCAAAAAACTAGTGCTGCTGGTCCAAAAATCAATGTGTTGCTAGCAAGTCCCATTAGCAGAAGTTCGAAAAATATCGCTATAATCATTATCAACCAAACTCTTTTATGTCCATCCGATCGTATGTATATATTTCTAATATCTTTAAAGTATTGATAAAGTGCACCCATAAAGATGACGACACCAATTAATCCAAAATTATTCCAGATAAGAAGATATGAATTGCTAATCCTCTCTTCGCTTGCAATTGGATTTCTTTTATCAACCTGCCAAGCACTACCCCATAGCCAGTTCTCTTTTATTTGTTCAAAACCAGAAAACCAAGTTTGAATATTGTCTTTTTTTTCAAGACTTATTGCTGGTCTAAAAAACGGCACTACTAAAGTTAATACAATCAAGAAACCTGCCATAAAAGAAATAAGTCGATTATTTCTCAGAAGTATACCAATTATAAACAATCCGATTCCAAGAGCAATAAGTGCTATGTAAGAAAACGTTAGCACAAGTGCCAACATTTGAATAACTATTAGAAAAACTAGCATCTCTTTGCTCTTTAGAAATCTTAATAAACTATCTTTCATGAGACTATCTTTGATTCTAGAAAGAACTCTTTCTTTTATGAAATTAGCCTTTTTTATCGAATAGGCTGAATCCAAAAGCCTTACTTTTTCTTCTATTATGCTCAATGGTCTAGTTTTCCGTACTTTCCTTTTTGTATTTATCAGTGTCCCAATCGTAATGGGAATAAAAATAAGTAATAACGGAGCTAGAGCATTTGCCCCTACCCGTAATAAGAAACCATTTCCCAAGAAACCATTAATTTGAGTCTCCACTGTAGCAAACGCTAAATTCTGTGTTTTTCCTGATGATATCCCTAATCCACCAGATGTTTGCCAAGAAGTGAAGAAGGCTATTATTCCAAAAACAGAGTGTGCTACTCCCGCTGATATGAGTAAGTTAAAAAATCTTTTCAAACGTTTCTGTGTCTGAAAAAAGTAATGAAATGTTGTTAATGATAACCAATAAAAAAGAATTAAAAAACTTACAAACCAGACACTATTGTCTATATTTACACCAAAATAGCTACCAAAGAACATTGTACTTCCTCCAGAAATAAGCAGTAAAAGAAAATAAAATGTCAATTTATTTAGTTTTACCTTCGCTCCTTCAAATATAATTGAAATAAGACCTATTAGAGCAAGTAATGTCAATAATAAATCAGAAACTGTCGCAAAATCAGATGTGATTTTGATAGAAGGAAACATTATAACAATGAAAAAGAGAAACAGCCAACCCCTGGAAAAACTTTTCTGAAAAATTGCAACTGCAACAAAAAGTAAAAATGTAACAGCTGCTAAGGAAAAATTTAATGTAGTAACCAAAAGAAGAGCAAATGAGATAATCCCAGCTGCTATAGTGATTGCCGTATCTTTAAACGTGTTTTTTATAAAATTTATCAACTCCACTTAAATAAACTAATTTTTGTAAATTGAACGCGCTAAATAATTTCGACATTGTTTTACTATAGCATAAAATCAAATTTTTGGCAAGTGTAGCTATCAAAATCAACTTTCAGTTTAAAATCATTCTTTTTTTAAAGAATATACCTTGAACAACAAAACGGAATTCCCTTGTTTAAAGGAATTCCGCTTAAATAAAACTTTTTTTTCTAGATATATCCATCTGCTTTTTTTATAAGCTTATAGCTTAAGGCAAAAAACAAAACCCCGATAACAGAACAAACTACTGTTGAAATACAATAGCAATTGTGACAAAGTCGAAGTTTGCGAGCTGTAAGCATAATGTACATATTTATTCTTTTTATCAAAATAGTATCAAGTATGCTTACGACAAAAAACAAAAGTGCCAATGATGTCATAATGGTTGAAACAAACATAAAAAAGAAAAGTTCTTTTTTTGAATAAAGTGCTAAACCAAACACAAGAATCACTACAAAACTACTAATAATTAAATTAAGTGTAACAAACCTCTTCCAATTTACTGCTTCTTTTTCAGACTTCACATAACACCTCCATGCTAATTTTGTTAAAAGCAAAACAAGACTCTTGTTTAAAATTATGAGATTAATAAAACAACATATAAAGATATCTTTATCAACAAGTAATGGCAAAAAGAGGCCTTTATTTAGAAAAATGAGTTGAATACTTGTGAGAAATATTCTATAATTCAAAAACAGAGGTTAGAGAAAACACTGTTAAAATCTTGAATAGAAATATTTAGTCAAGATTTAGTATTAGCTTATTTTAAAATCAATACCTTTAGATACAAATGAACAATAAGAAGTTTTTGTTATACACACCGCTTTTTTTCGCGCTGTTTTTTTTGGCAACAATACCCTTTAATCTACGTAAAATTTTTAATTTCGAAAAGATTGAAGGACTTGAAGGATTTAGAGAACATATCTCTTTTTCATTATTTGGTTTCGATATCTTGTTGCTATTATTCTTCCTTGTTAGCATCTTTGCATTTTTTTATTCAGGAAGATCCTTACGGAAAGAATTCTCTTTTAAAAAAGGCTTAAAAAGTCCACTAACCATTTTTATTTTTTGGATTTTTTTAACAATTTCTTGGTCAGAAGAACCAACGATTGCTCTTTATCATTCAATCAGGATGTTAGCAGCTATTTTAGCTTTTTTGGCTCTTAGAAACACACTGCAATACAAAAGAAGATTTTTTATTTATGCTGCTTCAACAATCTTTGGTGCTGGTATACTACAGGCAATTATTGGTATCCTGCAATTTATTTTTCAAAAATCCCTAGGTTTAAAGCTTTTAGGAGAGAGTGATATATCCAGAACAATTCTTGGTGTTGCTAAATTCGAAATATCTGGCACAAAAATTATTAGAGCATATGGAACATTCCCACATCCCAATTTATTCGGAGCATTTCTACTCCTTGCCTTAGCTGCAGGAGTTTGGTTGATTCTTTTCGTAAATTTTTCGAAAAGGTCCCGGATCTTAAATATCTTTATGCCAATTTCTCTAGCAATTATACTTGCTGGTATGGCACTTTCCTATTCCCGGTCAGTCATCATTGTCTTGCTTGTATTTATTTTCATGATTGCATTTGCTCACAAAAAACGCTTTATAAGCATTTTCAAACAAGCTTGCGAGCGGTTTAAAATTCCCAAGACTCTTCAGGAAGCAGTTGGCATTCTTTTGATTTTTTCAGTACTTTTTGTATCATACAACATCCTTTCTACTAGAATTTGTTTTAATAAATGTGGAAACGACAACTCTATTGATTTACGCTTTAAGTATATTGAAACAGCAACATCTATAATAACAAAATATCCACTACACGGGGTTGGTATAGGAAACTTCATAACATTTCAAAAAAAACACTTCTCCAAAAAACTCCATCCATGGGAGCAACAACCCGTACATAATATTTATTTCTTGATAGCTAGTGAAGTAGGTCTTATTGGTTTTATAGCTTTCTTGTATATCATCATTAGTTATGCCAATATTTTTCAAAAAGGGTTTTTTGGTAGATTACACAATCCTTTTGTTTTGTGTTTTTTCGGATTTTTAATCCTAGGATTAATTGATCATTACTTTTGGACACTTCCTCAAGGAATGCTTATATTCTGGATTTCTCTTGCCTTTTTTTGTTCATCGGCTAAGATTACTAAAGTAGAAAAAAAACCAAAAAAAACTTAATTTCAACCTTAATTATCTAGAATAAATGCCTCAAATCAATAAAGAAAACTTTGTAAAAACATATATCCCAAAAGACCATGAGCAAGATATATATCAAAAATGGGAATCTTCAGGTGCTTTTAATCCAGACAACTTAGACCTGGAGGAAAATACACCTTCCTATTCTATTGTTATGCCACCACCAAATGTTACCGGGACTTTACATATGGGACATGCTGGAATGTTGGCTTATGAAGATATCCTGACTCGATTTCATAGAATGAAGGGATTTCGAACACTTTGGCTACCTGGCACAGATCATGCTGCAATTGCGACCCAAACAAAGGTTGAAAAAATAATAAAAGAAGAAGGACTAACTCGTCATTCGCTCGGAAGAAAAAAGTTTTTACAAAGAGTTGAGCAATTCGCTCAAAAATCACACGACACGATTGAAGATCAAGTAAAAAAAATGGGGTCCTCTTGCGATTGGTCAAGAGAGGCATTCACTCTAGACAAAACAAGAAATAAAGCAGTGAATTCCGTATTTAAACTAATGTATGAAGACGGTCTTATTTATCGAGGAGAAAGAGTTGTTAATTGGTGCCCGCGTTGTCATAGCACACTTGCAGATGACGAAGTTGAGCATGAGAATAAAAAAGCAAAACTCTATACATTCAAATATTCAAAGGATTTTCCTATCTCAATTGCCACAACAAGACCTGAAACAAAAATCGGTGACACAGCAATTGCAGTTAACCCAAAAGATGAAAGATATAATAAATACGTAGGTAAAACCTTTAAAGTAAATTTCATTGGAGTAGATTTGAAAATCAAAGTAATTGCCGATAGAGAAATTGATATGGACTTTGGAACTGGAGCACTTGGTGTTACCCCGGCGCACTCAATGGTTGATTGGCAAATGGCTGAAAACAACAACCTTGAAGTAATCAAGGTTGTCAATGAAGACGGAAACATTAAGAATGGTTTTGGTGAGTTCTCGAAGCTAACCGCTTTAGATGCCAGAGCTCTTATTGTTCAAAGAATAAAAGAATCTAATCTTCTAGAGAAAGAGGAGGAGATTGAAAACGCATTGTCTCTTTGTTATAGATGCGACACTTCTATCGAACCTCTTCTCTCCTTGCAATGGTTTATCGACGTTAACAAAAAGACCAAACGTCTTGGAGATAAATCAATCAAGGAAATATGTATAGATGCCGTAGAAAATGGCGTTTTTGGTAAAGAAAAAATTAATATTATACCAGAGCGCTTCGAAAAGAATTATTTTCATTGGATGAACGATCTGCGTGATTGGTGTATTTCAAGGCAAATTTGGTATGGTCATAGAGTGCCAGTTTGGTATAAAAATGACGAAACATTTGTTGGTATAGACGGACCAAAAGAGGATGGGTGGAAGCAGGATGAAGATACACTAGACACTTGGTTTTCCTCAGGAATGTGGACTTTTTCAACTTTAGCAAACAATCCAGAACAAATAAAAATCGAGGATGGGAAAATAGTAATTGACAACAAAGATTTTGAGAATTTTCACCCCACGGCTGTTTTGGAAACTGGATATGATATTTTGTTTTTCTGGGTTGCAAGAATGATCATAATGACAACTTATGCTATAAATGATATTCCGTTTCAAGATGTATATCTTCATGGTTTGGTATTAGATGAACATGGGAAGAAAATGTCTAAATCAAAGGAAAATGTCATCAACCCTCTTGATATGATTGATAAATATGGAACAGACGCAACAAGACTTTCACTAATCACTGGCTCAACTCCAGGCAAAGATTTAAAATTATCTGAGAAAAAAATAGAGGGCCTTAGAAATATGGTGAATAAACTTTGGAATATCTCAAGATACATAATCGAAACAATCAAAATAGACGACTCACCAATTAAAAGAGAAAGTCTAACTACGGCAGACAAAGCAATTTTGCAATCTGCTAGAAAACTTATTATTGAAACAACAGAAGATATCTCATATTATCGTTTTTCAAAAGCCACAGAGTCTCTACGAGAATTTTCCTGGAATGAACTTGCTGACTGGTATCTTGAAACCACAAAATTTGATAATAGTTCAGAAAAAGCTAAAAATTTAACCGTTATCTTACGGGATTTATTAAAAATTTGGCACCCTTTCATTCCTTTTGTAACAGAAACAATTTGGGAAAAATTCAATAACACACTTCTCATAACAGAAAAGTGGCCTGGTACAAAGATTTATGACAACGTTCTTAATGAATCCGACAAGAAGGATTTGATGCTCTTCGATAAAACAAAAGAAATAATAACATCAATCAGAAATATCAGAGCTGAATACAAAGTTGGATTAGATAAAAAAATTGATGTAATAATATATGCAAATGAATTGGTAAAAGAGTTGAGCTCCCAAGAGACTTTAATCAAAAATCTAAGAACTGGCATAGATAATCTTTCAATTCTAGAAACAGGAGAAAAAATAGACGATGCTATCTATAAATCATTGGGAAAAATTGAACTTTTCATTCCATTGAAAAATTTAGTAGATACAAAAAAAGAAAAAGAACGTCTGTCTAAAGAACTAAAAGAGGCTGAAAACTATCTTATATCAATAGAAAACAAGTTGCAAAACAAGGCTTTTGTAAAAAATGCTCCAAGCGAAGTTATCCAAAAAGAACACACAAGAGCAACTTTGACAAAAAATAAAATTGAAAAAATAAAAGAATTTTTGATCAAATTAAATCAAAACTAGTCTTTTAGATAAAAATAAAACAAAAAATTGAAAACTCAAATACCACACATTTGCCTAATATTTTTTATATTTGGTATTACAGCTGGCTTTGTTTCTCTAATCATAATAACACTACTCCCGTCAAACCTTTCTAGCAATGAAACTGTCGCTAGTATCGCTCTCCTTGCTATAATTGAAGAAGTTGTAAAATTTTCAATATTATATTTTATATATTCAACACAATTTTCACTTAAATTTAAGGTAGTTTTAAATTTGTTGATATTTCCAATTTTCTTAGGACTTGGTTTTAGCTTCTTCGAGTTATCAATGATATATTTTCAGCAAGAGACATTGCCCCTTGTAGCTTCTTTCCCAATTTTTGTTCATATTTTTTCAGCAATTTTCCTAATGAATGCTGTAAATACCTTTTTTAAAGGGAAATCAAAGTTTAAAATGACAATGTGGATACTCTTGGCAGTCTCAGTACATATATGTTATAATGTTATTATAGTTAAAATTATTTGACCTTAAAATAAAAAGAGCCTAAAAAAACTAAAAATAGAAAATGACAAAACAGAAAAAATCCTTTTTTGAAAAGTTAACTGGGATAAAGAAAATCACGGACGAAGATCAATTAGAGGAATTGGAATTACAAGAATCGCCCGAAGGAGGTTTCGTAACACAGTTTGAATCACAGAAAGAAGAGTTATACGAATTTCCTGAACGAGTCCAACAAGAAGAAGAATCGCAAGAAGAACAAAAACCAATTCAACAAAACGAACCTATGCAACAACCACAACAAGAATTTGAACAACCAATCGAGTCTGAGGGCCAATTGACTATAGATGTGTATCAAACAAACGATGAAATTATCATCAAGTCAACTATTGCTGGCGTTAAACCCGAAAATCTTGATGTAAATATTAACAATGACATGGTCACGATTAGAGGTGAAAGACAACAAGATGATGAAGTTCCCGTTGACAATTACTATTATCAAGAATGTTACTGGGGTCCATTTTCTAGAAGTGTTATCCTACCTGTAGAAATAGTAGCTGACAAAGCTGAAGCAACGATGAAAAACGGAATATTAACATTGAAACTACCAAAAGCAGACACAACTAAGACGAGAAAAATTCAAGTTAGAGGCTTTTAAAAAAATAAGTATTTTTTAGAATGATGGAAGCCAGCATAAAAGCTGGCTTTTGTTTTTTTCGAGAAACGGAGCTTGGCTTGAAAAAAACAACAATTAGGCTATCCTAGGTATATGAATTTAGTTAGAAATACAATTTTATCTTCAATTTTGATGTTCGGTTTAATGCCGAACACTATTTATGCTTCAAATATTGCCAAAAATGAGGATTTGGAGATACAGTTCGTAAGTAATACAACGTTGCAAACATTTCTCGATAAAACAATTGATTTAAAATTCAAAGACGAAAACTTCAAATTTGAAACAAAGAAATTTGTTAATTGGGAAAATAACTTTGCATTTCAAGAAAATTATGAATCAGAAATTGAAAAGTCTACAATATGCAAAGACTTATTAAATCTCGAAGATGCAGAGTCTTCATCCTTCCAAGCTAGTACTATTATTTGCGATCTGACTAAAACAATACCCTCTTCTGGAAATATAAAAAAGAAAGCGCTTTTGAAAATAGATAACAAGAAATTAAATACTTTTATTTCTTCCTTAAGCGAAAAAATTATTTCTATTCCTACAAATGCAAAAATAAAAGTGGTTGAAGAAAAAAAAGAGAACCAAAAAAAAGAAGTGCCCCCGGAATTAGCTAGCAATAACGAAAATACAACTAAAAATCACTTAGAAATAACCGAACCAGCAAAACCAGGATTTAAACTTGATGAGGAAAAGACTTTTGAAGGCATCGTAAAAACACTGAATGATTCAAATAATAACCTATCTCTCCAACTTCCAATTACAGAAATAGCAGCAGAAATATCCAAAGAAACTCTTGATGATCTAAAGATAGAAACCAAAATTGGACACGGGGAATCAAACTTTGCAGGCTCACCCAAAAACAGAATACATAATATCAATGTTGCAGTTGAAAGATTCCATGGATTATTATTATCTCCTAATGAGGAATTTTCTTTCACAACAATTTTAGGTCATGTCGACAAAGAAACTGGCTACAAAGAAGAGTTGGTGATCAAAGAGAACAAAACAATCCCTGAATACGGTGGTGGTGTCTGCCAAGTTTCAACGACTGTTTTCCGAGCAGCACTAAATACGGGACTTAAAATCACAGAAAGAAAAAATCATGCCTATCCCGTCCAATATTATAGCCCTCAAGGTACAGATGCTACTATCTATATCCCTAAACCAGATTTGCGTTTTATTAACAACACCCCAGGATATTTATTATTTCAAGCTTCTGTTGAAGGACGAATACTTTCTTTTGATATATTTGGACAATCAGACGGAAGAGTAATCGAAATGGAGGGCCCAAAGGTCACAGAAAGAACCCATGAAGGAGTTTTAAAGGTAACATTGAAGCAGATAGTCAAAAACAAGGAAGGCGAGCTTATATTCGAAGATACATTTAAAAGTGTTTATGATAATCCTGCGAAATATCACGAAAAAGAAATCTTAGACAAAAAACCTTTGGATTGGTCAAATAAACAATGGAAAGCTTACAAAAAAGAACATAATTTGTAAAAATCATAAAAATGTATTTTATATTTGATATTGGAGGAACCAAAATAAGGGTTGCTGTCTCAGCTGATAGAAAAACAATTTCAAACTATACTGTGTTTTCAACTCCAGGAGACTTCAAAGAAGGTGTTGGTATGATTGTTTCTGCTGCCAGAGGGCTCACTAATGGACAAAAAATAACAGCCATTGCAGGTGGAATAGGTGCTCCTTTAGACAAAAATAAAAGTGGTGTTGCTAGTTCCTATGAAACAGTAGATAAATCATTATCACACTGGGCTGGAGAATCCCTACGAGATGAATTAGAGGCTGAATTAAGAGCTCCTGTTTTTTTAGAAAATGACACTGTTATGATTGGTCTTGCAGAGGCATCTCAGATAAAAAATCATGAAAATAAAATAGTTGTTTATTACACGGTTAGCACTGGCGTTGGGGGCTCTCTTATTATTAATGGAAAAGTTGGAGAAAATGCTTTTGGATTTGAGCCAGGAAATCAGATAATAGACCCTACTCAATCGCTTTGCCCTGATTGTAGAAAACCTGGTAGATTGGAAGATCTAATTGGTGGAAATTACATCGAAAATAGAACAGGCAAATTACCAGAAGAAATTAATGATGAAAAATTCTGGGATAATATCGCTAAATATCTAGCAATAGGATTGACTAACTCTGCTGTACATTGGTCACCTGATGTTATAATTTTAGGTGGTTCATTGATGTATAAAATTTCAATTAATAAGGTCAAGGAGTGCTTTGCTGAAAATTTAAATATCTATCCAAAGATTCCTAAGATAAAAAAAGCAAAACTTGGGGACTTAGGTGGGCTCCAAGGATCCATAGAATATTTAAATTCAAAACTAAAAAAATAAAGGATAAAAAAACAGGATTAAATATCCTGTTTTTTGAACTCTTTTTTTGAATTTTATTCTGTCACTCTTATTATCAAAGCATTCTTTTCCTTTTCCTGTGACTTCCCTTCTCGTATGGAAACCATCTTACCAACTTCTAAATCATCAATTTCTCCCACAACTTGCTGGATCTCCTCTGCATCAACAAACTTTTTCTCTACTATCACCAATGTGTTATCCGTTACAACGTATTTAAAAAACTCTCTTTCATTAACATCCTCATTTTTCGCACTTGATTCAATAATCAACTCTTCATTTGAAACTGCAATTAAAATCCCTTTTTTCTCACTAACAATTTTTTGTTGTTTTTGTTTTTCTTGTTCAGTGGCAATTTCCAACCCCTTAACCCTATTAGCTTCCCTTATTTGCATTGTTTTTTTATAATTTGCGTTCTTTGACCTCACTTGGGAAACCGTTAAAGTCGTGGTTGTAAAAAACAAAAAAATAAATGCAATTCCAACAATTATAGCCATTCCAGCTGGAAGGACTTTCTCTTCTTTTTTGCGTAACATATTTGATGTTTTTTAATTTTTTATTTTTGTGTATCTATAATAATTTTAACATAAACATAAAAACAAAACAAATTGTCTTGTTTTTATTTGAAGCGACTAGAGGCAAAGCTCACTCGCCATGTTTATGATTAATTCCAAAAAGATCCTTCTGAAAAAGGATTTTTTTGGAATTAATCATTTTATTTTATACTATGGGCGGCTAGAGGGAATTGAACCCTCATTAGCGGTACCACAAACCGTCGTTCTACCATTGAACTATAGCCGCCACGTTCCATGTAATAAAAACATTTATTACAAAAAATATTATAGCATAATTAAAAAATTTGGCAAGATTTTAAACAATTATATCTATCCTATAACATTTTGACTTTTATTCTCTCTGAAATATCTTATATTCTTAACTATTGTAGAAGAAATTCTTTCAAGAGCTTCTTTGCTGTTAAAAACATTGTGTGGAGTAAATACAACATTTTCCATATCGAAGATAGCCTTGTCTCTAAAAACATTTCTTAATTTTTCTGTATTTCTCTCAAAAGATAGTAGTTCTCTTTCCTCTTGTATCGACTCTTCTCCTTCTATTACGTCCAAACCAGCATCTGCTATATCTTTGCTGTTTAGAACCTCATATAATGCCTTTGTGTCGACAAGCGCACCTCTACTAGTGTTTATTAAAATTGCGCTTTCTTCATTTTCTTAAAACATTCCCTATCAATCATATGAAAAGTTTTTTTGTTCAGTGGAACACTAAGAGAAACAATGCAAGAATCTTTCAAGAGTTTCTCTAATTCATCTGTGTATTGAAAATTCAAAATTTCCGCTAACATTTCATCTCTATACTTATCAAATGCAATAATCTTCATTCCAAAACCCTTGGCTATCTTAATAATATACTTACCTATGTACCCAACTCCAATAACATCTAAGGTCTTTCCTCCCAAATCAAAACCTTGAAGCCCTGATATTAAAAAATGATTTCGAGATTCTCTCAAATAAGATTTATGGACATTTCTTGATAGTGACAAGATAAGCGAAAAAGTATGTTCAGCAACGGTATTTTCACCATAAAATGGAACATTTGAAATAGTTATGTATCTTGCTTTACACTCCACTAAATCAATGTGATCAAAACCGGTCGAACGTGTTGATATAAGTTTCAAATTTTTGAATTTATCCAAAATTTCTTTAGATAGATCAGAGTAGATAAAAACAGACAACACATCAGCGTCAAAATCCTCCTCTCTTATTTTTGATTCTTGTATTGTATCCTCATAAAAAATAATTTCACAATCTGATAATTTTTTTCCATAAAAAAACGAGATTTTTCTTTTGATTCAAAAAATAAGATCTTCATATATTCTTACAGATTTAGTTTTTATATCTATCAGTATAACATTTATGTACAAAAAAACACGAATTACTCGTGTTTTTTATCGGTGCGCCTGGCAGGACTCGAACCTGCAACACCTTGGTCCGAAGCCAAGTGCTCTATCCAATTGAGCTACAGGCGCAAAATCAAGTGCACCATGAGAGATTTGAACTCCCGACCATTCGCTTAAGAGGCGACTGCTCTACCGACTGAGCTAATGGTGCATATCAGAATATAAACTACGAAATTTATAATAAACTAAAAAAAGCATTCTGTCAATCTTTTCTCTTTTAAAAAATTTTCTTTATAACACCCTTATAATCAGACAAATTAGCAATGTATTGAATCACCTTTGCTAATTTTCTATGATCATGCCTTATAAGAGCTCTAACTCCTGAAATTTCATCACTTTTTGAAAATTTTTGCTCCTCCCCAAGAAGACTAGATGCTACTATTTTATAATTTCTTTTTATAGAATCATCTGTTTCATCAAAAACCAAAATATCCTCACCTCTTTTTTTGTATTTTTCTACAAGCTCTTTTGTAGGTTTTTTTGTATTGAAAATTACAAAATCAATTCGTTCCTTACCAATAAATTTATTGATCATCCCAACATAATCGTCCAATTTAAAAAGACTAGTGTGTCCAGCTTTATTCACTAAGTTGGACACATATACTATTTGCGCTTTGGTTTCTTTTAAAACATCTGGAATTCCCTTAACCAAAAGATTTGGTATCACACTGCAATAATGATTACCTGGCCCAATAACAATTAGGTCCGCTTCGTTTATAGCCCGGAGAGCTTTTGGGTTTGCTTGAGCACTTGGGAAAAGTGATATTTCTTCAAGACCAATCTTTTCTATTTCTAAATTTTCATTGATTTCACCCTCCCCCTTGATGACTTCTCCGCTTTTTAATTTTAAATTTAAATTTGTATCGCTTTCAGTAACTGGGATAACTTCACCTTTTATATTTAGTGCTTTCATAGCAACCTGGAGTCCACTTGAGAAATCACCTTTCATCTTTTCAAGCCCTGATAAAAACAAATTTCCAACTGCATGACCCTTTAAATCACCATTCTCAAAACGATAATTAAAGATATCCCGCCAAAGAAGTGGTTCCTTACTAAGAGCTACGAGACACTGTCGCACATCACCTGGCGGCAAAACTCCAAGTTCATCACGCAATCTGCCGGTTGAACCTCCATCATCTGCCATAGAAACAATCGCGCTAATATCAAAATCATAATCTCTCAAACCTGACAAAAGAACAAAACTGCCTGTACCTCCTCCAATCGTTACTATCTTTTTTCTCATTTAGTTTACTTAGTCATTTCATTTTTTAACTCTTCAAGCGCTCGTTCAAACTGAGGATCCTTCTTTTGTTCATAGTCTTCCTTTTCCATCTTCACTTCAATATCTGGATCAAGACCAACCTCATGAATTGAATCTCCTTTAGGAGTTAACCACTTAGCAATCGTTATCCTCATGCTCGAGTTATCTCTAAGTCCCTGCACTTGTTGAACAGAACCTTTTCCAAAACTTTTTTCTCCAACCAATTTCACTCCTTTTATATCTCTCAACGCTCCTGCCATAATCTCTGAAGCACTTGCACTTCCACCATTCATAATAACAACTATTGGAATTTCTAATAATTTATCGCTCTTTTTCTGAGCCCTGAAAGGAATATTGTCATCATTTCGACCCTTCTCCCAGACAACGACTTCACCTTTTGGGACAAAAGTTGAAATCATATCAACAGCAACATTAAGATATCCACCTGGATTATTTCTAACATCGATTATTAGACCCTCTATATTATCAGTTTGAGCTGTTATAACGGCTTTATCAAATTTTCTTCCTGTATTTTCTAAAAACTTTGAAATCTTAATATAACCAATATTACCTTCTTTTTTCTCATACTTCACACTTTCTAATTCTATAGTCCCTCTTGTTATGGAAATTTCTAAGGTTTCCCCTGTCGCTTCTCTTGCAACTGTTAATTTAACGTCAGTTCCTTTTTCACCTCGTATTAGTTTAACTGCATCATTCACAGTCATGTCTAGTGTCACTTCATCAAAAACTTTCACTATTATATCTCCCGCTCGTAAACCAGCTTCCTCAGCTGGCATACCCTCAAGAGGAGCAATGACTGTAAGCATACCTTTTTTCATTCCTAGTTCTGCTCCAATACCTTCAAAACTGCCATCCATGTCAGTATTGAACTCCTTTGTCTCCTCTGGGTCCATATAAGCAGAATAAGGATCTCCCACGGCAGATACCATGCCCTTTATTGCGCCATATACTCTTTTTTGTGAATCAAGCTTATCAACATCAACAAACTTACTGTCCATATGCCTCCATGCCTCCCAAAAAACATCAAAATCAACATCTTCTGGCTTTTCCTTTTCTGCATTTGCAAAAACAGGATCGTTTTTACTTAGCGGTTTTATAATGCTTGTTAGTCTGTCTTTTATACTGTCCTTTTGAGACGATCTTCCTCCTAAAAAAAATCCTGCAATAAAAATAACTACGACGAGCACAATAAATCCGAAATTATTCTTTCTCATCACATTTTTATTTATAGATGTTAAACTGCTTCCATCTGAATTGCTTGAAAAACTAGAATTATCAATTTCAACTCTATCTTTTGAAGTTTTCAAGTTGCCTTCTTTATCAATAGTGATTATTGATTCTTCCTCTCCAGTATCTTTTTTTTTATTTTCCTGATTCATTTGTTGTTTTTTCTATCTTTTTGTTAACTTGCTCATGAGGATTTCCTCTACTTATGAATTTTATAAAATATTTCAACGAGCTGACAATATGCGCTCTCGTATATTTATTAAACAATATAGAACTAAAAGCATTTTTACTAGCACTAGCTCTACCATGGTAATGAAAAACTCGCACATGCGGATTATATATAACTTTAAAACCTTGTTCCCAAAAACGTCTACACCAGTCAACATCCTCAAAATACATAAAATAACGTTTATCATAAGGACCAACTTTATCAACAATCGTTCTTTTCGTCATCATAGCACTTCCCATGACCCAATCTGCGCTAAACGGTTTTTTGCTTTTCTGCTCACTCTTCATAAGAAACCTACTCAGTGGCTTTTTAGCAAAACTCATCTTCCCTAAAATTGTTCTTCTGTAGAGAATTGTTAGTGGCGAATAAAATCTAAAGCATGATTGCTGAACGGAATTATCAAAATTGATGAGTTTTGGCGCAACAATACCAACATCTTCATTATTCTTGATAAAAACTAGAAGCTTCAAAATAACATCATCCTTAACTATGATATCTGCATTTATAATAAACAAAAATTCACCTTTAGCGACATTTAATCCTTGATTCACAAGTCCACCGAAGCCTTTATTTTTTTTGTTTGATATAAAATGAACATTTTTAAAACCTTCTCTAAACAAATCATGTGTTGGCTCTTCTGTGCTACTATCAACAACGATGATTTCATAATCTAGTTTTTTGACATTTTTTTGAATCGACTCAAGACACAGCTTAAGTAGCTCTGGATTTTTATACGAAGTTATGATAATTGATAATTCTGGTTTTCCTTTCTTCATTTAGGCGCTTCTTAGTCTATTTTTCAATCTTTATTCTCACCACAGTCTTAGTATACATATGTGAAATTACTTTTGTACCTTCTGGGATATTCAAGTCCTCCACCTTTATATTCACTGTCCCTTCTTCTTTCACTTTTGGCAACTTACTTAAATCAATAACTATCTTATCACCTTCATAGTTCCCTTCTATTTTTACTTGATCTATTTTCTGTGAAACCTTCACTTTATATTTACTGGAAGCGTCCATTTTCCCAATAACTTTCACTGGGATAGTTCTGATTTTCCTTTGTGGTTTTGCATATTGCTTTATAGGATCAACATCACTTTGCCTTGCTATGACAAAGATGTCACTACATACTTCCTGAATCTTGGAATAATTATCAAGACCAGTTCTTGGAACCAGAACATAACCTGCACCATGAATATTATCTGGCACCATCAAAAGCCCCTCTTCTGTGTTCTCTAAAACTCTTTGATAAATAGCAGCATTTTGCATACCAACATATTCGTCAAAAAAACCTCTCATTTCTCCTGCTGGCATATCAGTTCTTACATTATCTCCTATAGCATCAAGAATTTTACCTACTTTAGAAAAATCAGTTAATGTTCCAATTGAAATTAGTTTATCCTTTAACGCTTTTAGAACAACTTGTTGTCTTTTTGCTCTATCGAAATCAGATGTATTCTCCCTTGCCCTAACATAACAAAGAGCTTTTTCACCATTTAATTGATTTTCCCCAGCTGGTAAGGTAAATTCTCCTCCACATTCATTGCCTTGTACAAATTGAGAAACTTCATAAAAAGGAGTTTCTAAATCTACAGTCACACCATCAACAGCGTCTATCAACTGTTTAAAACCCGTAAAATTAATGGATGCTACATAATGAATATTTAAACCAGTAATCTCACCAACAATTTTCTTCATCTGAGACATTCCCTCTTTCTTTCCGGATTGTTCACCGTATGCATGAACAGCGTTGATTTTTGAATAATCCTCGGTTCCTGGAACCTTTACATATAAATCCCTGGGAATTGAAACAAGGGCAATTTTGTCCTCATCCTTTTTCAAAGAAACCACCATGTTTACATCAGCAAGTAAATCACCTCCTAAAATATTTGTTCCTCTCATTCCTAATAATAGAATATTAGTCCTACCACCATCTTCTTGTTTAATTTCTTCTCCAGAAGCAACACCTAAAAGACTGCCGAATGCCGAACCCTTTCCACCGGAAATTTTATTCAAAACACTGCCTGATTTATACAGAAATCCTCCTCCAGCAAACAAAAGTGCAAAAACTAACACAGCAAAAAACCAAAAAACTTTCTTCTGATAAAACTTCTTGTTTTGACTACTAAGACCATTACGTTTATTTTGTCTTTTTTTGTTTGAAAATGTCCCCATATAAAACGTTTACTTATTTGTTTATTATTTATCTTATCTAGTTTCTAAATTTAACATAACTACTTATACACTCATATCGATCAAATTTCAATAGTTTGAGTCTATTTTAACTTTCTATAGATATTCATAGTCTGCTTTGCTGCAAGATTCCAATCGAATTCCCTCGCTCTCTTCATTCCTTTTTCCACTATTTTATTTCTACGGGTTTTGTCACAAACAACCTCTTGCAACTTGCTAATAAAGTCTTCTGGATCATTGTGTCTGTAAATCATCGCTGCATCAGCACAAATCTCTTTCATACAAGAAGTATCTGTTGTTAAAACCGGAGTTTTACTTGCCATTGCTTCAATTGCTGGCAACCCAAAGCCTTCATAGCTAGAAGTTATAACAAGCAATTTAGCTGATTTATAATACATCGGCAAATCATCGTCTGCTATAAAACCAACGAATTTTATTTGATTTGCAATGTCAGGAAAATTTCTTTTAATCTCTTTAAGCTTAGTATCTATATCACTATCATAATTATGCCCAAAACGTTTCCCTCCAATAATAAGGCTGAGATTAGATATTTCATCCTTAGCAGCAAGTTTTTGTTTTAACTCAACAAAAGTTTGCAATAAAAATGGAATATTCTTCCTTGGCTGAAGAGTTCCTACGTATAGAATAAACTCTTCTGGTAATTTTTTCTCTTCTTTAAACTTGAATATAGCGTCATCAGAAGCTTCAGTAAAAAATTCCTTCGTTGCTCCACCATTATACACTACTTCTATTTTGTTTTCATCAATATTGTACACCTTGATAATTTCTCTTTTTGTGAATTCAGAAACAGCAATTATTTTATCTGCTTTTTTCAAAGAAAGTGGGATAAAAATTTTAAGCAACATTAAATCTTTTTTTGCTATAAATGCAGGATATCTTGCAAATGATATATCATGCACAGTTGTTACAAGTTTTATCTTTTTAGGAAGCCAAAGTGGTGTAATGTATTGAACATGTAAAACATCAATTGGATTTTTTTTCACAAATTTTGGCAAAGACCAAAAAGTCCAAAAAGCTTTTCTTGAAGGAGTAACTGAACAAATCTTGAAATTGGCAGTTTCTTTCTTCTTTTTATTAAACCTCTTTTCAATTTCTGAAATTAAAACTGGCAATTTTTCATCAGTAAAAAGAAAAAAACGATTTCTTTTTCCAACTGAAAGCAGATTATCAACTAACTGTAAAGTTACAGTTTCATCGCCTGTTCTATTTTTTCCTATTGTCCTAATATCAAACCCTATTCGCATAAAACTATAATCTTATAAATATGTCTTTTTGTGAAAATATGTTTTTGTTTTTTGTAATAATCGAAACCTCTGAGAATCTCCCAGGATTTTTTTGTAGCGGCGAGAGGATTTGAACCTCCGACCTCGGGCTTATGAGTCCCACGCTCTAACCAACTGAGCTACGCCGCCAATTTATAATTTTACATAAAAAAATCAACTTTCATTGGCAATCTTCAATTTGTTTTAACAATTGAAAACCGAGGATTGAAAATTGAAAATAAAGTCTTGTTGCGGGAATCGGATTTGAACCGATGACCTACTGGTTATGAGCCAGTCGAGCTACCAAGCTGCTCCACCCCGCGATAAAAACATATAAATTTGCCTTAGACAAACTCGATTTCATTGTTACATAAAATCAGACCTCTGTCAATCATTCTTCTACATTTGATTCACAACTGTCACTCCTCCCTTACGCAAGGTGTTTTTAATCTTTGTTTGAGCATGCGTAGTTTTCACAAATTTAAGCCAGTCACGACTTGGTAATTTTTTCTCCTTAGAAGTAACTATATCTATTAAATCTCCATTATGAATTGAATAGTCCAAAGAAACCATTTTACCATTTGCTCTTGCCCCCATTGCACGATCACCTACTTCTGAATGTATTCTATAAGCAAAATCAATCGGAGTAGCACTTTCAGGCAACTCAATAACATCACCACTAGGAGTAAATGCAAAAATATGATTTTTGAAAAAATCAAACCTAATAGAACGCCAAAATTCGTCTGTTTCTCCACCCGTCTCGGTGTGCCACTGTTTTAATTGTTGAACCCATTCCAATTCCTTCTCTGGAACCTCAGCACCCTTTGGCTCTCTTCTGAGCACTATATCAGTCCACGTTCTTCCCTGTGTATATATCCAATGTGCTGCAATTCCAAATTCAGCTTCATCATGCATCCTTTCTGTTCTGATTTGCACTTCCAAAATCTTACCTTCTGGACCAAAAACAGTTGTATGAATCGACTTATAACCATTTGGTTTTGGCAAAGATATGTAATCTTTAATTCTTCCAATTAGTGGTTTGTATTTTTTATGAACAATCCCAAGAGTTTCGTAGCAAGCAGCAACTGTTGGAACCACCAACCTAATCGCTACTAAGTCATAAACCTTGTCTATATTCATTTCATATTTTTCAAGCTTTTTGTAAAGCCTAAAATATCTCTTTGCCCTACCATGCACATCTAATAGTTTTATTCCTGAATTTTTCAGTTCCTTTTTCAATTCTTTTATTGCAGACTTAATATATTGAGACCTTTGTTTATAAGCCTCTGTCTCTAATTCAACTGTGTATTTATATTTTTCAGGTTCTAAGTGTTTAAAAGCTAAATCCTCTAACTCACCCTTAATTTCACCAATACCAAATCTATTTGCAATAGGTACGAAAACCTCCATAGTTTCATTAGCAATTCTAAACCTTTTATTTTCTGATAATGCCTCCAATGTTCGCATATTATGCAACCTATCTGCTAGTTTAATAAGGATAACCCTGATATCAGCGGCCATAGCCATAAACATCTTTCGTAAGTTGTCTAAGTAATATTCTTCTATACTTCCTTTCAATCTAACATGCCCTAATTTTGTTACACCGTCCACGATAAAAGCAACTTCTTTCCCGAATTCTTTTTCAACTTCTTCTAGTGTTATGTCAGTATCTTCTGGAACATCATGCAAAAGTGCTGCCGAAATCGTAATAGAACCTAACCCCATCTTTATTAAAGTTGCAGCAGTTTCAACACAATGAACAAAATAGTCCTCTCCTGATTTTCTCTTTTGACCTTCATGAGCTTTTTTTGCCAAAGCATAAGCCTTCGAAATTCTTTCGATTTTGCGACTATTATATGGGATTTTTCTCAGTGAAATTAGTTCCTTCAATGTTCTTGGCTGAACAACATTCTTCATTTAGATACGACTTATTTATTAAAATACACCATTCGTCTTGATGCTATTTATTTTCACATTTTTCAGGCACCTCGTCAATCCCTCCTTCATTCCATGGGTGACATTTTACAACCCTTCTAAATCCAAGATAAGAACCTTTCACGACACCGAATCTTTCTATCGCCTCAAGTGTGTACTGCGAACAGGTAGGATAAAATCTGCATGTTCTCTCACTAAAAAAATACGACAAAAGACCTGTATCTCTAGAAAAAGTCTTTTGATAAAATTTTATTAAACCTATAAAAATATTCTTCATTAAATTTCATAATTCTTAAAATTATCTTCATCTTAAAGAAAAAACTTTGAGATAACAAACTTTTTTGCTAGAATGAATTAAATAAGTAATATATAAAATAAAAAATTAATGATGAACAAAATCGCAGGAGGTAACTTAACTTGGATCGACATCCAAAATCCCACCTCCAAGGATATTTTATATATAAAAGACAATTTCAACCTAGATCACCTTGTTCTAGATGAGTTTACCTCCCCTTCTCAAAGACCACGGGCAGAAGAATTTGATAATTGTCTTTATGTTGTACTACATATCCCTCTTTTTGACAAAGACAAAAGAGTAACCACTCCAGGTGAACTTGATATAGTAATTACTCGGGATCATCTTTTTACAGCTCACGTTGGAGAAAATCTACCACTTAAAGCTATTATAAGAGAATTTAATAAAAATGAGGTAACAAAGAATCAAGCAATGTCTCAGACAATTGGATTCTTACTTTATTTTATACTAGAAAAGTTATTAAACTCTTGTTTCCCTAAGATAGACCATATAAATGAACAATTAAATGAAATTGAAAAACAAGTCTTCAATGGAAATGAAAGGGAAATGGTATATGAAACATCTATTGTAAAAAGAGATATCTTGGCTTTCAGAAGAACTCTTAAACCGCAAAGAAGTATCTTAGAATCTTTAGTGCAGAAACATTACAGGTTACTCGAGGATAATTTAAACAAGTATTATCAAGAACTTATTGGAATTAATATTAGGGTATGGAATGCCCTAGAAAATACAAAGGAGGTTATCGAGTCTCTTGAAGAAACAAACAATGCACTTGTATCTTATAAAATCAATGAGGCTATGCGTTTTTTAACAGCTGTTTCTCTGATTACTTTCACACTATCTGTTACGGTTGGGATTTTTGGAATGACACCATTTAGTTCCTTTGATGCTGCAACAGACAAGGCTACATTTTGGTTAGTTCTAGGATTTATGATTCTTACAAGTAGCGTTTTATTGGTTTTCTTTAAACAAAAAAAATGGCTCTAGAGTAAACCACTTACAAACAAACTATATATTAAAAACACCCATCGGGTATTTTTAATATATAGTTTGTTTTAAATAGTCATATTAGAATCCTCCACTCAATTGTTCTTCTATACGTTTTACAATTTCATCAGTGTCAAAATGTGCTTTTATCAAATAATCATTGGCTCCGAATCTAAGAGCTCTTGCTATTTCCTCTTCTTGTCCAAGATTTGAAACAACTAAAATTGGAACTTCAGCCATTACTTTATCATCCAAATTTCTAATTTCCTTTATAGCATCTATTCCATTCATCTCTGGCATAATCATATCCAAAACAACAATATCTGGTTTAAAACTTGTTACCTTTTCAACGCCTTCTCTTCCATTGATAGCGCCTTCAATTTCAAAATCAAACTGTTGCAACTTTTTCAAAAATAGTTCCCTCAGAAAATTATCGTCTTCGACCAACAATATTCTTTTTTTATCCATGCTTTTTGATTAATTTATTTATACTCCTCTTATCATGCACTCTGTCCTGACTCAGCGACGGGTATTCTAACAAAGAATGTTGTTCCTTTGCCTAATTCACTTTCAAACCAAACTTTTCCCTGATGGGCAGTAATTACGTTCTTTGCTATAAATAAACCAAAGCCAGACCCTTCAGGAACAGCCTTAACTGCATTATCAGACCTAAAGAATTTCGAGAATATCTTTTTTTGATCTTCTTTGGAAATACCAATTCCAGCATCTTTAATTTTGATTTCAGCAAATTCTTTCTCACCTTCCCACACTGGTGATAATTCTATTGTAACATTTTTTCCTGGTTTTGAATACTTAATAGCGTTATCAACAATATTTTGTATAGCTAGCTTAATCTTTCCCTGATCAGCCACTATCTTTGAAACACCAACATTTGAGATCTCCAATTTAACATCAACTTTGCTTGTTTGAGATTTTACTTTTAAAGCGCTAATAATATCTTTCATCAAATCTTGAACTGACATAAGCTCCCTCTCTTGTAGTAAATGACCCTCTTCAATATGAGCAACATCCAAAAGATTATCAACTAAGTTTATCATTCTTTCATTAGCCTTAGAAGTCTCTTCGAGATAACTTTTTACTTCTGGATTTATTTCGCCCATTTCTCCGTTTTTTATCATGTTCAAAGACCATTTGATCCCAGAAAGAGGCGTCCTTAATTGATGTGCTGCAATTGTTATGAACTTTGATTTCAAATTATCCACTCTTCGTTCTCTTGTTAAGTCGTGAAAAACTTTCATATGACCATAATATCTACCTTGTTCATCTCGTACTGATGAAGTCAAAACTTTATAAATGACTCTTTGATCATCAGCCATTTCACCTTTTTTATTATCAAAGTTTAATGTAATTTCCTCCACAACAGGAAACTCTTCCTTATCAAATCTTAAAACTTTTGAAAGATAATCCGGTTTTATAATCTCCCTAAAATCACATAAGCAAAGTCTATCACCTAAACAATCAGGATTTCCCGAGTGGATTAGTTTCTTTCCTAGATCATCTTTCGTTAAGTGGAAAGTTTCTTCAGCTGCAGGATTAAAAAGAATAACCCGTTGATCTTTCACCACGATTATTGGATCCAGCAGGTTGGCAACAATTGCCGAAGTTTTGTTCTTAACCTCATCCAAAACTTCTCTTGATCTTTGCAGATTTTGTGTCATAGAATTTATTGTATCCGCCAATGCTCCTATTTCATCATCATTGTCTAAGTTTATACGATAATCTAAATTTCCTTTACCAATAATCTCCGCACCTTGAGAGATTTTTTTGATTGGAACAAGTAAAAGTCCTGCAACCGTTGCATATGAAACAATTGTATCACCTATAAGCAAAAACAACCCATAATACATTAATCTTTGTATTTCTGAACTTTGGAATTGATAATATCTTTGCTTTGACATAAAAATCTTGACTTCACCCAAATTACGAACTTCATCAGAAATTGTAACTTGAATTTGAGCAGTCTTCTCTATCGCATCTTCCGTGGCTACACATTGAACACACTCATATTTAGCAACTTGTTTTGAATCGTGAAAAACAGAAATTTTAATAATATCTTCATCAGCAACACCCACTGAATCAATTTCTAATTGTAAGGCTGGATAATCCCAAGATAAAACTTTTTCGATACTTGAATTAGCAATAATCATCGCAACAGATTCACCATGTTTCTCAATTGTACCTAAAATAAGTGCGCCTGTGTGACTCAATGAATGATACGTAGAGATAGTAAGAAACAACAAAACCACTGCAGCAACAGACAAAAAAAGTTTAAAGCGAATTTTTTTGTGATGGACTTTTTTGGTACAGCTCTTAACAAATTTTAGAAAATTACTTTTTTTATTTTTTTGCATTTTTATTTTTGATCTTTTCCGAAATTATCAAGATCATAGAAAACTTCACCATAAACTTCATCGACTGCCTTTTTAACTCCTAGGTAATCCTCCCACTCAATTGCGACCCATTTCTCATATTTTTCATTAATAGACTGTACACCTGCTAGATTAGATTTGTGCATTTTTAAAAGCGCAGCTTTGACTTTAGCAAGTTCATCTGGTGAAACCTTGTCCATATTTACATTAAAAGGAAATTCTGGAACTGGATCGTGTCTCCAAATTGAACGGAGTTTCTTTCTATCCTTGTTGTATTTATTGAAAGTAGCTTCATTTATAAAGCAAGCATCAATTGTTCCAGCAATAACTGCTTCTGCAGCTTTATCATGAGAACCAAGATACATAAGTCCACCATCAAATTTTACTGTGCTGTTTTTTAACATAGCTACTGGCATAAGACCACCAGAAGTTGAAGACATACTAGTTCCTGAAACTTTTTTCCCTTCCAATTCTTCAATTCTTTGAAAAGAAGAATTTGCTCTTACTACTAAATCTCCTTTATATGTAGATGATCCTGCTTTTTGAGCACAAACAAAAGGAACAACTGCTGAATTATTTCCCTGAGCTTGAACAGTTGTAACAGAAGCTAGATAAGCAAAACTAATCTTTCCTTCTGAAATATCACGTACAACTTGTGTGTACCCACCCACTGGACCTGAAGTTGGATATAATTTCAATTTTATATTCAATCCAGTCTCTTCTCTTAGATATTTTTCAACTCCAGAAAAACGTTCCATCATTTCAGAAGGACTCCTAAGTGGTAGTATTCCAAGATAATGAATGTTTTCTTCTGTTGATATTTGTCCTGTCACTGGACTACTTTGTTGCGGATCAGCTATAACCTTCGCAGACTGAGAAAACATCCAAGATACAGCGGCAAAAACACAAATGCTAGTCAGCCCCAAAACAATACTAGTCACATTTAGCATTTTAGAAAACTTTGACAATGTTACCTTATCTCCTTCTTCTACCTTAGGATTCAAATTAGTAGAAAGGGTGTGCTTTTCATCTGGGAATTCTTGTGACATCTTAATTCCTGGACCATTTTTTGGTGTTTGTGGATTTAAAGACTTCGAAATTGTTTTCAGTGTTAGCGGAGCTTGATTTTTTTGAGAAAAATCAGCATCACCAACGATATTGGATCCTAATTCAACATCGCTATTTTTATTTTGATTTAACATTATTTTATTTTATTTTTATTTTACAATTTTATAAAATATTTCATTTAGATTATACCACATATTCATCTTCGAAACAAACTCAAAAAGCCTCCACGAAAAAACTTATTGTTGATACTTTTTGACATATCTTTTTAAAAGTCCTATGATTAAATGGTTCTTTTCTTGAAACAAAAGTTGCAACAAGGAAGCGTGCGCCTTGTTTGTCTAATATAGACTAGCTGTAAGATGATAAAATCTCGATATACCATCGTTGACAAATCTTACCGGAATATATCCGTAAAAATAAAATTAAGATTTTCTTTTCATACCATTTCTACATAACCAAAAGAGGTGGATAAACAAAAAGAAAATAAAAAAAGGTGGAACCACGAAACCTCTCGCCCTTTTCTGAAAAATATATTTCAGAAAGGACGAGAAGTTTTTTTGATTTCACAATAAAAAATAACACTGCTAAAACACTATGGAAAAGCCAACCATTCTCACAAAATTAATCGGAAATACACCACTTATCAAGTTGGACTCTTTTTGTAGTGAGCACTATAATATATATGCTAAACTAGAAGGAGAAAATATCGGTGGTTCAATTAAAGACCGTGTAGCCCTTGCTTTAATAAAAGATCTTGAAAAAAAACATCTCTTAGATGAAACTAAGACAATCTTTGAACCATCTTCAGGCAATACAGGCATTGGACTTGCAATGATAGGCACAAAAAAGGGCTACAAAGTAAAAATAATGCTGCCAGATAATGCAACTGCAGAAAGAGTCGCTATTATGAAAATGTTTGGAGCCGAAATAGAATTCTGCAAAAAAGAGGAATGGATCGGTGATAGTGCTATCAAAAAAGCAAAGGAGATGGTAAAAAATGATCTTTCCTTGGTTATGCCAAATCAATATGAAAATCAAACCTGCGTTCAAGTTCATTTTGAAAATACCGGCAAAGAAATTATTGAGCAACTTCCCAACATCACTCACCTAGTCGCTACAGTGGGTACTGGTGGAACAATTACGGGAATCGGAAAAAGAATGAAAAAATACAATAAAGATATTCAGGTTGTTGGTGTTGAAGTTGGACCAAACTCCTCAATTCCAGGACCAAGAAGTCTCAAAGGATATGTACCACCAATTCTAGATTTTAACTTTATTGACCAAGGATTCAAAATTCAAAACGAAGAAAAAGTTTACAAGATACACAAAAAATTGTGTACAAAAGAAGGACTCTTCTATGGAATATCTTCAGCTGCTTCTTTACATGGAGCATTGGAAATTGCAAAGAAAATAAAGCAATCTAACCGAAAAAAAGCTCAGATTGTATGTATATTCCCAGACAGAGGAGAAAAGTATTTAAGCAAATTTTTAAAATAAACACATGCTAAAACTTCACAACACATTAACAGGCAAAAAAACCAAATTTGAGTCGATTCAAAAAGGAAAAGTCAAAATGTACACTTGTGGACCAACAGTTTATGACTATGCACACATTGGAAATCTCTGTGCCTATATTCATGCTGATACCCTAAGAAGACATCTTATTGTAAGTGGTTACGAAGTCCTTCATATAGTAAATATAACCGATGTCGGACATTTAACAGAAGATGATTTGAACCAAGCAGATTCAGGCGAAGACAAAATACTAAAAGCAGCATTAAAAGAACACAAAACTTCTGAAGAAATTGCAAACTTTTACACAGAAAGATTTTTTGAAGATATCAAAAAATTGAATATCACAAAAGCAAGTTATTATCCTCGTGCCACTGCCCATGTACAGCAAATGATAGAAATTATAAAAATTTTACTTCAAAAAAACTTAGCATACGAAAAAAATGGAAATGTTTTCTATGATGTAGAAAAGTTTTCAGAATATGGAAAACTTTCAAAAAAGAAAATAGAAGATCTCAAACATGGAGCCAGACTTGAAAAACATCCTGACAAAAAACATTCGTATGATTTTGCACTTTGGTTAAAGGCACCAAAGAATCACATTTTAAAATGGGAGAGTCCTTGGTCTTTAGGTTATCCTGGTTGGCATATAGAATGTAGCGCTATGAGCATGGAATACTTAGGTGAAACGCTAGATATTCATACTGGAGGAGAAGATCATATATTTCCACATCATGAAAATGAAATTGCTCAATCAGAGGGATGTACCGGAAAACCTTTTGCAAATTTTTGGTTTCATAATAGATTTCTGCTAGTAGACTCACAAAAAATGTCTAAGTCGAAAGGAAATTTTTATATACTTGAAGATGTTATCAAAAAAGGTTTTACCCCAATGGAGTTTCGCATGTTGGTTATAAGTTCTCACTATCGTTCAAGCTTGAACTTCACATGGAGAGGAATGAAACAAGCGAAAAAGAATTTGCAGAAGATTTCTCGCTTTGTAGAAACTTTAAACAACCTCAAAGAAAACAATAACATATCTTCCGAAAATACAGACTTGTCTTTAGATACTTATCAAAAAGAGCTTTTCAAGGCTATGGATGACGATTTAAACACTCCAAAGGCATTGGGGCTCCTTTTTGAACTTATTTCAAGAAGCAATGAAAAGATTTCAAAAAAATCATTATCCAAAGCTCAAATTGAAAAACTTCTATCTTTATGGAATAAATTCAATAAAATCATTGGACTAGAAATAAATACAAAAAATACTGAGATTCCATTTGAAGTTCTAGAATTAGCAAAAAAACGCCAAGCAGCAAGAAAAGATAAAGATTTCAAAAAAGCAGATGAATTACGAGTTTTAATTGAAGAAAGTGGATTTGAAATCGAAGACAATAAAGATGATTTCTCACTTTCAGCAAATTAGCAAATTAAAAGGTGACCCAGGGAAAATTTCCATGGTCACCTTTTTCTCCTTACATTAAAAGTACAAGTTTCTGAGGACCCTCTTTAACAGCCCACCCCATTTTCAGCTCTTCTTCAAGACGAGAAATAACTTTTTCCGCATCCGTAGAATGGAATTTTTTAAGCGCAGAAATCGCACTACCAAGAATCTCGGGAATTTCTTCGTCTTCAGAATCCAACGCCATCACTGCGAAAGCTGTTGTGAGATTTATAATGGTTGTATTCTCAACATTTCCTAACCACTCATTTGCAATACTAATTGCCTCTATAATCATTTCACCCATAGCTCACCTCCATATTATGAAAGAAAAAAACATAGAACTAGCTTTAGCCCCAATGGCAGGAATAACTGATTTACCGTTCCGAATAATCTGTAAAGAACTCGGGGTTGATATTTTATACTCCGAAATGCTAAGCTCTACTGGCTTAAACTTTACGTTACAAAAAAATCTAGAGTTTGTCAACTCTAATAAACATGATTTTCCTTTATTTATACAACTTTTTGGGAATAATCCTGAGCATTTTGCCTTAGCGACAAACATTATTGACAAACTTCCTTCAATAGAAAAACTTGGTACTAAAATTGGACCTAGAAGACCAGAGGGAATAGATATCAATTTCGGATGCCCAGTAAAAAAAGTAATGAAACAAGAAAGCGGTTGTGCTCTAATGCGAAACCCAGAAAATGCCTATGAAATAATCAAAGCAGTCGTAGACAACACCACACTTCCTGTTTCAATTAAAATCAGAGCAGGGATTGACAATGTTTCCGCTTTTGACTTCCTTGGAAAAGTAGCTCCTCTAGATTGGAAAACATTGATGATACATGGAAGAACTTTCAAAAAAGGTTTTTCGGGAGAAATAGACTGCAACTTAATCAAGGAAATTAAAGAAAAATATCCTGAAAGAAAAATAATTGCCAATGGCGGCATTTTCACACCTGAAAAAGCAAAAGAAATTCTTGAAAAAACTAATGCTGACGGACTTGGGATAGCAAGAGGTTGCCTTGGAAACCCGTGGCTGTTTTCTCAGATCAAAGAATACTTTGAAACAGGAAACTACTCTACCCCAACAATATCCGAAATAAAAAAGGTAGCACTTAAACATTGTGAACTAATTCAAAAATACAAAGGCAAAAATCAAATTGTCGAAATGCGAAAACACTTAGGATGGTATTTCAAGGGATTTCCAGATGCAAAGAAATATAGACAAGAGCTCTATACTATTGAAAGCATTGAGGACGTGAGAAATATTATCTCAAAATTGTAACTGTACGCTCTTAGAAGTCTAGAAAACACCAGTCGTTGCTGGTGTTTTTTGTTTTTCAATCTATATTCACCCTCCTTTTCAAGACTCCTGTTCTTCTGCTTATTTATACTATTTTAAAAACATAGAGTCATCTATAGATGACTCTATAGATGACTCTATTTGTATTAGGAATATATTGTTAAGCCCAATCTCTAAAAAACAAAAGTAGAAATCTAATATATGGATTAGAGATTGTAATTATTAGAGGGAACAACATATCTACAAAAGTAGAAATCTAACATATGGATTAGAGCGTAAACAAGATGAAACAGTTGAAAACAGATCTACAAAAGTAGAAATCTAATATATGGATTAGAGAATGAAGAATGTTGAATAAGACTTGAATCTACAAAAGTAGAAATCTAATATATGGATTAGAGGAATTACAAACAAATTATCCCAATATATCTACAAAAGTAGAAATCTAATATATAGATTAGAGAGGAGAAAGAATCGCGACAGTCGCCACATCTACAAAAGTAGAAATCTAATATATGGATTAGAGCAGACGGCGGAAACGATTTAGTTGTTATCTACAAAAGTAGAAATCTAATATATGGATTAGAGAAAGCAAGTAAGGTTTTAACTATCCAATCTACAAAAGTAGAAATCTAATATATGGATTAGAGAACTCTCTCATATCTATTCCTTTTTCGGATCTACAAAAGTAGAAATCTAATATATGGATTAGAGCTAGCTGATATAATAATGTTCGTAGGATCTACAAAAGTAGAAATCTAATATATGGATTAGAGACACAACCAGAATGTAGAGACCTAGCAATCTACAAAAGTAGAAATCTAATATATGGATTAGAGTCTTTAGAAGAGGGACTTAATAAATATCTACAAAAGTAGAAATCTAATATATGGATTAGAGACCAAAGGCTTTGTTCCGTCGCCAAATCTACAAAAGTAGAAATCTAATATATGGATTAGAGTTCTATTACATTCGGGATTTCACTTAAATCTACAAAAGTAGAAATCTAATATATGGATTAGAGCTAAAAGGCTTGTGAGTAATATCAATCCATCTACAAAAGTAGAAATCTAATATATGGATTAGAGTTGATAATATAACGCCAAGACCGACAATCTACAAAAGTAGAAATCTAATATATGGATTAGAGTTAACAATGAATGTATCTATACTAGCATCTACAAAAGTAGAAATCTAATATATGGATTAGAGGAGGGACTATGTTCTTTAAAAGACCAAAATCTACAAAAGTAGAAATCTAATATATGGATTAGAGAAAAAGACTAGGCGTTATAACAGCAGAAATCTACAAAAGTAGAAATCTAATATATGGATTAGAGAAAGTAGGGAAGCCTTTCAAAGCCTTTATCTACAAAAGTAGAAATCTAATATATGGATTAGAGGTCAAGGGTTAGACAAGGATAAGATAATCTACAAAAGTAGAAATCTAATATATGGATTAGAGAAGAAGTCCGCGACATGTATCTATATTATCTACAAAAGTAGAAATCTAATATATGGATTAGAGTCTATTTTAATCAGGCAAATTTTTTCTATCTACAAAAGTAGAAATCTAATATATGGATTAGAGTTGAAGATAAACCAGACAGCGAGACTAATCTACAAAAGTAGAAATCTAATATATGGATTAGAGTTTCAGAGTACAACAAAGAAGAAGTAATCTACAAAAGTAGAAATCTAATATATGGATTAGAGCCTAAAACAGATGCATATGAAAATGAAATCTACAAAAGTAGAAATCTAATATATGGATTAGAGAGCGTTACACTATACTTAACTTGACTAATCTACAAAAGTAGAAATCTAATATATGGATTAGAGCTTCTTGATACGATGTTTGTGCACTTATCTACAAAAGTAGAAATCTAATATATGGATTAGAGTTATAGTAATGAAGTAACAACCGACCCATCTACAAAAGTAGAAATCTAATATATGGATTAGAGGGTTTTTTTTCTAGGAGGGACTATGTTATCTACAAAAGTAGAAATCTAATATATGGATTAGATTCAAAGCGGTTGAATTGAATGAAGGATCTACAAAAGTAGAAATCTAATATATGGATTAGATGTTAAGGAAAGTTTCAAAGGACATATCTACAAAAGTAGAAATCTAATATATGGATTAGAAGCTAAAATTGCTTATTTAAGCCAAAAAGATGCAAATGAGAACAAAAGTGGCTCACGACTCTTTGGCTTAAACAAGGTAAAATGCACTGTCTTTAAAAAATAAAGACTTAGGTTTTGCATTTTTTGGTTTCTCTAATACATTACACTGAGATTTATACCTTTTGATTTTTACTTTTTGTAATTTTTTTATTTTATTTTCAATGTTCTTTTTGCAAAAATCTTCTAAAAGAAAACAACTTCTCTTTCTTCCTGTGCGTGATGCCCATACCTCACAATTTTCTTCTCACACCGCTCACAAACACTAAAGATTAATATTCCATCTGTATTTCCGAATTTTGCTTTATACCTCAATTCTATCTCATTAAGAATATTTTGCAACACTCTTGGACTATTACGAATTTCATAAACAGAATACTGAATCTTTCTTCCATATCTTTTGAGAAATTTTGAAAATTGAGACCTCACTTTATCATTCGTAAAATCATACGTTACTATTAGCATTCTTTTGACTTATCTTGTTATTTTGAAAACTGGAAATTCCCTGTCATCATTCATTGAAAATTGATAATATTCTTTTACATATCTAAACATCTCATTTTTATTTTTTGCTATTGCGTCTAGAAATATTTTCACATATTTTCGATTATTCTTCCAAGGCAAAACATATCTTTCATTTTGATATTTAAAATCATCTTTGTTAATTTGTTTCAAATTAACAGATTTCAAAAGTTGTCTATCAATAATACATCGAAATGGTTCCATAATATCACAAGCAAGAGATTTCCGCTGAAAAAATGTCTTGTGATAAAAACCCTTATAAGTATCAAAGCCATATAATCGTAACAACGAATCAATATAATTAAACAAAAATGTATATCCAATATCCAACAAAACATTATATGGATCAATCTTGACTCGAGGCATTCTCTTGTACCAACCAATATCCTTGAAATACCCATCAAAAAAACTCCTTGTCACACTCCCTTCAATTCCTAAAAGTTCCTTCTCACCTCTTGCATTCGCAATTTTCTCAGTTTTCTCCTTCATTAATAGCTTAAATTCATTTTTTGACAATGCCCCAGCCTCTTTCAATAGAAGATACTGATTGAGAATTTTATTCTCTACAATTGCTTTCGCCATTTCAAATTCTCGTTCATTGGAATATTGCTCCTGTCTCAAAAGATAATTTCCTTCAGCACTTGATTCAATTGTTGCATATGTTTCAAAATTATTTTTTAAAAGGAAAATTGATATTCCATATGCGATACAATTCCTAATGACATAACTCGTAAGACTAAAGTCTCCCACCACAAAAATCACAAAAACCCTATGACACGATAACTGATTCTGATTCTTCCCATCTTGAAACAAACGAACATTATCATTCCAAAATTTTATCTCTGTATTTACCCCCTTCTTGATATCCACAAATAAAATCTGTTTTTCTTCAAAGTCTCTAGCCGATAGCATTATTTTGATCACAAAGTTCCCGATAGATGCATTTTTCACACTTAGCAGGATTTTGTTTGAATTTATTTTTTAAAATATCGAAGTTTCGCATTTCATCAATTAAATTTTCAAATTTTTCTAGTTCTTCCCCTTTGGGTAATGCAATTTCAAAGCGCTTATTATCAGCCAAAGAGTGAATAAAAAGCTTTTCAACTTCATATCCCATCTCCAAAAGACAAAAATATTGTGCATACAACTGAAATCGGTGTCCGTCGTAAATCTTTTTCAATCTATATTTTCTTTCAATTAAAGACTTTTGCTTCCTGTCATATACATCAATCTTTCCAAGAATATTATACTTCTCATTATATACTTCCATATTCTGAATGTATCTCTTTGCTGAAGAATATTGTCTCTTATCAATATTTTCATGTCCAATAGAACCCCTCGTTTGAGGAGCTCTATGATACATTTTTTGATTGAATTTATGATAAATCCCATGAAAATATATCGACTTTGGACAAAAAACAAAATCATTTAAATTGGATATTATAATTGCGTCATAATACATTTTCTTTGCTTTTTATTTAGCTTGTACAAAATCATCCCAGTCTTTCGCAGAAACATATAATTCCTTCCAGCCACATTTCTCACAATTTCCGTTTTGCTTTGAAAATTCAGAAATTTTATTCAAAACGATTACTCCTTTTCTTGCAATATTATAAGCTCCATTATCATCACCGTTTTTTGGTAAATCATCACCATTCTTCTTCCTACTATCAAAAAATGGTTCTACTGGTGACAAAATAAAATCATTGTCATCTCCTTTTTTTAATTCATCCGTGTTTCTGATCTGACACAATAACTGCCAATAAAAAATAAAACTTTTAAAAAATTTCTCGTTTCCTTTTATTTCCATTTTCACAATTTGCTCCTTGATGTTTTTCTTGATATCAATCCCAACAGACTCGAATAACGCCTTAAAGTTCTTGGTTAAATCATTGTAGCTATCATACCCACCTTTATTAGCGTTCAATTTCCTGTTCCAGCGATATCTCTGAACACAAGAACAGAGTGTCCATTTAGTATTTTCTGGAACTTCTTTCATTTCTATGAACTTTTTTAAGTCATATTCAAACTCAAACCTGTCGTTTATAAATTCTATTCTACTAAACTTAGCAATTTTTTTCTGTGAATCATTCGCATTTGAATGCTTCAGATATAAATTAGGTCGCCAACCAGTAATTGGATCAATCTTGGAAGTATATGAAGCTTGTGTATAGAATATAACACCTGTCTGCTTCCCCATTTTATCAAAAGTTTCAAATGGTGCTGCTAATTGATAGGCTTTTAATAGATGACCAGCAGATTTAGAATCTTTTTCTCCCTTCTTTACTAAAAAATTTAGTTTATCAATCAATGCTTTTTCTAACTGCTGATAAATACTTTTCTCAATTCCACCTCTAATCTGTTTGAATCTCATATTTAAATCTTCAAATACCAAGATTGCATTATACTTAATAATCAATTCTGCTAACTTATGCACAACTTGCGAAACATAGCCCTTTTTCAAGTTTTTTATATCCTCAATCTGCCCCCACCCCCAATCCCTGCGACCATCTTCGCGCTTTTTCGCTCTATTACTTAACTTCTCATGATAATCAACCTTCGCTCCGACTTCATTCAATGTTCCACTATCAAGAATTTTGCATTTTTGATCTATAATAGAATAATATGCTAAATGCTTTTCTCCTCGATCAACACCAATAACATTGATATCTGGGTTATTCGCAAGCAAATCATTGATTCTGGCGTTAAATTTAAGAAGTTTACCTTTTCCTCTATTTAAGGCAATTGAGCAATGGAAAAATATTTTATCTTCACTATACCTTTTGTGATTGACAACAAACACTTCTTGTCCATTTCTCACTATTTTTTTCCTTCCAAGTTTCTCTTTGGAAGTCTTTGGTCGATAGAATATTTCAGCACCTCCATTTAATTTTGTTACAAAATTATTTTTTATATTTTCCTCAGAAAAAAGAGATTCAAAATAAAGAGTGTGCAAATTTTTCATCCCAGTTGAACCTTTGTTCCAGTCTTTATTTTTAATTTGAAAAAGATACAATTCCCCATTCTTGTTTTTTTCTTCAATATAATCACAAGATATATCTTGAAAAGATATTGCATATCCATAAGAATTCAACTCTTTATAAAATTCATCTACTGAATTATATTCTACAGCTTCCTTTAATAAAGAAAAATCAAAATATTTATAACTTGGATATACTTTTATGAATGACTTACAGAAATCTATCCACTCTTTTACTGCATCTCTATACAAATTTTTATTCCCTCCTAGAACTAGATACTTTTTCTGAAACAATTTAATATATTCTTTCTGCTTATCTTTAGACACTTCACTTCTATATAAAACCTTTCCAAGATTGTTTTTCGAGTAAATTTTATTATTTAATTCAAAAATTCTTTTTGTGACAACCAACGGCTCCAAAAAATCGCCGACTGCAGATCCATTTGTTATTTGATAATCTTCATCAGAATTTTTAAAATGAGCAATAACACTCTTTGTTTGTGTTGTTGATTTTGGGATACCTAAAGTCACATCTTTAGCAAACTTATACACAACCTTTTCATATTTACCATGTTCCAAATTCTGAGAAAATAACGCTTTATTTCTGTCATCAAAAATTACATTATTCCCTTTTTTCATTATTGCCAAAAAATATTTCTCATCCTTTCTCAAAATCACAGTTGAATTGTCTTTTTCTTTGTTCTTGTCCCATCCAGCTGCAAGTGTTGGATTTTCAAAATTCAATTTCCATTTCTCTTCACTGAAAGGTTTTTTTGTAAGATAATTACGTAATTTATTATAAACTTGCACAATTCCTTCAAATACATCTTCATAAAAACAATTTCTAAACCCAATTTCTGAATCATCATAGAATTTAGAATCTGTTTCAAACTCAGTACTCCATTTTCGCTTTTTCTCCAATGAAAAATAATTTGCCATTTGATAAACGGACAAAACAGAATCTGCAAAATCTTTGATTAAAATCTTTGATTTCTGATTATATTCAAAATCATCAATCAAATTTATGAATTTTTTTTCAAAAATATCACAACCAACTTCACTAATCTCACCTGTTTCCTTGTTCACAAAACTCCTTTTAAATAAAGAAGAGAACTCCCAATAAAAAATATCCAAAAATTGCTTCCAAACAACCTGATTATCAAGTTCTAACTCTATGTAATATCTATCTTTCCAGAACTTTTGTTCACCAGAAAAATTTTCTAATGCGTCCTTAATATACGAAACTGCAATAAAGTCAGGAAACTTATAATTATTCTCTTTTTTGTCGTATTTCAAACCAGCAGGTTTATCACTTTTCATTGATTCAAAGAGCAATTTCTCAAACTGTTCAGTTTCTCCTGTCCATTTTCGAGATATAGTGTTAAAAGCTTTTTTTGAGATATAAATCTTCTCTAAATCATAATTTTCATTATTTTCAACAAAATCTCCAAACAAACTCTTTATAACTTTAATTTTTTTAGTAGCAACATTTTGAAAATCTTTCAATTTCTCAAGAAGTTCTTCTTCACTTTCAATTTCATCAAGAAACTGCTCCTTTCTTCCCAGAATCTGCTTATCCAATGTTTTTAAAAATGGTAATTTTTCACCAGTTTTATGCCGATGAAGATTGACCAGTTCATTTATTCCTTTCAGCTTCTCGCCTGTTTTGAGAGTTTCTCCACCAATCACTTTATTATAGAAATCAATATCATCCTGAAGCAAACATTTATTATAAAATTCCATAAACAATACTTCTTTTATTTTTATCTGAAAATTATTCTCGACTTCAGAAAAATCAATATTTTCTGTTAGTCTCTGAGCAACTATCAAATTATCACAAAACCTTCTCAAATTTTCATCCACAATCCTAGTGGCAATTGCAGTCGCAGTTCCATCATCTTTATAAAAATTCTTCCTTGTCTCAAAGAACTTAGCGAAATATCCCGTAAAACCTTTCCAACTATCGAAGATGGAAAATACCTCACCTGTATCCGAAGCAGTAATAGTAGAACCATCCTCTTCTCCATATCTCTCTTTCAAAACTCTAAAAATTCCTTCCTCAAAAAGAAATTCCACATTTTTCTTTTTTAAATTCACATCACCATATCTCTCAATCCATTTATTCGCCATGGCATTAAAAGCAGAAACTACTTGTTTTCGTAATTCCTTTTCCTTTTGATTTAGAGTCTTTTCGTGAATCTTTTTATCCTTTCTCCATTCTATAAAAATAGCTAAATACTCTTCCAGCTCAGACAATATTCCCTCTACAGATAATGCTTCTTTTGCAAATTCTCTATGGATTCTATCAAAAAACAGTTTTGTTTGTTGATATTTCCTTTTAATGTTTTCATCAACTTTAAAAACATTCTCTTCTTTTAACATTCTATCTGTTTCTCCAACTGGAACAAGTTCAAACCGCAAGGTCTTACTAATTTCATATAAGTTAGTAAGATCATCAAAATCCCCCCTTTCATTTTGTTTATTTACCATTTTTGTAAACTTTTATTTATTAAAAACTCCTCCAAAATATCAATCAAAGACTCACACTCGCATTCCTTATTAAGTTCACTGCTTATCTTCTTAGTTATCTTGATTATCCTAGTTTTACAACATAGAGACATCTATAGAGGTCTCTATAGATGCCCCTATTTGTATTGGTTATAATTTTATATTAGCATATTGCCACGCCTCATGTCTAAAAAAGAAAAAACACCAACTATTGCTGGTGTTTTTATAATCATCTGAAACTTGCCTAAAAAATCTACCTCTCCATTTTTTCCTGCATCTGTTCCATTTGTTTTTGCATATCTTCCATGTTATTCATCTCTCCTTTCATGCTCTTCATCATCTCACAAGTATCAACAAACTTTATATCTGAAGGAAGATCGAAGTCTATTTTATTTATCTTCACACAATTCATTTTCAAGTCAGCTTCTTGCTCTACGATATCGTCAATGTTTTCAAAAGACATATTGTCCATCTCTTCGTCCATGTCATCACCCATCATAGCTTCTGTTTCTTCCATACACCTTTTTGTCATTTTTGAACCTTGCGAGACCTCTCCTTTGGTCCAGTTATAATAGGCCTCTCCATCAAAAATTCCCACAGCCTCCAATCCTTTCATATTAACTTCAGTTCTAAACTTTTCGCCATCAATATAGACAGTTGATTTCACTTCTTCACCTTCGTTTTGTACAAGATACTCACATTTTATCTTCTCTCCTCTTTCCATCATACTAGCAAGTTTACTCTTTTCATCCTTCAAATTAGCGCTCGTTTCACCATCTTTGATTTCAACATTTTTTATATCTGCATTTTTTTGAGTAGCATCTTTCATGTCACCATTAATATTAGTGTCGCTCTTCTTATTACATGCCACTAAAGACAAAGAAAAAAGCACAATAGCAAACGAAAACACGATTTTTTTATTCATTACTTTATATTTAATTTTTATAAGAAATATAAGAAAATTATATTTCTTTTCTACCATCTAATGCTCCTAAAAGCGTCATCTCATCAGCATATTCAATATCACCTCCTGTAGGAAGCCCTCTTGCAATTCTTGTAACCTTAATCTTGAAAGGTCTTAGAATCCTCCCTAAATATAATGAAGTCGTCTCTCCATCAGTCGTGGGGTTGGTTGCAATTATAACTTCTTTGATATTCCCCCTTTCAACTCTACTAACAAGTTCATTTATTTTCAATTTCTTTATTTCATCTTGACTCATTACACTCAAATTTCCACCTAAAACGTGGTAACTTCCCAAATAATGTCTGGTCTTTTCGAATGCAATCACATCCAATGGTTCTTCGACAACACAAATTGTAGATTTATCTCTTCTCTTATTTTTGCATATACTACATTGCCCTTCTTCTTCTGATATATTATAACATTCCTTGCAATAATGTACATTTGTAGCAAATTTATGTAAATCTTTAGCAAATTTTTTAATTTCTTCTGGATTTTGCTTAAATAAATACAAAACCAACCTTTCAGCCATCTTTGGTCCGACTGAAGGCAACGTTGAAAAATGATCTATCAGTATTTGAAATGTTTTTGGAAACACAGTTTTTATTTTATCCTAATTAACAAAATACTTATAACATCTTATCGCTCATGATACTTATCAAGAGCATGGAACGAAGTTGAAGTCTCATTGAAATATAAACTAACTTGACCAGTTGGACCATTTCTATGTTTGGCAACATGTACTTCGATAATATTTTTATTCTCCGTATCTGGATTCTCCCTATCCTCTCTATATAAAAACAAAACTATATCAGCATCCTGCTCAATTGAACCTGATTCTCTAAGATCAGAAAGTTTAGGAATTTGAGGACTTCTTGACTCTACTGCACGTGATAACTGAGAAAGTGCAAGGATAGGAATATTCAGCTCTTTAGCAAGATTTTTCAAGCCCCTTGAAATCTCAGATATCTCATTCACTCTTGAATCAGATTTCCCACGCCCTTCCATAAGTTGCAAATAATCTATCACTAGCAAATCCAATCCATGCTCAGATTGCAGTCGCCTCGCCATAGTTCTCATTTCCATGATATTAGCAGTAGCACTATCATCTATATGAATTTTTGCCTCAGACAAAACCCCCATGGCTTCACCTATTTTTTGAAAATCATCATCCTCTTCATCTAGGTTTCCAGTTCTTAGAGCCCAAAGATTAACCTTTGCTTCAGCACTTAGCATTCTATCAACTAATTGATCAGATGACATCTCCAAAGAGAAAACACCAACTGACACATTTGTTTTAACAGCTGCATGTCTTGCAATTTGAAGAGCAAAAGAAGTTTTTCCTATTGCAGGTCTAGCAGCTAAAATAATAAGATCTGATTTCTGAAGTCCTGACAACAAATTGTCTAGATCACCCATTCCAGTTTCAACTCCACGAAACTTATCTTTATTCTTATGCATATCATCAATTCTCACAAAAGCATTCTCCAGAAGAGAGCTGATGTTTGAAAATTCTTGCTTTGATGAATTTTGAGAAATTGCAAATAATTTTTGCTGGGCATTGTCCATGATTTCATCAATTGGACGAGACTCTTCATACCCCATTTCAACAATATCTGCAGCTACTGAAATTAGTCTCCTTAGAGAAGCTTTATTTTTTACAAGATTTGCATAAGAAACTATATTTGAAGCGCTAGGGACACCATCTATAAGTTCTGTTAGGTATGTCCTGCCACCTATTGTCTTGAGTAGACTTTTTTCTTTAAGTCTTGAAGAAATATTCAAAACATCAAGAGGAGATTGTTCATTATACAATTCATGAATAACCTCAAAAATTAATTGATTTTTTTCATTATAAAAATCAGTAGGGACTAAAATATCCGCAATTTTAACAATTGCATTTTTATCCAACATAATTGAGCCTATAACTGATTCCTCTGCCTCCGAATTATGCGGTGGCATTCGTAAACGATCACGGTGAAGCGAAGTTGATTTACTTTGTTTGTTCTCTTGCTTTTCTATTTTTCCCATCTCATTTTATTCATATTTCAGTAATATAGTATATCCAATCCCATTCCCTTTTACAAGCTAACTTATTTGTCTTAAATCTTTTATTCTTCTAGAACTCTGATGACAAATTGCAACAGCCAGAGCATCTGCAGCATCGTCTGGACGAGGAATCTTTTTTAGCTTTAAAAACTCCTTAACCATATGCTGAACCTGCTGCTTATCTGCCTTCCCATAACCAGTCAAAGATTGCTTTACTTGCAAAGGTGTATATTCGCCAATAGGCAATTTTGCCCTGCCACAAACAAGTAACATAACTCCCCTTGCTTGAGCAACCTTGATTGCTGTTGTTGCATTATTACAAAAAAACAAATCTTCAATTCCAGCTTCATCAGGTTTATAACGTGCAATAAGTATCTCCAAATCATTAGCAATCTCTTTTAATCTATCGACATTTTTTTTATTTTTAGAAGTCTCAATTGCGCCATATGCAACAACTTCACAGTCGCCCTTTTTTTCACGAATTACACCCCAACCCGTAGTTGCTGTACCTGGATCAATCCCTAAGATTACTAAATCTTTTCTTTGTTTTGACATTTTATTTCAAAATAGGTCTTATTCTAGATTGTCGAAAATATCAACGACATCATCTTGCTCATCAAGTGCCATTAGTAATTTCTCATATTTTTCATATGTCACTTCATCAATTGAAATTTGATCCTTTGCAACATACCCAATTGAAGCATTCACAACTTTTAGTGTTGCTTCCTCAAGTTCTTCTTTTGTTTTTTGAAGATTTGGCACTTCAGTATAAACAACCCAATTTTCTTCATTTTCTTTATAATCTTTTGCGTCAGCTTCGATGAAAATCATTTCCAGCTCATCTTCATTCATTTGAGGTTTTTCGATTTCCAAAATCCCAAATTGCCCAAATTGCCAACTCACACTACCACCTTCAACCATTTTCCCTCCATTTTTGTTCAATGCATTGCGCACTTCACCAAGTGTGCGATTTTTATTATCAGTTGCAGTCTTAATTAATATTGCAACCTGTCCAGGTCCATATCCCTCATAAAGCAACTCTTCGATGATTTTCCCATCTTTGTTTTCTCCTGTTCCAGCTTTTATTGCCCTCTCCATATTATCTTTCGGCATATTAGCACTACGAGCCCTATCCATTGCCATTCGCAACTTAAAGTTCATATCCGGGTCACCACCATCACGAGCAGCAACTGAAATATCTTTTGCGAGCTTTGTAAAAACATTTGAACGCTTTGCATCTAACGCTGCTTTTTTATGTTTAATCGTTGACCATTTGGAATGTCCTGACATATATCTTTAAGTTATTTTATTATGCAAAATATTTTTTATTATAACATTGAATTCTAATAAAGTCATGTCCGCTTTTCAGCTACATTTATAGCTTTTTTATCTTAAAAAAATTGAAAAATATAAACTTGACATCGCGAAATCATAACTATTGACATAAAAGTATATACGTTATATTAATAAAATAATATCTTGGTAAAGATATTTAAGTACATTCAAATTCAATCTTAGATTAGAAAGGAAAAATGAAATAAAAGAATTTACAGACAAAGAATATTTGGGAAAAATACCAGAAGAAGCACAAGGAAGCTTCTTTACTCTTATAGTTCTAGATATTACTGAAAAATGGGCATCCTTAATGGAAGAAAAAATCAGAAAAAGCTCCTCAGTTATAGATATAACTTAAAAGACTCTTAGGGAGCCTGATTATGATGATCTTTCGGGGGGAGCTTATCAGCTTGTTCTCAGAACTTTTCATAAATCTTGGAAACACGAGGAGGAGCTACTTAAGTGGCAAAACAGAAAATTCACAGAAGATAAGTCAACTGAAAAGGAAATATTAGCACCACTAGTGTTTTATCAGAAAAATAATAAATATAATCCAGAATCTGCCCTAAAAATTAAAATCGTTGTATTCTTCAAACAGATTCTCAAACCCAACGGCTCGTTGCTTATTATAGAACGAGTCATTTTTTTGTTTATCCAGAAAAAGATAATTATCTTCTTATTTTTGTTAATAGAGATTGACAAAAATAAGTTTTAATGATATATTATTCAGTTAAACCCAGTACTTATTCAATCAAAAGGAGGTAGGAAAATGAAAGTTGGAATTATCATAAACCCCGTAATCAGAGACATACTTTTTTCAATCACAAAACAAGACCAGGAAAGACCAATTGAGGAACTAATCAAAGAGCTCGAAAAATATTTGATTGAAAAAAGCTCTAATAACGAAGTGTCAGTCATGACTAAAGACGAGTTTCACGAATTCTTAAACTTGGCTTCTGCCAAAGAAAATAGTCACCCAATTGATGCATCCGATAACATTTGTGACGGACTTTCACAAAGAATCAAAGAAATAAGAAAGGGAGACGAGGAAAAACTAACTGCCATATTCAAATGGATTAAAAGATTTCCTTTTTAAAGCTCAGAAGACAGGCATTTCGTTAATCAAACGAAGTGCCTGCTTTTTTATTCACTTTCCGCATAAAAACAAACTCTCGATCCACTTCATTACACACATCATTACACATATGATAATATAGAAATCTTCGCTCTCACCTCCTCCGTATCACTCCCAAAACCGCATGACACCTTAGCTTTAGCGTGTGACGCAAGTCGGGAATCAATTAAATCAAATTTACTATCAGCCTATAGGTTCCAAATTTTGAATTATGTAACAAACACTAAAACATCATGTAACAATATTATCTAATAGACACCTTATAATAACAATTTTATTGATACTAAAATAAACAATTATGTAACAAATCGTCAATCAAGGATGTGCTACAAGCAAAATAATTATATTATTATTCCTTTTTCTTCACATATTTTTTTAATTCTTTCTTCAACTTCTTGATCAAAGGAATGACTTTAAACAAAATCATTCCTTACGCTTTATTTCTATAAAATCAATGTATGCCTTCTCCTCTTTGGAAATATTATAACCATCTGGATCTCTATTGAATGAATCTGCAACAATTTCAATTTCATTACGGAGTGATTTAAATTTTTCATCTCATACCAACAATATTCTCTATAGCGTGCTAAAAATTTTATTATTGCTACTATTCGACAAAAGTCTCGTTTCTCTTATCATATTTTCAATTGAATCAAGCGCCAAAAAAAACTGGGTCTCCCGATAACATTTCACTAGAGGACTCATAATTCTTTAATCCTGAAAAACATTCCTTAGCTAATATGGTATTATGATTTTTCGGCATTTCCCATATCTCCTTGTCTGTTTTAGAAAATAAATGTCCTTCAATTTCATCTTCGAAAATTGAATTCAATCCATTTAAAACCTCCTCATGTAAATCAAAATGTTCCAAATTAAATTGTTTCACGGATTTCCTCCTTCCCAAACAATGACCTAAACCTCCAGGGATTATAGTAGCTATAACAGCAATAGCCAATAGATTATTTGTTGTATATAAGATTAAATCTTTCATAAATTATTTTAAATTTTCAACCATAATTCTTGAATTCTCTATACTACCATTTATCATTCAATTTCATTTTTAATTGGCAAAAAATCGTTTTGATCCAAAGCCTTTATAACACCCCTAAGCAAATAACCATTGGAAATTTCAATAACATATTTTCGAGCATTAGGGGTAATAGGTTTTATCAATTTTTTCTCCCTCATCCCTCTTAAAAATCTTGAAATCTCCGTATAGACAACATTTGGAAATAGATGTTTAATATCACCAGCTTGAAAATCCTTTTTCTCAATTGCTACCAATAAAATTCTTCTTTCTTGTTCATCTATCAATCTTTTTTCAAAAGATATTTTCACGGCTTCCTTGAGAATATTCTCCTTTAAATAACTATAGTCTGCCAATTTATCAACCTTTAAAATTTCATTTCTCAATCCACTTAATACATATTCACACCAAATTAAAATATCTTCATCCTTTCCAGAATCAGCTCTTTCTAGCATTTCATAATAACGATTCCGATCACTACAAAAAACAGCCGTTGGATTTATCAAACGCCCCTTGTCCAAATTAAAACCTTGTTTAATTAACATTGCATAAGTCAAAGCCCTCACCGTTCTTCCATTTCCATTTTTGAAAGGATGTACCCAAGCAAATCGATGGTGAGCAATTGCTGTTTTCAAAAGATCATATTGCAACTCATTCCCTCTATTTATAAAATTCACCAATTCATCCATATAGCTTTCCACATGCATATAATCAGTCGGGACATGTTTAGCTTTTGCAATCCTAACATTAACTTTTCGATATTCCCCAGGTGTCCTATCTCCTTCCTTCTCCTGAGATAAATCACTAACAATTATTTTATGTGTTTCTTTGATAAAAATATTATCAATAAGACGATTACTCATATTTTCTTCGATAAAATCCATCGCTTTTTCATTATTTTGAATTTCACGAACAGATTCAGTGGATTTTTCCTCTGGGGTTATTTTTGTTTCAATATACTCAGCAAGAGTTGTTCGATTTCCTTCAATACGAGCAGACCCGATACTTTCTAGTAAATGAAATATTTCCTTCAATTGAAAAAAGATATGCGAAGGAGTTGTCCCTTTAAGCTTTTTATATCTTAAAGCGTCCAGTTCAATTACAAGTTTTGTAAGGTTCGAGCCAAATTTTGGCTCTGGAATATGTAGTTCTGTGTGTTTAAACATGTAACAAGTGATTAAATATTATGTAACAATATTATCTCATAAATGCTTTATAATAGCAATTTTATTGATGCTAAAATAAACAATTATGTAACAAATCGTCAATCAAGGATGTGCTACAAACAAAATAATTACGTTGTTTTTCCTTTTTCTTTTGTGCCATCAATCCTGCTTTTATTTTTAATTCTCTATACCTTTGTTACGTAGCATGCTACGTAACAAAGGCAAAAAACTCAATCTTAAACACAACTACATACTGATCAAAATACATATTTAAATATGTATTTTCCCCGTGTCATTTCTGAACAGTCGGGAATCCATTAGGCTAGATGACTAATCAAATCTACTATTATCTTAAAACATCTCATCACTTTCCCCTTCCTCAATATCCTCCACCTCATTCCCTTCTTCCTCTCTCATCTCCTTTTCCTCCTCACCCTCAATCGCCCCTCGCTTTCTATCAAAATACCACTCATAGATATCCTTTGTAATCGGTACTGCCCAAGAATGACCTTCTCCTCCACCTTCAACTAAAACGATCATGACAAGCTCTGGATTCTCAAAAGGAGCAAATGATGCGTACCAAGCATGAAGCTTATCTTCATTTCCAAATTGAGCAGTTCCAGTTTTTCCAGCACTTTCAACATCAAGACTTCGCAAGCTTGCGCCAGAACCACCATCACTATATACAGTATCTCTCATCCCTTCCCTAACAATACGAACTGTATTTTCTGAAACTACTTGCTTATTTATAATTTCTGGCTCTAGAATCTCTTCCTCATGTGTATCGGCGTGATTAATTTTATCAACTAATTGAGGCTTTATAAACTTCCCACCATTTGCAATTATAGAAATTGAGTTTGCAATCTGAATTGGTGTTGCAATCACATATCCTTGCCCAATTCCTGCATGATAACTATCACCGATATACCATTTCTCACCGAATCTCTTTAATTTCCAATCTCCACTTGGTACGTTCCCATCTCCCTCCCCTGGCAGATCAATTCCAGTTGGTGAACCATATCCAAATTTCTTAGCATAAATCTCCATTCGCTCTATCCCAAGTCCTTGAATATCTCCCCAACCACCTGCTGTTGCATAAAAAAACACATCACAACTTTGTGCAATAGCTTTCCTTACATCTGTTATTCCGTGTGCTTTCCAATCAGGAAAAGCCCAAGCCCCCACATGTATTGCCCCTCCACAGTTTATTTTTGTTTTTTCCGTAATAATTCCCTCTTCCAAGGCCGCAGCCGCCATCATAATTTTATAAGTAGAACCCGGGGGGTATTCCCCTTTTATAACTCTATTTAGCAACGGTTTGTTTTTGTCATTTATAAGACTGGAATATTCCGTATTTGAAATTCCCCTAGCAAACATATTGTTATCAAAAGAAGGCAAGCTAACTAGAGCTCTAACACCTCCATCTTGAGGATTAATTACAACTACAGCGATTCCTGTAGCATCTTCGTTGCTCTCAAGTGTTTCTTTGGCAATTTTTGTAATCTCTTTTTGGAGTTTGGCATCAATATGCAAGATTAGTTCATCCCCAGAAACCGGATTCACTTCTCCTAAATCTTCTTTAATATTACCAACTGCATCAACCTCAAAACGCATCAACCCATGACTCCCATGCAATTGTTTTTCATATGTATATTCCACACCGCTCTTTCCTATGTAGTCAGTCATTAAATACTGGGGGTTATGCTCTAATTCCTCTTTTGTTATTTTTCCATCATATCCAATAACCTTTGAGAATATTTCTCCATCTACATACTCTCTTCTGGCAGTTTTTCCAATATAAATTCCAGGAAATTCTCCTGATCTTTCAATTATTTCAAAAGCCTTATCTCTATCGATATTTTTCTGAATTAAATAACTTCTACGATCTGATTTCGAAACATCAAGCATTTGAGCAAACACTTCATCACTATCAAAATCTGATCCTAAAAGTTCTTTTAATTTCCCTATAATTATTCGCCATTTACTCTCATCTTCAGGTAAATGTAACGGCACAAAAACAACCTCAAAACTTGGAATATTTCTAGCTAGAACTTCTCCATGTCTATCACGTATAACACCTCTTGGTGCCTTAACAACAACTTCTCTAACTCGATTATTTTCAGCTACCTCTCTATAATAAGATCCTTTTACTACTTGTAGATAAAAAGTCCTGCTAAAAAGAACTGCTAATAGAAAACCAATGACAAGCCAAAGAATTTTCTTGTCATTTTCCTCGGGATTAAAACCTTGTTCATCATCTTCAAATTCAAAATCAGTATCCGTCGAAATATATTCCAAAGGACTTTCGATGTCAAAGTCTCTACTAACAAATTTTTTTCTTTTTTTAAACATCAAATTTTATCTATTCTAATCTCTCTTAAACCAATTCCAAAAACTTTTTCTATAAATAAAATTGTTCTATAGAAAAAGAAACCAATCACTGCAAGTAGAATTTTAACTAGGAAATAATTCCAAGAAAAATCTATACTTATTGGATTATCTAAAATCTTAACTAACAAAAGTAAGTTTGAAAAAAATAAAATTAGAAAATCCGAAAGAATAGTACCAAAAAAAACAATAATTGCTACAATTGAAAAATGCATTTCTTTTAAAGCAAGTTTCCTTTTTAGAAAATCAATAACAAAAACAATAACTGCAAAAACAAGCACATTGAATCCTAGTACTGAATCAGAAAAATAATCAACTAAGAGACCTGCGAAAAAAGCCCAGGTCAAATTCTCAAGATAAGTCCTTCTTAGAAAAAGTGCTAATAAAAAACAAAGTATCAATTCAGTACTAAACACACTAAAGCCTTCAATCATCGAAAATGTTGAATATTGCAGAAAAAAAACTATTAGAATGAGTACAAAAATTGTCTTTTTCATAATAACGAAATTACTTCTCCCCTTCTACAATCCAAACAACCATTAACTTATCCATCTGTGACGGTAATATCAAAGAAGTTTTTTGGAATAATTGATCAGAGGTTGGAGTTGCACTTTGAGTATATCCGATCAACAAACCTCTTGGCAATAAACCACCAATACCAGAAGTTATCACTGTATCACCACGCTCAATTTTAACTGTTTGTGGAATCATATCCAAGACCAGAGAAGTACCAAATTGACCCCTAGCGATCCCTCTAGCTCCATTTTTAACTATCTCTGCGTTAATCTTTGAAGCCCTATTTATAAGTAATTCTACATCACACGATGTTTTAAAAACTCTAGAAACCTTACCAACTAAAATTCCCTCGCCAACAATCACTGCCATTTGCTCTTTTATTCCATCTTTCTTCCCTCTATTAAGATGTGCAGTCTCTTCCTGATTTTTTAGATCTTTTCCAATTACCATTGCACTAATTAGGGAGAATTTATCTCTTGGCGCTAATTCAATCTGAGCTCTTAATTCTTCATTCTCTTTTTCTATTTCTTCGATTCTTGCCAATCTTCCTTTTAAATTAATTATTTCTTCAAATAATTGTTGGTTTTGTTTCTTCAAGCCACCCATTTCTTTAACAAAAGAAAATTTATCATCAAACCAAAAACCAATATTCGAAAAAAAACCAGCAGTCGGAGTTAAGCTCCTACGAACTGGCTCTTCCAGTGGCTTGTTTTTTGAACCTCTTGTAAGAAGCATCAAAATCACTACAAACAAAATCACTACAAACAAAACAACTATATTATTTTTCTTCGAAAGTTTCATATCTTTCTTTTCTTACCTTAAACAAAGAAGCAAATCCCTACCAAAGCCTCTTGTCATCATTTGATTCCATTAAAACATCTTTGAGCTCATCCAGATTCTCCAAAACAATTCCAGTACCTCTAACAACCGCCGTAAGTGGGTCTTCCATTCTTTTAACTGGCATTTCTGTTTGTTCAGAAATCAATCTATCTAACCCACGAATAAGACCACCTCCACCAGCGAGAATTATTCCTCTTTGCATTATATCACCAACCAATTCTGGGGGTGTCTCCTCAATTGCTGATTTTACATTATTAACAATAATTTTAATTGACCTTGATAAAGCCTCCCTGATTTGTGAATCATTTATCACCACTTCTTTAGGCAAACCACTTATAAGATCCCTTCCTCTTATCGTCATCTCGAGTTCATTTTCCATTCTATAAGCACTACCAATAGCAATCTTAATATCTTCAGCACTTCTTTCACCTAAAAGCAAATTGTGCTTGTCTCTAGCAAATCTAATAACATCTTCATTCATCTCATCTCCAGCAATACGAAGACTCCTACTAGTAACAACCCCACCCAATGAAATAACAGCTACCTCAGTAGTTCCACCACCAATATCAACAATCATATTACCAGCCGCATCTTGCACTGGTAATCTTGCTCCGATAGAAGCTGCCATTGGTTCATCTATCAAAAAAACTTCTCTCGCACCAGCATTAATTGCAGCATCAAAAACAGCTCTTTTTTCTACCTCTGTAACTCCCGAAGGAATCCCTACAACAACTCTCGGCCTTGGCAATAAAGTAAAAGTATCAGCATGAACTTTCTGAATAAAGTACTTCAACATTTGCTCAGTAGTTTCAAAATCAGAGATAACACCATCTACTAATGGTCTTGAAACCACTATGTGACCTGGCGTTTTACCTACCATTTTCCTCGCCTCTTTCCCAATTGCCAAAAGTTGCCCGCTTTTTTTATTAACAGCTACAACAGAAGGTTCATTAATGATGATTCCTTTTCCTTTAACATAGACAAGAGTATTAGCAGTTCCTAAATCTATTCCGATGTCTTGCGATATTTTACCAAAAAGCTTGTTCCACATAATACTTTTATCTGAATTTTTTATACCATTTACTTGATAACTATTTTTTTACTTTTACCTTCCAAATGAAACCCCATAGCTTTCCATTCATGTAAACCCAACTTCAGATTAAATAAATTTTCATAACCTTTTCTTTCAAGTTCCTTCGCGATAACAGCACTTCTATTTCCGCTCCTGCAATACAGTGCTATTTTATCACTCTTTTCAATACCTAATCTATCAAAAATTTCATAAAATCTTGTAGAGGGAGCTAAAATTGCATCATTGATACGAGCCTCTTCAAATTCATACTCTTCGCGCACATCTATATTCCAAACTTTTTTGTCTGAAATTACATCTCTGTATTCTTCTGCAGAAATATGTTTTGTCATTTTTTTGTTTTTTAGTTCTTTATTATCAGCTTTAATTCCAAAACCCCAAAAAACTAGCCCTACACCAAGGATTAAAATCAAAGTTCCAATCCATTTTGGTTTTTTCATCTATTTTTATTTTTCTAAAAATTTATATAACTCTTTTTTTGAAACCATATTTGCCTCTTTTTTTGATCTTTCTTTTAATTCGATTTTACCTTCCTTGATTGTTTTCGGACTAATTACAACACGATAAGGACATCCAATCAAATCAGCATCTGCAAACTTAGCACCTGGATTCATTTCGCGATCATCGTACAAGACTTCTATTCCTTTATTCTCTAATTCTTTATAAAATTCTTCAATTTCTTTTTTTATCACGACATCCTTACCAGCTATACCAATTAAATGAACTTTAAAAGGTGCAACTGCCTCTGGCCAAACAATCCCCTTGTCATCATTGTACTTTTCAACAATAGTAGCCATATTTCTGCCAATTCCAATTCCATAACAACCCATGTAATATTGCTTCTCTTTTCCATTTGCATCAATAAATGTAGCGTTCATTTTTGAAGAATAATGCTTTCCTAGTTGGAATATATTCCCCACTTCAACACCTTTCTTTTCATTCAACTTCTGTTTTCCGTCTTCTGTGAAAAATCCATCTTTTGCCATCGCAATATCAACTGTCATTTCATGTTCAAAGTCTCTTCCATAGTTAACGTTTATGGAATCAGTTTTGTCCTCTTTTTGACCTCCAATAAAATTCTTAACAGTTTTTAAAGAGAGATCACCTACATAACGACAATTCTCATGCCCCCACGCATGTACATATCCGCTTTTTGTTCCAATTGAAGCAAGATCTTTATCATTAGCATCTTCAAGTGTCCCGACCATATCCAAAACCTGTTCAAGTTTTGTTTTGTTGATCTCTAAATCACCTCTTATTGTAGCAATAATAATTTCCTCTGTAACCCTGTTTTTATAAACTACGTTTTTCAAAAATCTAGAAGCAGGAAGATTATAATGCTTTTGAACATCTTCCATAGTTCTTACCCATGCCGGTTGCTCTATTATTTCGAAATCCTTCAATTCCTCATCTAAATTGACCTCTTCTCTTTTAAATTTCGCAACATCTTCGTGTACAACATACTTTTCATCTTCAGAAACAAAAAATACACTCTCTCCTGCATCACATTCAACAACAAATTCATGACAATAATCGCCACCAATATAACCATTGTCAGCTTCAACAGCATATGATTTCATTCCTAATCGTTGGAAAATTCTAGTATAAGTATCCCACATAATCTTATACTCTTTTTTAAAACATTCTTCATCTGCATGAAAAGAATAGCTATCTTTCATTACAAACTCTCGGACTCTAAGTAATCCTCCTCTAGCTCTTAATTCATCTCGAAATTTAGAAGAGAATTGGTATATCTGAAATGGTAAGTCTTTATAACTAATATTATAACCTCTTACTAAATCTACTATCATTTCTTCTGCTGTTCCTCCTAATGCAAAAGCAGAACCTCTTCTATCTTTAAGTGTCATAAGCTCAAAACCAGCAGTATCTGTTCTGTTGGTTTCCTTCCATAGTTCTAAAGGGTGAAGGGTTGGAGTAATCATTTTCTGAGCACCAACACTGTCCATTTCTTCCTCAATAATCTTAACAATCTTATCTCTCACTTTCAAACCCAATGGAAGAAAATAATATCTACCAGCCACAGATTCTCTTACAAAACCTCCCTGATGAAGATATTTATGACTAGCAACCTTCAGATCACCTGATACTGTTTTTGAAGTTTTCCCAAACAATCTTGATTGACGCATATTTTTCTTAGATTTATTTATTTACCTTATAACATTTTAGTTTAATACTAACATTTTGTAGCCATAAATCTACCAACCTAATTTGATAGATACAAAACACCCCAATTATCCTTATCTTATAGGAAAATTTGGGGTGTGTCAAAAGAACTAATCAAAAAACTAGAACAGATCCTTAATCTTTTGAAATATTTCGAAAGTCTTGAAATCCTTAATCGTAACAAGAAACATAAGTGACATTAAAAATATAAAACCTGCCGTATGAACAATGTTTTCAATTTTCTCGCTAACTGGCTTACCTTTAATTTTTTCAAAGATCAAGAAAAGAATCCTTCCCCCATCTAACGCTGGTAATGGCAATAAATTAATAACTGCGAGATTAACAGAGAGCATTGCAGCAAACTGCAAAATAAATGCCATTCCCATTTTTGTAACTTGTCCAGTCATAACAGCAATTCCAACAGGACCTGCAACCTCTGTTTCAATTGTTTTCGGCGTAAAAATTCTGACAATCAAGTCTCCTAAAAATTCAAAAATTGCAACGACAATTCTACTAGTCGTAGTCACACCCATCCACATAGATTCAAAAAATCCATGCTTTACAAAATTAGTTCTAAGAAGCTCAACTCCTATAGCGCCTTGACCCTCAGGAATATCAACCTTATCTCGAACCATTACAGAAACAACAACCGAAGACTCTTCTCCTGGATGCAAAATTTTGAAATCAACATTCTGACCGCCTTTATCTTCAGTAACTTCTTTTAGGTCCTTGATTTTTGAAATTCTTTTCTCTTTTTCTTCTTTTATTGCAGAAACAATAGTGTCTCCCACTTGCAATTTAGCATCCGCAGCTGGAGTATTTTTAACAACAACAGAAATTTGAACTTTAGAATTTGGTGCAAATTCCTTGTCGTCAATTGCCTCTGGTAAACCTAACCAAAAAGCAAATCCAAAAAATAAAGCTCCTATAATAAAATTCATTGTAACACCAGCCACAAGAACTTTAAATCTAACAAAAACTGATTGACTAGCAAAAGAGTCATTCGCTTTGCGATCATCTCCATTTTCACCCTTAATCTTAACGAAACCACCAATAGGGATGATATTCAAAGAATAAACAGTTTCATTCTTTTCTTTTATTTTTTCATTGATCTCCTTATTACCAAAAACCCACCTCCTTTTGCCTTTTTTGTCTTTATAGAAGCCTAAAACTCTTGGAGGAAATCCAAGTCCAAATTCTTCACATGCGATACCGTTCATTCTTGCTACAAAAAAGTGTCCAGCTTCATGTACAAACACAAGTGTTCCAAGAATAACTATAAAAACTATAACTGCTGTCATTTATTTCTACTTTAATTCTATTTTATTCAATTCATTCAGTCCACATTTCATTAGAAGATTGTCTAAACTTGCATAATCTCGACCTCTTTTTCTTTAGAAATTTCTTCAATCTTTTTATTATACTCATCAACAATTTCTTGCAACTTATCTTTCTGGATAAACTTACCATCTTCAGAAATCTCACCATCCTTTTCCATTTTCTGAACATTATCCCACAAATCTTCCCTTATTTTACGCACCTTAATTCTTGCATCTTCTGTTTTCTTTCCAACAATCTTTGCAAGTTCAGTTCTTCGATCTTCTGTTAACGGTGGAAAACAAAGTCTAATAACATTTCCATCATTTGTTGGATTGATATTAAGGTCTGAATCTCTGATTGATTTCTCGATATCAACTAGACTATCCTTACTCCAAGGGGAAATTACAATCGTTCTAGCATCTGAAATTGTCACAGAAGCAGCTTGTTGCAAAGGAGTCTTGGCTCCAAAGTATTCAATTTCTAAATTATCAACCAACCCAATATTTGCTTTCCCAGACCTAACTGTTTTCAAATCATCTTTAAAAAATTCAATAATACCATCAAAATCCCCTCTTGATTTGTCTAAATCTCCATTACTCATTGATTTTAGTTTAATTACTTATTCCTAGACTAGAAAGTAAACATGCCTTTCTTTTTAACTAATTTTCTAGTTCCAAGATATATTGTTTTCGTATCATCTGGATCAATTACAAGCATTTCTATCTTTCTCGATGGAACAGAAAATTGAATCGGTTTCCAACTTTCTCCTCCGTTTTGAGTTTTATATATTGCCTTACCAGATACGAAGTATATTATTCTATCATTCTTAGGATCTATTGCAATCCCTTTTGAAGAAATTGCCTTAGGTCTAACAAGTGTGTTAATAGCAGTTAAATTTGCACCGCCATCAACACTTTTATGAAGACCGTTATTATCACTCAGAAAGACAATACCCTCTTTGTATGGATGAGGAATTAAATTATATATTGTTCCTTTACTCTCTATTGCAATGAAATTTTCACCACCATCGTCTGATCTCTTTGCTCCTGTCCTTGTTGTCACAAAATACAATTTATTTGTATTGATGCTATCAAACTTAATCAAATTGATTCCACTTTTCTCCCAAAGAACAGTTTTCCAAGTTGCACCAGCATCAGATGTTTTATATAACGCTCCTCCTGAATCACCAGCAAAAAGCTCTTTTGGTCTTCTGGGATTTATAGCAATTGTAAAGACTGAACCCTCTTGAGTTCTTTGAGTGAAAACTTCTTCCCAGTTTTCTCCTCCATCTGATGTTTTCATAATCTTTCCAACTCCATTAACAGTAGCAGGAACATAAATCTCATTTGTGTCACTTGGATTTATCTCAACATCTCTAACATTTTTAAAATCGCTAGAATCCTTAATCCAATTTTCACCCCTGTCTTCACTTTTATAAATTCCGCTAGGTGTACCTACATACAAAAGATTAGAGTTCTTAGGATCCATTGAAAGCGCTCTTATACTAGCATTACCAATAGTTCCTCCACCTTTTATAGTGGCTTTCTGTTCAAACATCGAGGCAGAATCTTCACTTCTATAAATACCGCCTCTAGTATCAGGCTTCTTTTTTTGTATACCGCAACCAGTGAAAAGCATTGGTAAACAAAAAGCAAAGACAATTGCTATTCCTTTTTTTGTTTTCATTTTTTATTTTTATGGAATTTTTATTTTAAACTCTCTCATTTATATTTTACGATATTTCCTGTCTCGTGGCAAGTAAAAACTCGCAAAAAATTGCGAGTTTTTAAAATAATTCCAAAAAGCCCTACTCAACTATTGCCAAAATCATATTCTTCGAAGCATCTAAGACAACAAATTTCTTTCCATCGATTTCAATTTCAGTTCCACTATATTTCTCATAAAGCACCGAAACACCTTTTTTTATCTGATCATTTATTTTTTCACTTTCACCCGTTGCGATAACTTCTCCGACTTGGGATTTTTCTTTTGAAGCTGTTTCGGGAAGAACTATTCCACTTTTTGTCACTTCTTCAATCACAGGAACCTTAACAACGACATTACTACCAATTGGTTTTATCTTTTTCATATTTTCAGTATTTATTAAATTATCTAGCAATCTAAGTGCTCAACTGCTAAAATTTTAACAATTTCTCCTCACTTGTCAACTATGCCTTTTTTTCTATCATTTTATCAAGTTTCTCCTCTAGTCTAATTAATGTTTTTTGTACATCCTTTATTTTTCTCTCAGAACTCCTATCTGTTGCTAGATCAACAATAGATCTTTTTCTGTCACGGTCAGACTCTCTATTTTGACTCATCAAAATAACAGGAGCAGTATATGCAGCCATTACACTAAGGGCAAAATTCAAAAAAATAAAAGGGTACTCGTCCCATTTTCCAAAAATACCACTGTGATTTAATGCTATCCAAACCAAAATAAAAAGAGTTTGGAAAATTAAATATTTCCAACTGCCTAAAACATTCGACGCTCTCTCAGAGAACTTTTGACCAAAAGTTCTTTTCAAATAACTTTCTTTATAAACCGTTTTTGCTTTATTTAGATTCTTTTCTCCCTTGAAAAATCCATTCTTTATTTTTATTTTTACATTTTTTGTTTTTGTAATCTTACCCATTCTTTGTTTTTTAAATTTTCAACTAAACTTAAGTTTTTAAACAGAAGCTTTCTTGAGTATACCAAAAAAAAGTCTTTCGGAAAAGAAAATAATAATAACAATTTGTACTTGCCCTTAAAGTATATTAAACTAAACAAAGTTAAACTATAAAATAAAAATGAAAAAGATACTTAAAAAAACTCCAACTGAACTTTTTGAAAGCTACAAAAGAATACTTAAGTCGATGAATGTTTTCACTCGTCGATTCGTTTTCGTTGTATCGATTTTCTTTTTTTCAGTAGCACTGGGCTTTTACACTGCACAAACAAGCACAATCTGGACCGAAGACGTGGTTAACCTATTAGCTCAAAATTATACTGATCTTTTAGGAAAAAGCAGTACAGAACTATGTCTCTATATATTTTTCAACAATATTTCTGTGTCTTTGATGATTATCGCCTTATTCTTTTTATTTGGAATAGCTCCTATCTCAGCACTTCTATCTAATGGTGTTATGATAGGTGTTGTTATTTCATATTCACTCAGCAAAATTGGCATTGCTAGTGTTTTTCTAGCCCTTGTCCCTCATGGAATATTTGAAATACCAGCTTTTTTCATAGCAACAGCACTTTCACTTCATCTTTCTGGAAGATTCGTAGATTATCTCCACAAAAAACGCAAAACATTCAAAAAAGATATTTCGTTTGCACTTAGAATAATTATGTTTGTAATCATACCACTATTATTTGTTGCAGCGATTATCGAAACATTTCTAACACCCTTTCTAGTTTCTTAATCTATTTAGTTTTCCAATTTCTAGAGTCTCTGACTTTTCCAAGAGAGTCTTTTTTTGTTTTATATCAAAATAAAATTCAGTTTTACCCCAAACTTCTTTTTGTACTTTTTCAATCACAACATCCAGACACTGCCCTTTAAATCTATCTTCATATGTCTTCTTCATCAAATCACTGACCTTTCTTAACATCTTGGATCTTTTTTGCTTTTCTTCCCTACTCAATTGGCAGAACATACTCGCAGCAGGTGTCTTTTCATGCGCAGAGAAAGGAAAGACATGCATTCTACTAAAAGCAATTTCTTTACAAAAATTCAAGGTAGTCATAAAATCCTCCTTGGTTTCTCCAGGAAAACCAACAATTACATCAGTCGTAAGAGCTATATCAGGCATTAATTGTCTTGCTTTCTCAACTCTATCTCGAAAGTATTGTGTTGTATAAGGTCTATTCATTGCCTTTAGAATTTTGTCATTGCCAGCTTGCAAAGAAAAATGTAAATGCTTGCACAGCTTCTTCTTTTTTGCTATCAAATTTAACAAATCATCATCCACATCAACAACTTCAATCGAACTAAGTCTTATTCTTCCTAGTTTTTTTATTTTTAAAGCATTTTGAAGCAATTGATTTAAGTTGCATGTCCTTGAATTCTTTTCTTTTCCATAAAGACCTAGGTGTATCCCACACAATACAATTTCATCATATCCAGCGATGCTTGCAGATTCTATCTCTTTAAGTACTTCTTCTTGAGGTCTAGAAAAAAGCTTGCCCCTGGAGTATGGAATAATACAATACGAACAAAATTGTTCGCAACCATCTTGAATTTTGATAAAATAACGAGATTTCTCACCTTCACCTGGTGGATTTATTTTGACTAGTTCCTTCTTAAATCCAGAAATATTTCCAAAACATTTTTTTATCTCCTGAACTAACTCGTCTAGCTTCCCTACTGGCCAAATTATATCAGCAATAATGTTTTCCATTTCTTCTGGATATGTTTTTACCCAACAACCGAAAAGAACTATTTTTGCATTGGGATTATCCCTCCTAATCAACGAGAGCGTTCTTCTCCCTTTTCGAATTGAAGTCTTAGTCACAGCGCAAGAGTTTACAATCGCAAATTCCACGTCCTCCCCACTATCCCTCGAATATTCAAAGCCGGTTTCTATGAGTTTTTTCTTCAAATTCAAAGAATCATACTGATTCACTTTACAACCAAGAGTTCGTATAACAAATTTTTTCATATTTCTCTATTATTTTTCTATAACAATAAATTCTCCTTCTTTAAGAGCATGTATAGATAATTTACAATCTTCATAAAGCTCTAACTCCTTATAGGCCTCTTCCCAATCGATCTTTCCCCTGGAATCATCTGCTCCATAATTTGATTTGTAATGAGGAATGAATTTAATCGGCAATAAGTTCAGTCCTTTCATCGACTTTCTCCAGTCACAAGTCCAAAATGAGCTAACAAGAGCATCTGAACCAGCAGAACTAGTTGCAATAATTTTATCCTGGAAAAAACTTTCTAAATCAAACTGCTTAAACCAAAATTGCAACAAGTAGTCATCGCCACCTTGAATCATGATTACATCACTTTGACTACACTGTTCTTTGAATTTGTCTGGAAAAGCAAGTTCGAAGTTCAATTCAACATTTTCGTCTGCTAATGCGGCAAAACTTTTTTTGTATTCTTCAAACTTAGCTTCCCATTTTTCTCTTGGTTGCGCAAATAGACAATACAAAACTTTTACATTACCTTTCAGTCCAACAAGAGCTTCACCGATAAAAGCTTTGTGTTTTTGAGAATCATATTTAGCATTTCCTGAGTTTAGAATATACTTAGTCATAATGAAATCTTTATTTTTTACACATCAATTTTAGCAAAAGAAACCAATAAAAACAAAAAATCTCTCGCTTACGCGAAAGATTTCTGTTTGTGGACCCTAGGGGATTCGAACTCCTGACCTCCTCAGTGCAAATGAGGCGCTCTACCAACTGAGCTAAGGGCCCGTAAATATTCAATTTTAAAACTCTTTTTCTACCTTTCGTGTGGGCAATCCAGGACTTGAACCTGGGACCTCGTCATTATCAGTGACGCGCTCTAACCAGCTGAGCTAATCGCCCTTGTTATTTGTAAAACATGTTAAGCAGAACTTAACGTTACAACAAAGATAATTATAGCAAAAAAAATAATATTGTCCAGTTTTTTAACAATCTCAAAAAGAAACACTGTCTCTGGAGACTTTTTTCTTCTTTTTAAACCCAAAATAAATGATCTTTTACAAACTTTTAGCTTTAATTGACCGAACATAACCCTATTGCCAATTTCAAAATATTATGGTAATCTAAAACTTGTCTAGTGAGAAGAAGCCGAAAAGGTTGCTTTTGACTGTGTTATTATTGTTTCAAATCTAAATTAATTATATCATTGACGTATGAAAAAGGATACTCACCCAAAATATAACGACGAAGCAGAAATCAAGTGTTCTTGTGGAAATATTATCAAAGCTGGCTCAACTCTAGAAAAAAAAGATATCGAAATCTGTAGCGCTTGTCACCCTTTTTATACTGGAAAAAAGAAACTTGTAGATTCGACTGGAAGAGTTGACAGATTTAAACAAAGAATGGAAAAATTCTCTGCTATGAAAAAAGCTAAGAAGTCTACTACAAAAAAAGTTACTGCTAAAAAGATTACTGTAGAAACTAGCAAAGAAAAAAAGAAATAAACAAAATTTCTGTATTATTTCATTTTACAAAAACAGGCACTAAGTGCCTGTTTTATATTTATATTTTTATACTATAAAAATAAATTTATTTTATTGTTCTATTTTTTTCAACCGCAAACAACAAAAGTTAAATAATATTACAAATGGTGAACTATATAAACTCCAGATTGCAAGCATTTTTAATGTCAGAACTTCTTTAGAAAGAAAAAATATCTCCAGAATAAACCCGACACAAATATAGATATTGAATCTCCTGAGTTCTAAAAACATTCTTTTATCTTTAAAGAAAAAAAATATTGGAACAAAAACAATCAAAAAGAAAGCTGTCGAACTAAAAATGTTAATCTTTTCTAGATAGCTAGACCCAAAAAAAAGTTACAATAAAAACATAACTGAATACAAAAAGATAGTGTTTATTAAAATTATCCATTTAAGTTTTTAGTTTAACTTATTCTCTTTAGAATAGTCAGGTAACTTCATCTTATAGAATTTCTCCAATTCATTGTTTCGTTTTTGTAAAATTCGCTCAACCTTTCTTCTTTTTGTAATATCACGAATAATTGACTGGATTCCAACAACCTTACCATTTTCCATTATTTTAGTAGATTTAACACTCACAAGTCTCTTAGAATTATCTTTTGCTGTTATCTCACATTCCCATGGCTTTGCTTTTTCTTTAAGAAAAAAATCTATAATTTTTGTTGCAATTAGTGCCTTAGTCTTGATTGAGAACATAGGTAATTTTACTAATTTTTTCCCAACAATTTCCTTGGCAGAATAACCAAAAGTTTTTTCTATTGCGGAATTTAATTCAACAACAACACCGTTCGTATCAGTGTTGAAAATTGGATCAGCAGCATGTTCGAATATATAACGATATCTTTCCTCGCTTCTCTTCAGAGCATCTTCCGAATCCTTTCTTTCAGTAATGTCCATGATAGAACCTAACATCTTATCTTCGCTATGCTTTCCACACTTTGCAACTCTACCACGTGCAAGAACCCAGATGTCACCTGTTCCATCCTGTTTTTTTAGTTTGTGTTCTGTGCTGTGAATAGTCTTTTCACCAGACAAATAACTTTTTAAATTTGATTTCATTGTCTCCCACCCTTCTGGATAAAAAATCTTTTTCATATCTTCCATCTCAATAGGCCTTGTTTTCTCTGGACAACCGAGTATCTTACAATAACTCTTGTCAACCGTAATCTGATTTGTTTTTAAGTCAAGTTCCCACACTCCTATCTCTGCAACATCCAAAATATCCACTAATTCACAAGCTATTTCGGTAACCTCCTCATTCTTTTTTTGATTCATTCTTTTTGTTTTTTAAAATTTTAACTTTTCTTTATTTTACCACAAAAAAGACCCCACCAAACAAAGAATAGTCAGCTTGTCGGCCTCACTGTTTTTTTCAAAGTATCTGCCTAGTTCAAAAAGCTGATTTCACGACTTAATTTTAATATTTTTAAGATCCTTCTCTAAATACCAAGTTTTAATACTAATTTTTTTCCACTATCCAATTCTTTCCATAATTGTAAATGAGGACCACTTTTTAATTTAAAACCAAGATTTTCATATATGTGTCTGATCCATTTCATTCTCACCTCCACATCCAAACTTACTTTTCTATAACCTTTTTTCAATAAAAAATCCTCAACCTCCCTAACTATTTTAGAATCAATTTTTTGTTCTCTTAGTTCAGTTTTACCATACAAGTCTTGAAAAACAGGACTTGTATGGTATTGTTGAGTGCCTTCAATAGAAATATAGACATAACCCACTGGAATATTTTCGGTCATAGCAAAAATATAGAGACTCTTTCCTTTTATTTTTTTCCATTTAATAAGAACTCTTTAAAAAATTTCTCATTATTACGCCCTAAGATGATAAATTATTTATAATTATCTCTTACAACAACCCCTCTACTTTAGAATAAAACTTGTTTAGTCCAGTTTTTTTATTCAACTCATCATATTTAATTTTCAATTTCTCTTCCATATCATACAATTTATCTGATTCATTGGCTAAGGATTCATATTCTTCATTATGCTTATCTAAAACATTTTGAATTTTCTCATTCAACTCTTTCCTCTTTTTCTTTTCTATGTCCGAAAGCTCTTTTTTGTATTTATCCATCTTAACTATTCTTAATAATTAGTGATAAAATAAGCTTAGTAATTATTTATTTTGTGTCTGCACTTCTTTCGATATATCCTTTATTAAAACATTTGGAGTAACCAATAGAAACAACCACATTACAATAAAAATACAAATTGCTGTTCCAAAAAACCAAAGTATCTTCTGCTTTCCTTTCATTGGATCAGCTACCTTACACTTCTCATGCTTACCCCGATTTATCCTAGCCCAGATTCTCTCATATGCATAATACATAACCAACCTAGTAGAGTGATGCCAAGGAGTGACAAGAGAGGCAATATTAAATGATGTCTTCTTCTAATTAGGCAAAAAAGCAATGATTACATAAGCCCCGCCCCAAGTCCAAAAAATTCCAATAAAACATCAAATTAAAGATTTTGCAATAGAGCGCCTATGACTTTCACAATAGTTAACTTTTGTCATCTTTTTTGTTTTATGCTTCTTTTTCAAAGAGTATTCTCATTCTACCATTAATGCATTAATTTTCAAAACCAGCTATTGCAAATGACTCGCAATTATAGTAATATTCTATACATGAAATCATTAGAAAAAATATTAACACAAAACTCTTTCAAACTAACCAAACCACGGCTAACAATTTTGAAATATTTATCTAATTCAAAGAAAATACTCTCTGCCAGACAATTGCACAAGAAAATAGGAGAATATAATCAAGCATCAATTTATCGAACATTAAAGCTTTTTGAATCCTTAAAAATAGTAAAGACTGAAGTTATAAAAAAAGAAAAATTCTACTGCGCTGGCAAAGAGCCTCACCATCATATAATTTGTAGAATTTGTGGACACACTGAAAATCTACCCTATGAAGAAAAGGAATATCATCACAAAAATTTCATTGATATACAATCTCAACTGAAACTAGATGGTATTTGCAAAAAATGTAGCCAAAAAATAAAACTATAAACCAAACACATGAACACTTATTTACAGATACTCCTAGCGACCTTTTCGATCACTCTCTGTGTTTGGATAGCAACCCCATTACTCTTGGTTAAAAAAAATCTTCTAAAAAAGATAACTCTGTTTTTAGTTTCTTTTTCAGCTGGTTCATTTATGGGCGGTGCATTTTTTCATCTTTTACCAGAAGCAACAAAAAATCTTGAAGCGGATAAACTTTTTTCAATTGTTTTATTCTCCTTTGTTCTGTTTTTTCTAATGGAAAAACTGTTACATTGGAGACATTGTCACAAAGGAGACTGCTCTGTTCATTCCTTCGGTTACATGAATTTAGTCGGTGATTCGATTCACAACTTCATTGATGGACTCATTATAGCGAGTACTTTCATGGTTGATCCAACAATAGGGATTGTGACAACTTTCGCAATTGCTTTCCATGAAATTCCTCAGGAAATTGGTGATTTTGGTGTTCTGGTTCATGCCGGTTTCAAAAAATCAAAAGCTCTGTTGCTTAATTATTTGGTAGCACTTACGGTTGTCTTCGGTGGTATTATAGGGGTATTTATTTCATCACGCGTAGAAAGTATCGTACCTCTACTGCTACCCCTTGCAGCAGGAGGATTTATCTATATTGCTTCATCAGACCTAATGCCTGAAATCAGAAATGAAACCAATTTAAAAAAATCTATTCTTTCATTTCTATTCTTTCTTCTGGGAATTTCCATGATGTTTACTTTAACTTTTCTAGAATAAAAACTATTCTATTGAGATTCCTTATTTCCACAATTTGGACAATGTGTTAGATATCTAATTTTCAACTGACCACAATGACTACATTCTTCTTTTAATTGTAGTCCACAATCAGGACAAAAAGAATGTTCCGAATCAAGCGGAAAAGAACATCCAGGATATTTCTTGTCTTTTAATCTTCTTATAGCAACCTTAGTTGGACTAAATACTCGTTTTTGAATATAGAACACAAGACCACCAAAAAATCCGATCACCAATAAAACTGAACCATAGTAGATAATATAACGAAAGAATGGAACCTCTTTTAAAATTCTGAATATTCTCTCAATCCATTCTTTTGGTAAAATATCATACAAAAAAACTAATACTGCTTGCAAGAATAAAATCGTGAAAGCCGTAGTAGTTGCTGTAAGAATAATCGTATAAGGGCTATTTTTCTTCTTTAGCTTTAGATAATAAAAAACTGAAACTAAAAGAAATGGTAGAACAAAGATAAGCATCAATGAAAAAGTCTTAAATTTATACCAAGCTCTCTTGTTTTGATAGTATTCAAGTGCTTTTTTATGACTTTGTTTTATTGTAACTATATTAGGAGAAATATCAGATATAAAAACATCTCTTTTAAGAGCTAAAGAAGTGTTGCTACTTTCCAGTCGAGATATTTGATTTGTATTTGTTGTTATCGAGCCCCTGGCGTAGTTTTTATCAATAATTCCCTCTTCTCCAGCCATTTTTTCCTGCAAACTCAGATCATAATTCTGTTTGTTTTGATTAACTGTTCTTTGCAAATTTTTTATCGTGCTTTCGTTAATTCGAATTTTTTATTCAAAGAAGCAATCTCCTCAATTTGTGACTTTATTGCTAGATATTGACTATCAAGTCCAAACTTTGTATCTACTAAATTAAATCCATTATACCTCCCACAACTATTTCCTTGTATTGTGCGTAACTGCTCAACGTTTAACAAAACACAACTGCTTGGGCGAGTTGGTCTTTCAGGAATATCCCCTAAATCAGAAAAGATTGTCTCTCCTACTATTATTATAAAAATAACCATTATCCCAAGCAGAATATACCCTAAAGCTGAAGTTCTTTTTTCACTAATCTCCTCATGAGACTCATTGAGTTTTCGATAGACCGTTTTTTTAGGCATTTCATCTTGCTCCATTTTTTCATTTTTAATTTTTATATAACAACAACTGTTCACTAATCACATCTATTCTCAACATTCTTGTTGATAAATCTAATTTCCTTATCTGTTTTTTCTATTTTCACGATATCAAATGGCTGAGTCAACGCTGCTGTAGTACTACAACTTATACTTGGTGATTCAAGCTTAATCGAAACCTGAACATCACGCTCGTATTCTTGGATGCTCCCTATTTCGATAGAATGACCTCCGCTTGAAAACTCACCAGCGAAAACTGCTAATATCATATCTTTTTCAAAATCAATCTCTGGCAAAATTGGCTCAGGACTTACATTTGAATATGTCTTCTTCCATATTTTTTGCCACTCCTTATTATCAGTTATTCTATAATATTCATCTTGCTCATGCCCACTATAGAAACCCCTTGCTACTGACTCAAATGAAATTTCCCCTACAATTGGACTATGTTTCGATATTGGAAGCAGTTTCCATATCTCAGTTATCGGTTCTTTATATACAACAAAAATCTTAGCTTCGTCAACAATTGCCTCGAGATTATCGACAAATGGACCATAATAATCATAGGTATTTTCATTTAAAACAGCCAGATAAAACTCTTGTTCGCCCACGTGCAAATATTCATCTGCAAAAATCACCAATTCCCCTCCACACGAAGTACCATTTTGGTTAGAACAAACAATCCTGGTTTTAGAAATCTCATTTAAACCAAGTTCCTGAGGATTTTTTGTTGCAAATGTTTTGATTTTATCCTGATCAGACAAAGATTCTCTTCCCTCATAATATTCAAGTAAGCTTTTTTTTGATTTTTTTCCAGAAACAAGATGCTTGGATTGAAATTTTTCATTTGCCCAAATAGCTAAATTATCAAAACCATTGAATTCATCCAAATAACCATTCACGACAACTCCTCCTTTAATATATATATAAACCAGTTGAGTCTGTGTCATATGGATAATAGATCCACACCTCCTTGCTCTCACTAGACTTAGTTGCTGTGTCTCTAGCCAAAACAGGTGGTATACCTAATAGATTCTCGACTTTATTCTTTGTCTCCCCTAACAACGTAGTCTCTAAAGTGCTTGGAAAATATTCCTTCCAATCAGACTTTGGCTTTCGGGGAATCTCAATCTCTGAACTCTTCACTTCGTTGGTTAAACTAAGAAGTTGACTTTGCAAAAGTTGATTATCTTCATTTAACTTTTTATTCTCCCTCTCCAAAACGATGGATTACCACACAAAGAAAAAAATTACTAGAAAAATAAACGTAAGCACGGGTACAACAAATTTTTTGAATTCTAAGCAGAATTCTGATTTATTACTTTTTTCCATATTTTGTTTTTATTTGAATTTTATTTTCAAACTACACTACAAGTATAACAACAAAGATTGTTAGCAACAAATATTCCCATCAAACACACTTGCTATTACTAAGTGAATATATCATTGGATTACAAAAAAATGGGAAATCATCAAATATTCCATCTTTTTAGCAGTCTTATGTTTTTAACTTGAAATTATTTTTATTTAAGTTCAACGTTTCCTGTCTCCATTGTTTCAGCTTTTTTTTCAAGAGATTCCTCCATTTGACCAGCCTGCATTTGCATTTTTATTTGGTTGATTTCTTTTCGCAAACTTCTTTCAGTTTCTTGCAGTCTAATCTTTTGACACAAAAACATCATTGAACAAAAGATAACAACTACTGCTACAAGCATCAGAATAAGAATGGATTCTTGATTCAATTTTTTACTTTTCTTTTTCATTTTTTTGTTTTTATTTTAAATTTCATTAGAATTATAATACATATTTCATCTTCTAAAAAACAACTAGAAAATAATTGTTTTATTTCCATTTATAATAACCTTATCATCACATGCTAATCTAACAGCCTTTATCAAAACAAGTTTCTCTATATCTTGGCTTATTTTCTTCATCGAAAAAATATTATCCGCATGATCTATCTTCGCAACATCTTGCAAAATGATTGGACCTTGATCAAGCTCACTCGTTACAAAATGAGCCGTTGCTCCGATTAACTTCACTCCTCTCTCATAAGCCTTACGGTATGGATTTGCACCAATAAATGCTGGCAAAAAAGAATGATGGATGTTGATGATTTTACTTTTATATTTGCTGACAAAGTTTGGTGACAAAATTCGCATATATTTAGCCAAAACAATAAAATCAGGCTCCTCTTGCTCAAGAATTTCCAAAATCTTAGCTTCCTGTTGCTGTTTCTTAATACCTTCATGAGAAATATATTTGAATTTTACTCCGAATCTATTAGTGAAATCTTCTAAATTTTCATGATTTGCAATAACAGCAATGATCTCAAAGTTAAACTCTTCAAAATAATTCCTACTCAGAAGTTCGCTCAAGCAATGATGTTCTTTTGTTGCCAAAACAACAATTCTTTTTTTTCTGGAACTGGGAATTGAAATTTCTGCCTCCTTTGGCAAAATTTCTTTTAATTCAGACAAAACATTTTCTACATCTAAACCATTGGCTTCAAATTCAGTTCGCATATAAAAAATGTTCTTATCAGTGTCAACAAATTCTCCGTTTCTAACAATATTACACCCTCCGCTCAACAAAACACCTGAGACCTTGTGGATTATTCCTTTTTCATCAGGACACTTTATCAACAAAACTTTTTTATCTTCGTTCATTAACTATTTCTTATTTATTTATAAATAACATCCACAAACAATCCTGAAAATCTGTTAACATATGCAAAAGCAAACCAACTGCAACGACTCTTAGTTTTGGAAAAAATAGCAAAACAATATAGATTGCAATAGCAAAATAGGAATGAAGAGGATGAAAACCAATTCCACATCGATTTGGATCAAAAATTGGACTTGCAAAAAGATGATCGAGATCTACCAACATCGTCAAAATCATAATAATCCAAGCTTTTTTCCATTTTTTTCTAAAGAATGTCCAGGCAACAACACCTGGGAAAAGAAAATGCAAACTATAATGAACTGCTATTTGTAATGCTTGCATAGTCTACTTTTCTCTCAACGATTTAGAAATCTCCTCCGCTTCTTTTTCAATCTTTTCACAAAGTTCATCTCTTCTTTCTTGATAAGCTTGCTCTGCTGCATCGTAGAAATTTTCTAAAGAACTTTCTATATAGCCAGCCTCTAGATATAAACAAGCACGCCGAACATTAAACAAAATTGATGCTTCAGGGTCAGTTGAATTTTCAACAGCCTTCTCTTGGTCTATCGTCCATTTTATCAAAGCTTCATGTGCTTCTTTATTTTCTATTCCTTTTTCTCTGAGCAACCTTGACACCCTTTTTTCAGGACTTTCTCTATTCTCAAAACTTGGCTCTTTCATCATTTCTTTAATATATGCTTATTATTTCATATTTAATACTCACGCTTCCACCAATTAATATCTATTTCTAAAACCAAAAACAATAAACTTCCAAAAACTTTGAAACTTTATTTTTCCAAGCCCAATATGCTTATTCTCCTTATCCAAAAATGTTCCAAAAATTCTATCCCAAAAAGAAAAGACCACCCCATAGTTACTATCATGGTCATTTCTTGTAACAGAATGATGAACTTGATGTAGGTACGGAACAATTACAATCTTTGAAAACAATTTTTCTCCTCTAAAAACAATATTCGAATGATGAAACACTGAAAATATAACAATAAATATCTCACTTAGAAGAATTATTTCAATTGGAATTCCAAAAAACATCACCAACACTACTGATTTGAAAATAATAGAGAGAATCAATTCTCCAATATGAAATCTCAATCCACTAAGGGCATTTAAATAAAGTTCCGTGTGATGAGCTTTGTGAAAAATCCACAAGAATGAAACTTTGTGATTGAGCGAATGCCAGAAATAGATCAGAAAATCTAACAGGATAAGCACCCCCAAAACCACGAAGATATTATCATAATCAAGATCCGACAGAAGTTTCAGACTAAAGAAATTTTCCGACATCTGATATAAACTACTAACAGAAAAACCCAAAAATAAAATATTATTAAAAATAACAATAAACCCATCAGTTAGGTAGAAATTTAGTTTTAATTTTGTAGAAAACTTCCTCTTAGGGAAAAATATTTCCAATGCTATAAAAAGGAATACGATGCCAAAAGGAATAAAATGTAATTTATCCACTGTTAAAACTATTAATTTAAAATCATTTAAATCTCATTTTCGGTAACAACTTCTATATTATTTTCTTTTAAAAGTTCAGCCAAGACACCATTTCCTTTTATCAAAGTTTTTGAGAAAGTTCCATCAAAAATCTCACAAGACCCACAAGATGGTGATTTGGACTTCAAAATGGCCTTCTTGCAACCTACAATCTTTGCAATCTTCAACACTTCATCGGCACCTCTTTTGAATTGAGATGTTATATCAACTCCGTCTTCAGTTAGAACCTTTTCTCCAACTCTTTCTGCCTTCGCTCTAGGTGTTGCGAGTCCTCCAAGTTGCTCAGAACAAAGTGGAATGGCCTTGCCCTCTTTCACAAGATCTATAATTTTCTGAACTGGATTCTCTCTTCCGTCAAAGCGACATCGTAGACCAGCCAAGCATCCACTAACTATTATCATATGATGATCTTTACTCTTTTTTAAGCAAAATATTCTTCAATTCAAGAGGGAAAACATTTAAATCCTTCAAGCTTTCAATTGCACGCCATTCTAAGAGATATTTGTTATTTTCCGCTTGTCTTTCTTTTTCAGGACTTCCAAGTGCCAAATCTCCTTCATAGTTTTTAATCAAAAATAAAGCTTAGACACGTTCGTCATATTCATCTTCAACCTCGGAAATAAACCTACCTTCAGATATTTGCAATCCTGTCTCCTCAAGCAACTCTCTTTTCAGTGCATCAAATTCATTCTCCCCTTCTTCAACACTACCTCCTGGCAAAACAAAGTATTCTTTCCCTGGTTTTATCCTACGAATAAGCAACACTTTTTCATTTTCAATAATAACGGCTGAAACTCTTTTTTTTAGCATTTATTTGTTTTAATAACACAAGAAATTATCCACACCTTTAGTATAACTCAAAACCTTAGTTTATTATACACAATTTATCTCAAAAATTCATTAACAGCTTCTATTGCCTCCTTGTTTTCAAAGATTGCCCCGTGCCCTGAATCTTCTAATTCCAAAAAAGTATAGTCTGTACAATCCGTACACTGATTTATTTTTTCCTTAAACTTAGGCCACAGTGTCATTTGAATCTTTTTGTCCTTCAACCCCTGAACGAATAATATTTTAGATTTGTGCCCTGAATAGAAATTAATCAATGACCTTGCTTTATATGGATCAGGGTCATCAAAAACACTTCCATATTCGTCTTTCAAAAGAGAGCATACCGTCCCTTTTTTCTGGCTCGCTCCGTTTCGAGGTTCCACTTTATTTCGCTCATCTAGTTTGCAACGAAAGCTCAAATCTATCGGACCAGATCCATTTGCAACAACTCCATCAGTTTTGTGCATTGTATTCAAGCGAGTCACAAGATATCCTCCCTGCGAATGTCCAAGCAAAAAAGTTCTGTTCACTTTTACTTTCAATGCTTTACTGGCACTATTCTTGACCCACAACAAAGCTGCCTCAGCCTCTTTTATGTTATCACCAAAGAGCAATCCTTCCTCAGGATATGCAACACTAACAATCATAAGATCATCTCTTTTGATTATGCTTCTAACCTTTGATAATATTGTTTCTGCCGCAACATGAACTTTTGAATCATCCATGGTTGTTCCGTGATACACCAAGAGAGCGTCCATTTCTTTGCTATTTGGCTGATATACAAGCGTGTCGACTTCCACTCCATTGTAGCTTATTCTGATCTCCTTATAGGTAGGCATCCATATAAGATGAGTCGTCTTTTGTATCGGACCTATTCCCTTTACTTTTCATAGCAAAAATACCGATTATTATTCCTAGGACTCCTAACAATAGAAAAGGTGTGATAAATTTCTTCATAAATTCAATAATTATTTAAAAATAAGCCCAAAAGAAACCTAGAGCTTCTAAGGACAAATTATATTAAATACGCATCAAAACCAGAAAGTTTTTTAAAGTCTTTCATCAATAATCTCTTTTTTCTCAGAACATACAGGTTGTGAATCTCCAATTCCCCCATCTTTCTGGACTTTTAAAAGACAGGAAGTCAAAACTCCCATAAGAGCAAATAGCGATATAAAAAAGGTAATCATAAAAATCCCAAAATTTGAAATTCTTCTCTTTTCCTTAATTCTTTTTTTCTTTTGCATTTTTATTTATTACAACAACAGTAAATTAAACATTTCCACTAAGTTCATCCTCATTCACAAGCTCCTTTCGAATCATAAAAAAGTATAAACAAGCACCAATAAAATTCAAGAAAATAACTATCAATATCCATTGTGTTTTGTCATTGAATTTTCTATTTATAACATCGATTATCATCCAAACCCAAAAAGCAGAAAATAATAAGAAAATTGGAATAATCACAGCAAAAACTGATCCAACAATCTTGAACACGTGCATTGCGCTTAACTTTCTTGCAAAATCACTATCCAATAGGTACTAATTGTTACTTATTTTCTCAAAAACAAAGTGATTAGACAAACCAGAAATATTCCAATTAGGTCCATTAGCGGAAAATGTTCATGTTACTTTCACTTCATTAACAGCAATCTGTTCCATTTTGCTTATCCATTGTCGATATCCGATTTTTTGAGTCCCAATCTTGTCGTTGATTTCTTGTTTCAACTCTTTTGAAGCATTCGGCGACAACATTTTCCCAATTTCCACCATGTCACCTTTATTCACTACACGTTCCAATGTTTTTATTTTTTCAACTAACAAGGCTTTATCAGCATTTCCAATATCTGCATAGACTACCTGTAACGGAATCATTACCATTGTAACAAAAATCGCAAAAATAATCTTTTTCACGTTTTTGTTTTTAAATATTACAGACCAAACTCCATACTCAAATTAATGTCTTTTTAGTTTTAGATATTTTCCTAGTCCAACAAACAATTGTGGCGTGAATTGCTCTGGATTTTGTCCAATCTCTTCCTCTAGCTTTTCCAAGGAAATCCACCTCACCGAATCCATTTCTTCTTCGTCTAAAACAAGATCCTGATCAGTTGTTGCAACAAAAACAGCATGGGAAACTTTGTCATCTTTTTCCCATGGAAGCATCTTAAAAAGCATTTCAAAGGCAACTTCAATTCCCAATTCTTCCTTTGTTTCACGTTTCATACATTGCTCGTATGTCTCATTACCAACTGTTCCTGCAACTGAAAAGTCATACATATTAGGAAACCACTTCTTCTTCCCTCCTCTCTTTTGCAAAAGCAATTCTCCTTTTTTATTAAATAATAAAAGAACTGCTGATCTGTGATATATATCATATTTATGAAAATCCCTTCTAGTCCGTAAACCTATCTGATTGTCATTTTCGTCTATCTGTATAACTAATTCCTCTACCATATGCCTTTTTTATAATATAATTTATTATTTTTGTTTTTTTCATACATTGTTTTACTAACAGAGGCACCAGCAATTATTATCGCAGCAAAATAAGGATATGTAAATATAAATTCTAACGGCCATAAGTTATGCGAAAAATGGTCCCTTGTCATTTCAAAGGAAGTGATAAATGGTAATGAAATAACACCAACAATACCAAATATCCATAGTTTTTTAAATAGAAATCTGTAGCCAGCAAAAAAACCAGTAAAAAACATACAAATATGCGAAAGTAGACCTGAAATAGAGTTTTCCCTTTCAAATTAAGATAAAGTCAAACTACCTTCTGCTAGATATTCTAAAAATCGCAAGCCAATCCATGACACGAAACCAAGAATAAATACGAGCACCAAAGAATAGAGTCCATCAGAGTTTTTGGTTATAGTTGTTTGTTGCTTTTTCATAAAATTTAGCCAATCTTAACTAACACAAAATCAGTTTCTAGAAGCACTCTTGTATCAACTTTTTTAAACATACTATTTATGTAATTTATTATTAAAATAAGTTTTCTATTTTTTCAATTTTATTATCCAAGGCCTAAAATCATTTGCTATTTCAGCTACAGATTCTTTACTTAATTTTAATTTTTTCAAACAAGCTAAGTTGTTAAGCACAATTGAATTGTCCAAAATAAAACCCTCTAAACCGTCATCATCCAAAAATTGTATGATTTCAGAGTCAGATTTAAAAAAATTATACTTTCTCTTTGTTTTTTTGCACTACTTTCAAAACATAGCTAAAAACCTTCTTTTCTATTTCAATAAGAAAAATCAGTAGTAATCCACCCCCACCTTGGACAGTATTCTTGCAAAAATCTTGAAATATTGCGTCTTACTTGTTCTTGTTCGTCAGAAGAAAAATAAGTAATAAGATCCTCTTGTACTATGACAACTCTCTTATCTTTGGATTTCTTGAAAAATCTATCCCCGATACTTTTTAGCTCATCATAATCCAAAGGATTCAAAGCAGAAATAAACAAATGTTTATTTGCCACAATCTTTCTAATAATTTCCCTTTTTATTTTAACAACATTTGGCAAATCTGTTTCTAAATAAATATCCAGCTTCGAAGATAATATCAATCCTCTTACTGAAAATCCTGTGGACAATTCTAAAACCTGTATTGGTTTTTCCTTTTTCAAAGCATAATCTGTTGATTCATATCTTATTTCTTAGCCAGAGAATCTTTTCCTAATACTTGGAACATAATACGCCAATGATTGAATCATGTCATACAAGAAATGCTTTTCTCCAACCATTCTAAGATGCCTTATTATCTCTTTAGAATAAGGAATATTGGTATAATCTGCCCTGATTCTTGCGATAGGGATTGCTGTTTGACTTATTTTAGCACATTTTGACATATTGTTAATTGTTTTTATCCATATTTCCATTCATACCTCTTGTTTTTAAAATGGATATTTAAATATCCATTTTCTATATTATAGCAGATTTCTTTTTCGTTTTTTGTCTTGCCCTGTATATGCTAAAAACCTAATTGTGGCTTTGAATTTGTTGTTGCTATAGTATTTATCTTTCTATCCCTAAAACCAATATTTGAAAGCTGATATTCTTTGTCTGAAACTTTCCTAGTGTAGACAACGATATACATATCTGACATTTTTATATCAACAATTTCAACGTTGTCTCCATCTGAATATCTCTCTAGAAATGGTTCTCTTCTGTCAATATCAACTAGACTGATAGTATCCCCGAAAACAAGATCTTCCATGAAATACCTTGCACCATTTTTGTTGTCATAGACTTTATAGACAACCCTGTATTCATTGTCATTTTTTCTATGGATGCCTATCACATTGGGATACAAACCAAGTAAATCTCGATCTTGCTTGAAACTATCATAGATTTCCCACTTTTTTTCTTGATCTTTATCAAAATAAAAAATAGATTTAGCAGAAATCAGCAAAGGAGTGCTCTGTTCTAAAACAAAATTATCTTCCTCAAGATTAAACAGTTCTCTTGTCTCCCAGTTAAAAGATTTTTGCTCCTTATTTTCCAACTTATAGTCAAATTTATTATAATCTTCTAGTTTCTTGGTGAAAAAATCCGTTCCATCCAAATTAGCATAGTATGGTTTCTTCCAAAGTCCAGAACACTCAGACGCCCACTCTCTTTTCCAATAATTTAACACCCTCTGCAGAACTTATCTCCTTAATACCAATTTTCGGAGCATCTATCTCTTCTTTTGAAATACAAAGATACTTGCCTATCCAGACTCCTAGATCATCATTGATTTTATCCAAATTTGATTCATCAATATATTTTTTGCTATTAGAGGCTAGGATCTTTTGAGAAGATTCAAAGTTTCCATCAAAATCGATGGTTCAAATCTCACCATCACTTAATTTTTGAGTACCCTCATCATAGACACGTTTGACATAGACAATCTTACTATTGTCTGAAAAAATGACTGGTTGGATGAAGCGATGTTACTTTGATTTGTCAATCTGATCACTTTGTCTTTTCTCAGGTCTTTGATGTATATGTCAGAATTACCTAGAAATCCTTGTTTCTTAATGGAATAAGCAAGAAAGTCTTGATTTTCAGAAACATCGAAATCCAGAATTCCAAAAGAATCTTCACCTTCTGCAACATATCGCTCTTTTTTGCTATTTAAATCGAAAGATTTTATTTTGCCATCAACTAGAAAGAATATCTTTTTCTTGATTTTAATACCCTTCGTCTCGACATCTAGCTCTCTTTTGAAACCAAGTCTTTTATTGAAGCAAATCTCCAATAGTCCATCCTTTTTTTTGAGTTTCTTTATATGCGAGATTCACCTTACTTTGCAATATAGCTTTTTCTACGATCAAGTTGTTTTTTTCTATCTCACATTGAGCCTCTCGCCTCTCGAGCATGTTAAAAACTATTACAAAAACTATACCTGCCAATAGAATGCTTAGCAACGCAACTTTTGATTTTCCCGGGCTCTTCTCTTTCTTTTGGATTATTTTTTTGTTTTTCGTTCATATTCTATTTCTACCTTGTACTAGTTAAATTCACTGTTAAATTCAATCAGATTGTCTATGGAAATAAATTTCTTAGGATAACTATCCAACCCCAAATCATTAGTTGCCTGGGAAAAATAGATTGGTTTTTTTAATGCAAGAGCATAGCCCAATTCTATCTTGCAACTTGTTCCCATATAGCCCTCAGACAAAATGAAATAAACTGCATCAGCTTTTTGAATTGCCTGATAATGATCTTGGGCCAACTTATTCTTCTTATCAGCAGTCAAAGCAACATCACTACTTCCAGAGCTGTAATCCAAATTTGGAAACAAAGGCGTATAATTCAAATCTGCCAACCTTTTCGTGACAACTCTAATCAGGCTATGAAACTTCATACTTGAACAAATAACAATCTTTTTATTCATAATTTGATTAGACTTATCGATTATTAAACACTTTTATTTTTGTTGTTTATTTCTTCCAATCCACAATTCTAAGACTATCACCGCTTTTCTTGAAGACAATTTTTTGCTTCTCTCTCCACTTCAATTCCCTCATCATTTCAACGGGGATAGTAATCGAATAACTTCCTCCTCGCTTGGAAATTTTTCGAACATTACGATCTTGAATTTTTCTTCTCATATTTTTTGTTTTAAATGGATATTTAAATTGCAATTTAAATATCCATTTTCTATATTATAAAAGATTCTCTTTCTTCTAGAATTTCACCCAATCTCAAAAGACTTGCTATCGTGGAAGGAATATTGGCAATTTTTGGTTCAAATTTCTCTAAATCTTCGAGTTTCACCCATTTATATTCTGAATATTTCTCATTCAAAGAGACCTCTCCATCCTCATGAATCGCCAAGTAGTGTAGCAAAATCATGGAAGCTCCATCTTTCTTTTTATACAACAGATTCAAACTGAACATCAGATGAAGTTTCAATCTAAAGTTCTTTCCAACTTCTTCATCTTTTCTTTTGTCTTTTGATAGTACAACGATTTTCTGACAATATTTAAAGTCATATTTTTCCATCATAGACTCTGTTTTTATTTTCAACTAAAGCTAAATAAGGACTTTATACTTAGTATACAATTTTTACTTTTATTTTACCAACAAAACAGGTCTTTAGTGAAAGGCTTTTTTGTTGTATACTTAAGATAATACCAATTTAAACAATATCTTTTCAAAATGAAAAAACAACTAATTTTCTTAGATACTGAAACCACCGGAAACGATTTGGAAAAAGATTGCCTCTGCCAAGTCGCCTACAAAAAGGGTGAAAAAATGACTGTACAAAATTTCAAACCAACTATTCCAATTTCCACCAAAGCTATGAGTGTCACACATATCACCAACAAAATGGTAGAAAACGAAAAAGCTTTCAAAGATAGCAAATTTGCTAAAGATTTAGAAGGAATTCTACAAAAAAATATTTTAGTCGCGCATAATGCTAAGTTCGACATTGCAATGCTTCAAAATGAAGGCTTGAAAATATCAGACTCGGTCATTTGCACCTTGCGTTTAGCTCGCTATTTAGATTCTGAGCAAGAAGTTCCAGAATATAATCTTCAGTTCCTGCGTTATTACTATGAAGTTGAAGTGCAGGTCGTTCCACATAGTGCAGACGGAGATGTCATTGTATTGGAAGCCGTCTTCAATCACCTTTTCGCAGATGCACAAGAAAAAGCACCTAATGCCTCCGAAGAAGAAATTATTGCCCGCATGATTGATATCTCAAACAATCCAGTTTTGATCAAAAAATTCAACTTTGGGAAATATAACGGCGAAAAGGTCGAAGACGTTGCCATCAAAGATAGACAATACCTTGCTTGGCTCAAAAGAACCAAAGACGAAGAAGGGACTGATGAGGATTGGATTCATACTTTAGAACACTATATGAAATAGGAATTAGACTTCACAGATTATTCGCGTTTTATTCAAAATCACCCTCAAAAACATGTACTTCCGGCTTGTTATCAAGCCAGAGTGCTTCAGTTTCTTCAGTAATTACGATTTATTTGTAGTCACGGTTGTCCTTGTTTGCTGTGTATTCCAGAATATATATTCCATTTTTTTCTCCATTTTCCCAGTAGAGAAAAAGGATGTTCCTTTCACCAACCAACCTTCATAGGATTTACCTTTTGCTGGATTGGCTATCTTAACTTCAACAGTATGTTCAAACTTCTCGTCAAGATAGCTCCTGATAGCTAGCGCTGTGCCAAAATAATCATCAACTGTCTCAAATGCTACTTCTATTGGATATCCTGCCTTATACCACGGAGCATAATTTCCCTTGAGACGATACACTTTCGAAAAATCAGTTTCGATTAGTTTTGTTACGCCAGCAATTGAAACACTATCAACGTGGCAATAAACTAGATATGTTTTTTCTTTGTCCAAGCTTGGTATGGCATCACCAAGACTTCCGTCACCAACATAATAGTTGATTGCTCCAGGCAAATGTCCATCGACGAAACGTGGTGAAACATCAATTACAAGCATGTTCGGATTAGCCTTCTAAATCATCTCATGGGCTGTTTTTGGTTCAATGTCAACATAGGAAACAGAAATTTCTTCCTTGACAACTTCACTCTTAGTTGCAACCTCTTTTTCTTCGTTTGTTGCATTTTTGATCAGAAATAATAGATTCCTCCAATTGTCAAAACAATAGCCAGCATAATTGAAATAGCTTTTTTTGGTATCATATTTTTATATAAATTAATTAGTAATTTAATGCTCTCAAGAATAAACACTAATTGATTTGCATTATGATTGCCTCTCGCTTAATTCATCATTTTCTTTGTTTGTTTATTATAGCATAAAACAACTTGAGATTGCTTTCAACCCCTAATTTTTGTAGCAACAATAACTAATTAAAATCATAACTACTTAAAATTTCATAGAATTGTTCCAAATCACCATATTCAATAATATCATCAAAATTATCACAAAAATAAGGAAATTCCGATCCCTTATTTATAGCTAAAACTATTTTCTTTTTATACTTAATAGCTTAATCCAATTCAAATCCCGTTCCACCACTTTTATCACTTGATTTGATAAAAGAAAGAATCAAATCAAAGTCAATTACATTTTATTTATACTACTCATATCTTTGCTCTCTAGAGAGATTATTTTCCTTGAAATAGTCTTCCTTGTACAACGAACAGAAAATTTCGTGTACTTTCGTTTTGAGTATTTTTGTGCTTTTACCTATGGTGTCTTCTAGCACTTAAATGCTTTCACCACTAAAACGATATAATATAAATATTTTCAGAATATTATTCAAAATTACTCGCAAAAAACCAATTAGAATCCAAGATTTACATGAATATTCTAATAATAACTTCTACTATTACTACGATAATGAAAGCACTAAAAAAAAGTAAAGAAGTGACCTTTAAATTTTACCAGAATCAATTATCCCCAACATTCTTTCTTTTTTGTATAATTTTTTATTAAAAATACTTATCTCTCATTTTTAAAACTCTTTGGAGTAATCTTTTACATTCTTCAATCCTATTGCCTTCCCGTTGCATGGATACAAAAAATGCAATTACAAAAAAACCAACCCGATTAAAAATCCCACTGCTAGACTCCATTCTTCCCCTTTTTTGAAAACAACCAAACCAACCCATGTGAGTCAGGATTAATCCAGATAATAGCGCAAGATAAGAATACATCATCATTAAATACGAAACTAGAATTGACAAAACGATCAATGAAAGACTGGCAATAAGTGCTATCCCAAAGTTTGCATCCTTTAAGGAATTATATTTCTTTGGAGAAGAGCTCTTTTAAGGTTTGTTATTTTTCATTTTTTTGTTTATTTTATTATTTTAGAGATATATTTTATTTTAACTCATTTCATACCTACATCAAAATTTTGCCCATTATGTTGCAGATTTTATACAAGTTGTTCTATTTCCGAATTCAACTCAAAAACTCCTTTGTTATCTTTTTGAAAAGGAAAACTATCCATCACTGCATCTGTGCTTAGTTCACCATAGATATGAGGATATTCATTGCCATAGTTGTTATGATCTTCCCATTTGATTTGGGCTTTCACTTTGTCTGTATCAATACACAAAAGCACTAGCTTTTCCTTTAAATCAAAAAACATAATGATGACATTTTCTAAAAATCTTCTATTGCCTAATAATAGATAAATCAGCATCTAAAAACCGAATTTCTTTATTTTTTCTCTTTGTTTAAAATCAATTCTGTTTTTTCTTTTATAAACAAATGCCCTACAAACAACTTTGTAAAAAAATCAATTTAAAAAATTATTTAATTAAATTCTTCACCCATCTTTCCATTGTGTCATTAAACACTGAATTCGAAGAAACAAGAAAACTTATAACAAATTTCTCATCGTCCCCCACTACACCAATAGAACGAGGCCTTACCGCTAACTGAAGTGGATTCTCCAGTTTTTTTCCAAAACAAAAAATTATTATTTGTGCATCGGTCATAGTAGGTAAAATAATACTATCATCAATTTTTTTTGTATGAGAAAAATAATCAAAAATAGTAATGAATTGAGCTACTGGATGAATATCAATTTTTTCTTTCAAAGTATTCAAAATATCTTTAACCGTTTTTTTAATGCAATCTTCTTTTTTGATTTCAATACTAAGAATTGGATATACATCTTGTAATTGTTGCTTTTTCATAATTTAAAAAGTTTTAAAATAAAATTATTTTTCCCCTAAAATTCTTTTTAGCACATCTGATTTAGTTAAAACACCGACTATATCACCATCTTGATTTATAACAATCACTTTATACTGATACTTCTTTTTCATAGTTTTCATTACTTTAACTAAAGATGTTTTTAGAAAATTTCAAGAAAGAATCGAGTTTAATATTTCGAATTATTTGATTCGCATCATGTTTTTGGTCTGTTAAATAATTCAAAATCATTTCCGAAGTCAAAAGTCCAACTGGTTTCTCTTTGTCATCAAGAATAGCAATCGAGTGAATATGTTCTTCTTTTAACAAATAAATTGCATTTTGAATAGAATCATTATCATGCAAAGAGAAAACACCTTCTTGCGTAGCATTTCCTATAATATTAAATGACGCTTTTCCAAAAATTTTATCTGTAAATTTTACATACCAGGCTCCAGCCTGAACTTGGATAATATAGGCTAAAGCAATGATAAGTGCAATTTCTGATCCATCTTCTCCAAAAACAGTCATAGCAATAGCTAGTGCAATGGAAAGATTTCGCATAACTGTACCATAAACTAAAGCAATACCATCCTCTCGACGAAAAAAATATTTTCCAACAACCGTGCTCAATAAAAAATTAACTCCATAAATAATTGCCAGAGGGATCAGATACTTCAAAAGTAAAAGTGGTTCAGCAATAATCATTTTGGATTTCAAAGCCATTGCAATAAACACTATACTCAAAACTCCTAGAGTAGAAATAGGCGGAAATTTTTTCTTCAAATCTTTTTGATAAACAGCAATACCATATTTCCAAATCAGAAATTGTTGAGTAATATATCCCAAAATCATAGGTAAAAAAACAATAATAGCAATTTGCTGAAACACTTTTAAAAGTGGGATTTCAATTGTTGTTCCTATTAGAGCTTGCAAATAAAATGGAGTAAAAACCGAACCAAGAATCAAACCAATAATAGTCATTTTCACAGCTTCCGGCACATTACCTTTAGCAAAGCCAGTCCAAGAAATAGTCATACCAGATGTTGGCAAAAGTGAGGTTAATAAAAATCCCAAAATAACAAACGGAGAATCAGCAAAAAATGCTTTTCCAATTAATAACCCTAGAAAAGGAATTACAGCAAAATTTATAATTTGTGCAGCAGTCTGAAGTTTTGCATCACCTTTAGTAAATACTTTTTTAAGATTTAAATTTACCATCATAGGATAAACCATTAAAAAAGTGAATGGTAATATAGCAGATTTCAAAACTGCTGGATTATAAAAATTACCAAAAAGCATTCCAGCAATCATAAATGATGGGATACTCCAAATAAGATTTTTTTGTAGAAATTGTAGAAATTGTAGAAATTTCATTTTTTAAATTTAATTTATAAATATTTATAACTATTGACTTTATACTAATAGTTTCTCTCTTTTTCATCATTTAATAAATTTAGTCATTATCAATCTTCAAAAAACCAAAACGAAGTATATGAATCTAAAACTTCATCTTGAATTTTTAAAAGATAACTATAAACACGATAAAACTAGTAAATTGAATAATAAAAAGAGTTATTTTTTAGAAAGAAGTTTTAAAATATTTTTCATATTCTTCGAATCTTCTTTTAACAAACATTCTTCCAAATTTATATTTAAGTTTTCTGCAAAAGCACTGTCGAGAGCAGCCTTAGCTGCTTGGAATTGAATAATAATTTTTTCACAATCCTGTTTTTCATCAAGCATCTTCATAATACCTGTAAGTTGCCCAATTATTTTTTTAAGTCTAATGTTTGTATCCTGCATATATAAATTATTAAATAATTAAACAATAATTATGATACTCCTACTGGGTATGGGTTGTCAAGCGGAATATAAGTTAAATAAAAAGGATTCTTTTACAGATCCCCCTTAATTGAACTTGAAGCTTTTAATAATCTATAAAACCTTTTTAAGCTTAAAACAAACCGTTCTAAATTTAAATTATGCTCCCAACAATATTGCTATTGTTCAACTCAAGATTTTTTTCAAAAAACATTCCAATTATAAAAATCATTAAGAGATATTCAAGCTTCTTTAAATAATTATCCAATTGAAGCTATTTCTCAAAATACCAAAAATAAAGGAAATTCATAAAATTTCGAACCACACCATTTTACATCCTCATTTTTCGATAAAAATAATAACAGTAAGAAGCTATTTCATGTGCAGGAGATGTTCTAGATACACCAAATTCAGATATTTCATTTATTCAGGCAATAAAATTTAATTTTGTGTAGTAATTAACAAAATCATAATCAGGATTATTTTTTTGCATAGAAGTCAATATTTGTAATTCCTGCTCTAACAATTATCCAATGATATACATTTTTGGCATTATGTGTATCCATAAACCTACCATCGCGCCAATCATTAAAATATCCACCTGGTATTGTCCCAGGGGGAATACTTAATTTCATTCTCTCGATAGCTAAATTCAAATAATATTCATTCTTAGATGCTTCATATAAATACACCAAACCATACACAAAAAAAGAATTGCAGTTAAAATTAAAAACACAGTCTTGCTCTTTAATCCAATTAGCGAATTTAATAGCAGAGTTAAGATATTCATCTCTATTCAATACAAAATTCCAGTCTAAAAAATTATCAGATGTTTCTTTGTACAACAATAGATAAAAATGCTAATACTAAACCATTATCGAATTATAGTCCACCCTTATAATAATAAATTTGCCAAGAATTATCATTTATTATCTCAAAACAATTTTCATGAATACAATGTGAACTTTTCCTTTGCTTTAATTGATCGCTTTTCATCTTTTCTAATGGTACATGACTTAATTGTTGATATTTTTGAAGTTCTTCTTTTGAAATATTCCTTAAATCTGGTGTTCCAAAAACACCAACAAAAGACTGTATAGACACTAAATAATCAGCTACTTTTATTAACAATTCGATAACTTCTTTTTTATTTTCTACATTTGCTTTAGCATAATATAGTAAATTAATTACATGTTTAGTATAATCCCTTAGAATCGGGAGCTTGCCATCTCTAAATTGTCCATTTTGATTAAATTCTTCTTTAATTTTACCCCAATATCTTAAATATTCCTTTTGTAATTCACTGTCGGAAATGACTTCATATTTATTCTCCGCATAATTTATTTTTTGATAATCATCAGGTGTTTCTGCGTTGTTTCCATAAAAAAACAATAGATGTTCCTGATCAATAAACCATACTCTAGCAACATTTTTTTGTTTCATTGCTTTTTTAAGCTCGTTAACAATACACTTTTTCAGTAATACACGTTAATGATTGACCAATATCTCCTATAATGAAATCTTCGTAGATTATTTTACGCTCATCATCTGTTTTGCATATCAGCACCAACATACAAATCATAACTATCTAAAATAAAATAATCACTTTTACTTTAGATTTTTTCATTATTATTTTTAATTAATATACATTTAAATAATTCCTATTTCCTGCATGTGAAACAGAATTCGAAATTTTGTACAATACTTCTTAATAACTGAATTTTTACAACTGGTTTATTAACTATTAACCGCATATTAACAAATCATTTGACAGAAGTCATCATTTGTTACATGTTGTATGTTTAAAGGAAATAAAATTTGGACAGAAGAATTTCACATTTTTTCGAAATATATTTAAGCAAAATTCTGAAATCAACTGTTAAGTATTAGATGCTGTTTTTTGAAAATTGAGCAAAACCAAATATACTTTGTTTTATATAGTTTTTGAAATACATTATTAAATTATCATTTATTCCAAAAATTTGAGAAACTTGTTTAGCTCGCAATTTTCCTTTTACTCTTTATCATACATCCTGAGCAAAATAAAACAAAGCTCAAGCATAACGTAATCGTAACGATATTGGAGAAATTCAAAAAACCTTTTTATCAAAATCAGAATCCTATTAGACAATAAAGAACCCTGAGTTTTCTAATTAAAATACATTTATTCAATATTATCTATAGAAAGCCAATACATTTGATTTCTTGTTTTAAGAACATCTCTTAAAGTAGTAGTTGAACCATCTTCTTCTTGGGTTTTCGAAATCAAGTTCAATTTTCTCTAAAGACTAAATAAATAATTGTGAACATTTTTCTGATACTTTTGTCTGTTCTATAGTTTCTTCATTTATAGCATTCTTTTGTTGTTCTATATTTGTTGTTCTATATTTTTGGGTGTATCAACTACTTCATTCTCTATTACTATCTTTTTAGTACAACTACTAATGATAAATACAAAAATTGCAATTACAAATATGAGCGATATAATTGTTTTTTCTCATACACATGTATTAATATTAAATATTTCAAAAATGATTGAGAACCTCGAGACTCTAATATTATTTTAAAAAGTCTCTTTTGAATTATACATAGCTGATTTCTATACAATTATTTAATAATTATTTAATACCAAAATTTGTATATTATACAAACTAATGATTTTATGTATTTGTGAAATTATAGTCCTAAAACTCATAAAGTTTATTTGATTTATATTTAAAATTACATCATTTTTTCTAAAAAACATAAGACTGGAAACAAGTAAACTGTTATTAAAAAATATTTACTGATTGTCTTAACAAACAAAGGAATTAAGCAAATCATAGAAATTACAAAAAATCGCAAATATAAACTAATCGCATCATTAACTTACATCTGTAGATTATGTATAAATAAAATTGTATCTTTGAAGATATCTGATTTAAATATAAAACAACAAACAATTCACATCAAAAATACAAAAAGTAAAAAAATCATACAAATGTAAATAACTTACGAAACCTAATTACAAAAAAACATTATAGCAATTATCTTTCTAACTCAAATCGCGAAGAAAAACTAACAACAACTTTCCTGCAAAAAGTGCTTCCTAAAAGTTTAAAAGAAAATGGTATAAAAAACAAATAACCTTTCATTCATTAAGACATGGTTTTGCCATTCACCTACTAGAAAATGGAACTGACGTAAGGTATATACAAAAACTATTGGATCATGCTAGTATACAAATAACTCAAATATATACATGTCACAAATCCGAAACTAAAAAATATTAGAAGCCCTCATAATTTTAAACATATGACTCCTAAAATCAAATCTTTCAAGGAAGAACTCTCAGAAATTGAAAAGAAATTGAACAATTCCTTTAATTTTACCAATGCTTCAAAAATGAAAACTTTGGCGAACCGCAGGACTGAACTTCTTGAAATCATCAAGGAAAGTGAAACAATCGCAAAGATGCAAAAAGAATTCATCGAAAATGAAGAAATGGCAGCCATGGAAAAAGACAAGGAAATGGCCCAAATGGCACGAGAAGAAAATGCTGAAATTCAAAAAAAGATTGCACGTTCTAAAGAGACACTCGACTTGCTTCTCATTCCGAAAGACCCTAGCGATGCAAAGGATATCATCGTAGAGATTCGAGCTGGAGCAGGTGGAGACGAAGCATCATTGTTTGCAGGCGATCTTTATCGAATGTATTCACGTTTTGCTGAAAAAAATGGATGGAAACTTTCACTTTTGGATTCACATCAAAATGACTTGGGGGGATTCAAGGAAGTTAACTTTGAAATCTCAGGAAGCGAGGTATATGGAGAAATGAAATATGAATCAGGAGTTCACCGAGTTCAAAGAATCCCTGAAACTGAGAAACAAGGACGAATCCACACTTCAACTGCAACTGTCGCAGTTTTGCCACAAGTTGAAGATGTTGAACTCGAGATTGAAGCAAGTGACCTTCGAATTGATACGTACGCTTCCTCAGGACCTGGAGGACAAAGTGTAAACACAACAAACAGTGCTGTACGAATAACACATATTCCAACTGGAACAGTTTCTTCTTGTCAGGATCAAAAATCCCAACACAAAAACAAAGAAAAAGCAATGAAAGTTCTGCGAAGTCGAATCTTGGCTGTCAAAAAAGAAGAAGACATGAAAAAAGCAGGAGAAGCGCGCTTGAGTCAAATTGGGACTGGAGACCGAAGTGAAAAAATCAGAACCTACAACTTTCCACAAGACCGAATCACTGACCATCGAATCAAACAGAGTTGGTCAAACATTGAAGGAATTTTGGACGGAAATGTTGAACAAATCATTGAAGCTATTATTACTGAAGATCAGAAAAGAATTTTGGGTGAATAGAAAAATGAACGTAAAAACACTACTTCTCAACAAAAGTAAAGTCTTAGCCAATCATGGTATCGAAAACTCCCGCTTTGAAGCGGAGTTTCTATTGTCTTTTGTTTTGTATAAACCAAGAGAATTTCTGCTTGCTCACGAAGAATTTGAGGTTTTGGAAAATGAGGTTGTGAAATTTGAGAAATTAATCGAAAGAAGAGCTATCCAAGAACCAATTTCTCAAATCGTTGGAAATAAAGAGTTTTTTGGACTCAATTTTATTGTCACAAAAGATACTCTAACGCCAAGACCGGAAACTGAAATGATGGTTGAAGAAGGAATCTCTATCATAAAAGAACATTGCGCTTCTCCACTGCTTGTTTTGGATATTGGAACGGGCTCTGGTTGCATTGCAATCAGTGTTGCAAACAAACTTGAAAAAGAAAAAGTACAACTAGACAAAACCAGTTTCTCAGCTAGTGATATCTCAAAAGAAGCGCTCGCAATTTGCAAAAAGAATATCGCAAAACATGAACTTGAGGGAAAAATCACACTCCTTGAAGGAAATTTGCTATCCCCCGCTTTGGAAAGAAAAATGCTAGAAGGGAAAAAAACTTTCTTGGTTCTAGCAAATCTTCCATATCTTTCAGAAAAAATATATTCCAAGACTCCTGTCACTGTGAAGAATTTTGAGCCAAAGACATCTCTCTATTCTGACGAAGAGGGTCTTTGGCATTATAAAAAACTATTGGAGGAACTTTTGGAAATCAAGAATGAAAATCCTTTCATGAAAATCTTTGCATTGTTTGAAATCTCACCTGAACAAAGTGAGTCTGTTTCGAAGCTAGTTTCAAAGTTTTTTCCTAAACAAAAAGTGAAGTTTAAACTTCAAAAAGATCTTAGTGGAAGATGGCGAATGGCTAAACTTGTGATTTTACCTAACAACTTTCAAAGGAAGCTGTTAGGTGTTATAATTGCATTTGAAAGGCTTGGACAATTTTGCAGGCAAAACAAAAAGAAATATTAAATGATCAACAAAAATAAGGGACCTTTAATTAAGGTGAAAAATGTGCATGTTACATATAATGAGGGACAATCGAACGAAGTTCGCTCTCTTATTGACTCCAATATCAAACTCTATCCTCAAGAATATGTGATTATATTCGGTCCTTCTGGTTGTGGAAAATCAACACTTTTATATACAATCGCAGGGCTTCAGAAACCCTCAAAAGGAAAGGTTCATATTGATGGCGAAGACATCTATGCTTTGAGTAAAAAAGCAAAGGTGGAGTTTCATCGACGTAAAATTGGCTTGATTTTTCAAGCTTTCTATCTAATTCCTTCGCTTAATGTGCTAGACAATGTTTGTCTTCCAAAAACTGCTGGCGGTGCACAAATGAAAAAAAGAAGAGAAGAAGCTCAGATCTTGCTAAATCGTTTTGGAATTGCCAACCAGTCAACCAAGATGCCAAGTGAACTTTCCGGTGGACAAAAACAACGTGTTTCAATTGCACGTTCACTTTCGAATAACCCCGATATTATCCTTGCCGATGAACCAGTTGGAAATTTGGATTCCATCTCAAAACACAATGTGATGAAAATTCTCGATGACTTAAATAAAAGAGATCGCAAGATGGTTATTTTGGTAACACATGATGCCAGTCATCTTCGCTTTGGAGACCGCATTTTATACATGAGAGATGGCAAGATTGTAAAAGAAGAAATTGTAAAAAACAAACTATCCCCTGACGAACAAATGCCTGAAGAAGTTTCCACTCAAGAAAAAATTGCACCAGATCTAAAAATGCTTATGCGAGCCTTTCAAGACTTGTCACTTTCACAAATTGGAGTGTTGTTAGCACCCTTCAAGGCACAACAACTATTTTCACATATAATGCTTTCCAAAACATATGAACAAATTGATAGAACCAGCAAAGGACTCGAAGATCTTTTGCTCTCCAAGATGTCATATGACGAATTTGTTGATAAATTGGACACATCAATCGAAAAAGATGGTGCTGGTTTTGACAAACGAAATGCTGAAAAATTCGCTCGTCAGGCAATGGACTTAATCGCCACCAAACAAAAAATTGATCCAAAACACTCAGAGGCTTCAGCAGAAGTTATCCTTGATTATTTAGTGAAAAAATTTGAACTGAAGATGAACGCTGACCAAGAAAAAAGGGCCAAAATACTTCTTTCACTTAGAGTCAAAAATAAGATCTCAGTTACAGAAACCCAAAAAGGCTTCGACCTTCCAACCAGAGAAGGCGGCGCTGGCTTTGACAAGCGAACTGCTAATAAAATCGCAAGAGAAGTTGAAATGATCATGCTTTTGAACTATGGATAAGTCTAAAAAACAACTATGAATTTGATTGATATCCTAAAATTGTCTACTAGAATGTTTAAAGCTCGTACAACACGAACTCTTTTGACAATTCTTGGTATGGGCATTGGGATTTCAGCAATTTTGTTCTTAGTTTCACTTGGTTATGGCTTACAGAATGTTTTGCTTGAAAAAATCACAACTTCTGATTCGCTCTTAGCATTAGATGTAAACCCAATCAACGAAGGACAAAGAGTGATTACGCCTGAAATCGTTCAAGAACTAGAGAAAGTAGATAACGTAACAGAAGTAAGCCCTGTCTTACAAATCAGTTCCCAAATCAATCTCAACGATCTAACGTCTTCTATTTCAACCTATATTATAACTTCTTCATTCTTGAAACTAGACGGAATAGAGGTTGACGAAGGAGAAGGTCTTAATGACGAAAAGAAAAATGGGGTTATCGTTACTTCTGCTTTTACCAAAATTTTCAAAGAAGAAACAGATTCGATTCTTGGAAAGAAAATTGGAATTGAAATCAAGGTTCCTGAAAATGCAGGTGACTCAGAAGATTCCAAGGCAAATGAAAAATTCAAGAAAGTTGAAATATCTGAACTTTTTGAAATCATCGGTGTCATTGAAAAAGATGAACCATTGGTTTATGTGAATATCAAAGATGTCTTGGAATATACCACCGTCCCTCGCTTTTCAAAAGCAAAGGTAAAGGCAAAAAATTCCAGTTCCCTAAACAATATTCGTGACATCCTCACAGAAAAGGGCTTTATGGTTTCGTCGCTTTCTGAAACTGTTGACCAAGCTAATAAGGTTTTTCGAGTTATTCAGATTGTTCTAGGACTTTTTGGAATCATCGCTCTTTTTGTATCTGCAATTGGAATGTTCAACACCATGACCGTGACACTGATGGAACGAACACAGGAAATTGGAATCATGAAATCAATTGGTGTTTCAAATCAAGATATTTTACTTATGTTTGTTGCTGAATCCTCCGTGATGGGATTCTTCGGTGGCCTTGCTGGAATATTACTTGGAATGCTTGAAGGAGAGACTTTCAACTGGTTGCTCAACTTTATTTCAGGACGCTTTGGAGGTGAACCAATCGATTTGTTCTATTCTCCTCTTTGGTTCACAGGAACTATTGTTGTAGCTGCTACAATTGTAGGATTTGCAACTGGGCTTGTACCAGCAAGAAGAGCCAGTTCCCTTGATCCCCTTGATGCTCTTAGATATAAATAACAAATTCTACCTAAAATCACTAAGCGCCTTTTGGAGCATTTTTTGTTAACAATTGCACATTTATCACTTTTACGATATCATGTAAGACATAGGCATTTTGCCTTGTTTTAAGTTTAAATCCAAGTATCAATGGCTAATTTAGCTAGGAATAAAAAAGCTTTTTTTGATTATGAAATCCTGGAAGAAATCGAGGCTGGTTTAGTTTTGAAAGGATATGAGGTGAAATCAGTCAAACTAAGACATATGTCACTGAAAGGTTCTTTTGTTTCAGTTCACGGAGGTGAACTATTTTTAACAAATGCTTCGATTCCATTGTATAAACAAGCCACTGTATCTGATTATGATCCAACAGTCTCTAGAAAGCTTTTAGTTAAGAGAAAACAAATAGATCGACTAACTGGAAAGGCTCAGGCTGATAAATTGACATTAGTACCACTTTCAGTGTATAATAAACAAGGTAGACTTAAGCTTTCTTTCGCTCTAGCAAAGGGGAAAAAGAAGTTTGATAAACGCCAAGTCATCAAACAACGTGAAGATGACGTTCGAATAGGCAGAACAATGAGGCAACGCCATTAGTTTGGGGGTGCTAGGCTTCGACAAGTTGTGTCCTTTAGAATTTGCAAGTCAAGCTGTCATATCTTGTAAAACTATGGCAACACATTTTAAATGCAAACGTAATTACAAAGGCAAAGAAAGCAATCGCGCAAACTTTTGCACCATCTTTCGCCACTGCTATTGCCTAATTAGTGCAATAGCCCGTTAACCGGTTGATTCTCAATATTCCGAACTAACGCCAACCTTTGAGATGCGTTCATTGTTGTCCTTTGAAATGAACTAAGCGCATAAAAGGAAAAACATATTACCCTTTTTGTCTGCTTTTATCGGTAATATGAACACCAAGTAGACTAAGCTTGTAGAAAGTTTTAGAGAATCAATTTTGGACATGGGTTCAATTCCCATCACCTCCACATTTAATAATCTTTAAAGAATAAAACGATAAAACCAAGAAAGAAGAAGACTTTTGAAGTCAGAGCACAAAGAAATAAAACAAGGCTAAATGAGATGATTCGTGTTACTCCTGTACGTCTTATTGACGACACAGGTGAACAAGTTGGAATTGTTGAAACAAGAGAAGCTTTAGCACTTGCTCAAAGCAAAGACTTAGATCTTGTTGAGATTTCACCGACTGCAAAGCCACCTGTTTGTAAAATCATTGATTGGGGAAAATTCCAATACCAAGAAGCAAAGAAACAACAAGAAGCTAGTGCCAAACAGAAAAAGATTGAAATCAAAGGAATTCGTTTCCGTCCTTCAACCGACCGAAACGACCTTAATTTCAAATTAAAACAGACTCATAAATTTCTTTCAAAGGGCAGTAAAGTAAAAGTTGAGATCGTTTTACGTGGACGAGAAAAAGCATTTGCCGACCTATCGAGAAAAAAATTACAAGCCTTCATTGACAAAATTGAAATTCCCATTAAAATAGAACAAGGTATCAAACGTCAATTTAACGGATTTAACGTTCTTATATCTTCTAATAAAGTCACTTAATTAGAACTCTGGATATTGATGCACTGCTTTAGGAACATCAGTGTTTAGATTTTTTTGTATTATGCCAAAAATGAAAACAAGGAAAGCGGTCTCAAAACGCTTTAAAGTTTCAACCAAGAAAAAAGTTTCAAAACGAGCTGCTGGACAAAACCACTTCAATGCTCGTGCAACTTCCGATCAGACTCGATCGAAAAGAAAGAACAAATCAGTTTCAGGGAAAGTTGCAAAGAACATCCTAACGGAGATGAAAAAGGGTTAAACCAATCCCAAGAATAATTAACAATGGTTATAAGTTAAAAATATGCCACGAGTAAAAAGAGGTGTCACTGCATCCAAAAGACGAAGCAAAGTTATAAAAGCAGCAAAAGGATATAAATGGAGAAGAAAGTCCACATTCAAAGCAGCTAAACAAGCTGTTATGAAAGCTAGAAAATATGCTTACAGAGATAGAAGGAACAAGAAGAGAACCTTCAGAAGACTTTGGATTCTAAGATTAAACAATGCTCTTAGAGAATTGGGATTGAAATATTCTACTTTCATTCAAACTTTGAAAGTTAAGAAAATTGATCTTGACCGAAAGGTTCTATCTCAAATGGCAATTGAGAATCCAGAAACTTTCGCAAAATTTATCGAGAAAGTGAAATAGAAGCTAACGCAATTGACGTACTTCATATAGAAGACCACTAGTATAAACTAGTGGTCTTTGTTTTGTTTGCTACTATTTTGATTATTCCATTGGATCGCCAGGATCCTTTAGTCCAAATCTCTTATAATAAGCTTTTTCTCTGAACTCTTTGTTTTTAGCACCAGCCATAATCCTTGCCCGAATTTCATCAGTCATCACTTTGTCTTTATCCTCTATCTCCTTTTTCAAGCATTCTTTATCTTCTAGCTCTTTTTCTATTTGTGCTTTCTTCTTTTCCTTCTTAATCCTCGAAATCTCCATCCTGATAGCTCTTTGACACTCAGAGTACTCATTGTTGCCTAAACTCACCTGACCAATCACACTGCGCATAAATGAGCCTGTGCCAACAATAAATTCATTACTATCTAATGAAAGCTCTAAATTGTTTCTAAATTTCTTATAATCCCCTCCAAACAAAGTTCTAACTACTTTTCCAACAATATTTTCTTTTTTCTCGATATTTTTTATCTCAAGTTTTTCCTTCATTCCTTGTTTTTAAATTTAACCATTAGTGTAATTGCTTGGAAATTACCTCTTCAACCACTCTGAGATTGTCTCGTTTGTTCAGTTTTATCTTTTTTTTCTCACCACATTTCTTGCATTTGTGTATAACAAACCAACTATCAGACTCATAATAAGTCTCTATTGGCTCCATTGCCCCACCACAAGATTCCTTTCTATCACCAGGGTTTATATCAACATGTTTTGACCAAAGACAAAAAGGACAATGATTTGTATATCCGTCACCTTTCACTTCTTTGCCACAATTTTCACATTTGAAATTTTCTACTGTTTTTTTGAATTTTTTCATTATTTTAAAATCACTAAAGAAAAAGCACTCTCGTCGAACTCGTCTTCTCTTTTAGCAAACTGCCAAATCTTTTTCTTTGCTTTCAGAATAACGCTATCTCGATATTTTTGATCTTGCTGAGTTTTATTATAGGTCCTGATCAGCGCAGTTGGCCCACGCCCATCTTCGATTTCAATAATTGTATCCTCTTTGCTCGCCAAAACAAACATCACTTTATTTTCTTCCTTGTTTCGCCCAAGAATCAAATGCTGCATCACTCCCCCATTTTCCTCAACAAACCAAAAATGTCTACCTATTCTCAAAAGTTCAAAGTCCTCTTTAATTGCGAAGTCTGTAAAAGGAAGGATCTGTCTAACTTTTTCTCCAAACTCTTTCTCTGTAAGACGACATCCTCCTCCTGGCGAAGGAAATTCCTTGATTTCAAACTTCTCTACCAATTCCATCTGCCTTTTTCTGCTTTTCCCCGAGATATCCCCCAGCTTCTCTCTATCAACAAGACCATTCGCTTCATAGATAGTTTCTGGCAAAAACTTTGCACTAATCGGCCTTAGAATCCTATCTTTTAAATCTGTTTTCTTTTCAATTTTTTTCAAGGATTGCATGTTTTGAGAAAAAGGTCTCTGTCCTAAAACTTCGCCTGAAGCTAGGATATCAAATTTTTCAGCTTTAAAGATCTTATTAGCAACCTCAAACATCAAAGCATGACAATCAATACAAGGATTAACTGCATTTCCATAACCAAATTTAGGACGTTTAACAACATTTAAATGCTCTTTGGCAAAATCTTTTGAAATAAGCTCAATCCCCATCTCTCTGGCAGAATATTTCGCTCTTTCATCATCGAAGAAATAACTACTGAAAACCAAACCTACAACTTCAATTCCTTGATCTTTTAGCATTTTAGCAACCAACATTGAATCCAATCCCCCAGAAAAAAGTAATAACGCTTTCATAAAATCTAACGTACGAAAATTAAACCTACAATTAAAATTGCCAAAACCACTCTATACCAAAAAAATACTTTGTAACTAACTTTTTCAACAAATTTTAATAGTGTTGCAATAGCTAAGAAGCCACTAATAGCGGCAACCAAAATACCAACAACCTCAGGTACTCCAATCCCAGTTTCTATTAAATCCTTTGATTTATAAACTGCAGCTCCAAAAACAATTGGAGTTGAAAGCAAAAAAGAAAACTTGGCAGCACTTTTCCGGTCAAACCCCAATGCCAATGCAGCAGTTATTGTCACACCAGAACGTGAAGTTCCAGGAATAATTGCCAAGGCCTGAGCACAACCGATCAAAATTGCATCTCGCAATTTTACAAGATTTGTTTCTTTAAACTTCTTTGATTTCACATCAGCTAAGTATAAAAGTCCTCCAAAAAAAACTAGTGAAACAACAATGACCCAAGGATTCCTAAGAACAGTGGCTATTTTTTCTTCCAACAAAAAACCCATAAGTGCACCAGGAATTGTTCCGGCAGCTAAAAAGGGCAAGAAGTGTGAAGGATACTTTTGCTCTTCACATAACTTATAGTGCCAACCAAAAAAAGAACATATTATAACAACCCATTCTTTCCAAAAATATCCAACGACTGCTATCAAGGTTCCAAAGTGCAAAGCCACATCAAAAGACAACCCTTGATCTTTCCAACCGAAAAGCCAAGGAACAATAACTAAGTGTCCAGAAGAAGAGATTGGGAGAAATTCACCCAATCCCTGAATAAGACCTAAAATAATTGCTTGTAGAATGTCCATAAATCCGCTTGGTATAAATCCTAATCTTTTAACTGATTCTAGTCATAAATCAATTTTTTTTCAACCCATAAGTTATTTAAAACTTTTCTAGAATCTTTTCTGCAAATTCTTTTTCTTCTTTTTCGGCTTCTTTTATATCAATATATATAGCTGCTTTGTTAAAAGCACTCTCATCAGAAACAGGTGATACCACTTGTGTACTTGCAACTGAGTTAATTGTTTTGAAAACTGTTCCAACTGCAGTAACAATATCTCTTTCTTCATCTCCCATTCTGACACCCATTGTCGAAGAAAGTTTTTCCATATAATAACTAATACCATTCCAGATACCTAGAGGTGTTATAAATGATTTTGAATATCCATCAGGATAAATATTTGAAACGATACGATTAAAGTCTTCTGCTTTAGTCAATTTGACTGCATTACCTGTGCCAAATTCCTTAACCAAATCCGTAACCACAGCTTGATCTGTTCCAAACATCATCGTACCATCTCCGAAAGAACAGTTTATTGAAAATTCTTCTGTTCCAGGTGCTACGGGAAATTTATACTGATAAACAGGTCCTACTTCAGTCTGAATTTCAACTAATTGAGATTCCATTATTGCTTTTGCTTTATCCTCATATTGTTTCTTGGTCTCAGGAGTAAGCCCTCTATTTACTGATATTGAAATATCTTGACTAGTACCTCCTGGTACAGTAGGAGCTGAATTTGCTCTTGTCTCTCTTTCCATCATCATTTGATACGGCATCAGTTGAATCTTCTTAATAGTTGCTACAATCTTCTGAACAGACTCCAGCATTTGATCCTTATCATCAATCTCAACAATCACAAAAGCATGTGGAGCTAGGTTTCTTGCTGTAAAAGCAGCAAGAGCTATATTCCCACTGAAATGATCAATCAAATCGGTCTCTAGGTCAAAATTCACACCAAACGCAGTCTTGATACCTTCTCTTGCTTCATTAATAGCATCAATACCATCTTCTGTTAGATTGTTTTTCTTAAAGTTATAGTATAGGTTCTTGATTCCAGCTGTCTCAGCATAGACATCCGTCCACTTATTCGTTACTTTTCTCGGCATTTTTTGAATCAAACCACTAGCCATTGGAGCATTTTTAATTCCACTTAAGTTGATTTGATTTGAAACTGATCTCAACACAATTCCATCAGGAGTAACTCTAAACAAAAAACCAATTAATAAATCTTTTTCCTGACTCTTGAAATATGTCTTTGGTTGATATCCTTGATTTGTAGAATCACTTGGAGGATTCAACAAATCTTCACTGAGTTTTGTATAAACAGAAACTATTCCCTCCTGAGACGCAACCGTTAGGTCTCTCTTTACGAAATTATAATCTCCATCTTGTGACAGAGTTTGCATCTTTGAATCGCTTTTTTTCCAAAAGGTCATCTTTGATAGAGTATGTTCAGCCTTTCTTGCTGAAATCATTTCTTTTAGATCAGCTTCCTTAGTTGCCATGATCCAATTTTGACCGATTAGAGCATGAAATGTATCTTTTACACTTATCAGCATATCATTCAAATCATCATCTTCCAATTTCCTTGTGATTTTATAGTATGTATAACCTTCGAATTTTATCTCAGTTACTTCATATTTATTTTTATCTCCCATGATTTTGTCTAAAACTCTTTTTGCATCTTTTAGACTCTTTATCTTAGCACCAATCATGAAATCAACAGGCTCTGGCTTCTCTTCTGGTTCAATGCTCTTGTCTGCATAAAAATCACTTGTCAATCCTAGAACCTTGACTCTTCCAGCCTCTGCAATATCACCAACAGCAAGCGCATCTTCTGCATTTGCAACTTTTCCATCAAGTTCTTTCTTTCTTAGGATATTTTTAGCCTTGTCCCCAGCATCAAAAGCCAATTTCTGCAATTCATTAGTAAGTGGAGCAACTGTTGGAACAACCACTAACGTTTTATCACCTAGAACTGGTTTTATATCATCATTGAAACTCAAATTGTGTTCAGCAAACTTTTCATGAAGTGCTTCCGAAATAGTCTTGCCTTCACCAATATCATCAAGTTCTTTCTCTAATAGCTTATAGCCTGGGAATTTTCTCAAATTGTCATCTAGATATTTGTACTGCTCAAAATCAGCATTTGAGTTGATATCGAAAACAACCTGCCCACCACCCTTTAGAACTTTCTCAAGTGGAACTTTTTTGAAATATATATCTTTTGCTTCAAGTCCAAAATAACCTCCTACTAAAAACAAAATAAAAACAAAAACTCCACTAAAGATAAAAATCTTCTTAAACTTCGCAACTTTAGCATTCTTTTCATGGTCTTCAAGTGGACTCACATTGGAAATTACAATAGAAGAATCTGGTGTTTTTGAAACAGAAACTGATCTATTATCATTTTCCCCAGGAAGTCCAATCACTCCATCTTCTCTCTTTTCTTTGGCTTTCAAGCCATTGCTTGTAAATTCTGCTTCTTTGCCTAGATTACCACCCTCGTCTTCTTTTTCATCTTCGAAAAGCGTGTTTTTGATCTTCTCACCTTTTTGATTGAAGTTGACGTTTGTAATGGTGTCTCTTTTTCTAAGTTCCATCTATTTTGCTTTTATTTTTATTTTTGCGACTTAAATTTAAGATAAAATTTATTTAAATTATATCACGAACACAAAAAAATTAAAAACTAAAAAATACTTCCCCAAACATTTTCTTAGGGAATAAGTTCTTCTATTACTCTGTTTTCACAATTTTCTGCTAACTCATCATTGCTAATCTCATCACAAAGCTTGATGTTTTTCTCTTCTATTGCTCTCCACTTATAGCAAGTGTCTCGCTCAAGTCCAACTTTATTGACACACACATCATCAGCTTCTTCTTCCTGCTTTTGTTTTGCTTCAATTTCCCTCTCTGATAAACCACAAATTTCTTTGCAATACTCAAGATCCTTATCTTCAAAATCATCACATCTATTCTCACAATCCGCTTTCTCAATTTCTGGAACTTCGTATTCTTGAACTGGTCTGTTTTTTTCATCTTGCTTATCTAATTCTTCATCCATTTCTTGATCGAAACCCTGTCCAGAGGAATCTTTCTGATCAGGCTTTATCTTTGTGTTATGCTTTTTTGTTTCCTGTTTCAATTCAAACGGTTGTTCCCCTTTAAAGAAATATTCATACCTATTCTCCCAAAAATAATTCAAGCCAAAAAGTATCAACATTGAAAAAAGTATTATAGGAACTGCTATCATTGTAAACTTTTTCATAATAGATTCTTAGTAAGCTTCATGTAAATAAATTCCGTCATAATAATATTTTAGTATTCTTTCATAATCCCAACCTGCATCAGCTCTATCCAAGGCTCCATGAGCACTTAGACCAACCATGTGATTACCTGCAGCAACAAGCTCCGCCGTACTCATAGAAGGATGTTCCCCATAAGAATCTTCTACTGACTTGCACCAAGGGTAGTTTGTTGAACCCCAACGTTCTTCCCAACTTCTAGTCCTTCCATCAGTCCATGAACTATACGGAGTAATTGCGATTCTATTATCATACATAACAATTTTTCCTCTTGTATCTTCTGCTGAACTTTTAATCCTATCGTGATCAACTTCATATCTATATCCATAATAAAGTTGATTACCAGGAGTAGCATTTACCTTGAAGCCATATTTCGCAAACTTTGTACTATATTTAATCTTCCAATAACCATACGTTCGGTAAGAAATTGTCATCACTCGATTATAATCCATATCCCCTGTTCCAGTGATTTCACCCATTCCCCAGACATAATGCTCTAGTGGCAAGAAATTGATTACCCAAATTCTATCATTTGAAGAAGACCCTGATTTATTGTAGTGATTCAATTCAATTCCGTCACGATATCTTACATATGAAGAGGAAATGTCATCATGAGAATATTCAAAATATATATCGTCTTCGTCCGCTAAATTCTTCGCAACAAATCGCACTTTTTCATTAACAATCTTCTCTTCACCAACGACAGATTCGTCATAATCATAGACTCTCAGATTTTCACTACCATCGTATTTAACTTTTGTCACATCATCACTATCAAGAGCTGCTGCTACATCCACAACAACATCACCATTCTTGTCTTTTATTGTATATGGAATAGCGTTTCCTGTAGAAGCTTTATAGGCTCTAATCCTAAAAGAATCATCTTTCAAGGCATCCTCAGTAAACTCATAAAGCCCAATTCTAATTTCAGGACCCAAAGACTCACCGCCTAGATTAGCTTCACTGTTTTTCTTTTTTTCATATCTTTCATATGCTGCCTTATTTGCACTTGTTCCATATGTAGCCCATGAACTATGATTATATTCATCCTTATAATACTTTCTATATTTCCTATATTTTTTATATGGGGAATAATATTTCTTATATTTTTTATATTTACTATAACCTTTATAGCAAACATTATCTTTTGTCTGTGCTTTTGCCACACCAGTCTTTCGAAGATCTTTTATCTTTCGATAACAGGCCTTGGCCTTGAATTTATCACTACTTGAATCAAAACCATATTTCTTCTTGGCTTTTTTATATTTTCTATATTGCTTCCTTTTTGTGTATTTTTTATATTTATCATATTTTAGATACATTTCATAATCCTGATCACCATCTTCAGCATCACCAGTTGCAGCATTTGCATACATCTGCACTCCTAGGGAACTGATCACAAAAGTAGCCGCTAAAATAACGATTCCGGAAAAAACTTTTTTACTATGTTCCAATCCTTTTTTTTCTCTAAACATTTTCATTTTCATTTTTTCTTTTGAATTCTTTTATTTCTGTTGTTCAACAACTTGAGTTTGTTGAACCTCTTCAAGTGTAATTTCAAGCTTCAAACCACCTATTTTCTCACAAATAATGTTATACACAAAAGACATTACTGCTCCAACTGCCAAACCACCTATTGTTGCAATTGGCACAAATGGCACATAAAATTCCCAAAAATCGTCATCAAACAAATACTCAAAAACATCCAAGATATCAGAAGAGCTATTAAAAGCAAATTCTTCAAGAAACCCTATTATCAAGGCTGTTATTGGGGGACAAATAAGAGCCAGTGCTAAAGCACTTATAGCCCCAACCTTCACAGCTGATCTAACATCTATTCTTCGTATTTCGTACATCTTGTTTCTGTTAGATCATTATTTTTCATCCTCGTCTTTGTGCAATTTAGCTTGAGAGAAATATGTAACACTTGCAAAGACAATTCCCAGCACTATCAAGATTACATAGATTGCAATATTTCGATATTCATTCATCACGAAAGCGATTGTCTCTCCCAACAAGTGGAATATCATCCAAAAACCAAAGCAAAGAAAACTAACAAGAAGTGGTTTCAAACAAGTTTCTTTTCTCTTGTAATAGAACAACACAAAAGCCAAAACAAACAGAGGAATTATAACTGCTGCATGAATAATTAACTTGTACATTAGATATCGTCCTTTCTCTTTGGAAGGATAGTATATTTGTGTTTGACTAACTGCACTCACAGAATCCTGAGTCATTTCAAACGAACGTCTGACAGGAGTTTTTGGCGAATCATAGTCAATTCCTCTTCTGACATTCACATTTCGTTGATTTTTCCATTGAGTGTATTCATTGTCAACAACAGGATTTATATATCTATTCAAATCAAATATCAACCTCTCACCAAACATTACTAATATTCCAAATAGCACTACTGCCATAAAAATACTAAGTACTGAATATTTCGGCTTTGATCTTTTCACGACACCAACTTGATTTGCCATTGGTGCTCCCAGAACATTACTCCGACCCGTTCCTGGGACAGGTTGACCTTGTTGATTAGAATTTCCGGTATTGTTGGACATGTTCTTATTCTTATTGGTTATATAAATAAATGCGAAAATTGTTGCAAGGGCTAGCCAAGCGAAGAATCCTCCTGAATCTATTCCTGGAAAAAACATATATTTGATTTACTTTTTAATTGCTATTTTCTTGTTATTCAAAGCACTGTTTGTTTTCATCTTGGATTTTTTCATCTCCTTTTTTTCGCTTCTGATTATCTTAAATACCATAAACCCAACTGAACCAAAACTAATAGCCAATAAAATCGCTAGAAAAATCATCCTATTGTTATCTCCACCAGCATAGTTGAATTGATCCTGATCTTTACTCTTTTGTGGATAGATATCCTCATTCATTTGAGAAATATTCATATTCCTATACATTCTTGTGAGGAAGTATTTATCCTTCTTTGGTGAAATCCAAGGTGTCTTTCCATCTATTTTCGCGATGTTCTCAATGCCTTCTTTATCAATTCCACCTGCGTATTGCAAATCAAATCCTGGAATCTCATATTTTTTATCAGAGAATACATAAATCAAAACTCCCATTGAATCAGGCCTTACTTTAATAGAAGAGGATGTAGTATTTTGACCTTCAAACACTCTGACTACATCAGCAACATCATTTGAAAGTGTAATGTCCATTGAATCCTCAAAACTTGCTTTGAAAACAACTTCATTGTTTGAATTCAATTGCAATTCATCTAGTAAAATATCTACGTTTCTAAATGTAGAATATTTATATTCTGGTTCAGGAGGAACATATCCCACTTCTCCAGAAACTTTATCTCTTTGCAAACGATAAGTTGAAATTTCACCACTTGCGTCACTATAAACTTCCTTTCCACCAATTACAAGCTTTGCTTCAGAGTTGAGTTCATTAGCCCTGATTGAGTTGAATCCATATCCTCTCATAGCAAGAGTTCTTTCAACCCCGTCAATTGAGAATTTTATATCAACCTTTTTAGAATCAGTCTCATTCTTCTTCCAGCTAAATTCAAAATTTTGCCACTCGTTCTGTTTGAAATCACTTCCCAAATCAACTTGCGCTGTTTGGTGTTGCCCTCCGTTCCTCCAAATCTGAAAAGAATACACATTACTTCGCACATTTGTAACTGTGATTCCTTGATGTTGTCCTAGATATGACTTAGCTTGTTCAACTCTCATAATTTCTCCAATAGTTCCATTTCTTCTTTTTTTCAAATTGAAACTAATACTTCCATCGTCTACGCTAAAGTCCTTGATGACATTGTCTGTTGCAACAAGTTTGCTTGAATCAAGCAACATTCCTTTTCCTTCTGCTCCAGTAACATATGCGATTTTCCCTTCTGGTGCATCATCATCCATTCCGTTGATAGATGATATTTTCAATGGAAATACAGGCTTATCAGTCTTGAAAGTCATTCTCAAAGGAATTGCATGTCCGCTACTGAATTGTCTCTGAATTCTAGAAGAAGTACCAAGCCTTTCGTTATCAATCTTAATTGCTGTAAAAGCCCAACCGTTTTCGATATATTCATCGATGATATATTTGCCTGCCTGTGGAAAACGATATCCATTATCATTAAACCAATTATACAAAGCGTCTTTGTCAATAGCTTTTAGAACTGAGATATTATAATATTCAATTTTTTTTGTTTGCAAAACTTGTACACCAGAATCCATAGCACCTTCTAACATTGCCTTGTCATTCCAGTTGTTTCCTCTGCTTTGAGTTCCTGGATATTCTGGTTTTGTTAGATCATCCAATGTTGTGAATAAAACATCCGTTGACTTCACTACCTCTGGTTCTGATGGTGTTGGAACAATCCAACCAAAATCTTCAGCCGTTCCATTAAAAGAAATTGATATAAATAGGTCTTCTATCCCATCTTCATGAAAAATAACTGCTTTTTGATCAGTTTCATACATTTGAACATTAGGTGGTGAAACCAACATTCCATCAGCTCTTGCAGATGAAACGACGAACAACGAACACAGAAAAAAACTGAGAAACATTCCAATGAAAGTTCTTTTTATTTTCATTTTTTTAAGTTTTATTTATTAAGTCTTAAAATTATTATACCACATCATTTTTTGATTCGAAACCATGGCCGTATCTTTCCTAATTCAAAAAGAAGCAGTTTTTGATGAAGCTTCTATTTTGCCAAAGAATCAAGAAATGTTTTTATCTCCTTGTTACTTTTAGCATCTTCGAGACCTAACCCAAAAGAGTTCTTTAGATTTTCACGATTGTTATCCAAAAAAGAAATCTTCAATTTTTTACTTGGAGACACGAAAAGTATGTTTACATTTGGAAAGTTCAACAATGTACTGTCTCCTTGTTTGAGTTTTCTATTTATCGTCGATCTTAGTCCTTTATTTACAAAAAAGGAATATCCTTTCCAAAACATTTGAGTCAATCGAGAATCCACTTCTCCGTCTTGAATAACAATGATGTTTTTTACACCTTTTGAGATTATTTTTTTGATATTAACTGCAAGTGGCGCACTGATTGCCCCATCAATATAGTCTATTCCTTCAATCCTAACTTTCTTATTAAAAACCACAGGAATTGCTTTGGAAGCACGCAAATATTCGAAAATATCACCACTCATGTGATTTGTAAAAAATTTAACATTCCCCGAATCATATTCAGTCGCAGAAATAAATAGCTTAGTTTTCGAATTCCTCAGTCTCTCTATCCCAAGAGGTTCTTGTTTTTTAAAAACTTCATCAACTAGATAGTCAATATCCATGATTTTATTCAATCGTTTGAAAGCAATGAATCTATTCAAAACCAATAGATTGATCCACATATTTTCCAATCCAGCATATTGTTGTGCCAAGTAGTATGCCAAAGAACCAGTACTCCCGGAACTTCCTATTAGAAATTCTGGTTCCCTCAAGTTGTGATGTTTTGCCAAACCACACAAAACCCCAGCAGAATATGAACACTTCATTCCTCCTCCATCAGCAACAATAGCTAAATCTTTTTCCATGAATCTTGGTTTTAATCTCTATATTTTCATATTAAGATGTTTTCAAATCTTTCATAGACTCACATCTTAGTATTCAAACTCGACCTATATCTATCTTTCAAGATAATAGACCTTTGTCGAACAATCAACTCTCTATAATAAGTTAATTGTAAACCCTTTTTTTGCTTTTACCAAACTTTTAACAACAAAAAATCGCTTTTAGCTAAATCGATTTGTTGACTGTCTAATTTTAGATCTCAATAAATTTCACCCTTACCCTGCTCTGATGAAACTTTGCAATCCAAATCTTTTATTCAGTGAATTACTTTTCCTTGCCAGATTTTGCCCCATCACCCTTTCTTAGCCACTGTGGATTATTCCACAAAACAAAGGTTGCTATCCACACAGAGATGCAAATAAGAGCTGCAATTCCAACTCTCCCCAAAAGACTTGTCTCGCAACGCCATGACATCCCCATTTCACATCCAAAGTATTTAGAGAGTGTATGAACAATGGCAATTACAGGAACTATGACAGCGATTATTAATAGTTTCTCTTTCTCTTCATCCAAGCCCTCAAATTTTTTCTTTAAATTCTCGATTATTTTCATTTGTTGGATTGTTTGTTTTTAGAATTCCCCCACATGTCATTCCCGAGCAGTCGGGAATCCATTAGGCTCCATTTATTAATCTTTGATACAAATCATTCCAGTTTGGATTCAACTCTTCGATTAAATTAATCTTCCATTGTCTATTCCACTTCTTAAGTTGTTTCTCCCTTCTAATAGCTGCATTAACATCACCACTTTCATCATAATAAACCAACTTATTCAATCCATATTTACTTGTAAAACCTTTCGTCTTTCCTTCCTTATGCTCAAAAACCCTTCTCAATAAATCATTGGTGACTCCAATGTACAAAGTACCATAAATTTTATTAGTCATAATGTATACAAAATAGTGCTTTTGCATATTGTTGTTCTATTTTTTTGTTATACAATCTAATAGATTCCCGACTGCTCGGGAATGACACATACACCTACTTACTCTCCTTCCACTCCACTTTCTCAAATAAGTCTCGTTCTATTCCTTCTTTAGCGCGTTAGATATTTGAAAATTTAACTGTGCCAATTCACAATCCGTTCTTCGCATGTTTTTATTTTTTAAAATGGATATTTAAATTGCAATTTAAATGGATATTTATTTTATTGGTTTAGAGAGAATGATTTGCTCGTATTTTCCGATAGTAGATTATTACTATTTGTCTCCTTTCTTCTCACATGTGTCATTCTCGTGAAGACAGGGATCCATTAGGCTCTGTGTCATATTACTAGTAAATCATTTGCCATTATGATGTCTTGAAATAAAAAGTCTTAGTCTTAAGTCCTAATTAGTGCAATCTAATTCAGCACAGATTAATTAGCCTTTCTGATAAATACTTTTAGCAATTTCACCAAATCTTGGGTCATCTTAGGAAAATCACTCAACCTAAGCTTTTCTTCTTTAGTTACATCAATAACATATTGCATAATTTTCTTCTTTGAAGAGTCTAAGCATTTTATATTTTCACTTTTATCAAAATAATCTAATTTTTCTTTTCCGATTTTCTCTATCAAATACTTTTTTAAAATTTCTCCAATCTTAAGAGTTTCGAGGTCTTCATTAAATGCGCTTTCATTTTCCTTGTATTCATCTTTAAACTTTATTCGTTTTTGGGGATGATCACTTTTCATTTTTTCTATAACCTTAACCCAAACCTTATAAGGTATTAAATTTTCTATTTCTACATGCGAATCTGAAAAGTTTTCTTTTCCTAAATAATTCTTTATTTTCCCCAATCTAATACGTTTTAAATCCTTAGGGTCAGTAATTCCGTCATTGTCCGCGACAAGAAAATTGGTCTTTGTTAAACTTTCCACTTTAACCTTTTCTTCTTTCTCATTTTCTTCATCAATAAAATCAAAATTTTCAAGATTACCGCCTCCATATTCAGCGAAAGCATAATGATAATCTTCTTGAAATTCAAAACTATCATCGATTTCAAATAACTTCCTCAAAAGCATTCTGTCTGTCACACCTTCTGTCCAAATAACTGAATTGGAAAGAAAAACAGAAGAATTTCTAACCCCTAATAAATCCAAAATCTTAATGTTGCTACAAATGTCTTTTATCTTAAATTTCTCAGACCCATTATCTTCCTTTTTTTCAAACGAAAAAATTGAAATATCATCAGGATAGTCATATGTTAAGTCTAAAAAATGATTTGAATGTGTAGTTAAGAAAATCTGCAATTTTGGAAATTTCCTCAACAGCACATCAATCAGAACTCTTTGAGCGAAAGGATGCATCGTTAATTCTGGTTCTTCAATAAACAAAATCAGGTTCTCGTCTTTATATTTAAATGCTTGAAAAGTATTGATTATTATGGATTGGATTCCATCACCTACTTCAAAAATGTTCCTATCATCAGAATTATTGTTAATATTGATTTTAAGATTATTTGTACCATAGTCAGAAGTCAATTTAACAAAATTCCCTTCAAAAAAATGTTCTGCCAAAAAAGATTGAAATTCTTCTATTTGATTTCTATGCTTAGGATTACCCAGAATCATCTTTTTAATTTCTTCATAAACACTTAGTCCAGAAAAAACATCTTTATTATTATCTCCAGTTATTATTAACTCATGGTCTTTAATAATTCTGTGCTTATAGCAATCATTAGAGCCTTCATTTTCAACTTGTCTCAATCCCCTAAGCATTGGAATATAAACACTTTTATTGTGAATATCAATATCAGTATCAATAGCTAGTATTTTCGGCAGTCCCTCTCCTTGCATTCTATTTTTTATAGCCTTCGCTACATCAAGATCTGCTATTCGAAGACCATTCCCCCTGAAACTTCTATCTATGCTATTTTTTTTGATTTTTTTCTCTATTTCTTCATAAAACTTATCATATCTTTCTTTATAGTTGCCTGTGTCAGAAAAAGACAACTCCTTCAAATCATTCATATAGAATTTATCATCAAACTTTACTTTTAGTTCTTCATAAATTTTCTTTAGTTTTTCACTGTGAGTGTCAAAAAAGACAAAGTCATCAATCTCTGCCTGAAAAATCGCACGCATAAATCTACTTTTTCCAGAATTATTTGCTCCAACAAAAATAGTCAGCTTCTTGAGATTACTTAAATATTCGCCTTTATCAGGCATTTCATACTCGGGGTTCTGATTTTTATACTTTTTTATAAACATTTATTTTGCTTAATTTTTTATGATATAGTTTTTAAGTATATCATTTTTTATATTATAATTCCAAACCAAAAACCCCTCACCGACTCTAATCAGCAAGGAGTTTTCTATTTTCTAACCAATCTTTCTAAATTTAATCTATATCTTCTCCACAATCACCATATTCGTTGAACCTGACTTTCCGAAGGGCACTCCTGCGACAATTACAATCCTGTCTCCTTTCTTTGCTATCCCTTCTTTTTTGATGAACTCTTTGGTTTTCAAAATTGTTTTTTGAACGCTATCAAATCCTTTGAAAATATATGACCTACAACCAAAAGAAAGTTGCAATTGTAGGTGTGTTTGCTTGTGTGGTGTTAGTGCGATTATTGGTTGAATCGGTTGATAACGCGAAATCTTTCTCGCGGAAAAACCAGACTCAGTCAATGTCACAATCGCCACTGCATCTATCTCTCTAGCAATCTGGACCGCACTATGAGAAATCGCATTCGCTGTTCTGCTTGTGTATTCTTCATTATCAATAATCTCACGTCCATGCATATCTTGTTCTGTTCTTCTTGCAATTGACGCCATCGTCTCAATCACCTCTACTTGGAAATCACCTACTGCAGTTTCAGCAGAAAGCATCACAGCATCTGCACCATCCAAGATTGCATTTGTAACATCCGTCACTTCCGCTCTTGTTGGTGTTGGCACAGTGATCATTGATTCCAACATTTGAGTTGCAACAATCACAGGCTTTCCAACGATATTACACTTTCTGATCATCATTTTTTGCAAGTGTGGCACATCTTCGGCTGGCATTTCCACTGCTAAATCACCTCTTGCCACCATAATTGCATCTGTAACAGAAATAATTTCATCTAGATTTTCAATTGCTTCAGGAGTTTCAATCTTTGCAACAATCTTTGCTGTTGATTTCTTTTGCTTTAGAATCTTTTTCAAATCCTCAATATCTTTTGCGCTACGAACAAAAGAAAGAGCAATGAAATCTACTCCATTTTTAATCCCAAACTCGATTGCATCCTTTTTGTCTTTTGGTGTCAGTGCGCTACAACTCAAACGTGCACCTGGCACATTCACTCCACGACGTGAACGAATCATTCCTCCGATAACAACTTTTGTTTCAATTGTTGATTTCGTTGTTTTTGTCACAACCAGTTTCTTTGTTCCATCGTCAATCAAAATTGGTTGACCCACTTCAACTTCGCAGGGAAGTTTTTTGTAGTTAACAGAAACACAATTGTCATCACCAGCACAATCATTTGCAGTGATAGAAAATTTAGCACCCTTTTTTAGCATAATTTGCCCTTTGGAAAAATCTCCAATTCGAATCTTCACTCCCCCAAGATCCTGCAAAATTGCAATGTCTTGACCAACTTTTTTCATCGCTTCTCGGATATTTTCCAATCTTTGCGTATGCTCTGCATGATCTCCATGGGAAAAGTTCATTCTAGCAACATTAAGACCTGACTTGATTAGCTTTTGCAACATTGGAACACTATCTGATGCCGGACCAATCGTTGCAACAATTCTTGTTTTTTTCATCTATTTATAAATGTAAATATTTTAACAACTCAATTTAGCTTTATTTCATTTAATAATAGGTTGATTTTAAACTTTTGTCAATGGTTGTTAACATTTTTTATATCCTCTATTTTCTGAGAAAAAAGCTTTCATTTTTTGAAATTTCAAATAAAGTTCTTTAATTAAAAACATCTAGCCAAAAAGAAATATTTGATTTATTATAACAACATGCTTCTTGCATTTTAAAAAAAATGTACTAACATAAAAAAATAAGTTCGTCATTTTTAACAATTTGATGAAAATAATAACTTTATAAAATAAACAAAAAACGATGAACATAAAGCAAAGTAGAGTCGCAGTGATCGGACTAGGCTATGTTGGTCTTCCGTTGGCAATTCGTTGTATTGAAAAAGGTTACTCAGTCGTGGGATTGGACTTGGATCAAAAAAAACTAGACTCTATTGCTCAAGGAAAAAGCCCTTTCAAAGAAGAATTCATTGAAGAAAGACTAGTTTTATTGAAAAAACTTGAAGCAACAAACGATGCATCTGTGTTGAAAGATGCTGATATTATATTGATTTGTGTTCCAACACCAGTCGACGAACAGTTTTATCCGAACCTAAACCCCGTAAGAGGCGCTGTGAAAATGTGTATCGAAAACACAAAGAAAGGACAGTTGGTTGTAGTTGAGTCAACAATCAATCCTGGCGTTTGTGAAGAAATTGTAGAGCCAATGTTCGCTGAAGCGAATCTTGCAGAAGGAACCGATTATTATCTTGCACATTGTCCGGAAAGAATTGATCCTGGAAATGAAAAATGGAACGTAACAAATATTCCAAGAGTTGTAGGTTCAATGTCCCAAGAAGGTGTCAAAATTGCAAAAGAATTCTACTCCTCAATCATTGAAGGCGAAGTTCGAGCTATGAAATCTATTCGTGAAGCTGAGGCAACAAAAGTTGTGGAAAATTCATTTAGAGATATTAACATTGCTTTTGTGAACGAACTTGCAAAAAGTTTTGATCAAATGGGAATCGATGTTAAAGACGTAATCCTTGGAGCTGCGACAAAGCCTTTTGCTTTTATGCCACATTTCCCTGGTCGTGGAGTTGGAGGACACTGTATCCCTGTTGACCCATATTATCTCATTGAGCAAGCCAAGAAAAAAGGTTTCGATCATCATTTCCTTCGAGTTGCAAGAGAAATCAACAACTCAATGCCTAACTACACAGTTGAATTGATGCAAGATCTTCTCAACAACGTGGAACTTCCAATGAAAGGAACTAAGATTGGGGTCATGGGACTTTCATATAAAGCGAATATTGATGATTTGCGAGAATCACCTGCCATCAAAATCGTCAAGGAACTAAAGAAGAAAAATGCTGACATTGTTGCTTTTGATCCTTATATACTAGACATGTCAGATGTGAAAAATGTTGATGAATTTTTGAAAGAAGTACAAGCTATTATCTTTGTTACGAATCACAAAGAATTCATGGAAATTCCACTTTCAAAATTCAAAGAAAATGGAGTTTTAGCAATTGTAGATGGGATGAATGCTTTAGACGGAGAGGAAATCAAGAAGCTAGGAATGGAATATCACGGTATCGGAAGAAAATAGGAAACATCTTCATAGACGTGTTCAACAAAAAAAGTACTTTGCAGATGCTTACTGCAAAGTACTTTTTGATTCAATTTTTTGAATCTTCGATTTAATTTGTGGGGACTCTTCCACTCATGCGAGAAGTCAAATGAGCTGTGTTCATGCCCCAACCAAGAAATATCGAGATTGGAACCGTCACAAGATAACTTGCAACAGATTTGTTGTGGATGTCCAATTTGAAGTTATAAACTACGAATCTAATCAAAAACACGAGGAATAGAATTGTTAAAAATTTTCCAATCAAACTACCCTTTAGCGCTGTTTGAAAGTAGAAATATCCTAGACCCAGGATAAGACAACTGAGCATTCCACAGATATAGAATTCGTTAGAACGAAAGTTACGCGTGACAACAATTTCCTGAATCCAGTCGTACAAGCTGATGCCATGCGGATTGTAAATCGCATGAACTACTAACATTGCAACCAGAAACAATGAAATCATTTTGCCAAAAGTATACTCACTTTTAAACATACACCCCCTCTTTTTAGATTGTATTCTGAAATAAAACATTTTAATATTGAGAACTATTCATTTTATAACACAAATTACTTGTATTATCAATATTAAAACACGCTTTGTTATTGATTAAAAACTAAAATTAAAGTATACTGTCTATAGATAAATAAAATTTGATTTTAAGCAAATTCCCTACCTAAGGAGTATTTGTATTTTGTATAAATATTTTTAATAAGACATGAAATTAATCGTTAATATTCCAGCATATAACGAGGAAGCAAAAATCGCCCAAACGATTCAAAGAATCAAAAAAAGTTTTGAGAGCGATTTCTACAAAAAAGGCATTGGATCGAAAATAAAGAAAAAACTGGTACAGGTCGTTGATGATGGTTCCACTGATAACACCACAGAAATTGCAAAGAAAAATGCTGATATCGTTGTTTCATATAAGCCTAACAGGCGTTTGGCATATTCATTCAAACAAGCAGTCGAAAGTTCCTTGCGAGAAAATGCTGACTTTATGGTTAATATAGATGCCGACGGACAATTTGACCCAGAAGACATTCCTAAATTGTTAGAACCAGTAGCCAAGAAAGAAGTTGATATGGTAGTTGCTAGCAGATTTGGCAAGCACAAAGCCAAGAATATGCCCAAGATTAAAAACATTTTGAATCGTTTAGCAGCAAAGATGATCGGTTTCTTCCTAAATCACGACATTGATGACCTCACTTGTGGATTCAGAGCTCACAACAGAGAAACTCTTTTGCGCTTCAATCTAACAAATATTCACTTCACTTATACACAAGAAACCATAATCGATGCAATTGGGAAAAATTTAAAAATAAAGTGGATTCCTGTCAAAGTAGCCTACTTCTCAAACAGAAAATCAAGGATTGTAAAATCAGTCTGGCAATTTGTTGGAAATTCAGGTAAAATAATACTAAAAGCAATACGAGATGTTAGACCGTTGAAATTTTTTGGTTGGCCTGGAATATTCTTGGTTGGAATCGGATTGGTAGGCTTCCTTGCATTCTTTGGACACTACATTCAAGATTTTAAAATAAGTCCTTTTATAAATTATATTATATTTTCGTCAATTTCAATTATGTTTGGTATTCAATTAATAATCTTTGCGCTTATAGCAGATATGATTAAATCTAACAGACAATTAACTGAAGAAATGATGTATCAAAATAAAAAATTTAGATATCAAAAATAATAAAAAATAATAAAAACTAGAATAAAAATGCCAAAAACAACAAAAAAAGCAGTTACAAAAAAGAAACCAGCTGCTAAAAAAGCAACTAAAATAGTAAAAAAAAGAACTAGAAAAAGTACAAAAAAAACTGTAAGAAATCAATCAAAGGAGAAGTTCATGTTCCTTTTGGGAATGCTGATTATCATAACTGGTGCAGCAATCATGATTCAGGTTCTTCAACTTAGCTTTCAGAATGTGACAGTTTCTTTCGCTCCAGATTTATTTCTATTTACACTAACAATAGTCTTCCTTCTTTTGGGAATTGGAATTGTTGCAAATCATGCTTTTTATTCAAAAAACTAGAGTTGTATCTAGACGATTACAAACAATAATTTTAAGATTGAATTGATTTGACATGAAGATTTTATTTATTTCACATTCCTATCCTCCTACACTTGGAGGAGTTGAGAGTCAGAACTTTGACTTATCGAAAAGTTTATCAGATATAGCCGACGTAAAAATTATTGCAAATAAAAAAGGGAAAGTTTTTCTTCCCCTTTTTGTTGTTTTAGCAACAATACAATCTTTATTGAATGCAAAGAAATATGACGTCTGCCTTTTGGGAAGTGGCGTGCTAGCACCTGTAGGTGCATTCTTAAAAATATTCTTTCCTAAAAAACGTTTCTTTTGCGTTGTACATGGACTGGACGTGACATATGCTAACAGAACTGGCTTTTTGCCAACAATTTATCGTCTTATAAATATCAACGCCCTAAAAAGACTTAACCAACTATTCATGGTTGGCAATGCAACAATAAAAGAAGCTGTGAAAGTTGGGGTTGATCATTCACTTTGCACATTTATACCAAATGGAGTTTTCAAGGAGAAACTGATTTGCGAAAGAACCAGAAAAGATTTAGAGAAACTCTTAGAAAGGGACCTTTCCAACAAAAGAGTCGTTCTACGATTGGGAAGATTTGTTCCACATAAAGGAACTAGTTGGTTCCTAAATAACATTGTTTCAAAACTACCAAGCGACTGTATTTTTGTTGCAGCTGGAAGCAGGGTCAATAAAAGAACTGCCGGGGATAAAGATGATTTTAGAACCTGCGAAGAAATTATTGTTGAACAAAAACTTGAAGATAGAGCAATATTACTCCCTTCTTTGCCATGGGAAGATGTGAAGACACTTCTAAGCACAGTTGATTTGGTGGTTTCACCAAATATCAAGGTTCCTGGCACAATGGAGGGCTTCGGTATAAACGTAATAGAAGCTGCGATTTGCCAAAGAGTTGTTATTGCCTCGAATCTAGAAGGACTCGCAGATGCTGTATCAGATGGAAAAAGTGGGTTCCTAGTAGAACCAGAAAATGTAAAAGCTTGGGAGGAAAAAGTTTTTGAGATTCTGGAAAAAGAACCCTCCTTTTTCAAAAACTTTGGAAAACAAGCCTCCGATCATATCAAAGAACATAATACTTGGGGCAAAATTGCAAAACAATACTTAGCAGAAATGAAAAAATACTAACATGCTTTTACTTTTTATCAAATTTTATTTAGCGATATTACTTTCTTTATTTATACCTGGATATTTTTTTACAAAATTTTTCTTGAAAAAATATCTTAGAGCATTTTCTTTTATTGAAGTAGGTCTTTTTTCATTTGTTTTTAGCTTAATCGCAACAAATTTCATTGCCATAGTACTAGATTTTCTTTCTATAAAAATAACAGGTCTTAGTCTATTCTTAGCACTCCTAGGTTTTTCTTTCTTTTTTTGGTTTTTATCCAGAAAAGAGCAAGCAGAAGACCAAGAAAAGAAAATTTCTACACTGCAGCTATTCTCCAAAAAAGAACTGGGTACTTTTCTATTAATCTTAGCGCTTTCAGCTATCATCAGGACCTTCTATGTCGCAGATGGAATTGTGCCTCAGACAACAGATCTTGGTCACCATATCTATTGGTCAAAGACAATCTCACAAACAGGCCAATTGCCTAACTATGGCATGCCTGACTTCATTATTGGAGAACATATCATTTTCTCCGTTGTATCTCTTCTGAGTGGTATTTCATATATCAGCGCTATGCCAGTTGCGATTCTTTTTTTGGTAAATATCTTTTCTCTTATAGCATTATCTGTTGTTGCCTTCTATATTGTTAAACAATTTACTAACAAAAGAACTGGCAAAATCACTGCTCTACTAACGTTGCTTATTGCAGGTTGTTTCTATGCAACATCCACGCCACAAGCAAAATTTATTTCAGGAGGAGTAATCGGAAATATGATTGGCAACTTACTTATCCCGACCTCTTTTCTGCTTTTTTTCCTAGCAATTAAAAAACTTGATTCTAAAATGGCTTCGTTGTTTTATATCTGTTTAGCTGGCCTTGGCTTTACTCATCATTTATCAACTTTTATTTTTCTCTACGTTTTTGTGGGATTTCTAACAATCTTCGTTTTAACGTTATTAATTGAGAATCACTTTAACTTGTCAAAAACCTTTAAGAATATTTTTCCGTATTTAAAAGTATTCCTCTCAAAATGGAATATTTTAACATTGCTACTTATAGTTTTGTTTATGCTTTTTGTGCACATGCCTTCATATCTGAACAAAAGTGCTATAGACACAGCAGTTGGTGCTCCAAGCAAATCAACTCGAGTTGGCTTATCAGTTGGAGCAATTAGTTTGAGTGTTGGTGCATGGAAATTGTTTTATGGAATTTTAGGAATTTTAGTTCTATTTTCAGTCTTCGTGAAAAATCAATTTGAGAAAAACAAAAAAAGTAGTCTGACTAAAATTATAGCTATTTCACTTTTAGCAGCTTGGTTTTTGGTCATCTTTACGATGAGCACAAGACCAGCACTTTTGAAAGTTGATATTATATCTAGCAGAATTGTTAGCTATATCACTTTTCCTTTAGCAATTCTTAGTGCATTTTTCATAGCATTTTCATTCCAGAAACTATCGAGAAAAACCTCTAAGATTGTAATACAAGTCTTACTCTTTCTAGTCTTAGGAACTGGAGTAATATCAGGTTTTGCTGATATATCAGACTCTGTTAGAGACAACGACCCCGCAAAAGAAAAAGAGGTTATGCAAACATACAAAGCATCAGAATATCTTAGTGACATAGCAAGAGATAATGAAGTTGTGCTCAAAGATCATATACATTTAGAAGGAGACACTTGGATGAAGCTATTCTTTATGCGAGAGTACAAATATCCTCTTTCACGTTCATACTTGAGAAGATATGAAGACCCTACAAAAAAAAGAGAGACATGCACAAGGGATATGATTGCAATTCCTGATTCGGAAATTGGACGAGAATGTTTCAAAAACACTTCAACTGCTTACATTGTATTGAAAGATGGTTTTGATACTGTCCAGTTTGAAAAAAGCAGTAACTTTTCAAAAATATACACAGCTAAAAATATTGTTATCTATAAAAAATATGTCCAAGAATAAACTACCAATACTATACTTATTGTTAATTTTCTCCATTCCTTTGACATTCTTGCTTTGGCACGGAGAAGAAACCATCAAAAAACATGCTGTTGTAGGTTTCTCTGTCCTTAGTTTTGCAGATTCATTGGATACAGTATCATTAGATGAATATTCTTCTTTAACATTGCAAATTGAAAACATGGAAACAAAGGAAGTTACTTATAGAGTATCTACATTCTTGAATAAAAAGCCGTTAGAAGAAAAAGAAGTCAAGGTTAAGTCAAGAGATATTCTCTTAATAGATCCTGGTCAAAAAATATTTGAGGAATCCAAACAAAATCAAAAGAATGAGTATCTTGTTCAAATAGAATGGAGCAAAAACAAAAAATCACTAAGAAAACAATTTAGAATAGAAAATGAAAAACAATAAAAAACAAATTCTCTTATATACTCGCCCTCTCACACCACCTTGGGATGAGGCTTCTAAGAATCTAGCATATGACATCGCATTGAATTCTGATGGAACTTTCAATTTTCATCTCCTAACAACAAAGGCTCACGCGATATCAATCGAAAAATGCCATTTAGCAAAAAAGGGATCTCTGACTGCTGAACCAATTTTTGACTCCCCTGTTTTCGACAAAAAAGCGAAAATAACTCTGATAAAAAGACTTTTTCATCTGAACACAAAAGCCGACATTATTCATTTTTTGTTCACACCACGTTCGCTCACTTCAATCTTTTTCAGAGCTAGATTAGCTTGTTCTAATATAAAAACAATCCAAACGCTAGCCACTATAGATGACAAAATAATAAAAGAAGGCAAAAAGCTTAGAAAAATCCTCTTCGCAGACAAGATTATTGCTCAATCCAATGTTACAAAGAATAAACTAACAAAAGCTGGAATCAAAAATGTTGAAGTAATCTATCCAGGAATCAACCTTGAAAGATTTTTTCCAAAAGAAAAAAATCCAAAGATGTTGAAAGAACTTGGTATTCAAGAAAACGAGATGGTTATTCTTTTTGCCGGAGAATATACCAGATTAAAAGCTATTGATGATATCATTGCGGCATTTGAAAAACTCCTCAAAGAAAATAAGAAGGAAATGCACAATGTAAAACTAGTTTTAGCTTGCAGAATAAAATACCCAGAAGACGCTATGAAACAAAAAAAGCTGAAAAAAATAGCCGAGAAGAAAGGTTATCTCAAAAAAATGGTCTTTTTGGAAACAGTTAGCAATATGCCACGTCTTTTCAATGTTTCTGATATAAACATATTTCCTGTTCAAGAAATGGCTGGAAAATTTGATATACCTCTAGCAATAATAGAGGCAATGGCCTGCAAAAAATCCATGATTGTTTCAGATATTGATGTTTTGAAAGAATTTGTGAAAAATGAAGAAACTGGTTTAGTTATAAAAAAGGGAGACCGAGAACAACTCGCAGATGCTATATTGGATTTGCTCAAAAACAAAGAAAAGAGAGAGTTTTTAGCAATAAATGCTAAAAAATATGTGCACAGCACTTTCGACATCAAAAACGTTGTTAAACACTATAAAAAGGTGTACACTGAATTAGTAAAAAAAGTATAAATTTATATAATTTACAAAGTATACAAAATGAATAAAATCAAAAAAATATCTAAGTTTAAGCAGATTCTAGAACCAACAGAAGACAGGAAGAATCCTATCAAGTTTGGAGTTTCAGATGAACTTATGCCTGACCAGTCTACAATTGATCAACTTTCTGAAGTAGCAAAAAATAAAGAAATTTTTCATCATGTTGCTGCTCTTACTGATGTGTGTCAAAAACCTGGACGAAAAAGTCCTTCAGGGACCGTTGTTGCGACCAAGGATTATTTCATGCCTCAACTTTTGGACACCGCTCCAAATTGTGGAATGAGATTTATTTCCACTCCTTTTGATGTAAACGATTTAACAGAAGAAAAAATTGATGAGCTTTTCACCGAACTAGTTAAGGTGATTCCTACAGAAACGCTCCTTGGTACTTACCTACCGTATAAAGTGATTGTGGATATTTCAAAACGTGGAAGTATTGCACTATTGGAATACCTAAAGGAAGATACTAGTGAAATAGATAGAATTCTGCATCAAGGAAATATGTTTGAGGACGAAAAAATCACAGACAAAGATTTATACGAAGCAGTTCCAAAAATATTTCTCCGTATAGCTCAGCTACGAACTGGGATTCTAGGTGCTGCAGGAAATCATTTCTTGGATCTTATGAAGATAACAGAAGTTATAGACGAAGACACGGCTTCTAAATTTGGTTTGCATAAGGACCAATATGTCTTTTTGATGCACACTGGCTCTGGATTGTTTGGTCAATATGCAAGTTACTTCTACACTCCAAAAAAGAAAGAACATTTAAGTCAAAAACTTATTTCTAATTTTGCTAGAGCAACTTTCCTGGATAAAAAGAAAGATTGGCATCAAGTATTGAAAAATGACATCCCTAAATATAGTGATTCAAATGAATTCTTTAAAATAAAAGCCAATTCAGAGTTAGGCAAGAACTATTTTACAGCTCATAGAGCAGCTGCAAATCACGGTTTCGCAAATAGAACACTCTTGCAATACAATCTGAAGAAAGCAATTAAAAAGGTTCTTGGGAAAGACAATGCTCTAAAATTGGTCTACGATATGACACATGTATCAGCCACAAAGGAAAAACACTTTGGCGAAAATGTAATTGTGCACAGAAGCAACGCTACTAGAGCACTTGGACCAGAAGGAATGAAAGGTCATAAATTATTCGAAGAGACAGGAGAACCAATCTTCATGCCTTCCTCGATGAGTACTGAAGCTTACTTCGGAGTTGGAACAGATCACAATGATGAAACCTTCTTTAGCTCTGCACATGGAACTGGTAAATCAAAGAATAAAACTTCTCACGTACCAGAAGACCGGGATGAGCTTATGAAAAAGATGAAAGAACGAAAGGTTCGTCTTTACAATGCGACTTCAAAGGGAATCGTCAATCAAGATGCTGCTCATTATAAAGATCCATCCATTGCGATAGAAGGAATGGAGACTAATAAAGTCATGAAACCTGTTGTCAAAATGATACCAGTTGCTGTATTAATGGCCTAAAAACTACACTATGGAGATAATCACACTTTCTGGATTAGACGGTAGTGGGAAAACCACACAGCTAGAGCTACTCCAAAAAGAACTTGAAGCAAACAAAAAAAGTGTGTATACCTTGCATATTATTAGTTTTTCTTTAGCAAATAAGCTTTTTGCAACAAATACCAAAAGAAAAAGGAAATCCAATAATAAGAAAAAGGAAGCAAAAGCAGTTACAAAGGCTGGGTTTTTAGCAATTTTTTTGAGAAAACTTGCGCTACTGATAGATTCTTTTCGCTTCAATCAACTTGTTTTGGCACTAAAGATGAATGGCCTTTATGATTATGTATTGGTTGATAGATATTTCTATGATCAAATTGCGAACATACATTATTTAGAAAATAATTTTTCGCCAAAGCATTCCCCTTGGTGGCAAAAACTTGCTGAAAAAATCATGTTTAAGCCAAATTGTTCAATTTTTATCAAAGTTGATTCCAAAATTGCTATTTCTAGAGACCGTGAGATTGAACAAGGTGAACAATTTCTGAAGGATAAACAAAAAATCTTTGATAAATTCACTAGCCGTTGGAATATAAGAATCATTGATGGAAATAACTCTGTCAAAAAAGTTAGTACGGATATCAAGAAAACTATTAAACTTTAGTAGCTCATATGTCTTTAATAAAAGCGTCTGTTTGGTTAACAATTTCCGAGCTAGTCTTTAACTTGTCTGGGTATATCATCCACTCTCTCTTGGGTAGGTTCTTGGGACCAGCTGAATATGGTCGCTATGGTATTATTATAACATTTGCAACAATGATTGTTGTTCTGATTGGAAGAGGTGTTCCCATAGCAATGAGCAAATACTTAAGTGAGGTTAGAAAAAAAGATCCTAGCACAATTCTTTCCATTAGAAAAACAGGTGCAATAGTTCAAACAATTTTGATCTCGGTAGTAACTATATTATATTATTTTTTAGTACCACCAATAGCAGCAAAATTACTAAACGATCCATCACTTGTATCTTTATTTAGAATATCAACACCTATAATACCCGCCTTTGCATTGGCGAGTTTTTATGTTTATTATTTCAATGGGATACATAAATTCAATTCTCAATCTCTAATAAAATTCTATCGTGGATTCACGAAAGTTATATTTATTGTTTCATTAGCCTCTTTGTTTTCTACTAAAGGAGCTATTGTTGGTCATGCATTAGCACCTTTTTCAGTCTTTCTTCTTGCATATTTTTTAGATCCTTTTAGAAAAGAAAAATCTGCCAAGAAATCTTCTGTTTCATGGCAAAAAATGCTCTCTTTTGCTTGGCCAATAACCTTGTTTATGCTTTTTTATGAGATAATGATCTCAGTTGACTTATATATGGTAAAAGCTTTCACGGGAGATGACACAATTACTGGATTCTATAATGCAGCATTAACAATTGGAAGACTTCCCTTCTACGCATTCTACTTTTTAACTATAATATTACTGCCTAAAATATCAGAAACTACTTCTCAAAAAAACCAAAAACAAACTAAGAAAATCCTTTCTTTTGCAATGAGATTCCTCTTTATTCTTTTGATTCCAGCAATAACACTTTTATCATTCTTTTCTGAATCAGTCTCAGAATTATTCTTTGGAAAACAATTTATATCCGCGAGTGAACCTCTTTCAGTTTTAGCATTTGGTCTTGGCTTTTTGGTTGTTTTTTATATCCTAGCTTTTGTATTAAATGGAGCTGGCAAAAACAAAGTTCCTATGTGGATTGCTTTTGGTGGAATGATACTCAACTGTCTGCTCAATTTCTTCTTGATTCAAAAATACGGCATATTTGGAGCAGCCATTGCAACTTCGATTTCCTCATTCATAACAATGGTTTTGGTTATTATTTTTACACAAAAAATCATAACACCGTTCCTGAATATTCTCTCCCTCACAAGATACATCACTGGTTCTGCTATCATATATTATATTGCTAGTTTAGGTATCACTCAGGACAAACTTATGTTTATCCCATGGTCGCTCTTACTTCTAGCTATATATTTCGTCTTTCTTTTTCTTACTAAAGAATTTTCAAAAGAAGATATTGTTCAACTTAAATTAAACTTGAAAAAGAAATAACTAGCTTTTCTGAATAAGCTTAGCAGTAGAATTAGTTTTACTTGTTTTTTTATTTTATTATTTATTAATTTTGTGTGACTTTACAAAAAAAGACATTTATAAGCCTATTTTTAATAATTTCAATTGGTTTATTTTTTAGAATTTTCAATTTTTCAAATCTTGTTTTTTTCTCAATAGATCAAGCAAGAGATTTTCGAATAATCTCTGACATCCTTTCAGGGGGAATTGACAATTTCCCTTTATTAGGACCCAAAGCTGGAGGAACAATTTTTCGTTTAGGTCCAGCATTCTATTTCCTCCCCACATTGTTAGCCTGGACCTTTGGTAACTATCCTTATGTTTTAGCAATTCCAGAACTATTGTTATCGGTTCTAACAATCCCTTTATTCTTTTTATTCTTAAAAGAATTTTTTGATCTAAAAATTTCACTTGTTCTAACTGCTCTCCTTTCCACTTCTTTATTTGCAATAGAATATGCACATTTTTCTTGGAACCCAAATAATATTCCCTTTTTTATATTGTTAGCTTTCTATTCCCTTTTGAAAATCTCCCAGATACATGATAGGGGGAAATATTTATGGCTATTTTTGGAAACACTTTCTGCTTCAATTGCGATGCAACTTCATACAATTAGCATGTTGGGAATCCCGGTCATTATTCTTTTATATATGCTCTTCACAAATAACAAACTAAATTTAAAACATCTGCTTTTCGCATTTTTTGTTTTCAGTTGTTCTGTTTTACCTATTATCGGAAATGAAGTTTTAACAAAGGGAGAAAATTCCAAAGGATTTATTGAGGCCTTCACACAAAGAACTAGGGAAGAAAAATATTCAACAACTGGCAAGAAACTCTTTATGACTGGTTATAACTTATCACAGTTTTACTCTACAATTATAACTTCCCAACCCTTTATAAAGCCTCTTGCTCGAGTTTCTAGTAGTAGAGATTTTTTTGATTTATTAAAAAACAATAGCTATAATATCTGGCATCTACTAAAAGGTGGGGCTTTCTTTCTTTTGATAGCGTTGTCTTTTATTTCACTAAAAAAATTGTTCAAAAAAGAAAGTACTGACTCCGGGAAAAACAGCCAAAAGTTAAATTTTCTTAAACTTGTTATCATTTGGCAAGCAACCTTCCTACTAATCCTCTTTCCAGTGTCACTTAATTTAAATTCTAGATTCTTTTTGCCTATACTATTTCTACCAATTATTCTTTTTGGCTTTACAATTGAATTTTTATCTCAAAAATTTATAAAAAAAGGAAATCTAATAATCTTTTTTACCTCGTTCTTGATTCTATCAAACTTACTCGGTTCATATAACTGGCTTAGAAATATCAATTCATATGGAACAAAAGACGTAGAAAGAAAAGAGGAGTTTATCTTAGAGTCTTATTTTAACGTTACAATGCATCAATGGAACAATCTCAATGATGAAGTTGAAAAGATATATAAAGACCAACAAAGGAACGTTTATATAGCTTCACAAGTATACCTACTAAGACCAGCGCTTTATCTATTGAACTATGAAAGAAAAATACCCACTGAAAATTTTGACGAAGAGAGTGAATTAGATAGTGATGGGCTTTATTTCGAAATAGTTAAAACAGATAAAATTTCTGGAAAACCAAAATATTCCAAAAAACTATCGGGAAACCTTCAAATAGAAAAAATTTTTAATTTAGGAACAATTGCTTTATTGCAATTAAAACTCAAAAATCCAGCCTTGCATGCGGAGGCTGAACTTTTAAAACTTCCAGCAAATACAAACGATAGGCCTCGTTGCTATCAACTGGGTTACTCAATCAATGGAAGAGAAAAATGTATGTACAGAGATTTATTTAAAAAATAATGCTCAATCTCACCACTCAAGTACAACTTCCCAAGTTGCAGATACAACTATTTCATATCTATTTTTTACTTTAAGTCTTTTTAAGAAACTTGCATCTATTCTTCTATTTCAAAAGAATTTTTTCGTCTAGATTAGCTCCATAAGTTTCTTCTCCTTATTTTTATTTTCCAGTTACGATCCACGTAGAAAATGTCCCTTCTGTCTTTTTATTATTTAGGCTAAAATTGCCTTCCATCTTTCTTAGAATTGCTTCATTTGTTTTGCTTGTCTTGTCAATGACATAAACCCTACAAACATCCTTGTTTTGATTAAAAGCTTTCTCGTTATCAACACCTTTTTTCTTGAAAAATCCCTTAAATTCATTCTCTTTCAGAATTAAGTATTTATATACAGTAGTGAACTCACTAGGAGTATTGAGACAAATACCTGTTTGTTGATTTTTAGCATCTTGAACAATGTGCTTTGCTATAGCTCTTTGACTTTGAACTGTTTCTAGACTGTCTTGTTTGAAAGAGCAACTAGTCCAGCTTCTTCCCATAACGTCAATTTCTTTTTGATTAGATAAACTTCCATACCATTTCCAAATAGCAGAAAAATTCAACACTAGCAATATAACTATTATTAGATAACCTACATAATTGAAGAAAGCTTTTGTCTTACCTAAATGAAAAAACATTCTTAAATATAAAGCAATTATCAAGAAAGGAACCACAAATATTGGAAACCAAAATCTAAGATTGTCCATATCAAAAGCCAACTTATAATACAAAGGTATGAATCCCAAAAACCAACACATATTCAATACCAAAAAACTCCCGCCCTTATCATCAACATTTTCAAAAAGAACCTCTTTTTTATATTTTCTTTGCCAACATAAAACAGCTAAACAAAAAGCATCAATAAATATCAAAAGAGCCACAATCCAAAGAATTCCCAGCTCTTTACTATTCAAAGAAGAAACAAAAAAGGTTAGATTTGAACTAGCATATTCAAAAAATTTCAATAAATTCTCCACAAAACCTCTTTTCTCTTCAACCCCACTGCTTAGTGCACCAAAAAACTGACGCCAATTTTCACCTCCAAAAACGGTATCGTTTAAAACAAGTGGTAGATTAACTAATAAAAAAGCACTCAAAGAATAGCACCAGTACCGAACTTTTATATTAACTGGATGATAAAAAAACCAGAACAATAATATTGAAACAGGAAATCCCAAAAGTGCAATAAAATGTAGTTGACTGACGATTCCGAAACTGATTGCTGCTAAAATTAGCCACGTTCCTTTCTGCTTTTCGCTAAGACTTTGCTGAATCTTTAAAATACTTGTCATCAAAAGCAAACTCCAAAACGGAATAGAATTTGGATTCCAAGCAAAGCGTCCAAATTGAACGAAAGCAAAAGAGAAAGAAAATACTGAAACCGTTAAAATAGAAACTTTTTTGGTAAAAAACATCCTCAAAAAATAATACAATAATGGAATTGTACAGACAGAAAAAAATAGATCTGGCAAAACAAGTGAAAGAGGTGAAACACCAAAAATAAAAGCACTTATTATCTGAAAATAATAGAAAGCAGGACCTAGAAACAAGTTCTCACCAGAAGCTCTAGGACCTAATAATGGAATTTCACGTTCTCCACTTATTACTTCAGAAATTTTAATAAGATCTCTGCCTTGATCGTGCTGAAGATATTGCCAATTTGGCAAATTATATATTCTTATCAAAAAAGCTCCCCCAATAATCAGGCCTAGTAATAATACTATTTTATGTTTTTTTATAATATTTTTCAAATTCACTTTATTTTGGAGTTTGTTCAGCAACTGAATCCATCTGACCTCTTTTCCAAACATAAATTTTAACTTTTTTATTTGTGTATTTAGTTTCTCTTAATTCAAACTTGTCCTCCATATATCTTCTTGCGTCGCCTGTGATATTCAAATTCTTAGCAAAAATAGCCCACACTTCATCATATTTAGCCTGTGCCTCAACAACCCTAGCAAGGGTCATTTTGTTGCTATCACCGTAACCCAGCAACTTAACGTTATTACCTTTTAGGTAGTAGTTAGTCAAGGGCCTTGCGATCAAAACAGCTTTATCGCTCTTCTTTTTCAAGAAATAATCATATACTTCTCGGTAATTCGAATGCTTCCAGTTCTTCACACTTTGATAGAACCCTATTTCTGAATAAAAAAATGGAATATTAATGAGTGAAAAAAGAATCGTTACTAAAATCAAATTAAACGCTCTTTTTCTTTTCTTAAACGCAAAAGACATTTTCAAAACAGAAAAATATATTCCGCAAGAAATTATAATGACTTTAAAAAGCTGTGTAAGATAAATGTATTGGTCCCCAACATTTCTCTTCCAAATAAATATTGCTAGTATAAGTGGTGTTAAAAATGACAACACTGTCCACAAACCAATTTTCCCATATTTCTTCACCATTAGATAACTCCCAATACAAATAAAGACAATTCCAAGCAAAATATAACTATAGTCTAAGGTTATTTTCTCTAAATATGTCCAATGAAAAACCGATCCTGCCCAACTAGAAGCGCCTACTACTTTTTTTGCAAAATATCCAAGAACTGGAATATTCTCTACAAAAGGAGCCACTAATTTAAATAAAACACCCAAAACAGCAAAGCTTGCCGTAATCCCTAAATAATGTCTTGAATTTTTGTCTTGTTTGAGCCAAAGATAGACACCAACAATTAAAAGATATACCAGGATAGTTGGGATTATATTCACTGTTAAATCATGTGTTTTTAGGGAAAGAAATCCAAGCAAGATAACAGGAGTAAGCCAGCCCCAACCCAATCCGGTTTTTTGAGAAATACTATCTAAAAAACAACTCTTCTCTTTTTTGTTTTTCAAGCAAAGAGGAGAGCCTTTAAAAATATTTTTATACTCCAAAAATCTAAAAACTCCATAAGAAAACCAAAGATAAACCGGCGCAAACATAGAATACATTCTTAGTTTTCTATCAAACATAAGCTCGGTGATGCTAACTGCTGACAAGAAAAGTGCAATCAAAGCGATTGTCCAGTTTTGGGTAATCAAGAATGTAATAATAAAAACTGTAACCATCGCAATTGTTCCCCACATTACACTAATCAAGCGAGAAGTGGCCTCTGAAATTGGCATAAAATCAAACACCTTTGCAACTTGCCAATAATAGACTTGGCCTCTGGTATACTCATCATTCGTAAGTTTGTTTGTGTTAAAATCCCAATGCTTCCACTCGCTTGTTTTGTTATATCCAGTAGCAACTTTAATCCCCAGATATTCATCAGCAATAAAAGATTGCATACCTAATTTATGTAACCTTAAAAACACACCCAAAAAGAGAATTGTTAGTGCAGAAATAATAACTATTTTAGAGGGCTTATTCTTAAACATTTATATTTAATTTAAAAACTTATTTTTTATAAAAACTTTAGTATATCCGAACCCACTACTCTAGTGTCCTTAACCATGTTCTGCTATTTAAGGTATTAAGATCGTAATATATAATTCTAGTTGCGTTCTTATTTTTTGCATCCGTGAAAGAAATCATTAGCTTCCCCTCATTTATTATAGCAGATGGATCTGCCTTGCCATTTCCAATTGAAATAAAGCCTTGTGGAAAGTTTTTTGAAGGTAAATTCTGCCATTTTCCAGCATGCCATTTTACAACTCTCAACCTCCAATAATCTCCTTTTTTATAACTAATTTCATCAGTATTATCTTCTTCAACCTCAATCTTGGCATCTTTTCTTAGCTGGGAAAAAGCAACTATTATCTTATTTCCTTCTATTGCAATTGTAGATTCAGCTGTTCTTCCTGTTGAGACCATACCATTACCTACCTTTTCCCAATTTACACCATTCCACCTTGTTATATATGTCTTATTAAAATCAAGACCTGTGTAGACTAAATAAAGATTTTCATCATCGTCTAACGCTATTGAAGGACTAAAACCGGCAATATCCGTAGCAGAATTTGAACGATGGAAATTATCAGTCAAATCAGTCCAATTAACTCCATTCCATTTTTTTACATGAATTCTACCTTTATCCGAATGATTCTGATAAGCAATGTAAACAGAGCTATCTTTCTTTGAGGAGACAATATCAACCTCAGAAGCAATATCTTTTGAAATATACTCCCCTCCAACTCTTTGCCAAACGCTACCATTCCATCTTTTTACTCGAATCCTACAAGAATGATCGCATTCATCATCATCTTTTTCTCCATCAGTACTAAAAGCAATGTATAGATCTTTTTTATTCTCATCAAACGTCAGCACGGGCTCATGACCCAATGTACGACTAACAAAACCGTTAGCGTTGCTTTTATCAGCAAGAGGTTTCCAGCCTAAATCCCATTTCAAAACTTTAGCTCTCTTGTTATTCTTTTTATCCATAAAAGCAACAAACAATTCATCATCATTTGCTACCATATTAGGATCGCCACCTTTTTCCGCAGATAAAATTCCTTTTGCAAAATCTCCAAGCTTACCAACATCATCCCAATTATGACCATCAAAATATTTGATGTGTGCTGCGTTATCATGCTCCTCGTCTTGGTATGCAACATAAATTCTATTCTCACTTGCAGAAACTAGGTTTGATTCAGTTCCAGCTAAATTACTAATTCGACCTTGCAAAGAATTGTCTTTGTCTAAAAATTTCCACTCTTCCTGGCTTAAATCATATTTTGTGACCTTTGATGTCTTTAACTTAGAAGAACGCCTCTCTCCTTTGTTTTGAGTGATTCTAGCCCATTCTCCGTTTGAAAAATTTGCTTCCAATTTATATTCCCCTTCTTCGAAAGAAACTTTCAATTTTAAGTTATTTCCCAACAAACCCTCCTGCACCAAACTAGCTACACTAAGATATGGAACCTTATAATTTTTCTGGGCATAATTTACGGGACTATTGCCGCTTATTACAGCCAAAACATTATCTGATTCTTGTATTAATTCAACTAACTCTTTTTCACTTTCAAAATCATCCCTCCAACCATCTTCCAGTGGAATCGCTACTGGACTAAAATGAGAAAAAATAATAGTTGGATTATCCTTATCAAGTTCTTCTTTGAGCCACTCTAATTCTTCTTTGTTTATTTTTCCACCAACTGCTGATTCATCTTTATTCTTAAACCCTTTCATATCCAGTGTTAGGATTCTAACACCTTTTATTTTTTTTGAATTATAACGATGCTTAATCTTTAAAACATTTTTTATTTCTTCTCGAGAAAATACTTTTTCTTCAGCACCTCCAGTCATGAATATTTTGGGGGCACTCATCTTTCTAAAACCATCCTTAACTTTAGAAAATAATTTTAAAAAATTGGTTTTCTCGTCTTTTCCAACTCTCACATAATCCCCTCCTGCAACAATCAAATCTGGATGAAACTGATTATTATACTGAGCACAAACCTCGGCAAGTTGAATTAAGGCGCTGTTTGTGAACTTACTACCAATCTTTCTATTCTGCGAATATTCTATATCTGTTACAAAACCGATCTTTAGTTCTTCTCCCTTTTCTATTCCACTATTAGCATAAAAAACACCTAAACCTAGTATTATAACCACCAGAAAAACTACCGCACCTGTTATCAATTTTTTATTTCTCACCCTTTTCAATTTTTTGCTTTAATTCTTCTATACCTTTATTATTGCACAACGTTGTTTCTGAATTCACAACAAAACTTTCGAAATTATCACCCCTATCACTGCTCTTATAAGCTTTTACTTCCAAAACACCTCTTTCGATAGTAAGCTCAAAAAAAACAGGTTTATCTTTAGCATCTTCAATGTATTTATTTCCTTTATGGAACCCAGGTAAAGTATAATAGGTTACCCCGTCCTCCTGAATAAAACAAGTTTCTTCAATATGACCTGAAAAAACAGCTAAGACATTATTTTTAGCAAATATTTTCCTCAAAACACCACCATTAGAAAGCAAACTATCTCTATCCTTTATTAAAGTTCTTTCTACAACTGGTTGATGAATAAAAACAATTGTATCTTTATTTTTAGCTTCCAAAAGAGTTTTTTCTAACCAATTAATCTGCTCTGTAGTTACAACCCCTGGGTAAAAGTCATCGACCTCTGGATTTATATCTTCTAGGGAACTGATGTCTTTAGAAGATCTATTAGTAGGAGCAAAGTTTCCGTCTAAAACTATAATCTTATAATTTTTTACATCAAATGCATAATATGTTTTTTTGTATCCCATTAACTCAAGCCATTCTTTTTTCTCAAGATCCCTAGCTTCATGATTACCAACCACATGATAAGCGGGTGCATCAAGCTTACTCATCATTTCTCTTGCTATCCCAAGAACTTTTAAAGTTTCATTATCTCTCCCATCAGATAAATCACCTCCATCCATGACAATATCTGGATTAAATTCGCTATTCATTTGAGTTACAAATTTTTCCATTGGCTTGGTACAACGCCAGTTCGTTTGCCAATTTCCATCTTTTTTCCACTTTCCATAACAATGCGCATCAGTTATATACCCTATCTTCAAATCAGACAACTCATTCTCTACGACCTTCTCAATTGTAGGTTGTTCTTCTTTTAAAGTTCTATTAATACCTCTACCTCCTTTATAATGCATAAACAAAAAAGCAACTGTAAAAACTACAGTTAGCATCAAACATATATACAATTTATTCTTTTTCAATTTGTTCAAACCAGTTTAATAATATTATTTGATTTTACCTTATCTTACTATTCTAAAGACTTTTTGGCAAACATAAAAACTGCCACAAGGGCAGTTTTTATCATCAATGTTTTTATCGAAAGATTTTGACTTTTCAACAATATGTCAAACTATCGTTTGCTCCGATTGTGTGTCGCTTCGCTCTTTAAAACCCCTTGGTTTTAATATTTCCGCCACGGGGAATATCTTACCCCAACACCCCTTTAGCCACAATGTATCAAACTATCGTTTACTCCATTGTGGAGATTTTCTAGCCTTTTTAAGCCCTGGTTTCTTTCTTTCTTTTCTTCTTGGATCTCTCTTAAGGTAATCCAAGTCTCTAAGAATTTTCTGAAAGTCCTCATCAAACTTTACTAATGCTCTAGAAAGACCTAATTGAATAGCTTCTGCTTGACCTCTAATTCCTCCGCCTTTTACTGAAACTGAAACTGAAAATTTCTTTTCTGTTCCTGTTGCAGTCATAGGAGCTTTAACAGTAGCTCGAAGTTCCTCTGTATCAAAAAATTCATCATTCTTTTTAGTATTCACAAGAATTTCATTTCCTTTTGTGCTTTCAACAATTCGAACTCTTGCTACAGCTGACTTTCGTCTACCGATTCCTTCGTAATATTGATCTGCTTTTTTTGCCATAGATATTCTAAATTATTTTTTACTCTGATTTCTCAAGCTGTTTAGCATAAGAGTGATCCCCATCTTTAGAAATCCTCAATCTCTTTAAAGCAGCTATTGAAAGTTTATTTTTTGACATCATTCCTTTTACAGCCTTTTCAATTACTTTTGTTGAATCCTTTGCCATCATTTCTTCAAAAGTAGCTGACTTAATTCCACCTGGAAATCCTGTATGGTGGTAATAGATTTTTTTCTTTGCTTTATCTGCGCTCAACCTTACTTTGTCAGCATTTATAACGATTGCCCAATCTTTTCCACCAATATTTGGTGTAAAATCTCTTGCAGTTTTTCCGGAAAGATATTTAGCAATATCAACAGCAAATCTTCCAAGAATCTGTCCTTTAGCATCAAATAGCTTGTATTCTGGTTTTCCTTGTTTCATAATATATTCTTCTTATCAAACAATATTATTTGTCTGATTGCTTTTTATCTTTCTTATCATCAGCTTTCTCGACCTTCTTTTCTACTTTTTTAGCTGAAGTTTTTTTCTCATCCTTCTTCTCTACTTTCTTTGGCTCTTCCTCTTTCTCTTTGAATTCTTCAACCCATTCAATAATTGCTCTTTCAGAAGCATCGCTTCTTCTGTGCACTTTCTTGATGATTCGAAGGTAACCACCTTCTCTTTTTGCAAATTGCTCTGCAAATCTCAAAAGTTCTTTCACTGTTTCAATTGGAAGATCTTTTTTGAGCTCTCGAATCATTGCCATTTTTTTACCTTCACTTTCTGAAGATCTTTTGGCCTTTGTAATCATCCTTTCAGCAAAAGATCGAAGTTCCTTAGCTTTCGCCAAAGAAGTTTCAATCTTCCTGTACTTGGTCAAACTAACTAAAAGAGTTCTGAGTAGTGCTTCTCTTTGAGATTTTGACCTAGATAATGTTCTTCCTTTCTTTCGCTTATTCATTGATGTCTAGTCTTATTCTAAATTATTCTTTAGGACTTTAGAGTTATTCCTAAAGTTCCAATAGCTTTTTTAATCTCCTTAATCCCCTTATCTCCCATTCCTTCAAGTTCTAAAATTTCTTCCTCTGTCTTTTCAGCAACTTGTCCGACTGTTGAAAATTCAGCTGCTTCTAAAACATTCATAGTTCTAGTTGAAATTCCGATCTCTGTAATAGAAGTATTCTCAGGTTCTGCTTTTTTCTTCTTCCCCTCTTTCTTTACTTCTTTCTCCTCTACAACTTCCTCAACTACAACCTCTTCAACTTCTTCCTCTCCTATTTGAGCAATTGAAGTAACTTGTTCTAGAAGAATTTCAGCTGCTTGAGCATATGCCTCTTCCGGAGTAATTGAACCATCTGTTATGATTTCCAATGTAATTTTGTCAAAATCAGTTCGTTTTCCAACACGTATGTTGTCTACTACGAAATTAACTCTTCTAATTGGTGTATACACTGCATCTATAGCGATAGAACCAATTTCCTTTTCTTCTCTCTCTTGTTGTTCTACTGGTACATATCCTAAACCTCTTTGAACCTTAACCTCCAATTCAAGCTCAGCTGAAGGGGAAGTTGTGGTAGCAATGGCTTGATCTTTATTTACAACTTCAATTTCTGAAGTTGTTTTAAAATCAGAAGCAACAATCTCTTTTTCTCCTTTAACAGAAAGAAAAATAGTAGCTTCTTCAACTCCGTGAAGTTTGAATCTAACTTTTTTGAGATTTAAAATAATTTGAACTGCATCTTCCATTACACCGTCAACGGTTGCAAATTCATGAGTGATACCTTTAATTTTAACTGAAACCGCTGCATTACCTGGTAAAGAAGAAAGTAATACTCTTCTTAAGGAGTTTCCTAAAGTTGTTCCAAAACCAGGATAACATCCCTTAACAACGAATTTACCAGTGTTTTCACCTAAATCTTCGTGGAGCGGTGCTTGTGGTAATGATACTGAAAACATTGATTTAACTTATTTAATAGTTATTTTGTATTTGATAATTGAAACTATTATCGAGAATAAAATTCAATCACCAAAGAAACGTTTACTCCTGTTCCTAAATCATCTTTATTTGGAGCAGCTAGTACTTTGGCACTCATATTGCTCGCATCAAAAGAGAGCCAAGGGGCAACATTCTGCTTTTTCTTTAGAATTGCTTGCAAATCTTTAAAAAAAACTTTTTCCTTTTTATGTGGCTTCAATACTATTTCATCGCCAACTTTCAAAATTGCTGATGGAATATTCAAAACCTTTCCATTTACAGTAAACATGCTGTGACTAACTAATTGTCTAGCTTGAGCTCTTGAAACAGCAATTCCAAGACGATAAATAATGTTATCAAATCTTGATTCCAAACGTATCACTAGATTTTCACCGACAACACCAGTTTGCAATTCTGCTTCTTTTAAGTGCTTTTTAAATTGTTTTTCAGTTACTCTATATAATCTCTTCAACTTTTGCTTTTCAGCTAATTGTTTTCCGAAATCAGATAATCCGCGTCCCTTTCTTCCTCCAGCATTTCCATGAACTCCAGGGATATAAGGTTTTCGTACCATAGCACATTTAGGAGAAATACAGCGATCCCCTTTTAGGAAAAGTTTCTCTCCGGCTCTTCGGCACAACTTACATTTCGACTTTACTTGATTTGCCATAGCTATTTAAAATCTTTAATAATTCTTTAAATTCGATTAAACTCGTCTTGGTTTCTTAGGTCGACAACCATTGTGTGGAATTGGTGTCATGTCCTTGATCTTTGTGATCCCGTATCCCTTTTGAGCAAGAGCTCTAAGAGCAGCTTCACGACCAGACCCAACTCCTTTAATATAAACTTCAATATCTCGAAGACCATATTTCTGAACTTTTTCATCAACATCAGCAGCAACCTGAGTAGCAGCATATGTTGTAGCTTTCTTAGCACCCCTAAAACCAAGTAGCCCTGAAGATGACCAAGCCAAAAGATTTCCATGCAAATCAGTCAACGAAACAACTGTGTTGTTGTATGAAGATCTGATATAAGCTCGGCCTCTTTGGATTTGCCTTCTTAACTTCTTTTTCTTTTTTACTGGAACAATAGGAGTTTTAGCTGCCTCTTCTTCAGACTTTTTCTCCTTGATTTCCTTTGTATCAGCTTTATCTTCTTTAGATAAAGCTTTCTTTTCCTCAGTAGATTCAGTCTTAACAACTGTTTTTTCCTCAGTAACGGCTTCCTTTTTTGAAACCTCTTTCTGATCATCACTCTGAGTAGTTTTTGTGTCCTTCTCTTCGGCCATAATAAACTTTATTTAAAATTCAATTAATATTATGAAAACTATTTCTTCTCAACTGATCTTCGACCACTTCCCATGGTTGTTCTCTTGTTTCCTCGAACAGTCCGGTTATTAGTCTTTGTTCTTTGTCCTCTTACTGGAAGACCTTTTGAATGTCTAGAACCTCTATAAGCACCAACTTCCTTCAATCTTTTCACATTCATCATTACTTGTCTTTTCAGCTCCCCTTCTAAAGTGTAATTGCTTTCAATTTCTGCTCTCAATTTATTTAAATCATCAGCTGAAATTTTGTTAGCTCTAGTATCTTTATCAATACCAATTTTTTCCAAAATTTGATTAGACCTAGTCTTTCCAATTCCATAGATGTATGTTAAAGCAATCTCTGCTCTTTTTTCATCTGGGATATTTACACCAGCAATTCTTACTACCATACTTTTATTTAGAATTTAAATGATTTATTAAAATTACCCTTGTCTTTGCTTATGTTTCTTGATTTCACAAATAACATAGACTTTCCCCTTTCTTCTAACGATTTTACATTTGTCACATCTTTTTTTCACTGAAGCTTGAACTTTCATCTTTTTCGATAAATTATAATTTCGCTTATCTTATTGACCATCCCCCATTAAAGGCGTCTTGTAATTCTGCCTTTTGTTAGATCATACGGGCTCATTTCAATTTCAACCCGATCTCCAGGCATCAATTTAATGAAATGAATCCTCATTTTCCCAGAAATATGAGCCAAAATGACATGATCATTCTCGAGCCTCACTCGGAACATTGTACTTGGAAGCAACTCGACAACTTCCCCTTCGAGTTTGATTATCTCTTTTGCCATATATTCTGCCGTTTAACTTATTAAATTTTGAGCAACCAAAAAAACGAAGGTTCTTTTCGTCTCTATCCAAAGTCTTGAAATCATTCTCTTTCACCTTCTTTATGCGCTTTCGGTTCTCAAAAGCTATCAAATTGTAACTAAAAAAATTTACTAGTTCTGATTGTACCTAATATTAATAGAAGTGTCAAGAAAGAAGATGCCTCTCCTTGTAATCAAAAATTAAATTTAAAGTATCTATAGCGGTACCCTAACATTGACAAAAATAGATAGATGCATTATACTTACACAATTAGTCATTAGTTGACTAATTTTTATACAAGTACTTATAATTTTACACTCAGCAAAAGGCAGGTAAAAATGACAGAAGAAAAAAATAACTTTTTCCCAATCAAAAGAACCCTCACGGACAGTGGATATGGCTCTTTTTTCGTAATCGAAAAACCAGAGGGAGATTTCTCACTCGACAAAACCGATAGCAATGATGTATATCAAGTAGAGATTACCACCGGCACTTTCATCTCATGCGTCGTACAAGTTCGACACAAAGTTACCGACGAAAGAGAGGGGGCCTGGGAAGATATTGTTAAATTCAACCCTTTAGACGGTTCTTCCCTTTTAATCTCAGCTTCCGATGGTCTCATGATCAGAAAAGACGAGCTGTTGAGTACAATCAACAGAAAAAACTTTCTTCTTGAAGAACTAAGGAGAGAAGAATCTGAGATTCAGAAAAAGATGACCACATGGGTAGAAAAAAATGAGGCTATCAAGAAAAAAATTGATACAAACCTGGAAGATCTCTCTCATTTAGAGGCTCGTTTAAAAAAACGTGCCACTACATAACCTTACTCTGCTGTAAACTTTATAATACCGGGCTTCACTAGATTCTAGTGAAGCCTGGCTTTTTACATAAATTGTATAAAAACAAAAAACACCCCTCCTAAAGTGTCTTTTTGTTCACAAATTCTAAATATAAAATTTATCTTACCATTTTAACATCAATTTTGTCTTTTCCTATAGGCAAACCCGTAAGCCAAGAAGGTTTGACTAAAAATTCTATTTTTTCAATTGTAGGATATCCAGTTAGAATAGTTCTTATCTCTTCCTCTTTTCTATCAGCTATTTTTTGTGCTAAGGCTGTTCCTTCAATTTCTGGCCAAGCAACCGCTGTTGAATCCAAATACATTGTCATGGTTTTATTTTCAAAATCAGTAATACTTTTTTTGAAGATAACTTTGCTTTGAGATTCTTCAATTTCATAATCCTGATCAATTTCTTTATTCATTCCTAAAAGAGCAACTGAATTCACATCTGCTGTTGCAAATGCAATAAGTTTCACTTTTTGCTCAATCGTATAAGAAAAACTCTTAACAACATCTTTCACATCATTTGTTGATGAAGCTTTTATAACCTCTTTTTCAACAGAATCAAACATCGCACTCATTTCACTATCAAGTTGAGCCATGACTTCATCTTCCAAGTTTTTCTCCAAAGAAGCTGCTGTCTTCTCTTTAGCCCTTGTAATATCTTCTGCTAAAATCATCGATAGTTTTTTATTCGAATCAGGAGAACCTCCATCTACCATTGGCTCAAATGACTTAACTTCAAATTTTGTATATTTAGACTTCCCCTTAAAACCTTCTATTGTAAAAGATGAGGAACCGATATTGAAATCTTCCCCTGGCTTATCAGCAATAACAGCAACTTCAACAGTTCCTGGTTTATCAGCAGTCATACCTGGGACCGTTACTGCTTTAGCTAATCTAAATAATTTACCTTCTTTAGAAAGAACCCTGGTTGTAACAACTAAAGGCTGTTCGTCTTCAGAATATTTGTTATAAATCGTAACTTTCCCCTTAGCCTTACCATCATCAGTGGAATATGTTTCACCTGTGGCATTAAATTTCATCGTTTTCTTGATGACCATTTCTTTGTACTGCCCAGGAATAATTCCTTCGCTTATTCGGCTTTTATCAACACCATCTTTTATAGTAACTTTAATCTCCTTGGAAAAATCTTTTTTGCGAGGATAAATTGTAATCTCAGCCTTAGGATAATTCAAATATCCCCATGTAATAGCTCCTCCTACACCAACAAACAAAATCACCATAAAAATTGCGAATCCAAAACGCCTGAAAAAACCTTTCTTTTCGGAAAATCTCTTAACTTCTTTTTCAACTTTCTTCACCTCTTTAACAATTTCTTTGGCTGGACCATTTTTCATCTCATCACTCTCAACACCAAAAAACTCTTCTGCCTTTTTCGAAGTTTCTTCATCAAAATCACGCAAATTCAATTCATCATTAACCTTAAAATTATTTTGTGAAGGAATTTTGTTAATAGCTTTTTTTCTAGCAGAGACTTTATTCTCCATATTCAGATTGTTGTTTGGAGTTTTAGGAGCAATACCGAAGTCAACCGTTCTTGAAGCAACTGCTTTTGCACCCTTTGGGATTGCAGCAGTCGTCAATACAGGATTAACCTCTTCTGTTTCTTGTATTGAGGAAACTCTTTTGACTGTCTTTGTTTGTCTTTTCATATCTATTGATTTGTCCACAGACGAAACAAGACCATTCTCAGGTTTTAGATCTGACATTTCTTTTAAATCTTTCACAATATCATCTTTTTGAAAAGCTTCTTGTTCAGAAGCCTCTCTGGCTTCTGACATCTCTTCTTTATTTTTTTTATTATAGAGTTCTTCTTTTAGTTCACTTGATTCAACTAATCTAGGTTCTTGTTTTCTCTCTCCTCCCTCAATCTCATCTTCTAAAAGATTTTCTGGTACAATTCCATCAAAAAATGTTTCTGAACCAATATCACTAGAAGCAAATTCTTGTTTGGCAACTTTTACTTTATCAGCTGATTCTTGAACTTCTTCTTTAATCTCTTGTTCTAAAACTTTTTCTTTTTCCTTCTTTTCTTTCTTAACAGCCTTTTTTACTGGCTTCTTTTTATCCTGCTTATCATTAGTTAGGTCAACCTCAGCAATTTCCTGAGTTTTAATTTCAAGTCGCTTAATAACTTTTCTAGCCTGTGGATCATTAGTTGCAATAACAATTGTTTTTCCATATTTCGTAACTTCTTTCTTTAGAAGCTTTAGATTAATAATTCCCTGAGTCAAAGCTGCATTTTTAGGTACAACAATACAGATTTCATTAGACTTTTCATCTCTGATTTTATCAAGAATAGTCGTTATTTCTTCGTCTATATCAATATATATTGTCTTATGCATAAAATTTCGCTTATCTTCTTATTTGTTTTAGTTTTGTATAATTTTAACAGCCTTTCCCAACACATTGGAAAGAATTTTCTCTTCCCCTGTTAATTCCAGTACTAGATTAGCAAGTCCCATTGGAGCCACTAGCTGAGGACTTCTTAGCTGTTTCGTTTGATCAATAATATTAACAACATCCCTAGGTTGAATGAAACTTACTTTTGGCTGTGATGAAATCGGCATATTCTCAATCCAATCACCTTTTGCTAGAATTCTCTGAATTCCAGGAAGACCGCTTCCACCTCCACAAAGCAAAATCTTTGGTGGTAAAAGATCATAATTAGAAAAACTATCTAGTGCAATTTCAAGACCAGAGGCCCAAACCTCACAATCAGATTCAAATATCTTATCGAATTTTTCTGTCATTTCAGAAGATAACATTCCAAAAGAATATTTCATTTTCAGTTTTTCAGCCTCATCAAATTCCAAATCCAAAGAAAAAGCTAATCTTTTCGTAAAAGCCCTTCCACCCAAAGCATACATAACTGTACCCTCTAGTCCTCCATTTCTAACCAGAGCAACATCTGTTGTTCCTCCCCCAATATCAATGATAATCGCTCCAAAGTCAGGATTATTATAAGTTCCCATTGATTGTGCAACAGCATATGGTTCTGCTGCTATTGAAAGTAACTCTAAATTCAATTCATCTGCTATCTTATGAAGTGCCCCAAGATGCATCATTGGAGCATATGCATTAAAGACGCTAATGGAAACATCCCTGCCTTGAAAACCCATTGGATCAGAAATTCTATACCCATCAATTTTAACACTTACGATTGCAGCATTAATAAGCTCAACATCAATCTCGTTGTGTCCAGTTTCCCAAGCAAGTTGTTTTCTAATTCGATCAAAAGCTTTCCATTGAACTTTGGAAATAATATTCTTCAACTCAGGCATATCAATTCTAATTTCCGGTTTCGCACGTTCATAATGAACAGTTGTCGTGGTTCCTTTTACAAGTTCTCCTGCAATCCCCATAATCGCCTTTGAAACATCTTTCACGCCAGCCATAGTTTCTGCATCCTCAATCGCACCACGGCAAGTTTCAATAACACCATTGATATCGCTGACTGCACCAGAAATCATATTTCTCAACTTCTGTCTTCTTTTCCCAAATCCGACTACAATACCTTTCTGATTTTCTTCATCAAGCCTAAAAACAAGCACCTTCACAAATTCGGTGCCGATATCAAGTGAAATCACATAATCACTCCCAGAAGATTTTCTGGAAAATATATTCTTAAATAATTGCATTTTGTTTTTTAAGAGGTGTTTTTGGATGCTTTCTTGCAAAAAAACAATAGAAATCAACTGAAAACCTTCTTTCCTTTTTTCTTTGAAATCATTATATCATATTTAAAGGATTGTTTAAACTTTCAAGAAAATTAACACTTTGAATTATTTAATTGATTTAATAGTTTTTAAAATTCCATCTTCATCCAACTCAATCTCTTTTAAAATTTCATCTCTCAAACCATGAGCAGTAAAAAAATCTGGGTGACCAAGATTCTTAACACCAACTCCTAAATTTTCATTTAGAACAAATTCACCAACTGCGCTCCCTGCCCCACCTGCAACAACATTATCCTCTACTGTCACAAAAAACTTATGTGTTTTTGCTAGTTTTTTAAGAAGTTTTCGATCCAAAGGCTTCACGAATCGCATATCAACAAGTGTCGCTTCCAGTTGATTCGAAGCCTTCTGACAATTTTGAAGCATTGCTCCAAAAGAAAGTATTGCAATTTTTTTACCTTTTTTGATAATATTAGCTCTTCCAAATTCGATATCAAGCTCTTTCTCTTTATTTTTATATTTTCCTTGACCACTCCCACGAGGATATCTCACTGCCACTGGGCCATTAAATTCATATCCCAGATTCAACATTGAATAGCATTCGTCTTCATTAGAAGGAGACATAACTACTAAATTGGGAATAGCACGCAAAAAAGAGAGGTCAAAACTTCCTGCATGAGTTGCTCCATCAGCACCCACAATTCCTGCTCGATCAATAGCAAACAAAACATTGAGATTCTGCAAAGCAATATCATGAACAACTTGATCATATGCTCTTTGCAAAAAAGAAGAATATATTGCTACAATCGGTTTTTTTCCACCACATGCCAATCCAGCAGCCAAAGTAACTGCATGTTGCTCAGCAATCCCAACGTCATAATATCTCTGAGGAAACTTCTTGCTAAACTGAGACAATCCGGATCCTTCACACATCGCTGGCGTTATAGCATGTAGGTCCTTATCCTTTTTTGCTTTATCCAAAATCCAGTCAGAAAAAACTTTAGTATAGGTTAGATTTGAGTTCTTTGGTCCATTGTTTTTCCCCGTTACTGGATCAAATGGTTTAACAGCATGTAAGGAAAATTTATCATTTTCTGCGTATTTATAACCCTTACCTTTCTTAGTAACAACGTGTAAAATTTTTGGACCTTTTACATTTTTTAAATTTTCTAAAATCTGCATCAATGTTTCAATGTCATGTCCATCAATTGGACCATAGTATTTAAAACCCAATTCTTCAAACATCGTCCCTTTTGTGAGAAATCCTCTGGCGTGAGAATCTGCCCTACGCATAAACTCTTGCACACTTAGAGAAACTTTATCTAACATTTTTTCACCTTTATCTCTCAATTTTAGATATGGCTCAGATGAAATTAGTTTCGTAAGATATTGACGCATTCCTCCTACATTTGGAGAAATCGACATTTCATTATCATTTAAAATAACTAGAACATCTGACTTAATATCTCCTGCATGATTAAGTGCTTCAAAAGCCATTCCACCAGTAAGAGCTGCATCTCCGATTATCGCTACAACCTGAGGTTTATTCTTTGATCCACGATTCGCCAAATCCATTCCAACTGCAGATCCAATTGAAGTACTGGAGTGTCCAACACTCAAAGCATCATACTGGCTTTCGGTTCTCTTAGGAAAAGGAGAAAGACCGTCTTTTTTTCGAATCGTATGCATTCTGTCCTTTCTACCCGTGAGAATCTTATGCGGATAAGCTTGATGTCCTACATCCCAAATAAGAAGATCTCTAGGTGTATCAAAAACTCGATGTAAAGCAACGGTCAATTCTACAACACCTAAATTAGAACCAAAGTGACCACCTGTTTTCGAAACAGTCTCAATAACAAATTTGCGAACTTCATCACAAAGTTGAGATAACTTTTCTTGTGGCAATTTTCTCACATCACTTGGAAATTTTACAGAATCAAGTAGTTTCACTGTACTTTCCTTATTTTTCATTCATCTGAATTATATTTTTATTCTTCCTATTGACTTTGTTTTTATATAAAAAAAGCAAGGCAAATGCCTTGCTTTTAAGTAAACTAAACAACGATACTGACCAATTTTCCTGGAACATATATTATCCTTTTTATTTCCTTTTCTTTTGTAAATTTCCTTACATTTACACTTTCTTTGGCAAGCTTCTTGGCGTCTTCCTCGGAAATATCCTTTGGAACCTTTATCTTGTCTCTTAATTTTCCATTAACTTGAACCACTATTTCAATTTCATCATCAACAATCTTATCCTTGTCATATTTAGGCCATTTTTGAATTGAGACAGAACCTTCTCCACCAATATCTTGCCAAAACTCTTCTGCTAAATGTGGAGTCATTGGAGCAAAAACAAGAGCCATGGTTTCTTTTACTCTATAAACCTCATCTTTATTGAATACTTCCTTATTTTCTTTTATCCAATTAGTAAACTCCATCAATCTTGCAACAGCTGTATTAAAAGAAAGTTTTTCAAGATCTTCTCCAACAGCCTTAATAGTCTTATCAATCATTGAAAGATTCCCAACACCTACTCCATTACCTTCAAGTTCAAAGAAAAGATTCCATAATTTTTTTATAAACCTATTCATTCCTTCAACACCTGAATCTCTCCAGTCTCCACCCTGAGAAAAATCACCCAGAAAACGAAGATACATTCTAGTTGTATCAGCTCCGTACTTTCCGATCATATCATCAGGATTTACAACATTTCCTTTTGATTTAGACATTTTAGCACCTTCTTTCGTAATTAATCCATGTCCAAAAAATCTTTTGTAGGGTTCTTCGAATTCTGTATATCCTAAATCATTTAACACCATTGTCACAAAACGTGAATATAATAAATGCAAAACTGTATGTTCTTTTCCACCAATGTAACTATCGACTGGTAACCATTTTTTAGTTCTCTCTTTATCAAAAACTACATCGCCAAATTCAGTTGAAGGATACCTAAAAAAGTACCAAGAGGAATCGACAAACGGGTCTGATACATCGGTCTCTCTTTCAGCATCTGCACCACAAATTGGACATGTAGTTTTCACAAATTCTTTGTTTCTAGCAAGAGGTCCTTTTCCTGTACCTTCTGGTAGAAAGTCATCCATATGAGGCAACTCGACTGGCAATTTATCGTCTGCTACCGGAATAGGAACTTCGTCACCATCAGGAAAAACATTCTCAAAGATAAAATCTCTTAACTGTACGTTTTCTACTTGTTGAAAATGTCTATGCCCATCCCAAAGCTCAACTCTTAAATCTTCAAGTTTAATATTCTTATAATTTTCTGAATCAACATACCAATCATCCTCTGAGACAATTGCAAAAGCCTGTCCTATTTTGCTATTAATCTTATCCCAGACTAATTCAGTTTCCCAAAATTTCTTTAATGAATCAACATCCGAATCTTTCCAACGATTTGCTAGCCATTTCCAGTCACGCTTCAAATTTCCAATAGCAGAGGCGACCAAAAATACTTTATCAACTTTCTTATTATTTCTTTCCAAAAGATGCAACGCTGCCTTAGATCCAAGACTGTGTCCTATAACAATGCTATTCTCGTCTAATTTTTCAATATATGGTTTCAGTTGCTCCATCCATTGCTCTAGATTTGGCTTTTTATTTGTTTTTAAAGTTGGTGTAAAAACCTCACAATCATGCTTTTCAAATTCCTTTTTCAACCAAGAAAACCAATTACCATCACCAGCATCTTCAAAACCATGAACCATAAGTACCTTTCTTTTCTTTTGTCTTTTTGCACATTCTTTACACCATACAATAGGAATTGGCGGTCCCCAATACCTTTGCCTGGACACGCACCAGTCTCTAAGCTTAAAATCAATTGATCTCTTTCCTATATTCTTCTCCTCAAGCCAATCAATCATTTTTGCCTTAGCTTCATCAGTCTTCAGTCCATTCAAAAATCCTGAATTTATCACTGTTCCCTTTTCCGTAAAAACCTTTTCACCACTTTGTAAACAATCCCATGCCATTTTTTGATTTCCAACATTCAGAAATTTCTCAATTTTATCTTCCGAAACCCAAATTGCTTCATGCTGATCCTTTTCTTTTTGATCAACTTCGACTCTTTTATCACTAACTAGATCAAAAACTAAATATCTAAATTTAGCTATTACATTGCTGTCTTTATGCGGACGAAAAAATTCAGCAAAAATCGGACCAGTAAGTTCTTTTACAAATTTCAAATCTACATAACCAGATTCTTCAAGAACTTCTCTTTTGGCAGCATTCACGATATCTTCACCGTCGATTCCACCTGTAATAAATGATTGCCAACCAATTTTGTTCCATCTTAAACAAAGATATTCTTTTTTATCTTTATTTCTAACAATTGCGACCACTACGTCTCTTTTTTTCGTTTCTTTATCTTCCCTTGTAGGATATTTTGTATCAAAAAGATATGGTGCCACTACTGACTCAATCTTAATATTAAATTTCTTAGCAAACTCCCAATCACGAGTATCATGTGCTGGCACAGCCATAATAGCACCCATTCCATAACCTGCTAAAACATAGTCCGCTACCCAAATAGAAATTTTGTTTCCGCTTGCAGGATTAACTGCAAAAACACCCTTTAATTCAACTCCTGTTTTGATTTTTTCATCATTCTTCCTCTCTTGTTCTGATTTACTAATAGCCTTCGAGATATATTTTTCAACTTCTTTCCAATTTGTAATTCCTGATTTTGCTTTTTTTACCAATTCATGTTCAGGGGCTAGTACCATATATGTAGCACCAAATAAAGTATCTGGCCTAGTTGTGAATACTCCTAATTCCCCAATTTCTTTATCAGAAACTTCAACTTTAAACTTGATATTTGCTCCTTCACTTCTCCCGATCCAATTTCGTTGGTTAGTCTTAACATCTTCTGGCCAATCAATCCAATCAAGGTTCTTTAAAAGTCTGTCAGCATATTTAGTAATTCTAAAAAACCATTGTTTTAACTCTCTTTTATCAACAAAACTTTCGCAACGCTCACATTGACCTTGAATTACTTGTTCATCAGACAAGACAGTTTTACAAGAAGGGCACCAATTTACCTTAGCTTTCTTCTGATATGCAAGACCTTTTTTAAACATTTGCAAAAAAATCCATTGTGTCCAGCGATAGTATTCCGGCTTATATGTTTCAACTGTTCTTGACCAATCAAACATATTCCCAATTGAAGAAAGTTGTCTATAAAAATTTTTCTCTGTTCTTTTAGAAACCTCTTCTATATGTTCTCTAATTTTCATTGCATAGTTCTCGCTATGAATTCCGAACCCATCCAATCCAATTGGTTCAAAAACATCATACCCTTGCATTCTCTTGAATCTACCAAAAGTGTCTACACCTGTATACGTATAGACTCCCCCTACATGCAAGCCTTCAGCTGAAGGATATGGGAACATCATTAGGTTATAAAAAGGTTTTTCTGCTTTCTCCATATCAACTTCAAAAAGTTTTTGGTCTTGCCAAACTTTTTGCCACTTTTTCTCAATTCTTGCAAAATCATATTTTACAGCAGTTTTTCCTTTTTTCATTATACTAAGTTTAATTTTATCCAATGTTCTAAGTTTATCGTAGATATAGGTTTTTTTCAAGATACCAAATAAATATTTTCTTTTACTTATTTTCTTTCAACTCAAGATGATGTTATAATATCTTTACAAACGGTAAATAAAAATAAAATGAGACTCCTAATTTTACTTATTCCAATTTTTTGTGGATTGATAGCCTCTTTAAATCTTTTTGAACAAAAATTTTTCAAATTCTACACTTGGTCGTTTGCTGCAGCTGCTTTATTCCTAGCAGTGTTACCAATCACATTCAATACTGATAAAAAAGTTGTGCCCGTATACCATATGTTTATAACTCTACTCCTTTTGATTGCACTATTTTCAGCAATTTCCTTTTTTGATATTTCAAAAGCAAAATTACCTGAAATTCATACTCTAATATATAGCATACTTGCAGGAGTTACGTTAACCGCAGTCGTAGTAGCGTTAAGACCTAAGAGTTAATAAATGAGTTAATAAATATATATAAAAATTTGTATTTATCAATCACAGCTAAGCTGTGATTTTTATTATTCCCAATAAAAAAACAGAGCTGTGCGCTCCCTGCTTTCCCATGTCTATAAACGACAATATCTAGAAGTTCCCCTTATTTTCATAATGTCTCTTTGGTGGTTGTGCTTCATTTACATTTAATGCACGACCATCATATTCTTTCTGATCTAGTTCTTCGATAGCTTTTTGAGCTTCTTCTTCTGTTGACATTTCAACAAATCCGAATCCCTTTGATCTACCAGTCATCTTATCGATGATAACCTTTGCTGATTCCACTTCCCCAATTTGTGTGAAGTGTTCTTTTAGTTGTTCATCTGTTGTTCCATAGCTAATGTTCCCCACGAAAAGCTTTTTTTTGTTAACTTCTTGTTCTTCCATTTTTAAACTTAAAAAATTTATACCTGTTTGTAGGCTTTTTGTATTCTTTGCTTTATCAATTTAATGACATAGACCCGCACACCTTATGTCCAAATTATAATGCAAAAGATTATACAACCTTACATACAACTATAGTATGGAGTATCATCCACTAAAAGTCAATCTTGCTTATGTTTCCAGGCCTTTTAAACTAACTACTAGCCTCAAGAAAAAAAATGTTATATACTATCTAGTGAATTGCTTATTAACTTTAATAAAAAATGAATAGACTATCCAAATTAACAGTATTAATGCTTTGTGTCATCACGTTAGCTGGTTGTTCGAATTCTAGCTTACCAAACACAGAAGCGACTGGGCAAAACATAGGTGAAGACAAAAATTCGAACATCACAAAATATGATCAAAGAGCTCAAGAAAAAAGACAAAAAGAAATTCTGGGTAAATCCACAGAACAACCAAAACAAGCTAAAAAACAAACTCCTAATAAACCTAAAAAGCCAATCATGGAAATAAAAAAACTTGCAGAACTTGCAGAATTAGATTTCAAAGACAACTATAAGGGTGTTAAAATCGAAACAAGCCTAGGAATAATCGAAGTAGAGCTATACACAGATGAGTCGCCTGCAACAACGAATAATTTTATGAAATTAGCACAAGAAGGATTCTACAACAATATTAAATTTCATAGAGTAATTGCGGATTTTATGATTCAAGGTGGTGATCCTAATTCTAAAGACGACAGCTCACCTCATACATGGGGAATGGGCGGTCCAGACTATACATTTCCAGATGAAATCAATACTCATAAATTAGTAAAGGGCTCACTTGCAATGGCTAATTCAGGACTAGACACCAATGGATCTCAGTTCTTCATTGTTACAAAAGATGATGCTAGTTGGCTAGATGGAAAACATACAAATTTTGGATTTGTAACAAAAGGTATGGAAGTGGTTGAAAAAATTGAAGCAGCTCCTACAGCGCCTGGAGACAAACCTCTTGAAGCAATCACAATTATAAATATGACACTTATCAAAAAATAATTAACAAATTTAAAAAATAAAAATGAAAGAGATTCAAGAAATTTTCAATGAATTAAAAGAAACCAAAAGAGAACAATCCGAAATCAGAGCTGAATACAAAGACTTATTAATTCAAAATCAGGAATACCAAGAACTGAAAGAACAGCTAGATGAACTAAAGATGCGAAAAAAAGAAATTGAAACAATATCACAATCTCAAATGGGAAGCCGTTGGGATCGTTTAGATGACCTGAAAATAACAATTGCAGATTTAAAACAAATTCAAAGTGACATTGCAATGACAACTTTAATAGAAGGAAAACCAGTCGAAGTTGTAGATGAATATAACAATCTCTATGAACCAAACTTTTCAGTTTCATTCAAAAAAACTAGCGCTAAACAAGAAGAGAAGGCTCCCATTCCACAACCAGAAACCGGTCCTTCTGTTCAAGAAATTCAAAGTGAAGACAAAAATGAACCAATAGAAAACAAAAAGGTTGAAGAAAAAATTGAATAAAGTCTGCTTTTACTCTATAATTCAAAAGAAGGTTAAAAACAAAAAATAAAAATATGGTGGCAAAGAAAAAGCCGATGGTACTTGTAATTTTAGATGGTTGGGGCGAATGGAATAATACGCAAGGAAATCCTATCCCACTTTCAAATCTTCCTACCATAGACAAACTTAATAGATACTATCCAAAAACATTGTTGCAAGCCTCTGGTATGTCAGTTGGTTTGCCTTGGGGAATCTATGGAAATTCTGAAGTAGGACATCAAACTATAGGGACTGGTCAAATAATCTATCAATTCCTCCCAATAATTACAGCCGCAATCGAAAATGGAAAGTTTTTTGAAAATAAGACTCTATTAGAAGCAGTTGAATGGACAAAAAAACATAATTCAAATCTACACTTTTTAGGGATGATCAGTGATGGTGCTGTTCATTCTCACATTGATCATCTAAGTGCACTTTTAGAATTTGCCAGTGAACAAAAGTTGGAAAATGTTTTTATTCATGGAATTACTGACGGTAGAGATACCGCACCAAAAGCAGCCATTGAGTTTATCCAAAAAATTCAACTAAAAATGGAACACTTGGGTGTTGGTAAACTAGCTTCTTTAATCGGAAGATATTTCACTATGGACAGAAATAAAAACTGGGATAGGATTGAAAAAGGCTTTAGATTGATAACAGAAGGTAAAGGTGAAAAAGACAACGACCCAATTAGAGCTCTTAAAAAACAATATAAGGAAAACACCACGGACGAATATATCAAACCAATTTCCCTAACAGATTCAAAGGGTGAATCAATTGGCCTTATCAAAGAAAATGATGCTGTAGTATTTTTTAACTTCAGAAAAGACAGAGCTAGACAGATTACTCAAGCATTTGAACAACCAGATTTTGACCGCTTTAAAGAAGCTAAAAAAATTGACAGTATATTTTTTTCTTGTTTCTCAGAATATGAAAAAGGATTATGTGACAACATCGTTTTTCCATCACAAGAAATAACAACTCGTTTAGGTCAAATATTTGAAGAAAATAAACTCACTCAACTTCGTATTGCTGAAACTGAAAAGTTTGCACATGTTACGTATTTTTTTAACGGAGGTGCAGAGAAACCATACAAAGGAGAGGATCGTATTCCGGTCTTATCAAAAAGTGTTTCGTCTTATGCAGAAATTCCCGAAATGAGTGCACTTGAGGTTACCGATAAAGTAGTTGATGCAATCAAAGAGAAAGACTATGACTTCGTTTTGATAAATTATGCAAACCCTGATATGGTTGGACATACTGGTGATATTCCGGCTGCCGTTAAGGCCCTTGAAACAACCGATGTTTGTCTAGAGAGACTAATCAAGACAGTGCTTCAAAAAAATGGTTGTCTACTGGTCACAGCGGACCATGGAAACGTTGAAGAAATGATTAACTTAAGAACAGGAGAAAGAGATACTGAACATTCAACGAACCCTGTCCCTTGTTGGTTTATCACTTCAAATAATCATAGGGATGAGCCTTTGGAAGAAATCAAGCTTCCGCCTATTGAAGGAATGCTCGTAGATTTATCACCAACAATACTTGAATTAATGGATATCCCAAAAGACCCAGAAATGACAGGCCGGAGTCTTTTAGAAGTATTAAAGGTAAAAAGATAAAGTTATTACAAAAATAAATAAAAAAGACCTATTCAGCTAGGTCTCTTTTATTTACTTCAACTTTTTATATAAGGAAGATTATTTTATCTCCATATCAATATCAATTGCTTCAACAATACATTCATCCGCAGCTTTTTTTACTGCTTCGCTAACAATCGCACATTCTTCGCCCTGAGGCTCATTTTCACATTCTGTAATTTTCTCTTTTATCACAACCGCTTTCCCTTCTTCATTGAGCTTAAAAACAGAAGCACACATTTCAGTACACCTTCCACATCCTACGCACCTGTCTTGATCAATTTGTATTTTCATTTACCTCGATTAATATTTTTTTATAGTACCTTATTTCATTATATCAAATTCTAAAATAATTCAAAAGGCTTATTTTATTTCGTTAATTCTGTTCTTTTATTTAAGTACTGCATAACAGTTGTAACATATTCGGCATGGCTCCATGTTAAAGGTGCTGCTGAGAGATGTTTTCCTGTATCTGAACTAACTTGTTCAGGTAAAAGACCCGCACTCGTGGTTTGTTTATAGACCCATTCAAACACTTCCTTTGCTTGTTCCAATTCATGAAGAGTTTCTGCTTTTTTTATTTTATACTGAGCAACCCAAAGAGTTGTTATAATCCAAGGATTACCCGGAGCATCGTCACTAACTCTGTGATATTCATCTTTCACATATCTTATCACTCCTCCAACCTTTGTTCTACAAAAAAGCTCTCTTTCAACAACATCATAAACATCGTCTAACATTTGATCTTTAATTCCTAAAATATCAAAATAAAAAAGTCCGAAGAAACTACTTATGTCGACTGTATCATCAAAACCGAATCCTTCTTTTTCTGAAACAATTCTGTTATAGAAATATCCATTATTACTGTTATGTAGATATTTTACAATTAAAACCTTTATTTCCTCTGCTTCGTGCTTATATTTTTTTGCAGCTTCCTCTTTTCCAAGAATTTCAGCAAATTTACTAGCCGCCAACAGTCCACCATATACAGTACTTGATGTAAATGTAGAAATTCCATATTTCTGTTCCCAAGGGTCATAACTCTCTTTTGGAAGTCCAGTTCTCTTATCTCGATAGTGGTACATAAATTCAGCTGCTTTTTTAATCAGCGAATTATACACGCTCTCAATAAACTCAATGTTCAAACTAGCCTCATAGTATTCCCAAAGAGAATACAAAATTAAAGCAGTTTCATCCTCTTGAATTGCTAGTTGTTTTTTGCCATCTTTACTCCAAGGATGCCAAGAACTACCAATTGATTTATCGCTTCTATATTTGTGGAAGAAATAACCATCTTCACTAATTACATCATTACAAAATTCAAAGAACTTTCTAGCCAATGTATAGTGCTTAGCTTTTATCAAAGAAAGTGTTACAAAAGCTCCGTCCCTAGGCCATACATATGCATATGTATCTCGACCATATTGCAACATATCAGAATCAGCTGAAGCAATAATTCCACCTTCATTGCCAGTATGTGTTCTAATTATAAGTAAAGATTTTTTAAATAAATCAACAAATTTTTTATCCAAATCCTGGAAATCTAAGTTGTTTTTGTTTACCCATGCTTTCCAGTAATCTTCTGTGGATTCAAGAAGATGATCCTCATTTCTAGCTAAAACATATTCATGTAAATTTCTTGCTTCGTCTAAAACCTTAGCAGCTGTAATCCAATAATCTACTATTTTTTTCTTGTGCCCTTCAATCTCAAAAGTAAATCCTATAACGGAATCAACTGGCCCATGTTCAATCGGATTTTTCTCCAGTACACCGTCCTCCGCATCCTTCCATGTTCCAACCTTCCCTTCAATCCCATAATTTCCAACACAATAATCATCAAAACTTTTCCGACCTTGTCTACCACCAACAACAAAAACTCTTCTCCCTTCGTAATGAGTGATTACTTCGCGATCTGGATCATAATATCCAGTATCCCTTCTTTCTGTATCATAAATCCTAAATTGTTGATGGAAAAATAGTTTTACTTCACGTTTTGAATCCCAAAGATTATTAACTGTAGCTTTCCTTAAAAAAATACACTTTTCGTTATAAACAGTATCTTTGAAATTTATCTTAATTCCTATAGTTTGATTGGTCATCACAACATCAGAAACCAAAGAATCCTCTTTATATCCCATCTCAATCTTCCAATTTAGGCCCTCCAACCAAGAGAATTCTCCATCAACCATAATTCCGATTCTATGAACGCATCCACTTCCAGCATGATTCTCCAAACCAACATAATGATAATAGAAGTCACGAACACGAGCCTTCTCGTCAAGACATAAAAGCATATTCCCATTACCTAAAACTAATGACTTTGGCATTTGTAAATCTAAAAATTTATTTTTATTTAAAATACATAAGCAATCTACTCAACAGCGTCTTTAAGAATTTTGTAAGCTATTTTTCTTGTCTTTGCTTTCTCAATCTTACTTGCCAACTCATCATACCCAAAAACTTTACTAATCCATTTTGCAAAATCGTTTCCGTCACCTTTCGCATGATAATTATACAAATCATCATCAATTCTCAAAAAGGCATCTCTTAACTCTGCTAAATTCTTAACAACTGGACCATAATGAAACCAGAAATCCTCATTTGGTGAAGTATCAAAGGATTTTATCTTTTTCACACTTTCTTTTTGTGTTTTCACTGTCTCTTCTTTTGTTTTTGTTGTTAAAGACTTTGCTTCTTCTTCTTTAGAATCCTCGTTGTCCTCAAAATTTACAATAAGTTGTTTGAATAGGCTCATTTTTATTTTTGATAAAATTTTATATATACTTCATATTACACTTTAATTGTAACACACTTTCTTATTCTAAGCTTCATATCACTAATCGCATTCATAAAAGAAATAAACGCATCATGCGGAGTTTCATATGGATTAAAATATTTATGAACATCTCCATCTGCAAAATATTTTGTACACATATAATAAAAGTGATCTGAAGTCTGAAGTTTTCTCCAATCATCTATTATTCCTTCATCTTCAGTCTTCAAAACATCACATTCCAATGCATAGACTTTTTCAAGAGCATCTGTTTGCAAAACATTAGATCTCCATGCCGACAAATCCCTCTCTTCATCAGCCCATGAAATAAAATCAAAAAAATCAATTGAACCCTTACTTTCAAGGGCATCGATAGCTTCACTAGGCGTTGTAAAACCATTAGACGGATTTGCCAAAACAAATTCTGGTAGATGTTCTAGGAATTGAAAAATTCCCGAATCCTCCCATTGATGTTCTCCAAAAGTTTCATAATCCATAAACAGATTAATCAACTCACCATTTCCGTTGTGATCAGAAATCCATGAAGCAAAAGTTTTAGCAGACAATGGATGTTCTACCCAATTATGATCAGAGAATCTAAATGCTATATCATCTGATAATTTATAATTTTTCAAGAGTAATTTTAGATTCTTACAACCAGCAGCATCATAAAGAAAATTAGGGCTCTTCCATTCTAAAACTCTATCAGCTCCCTCAGCGATAATACCACTGTAGCCCATTGACTCAATTTTCTTAGCTAACTCATTATTGTAAATAAGCTCTGTGTTACGAAAAATTCTTGGTGTCACTCCAAATATTTTTTCTACTTTCTGGCGATGTTTCTCTACTTGATATTCGAATTCCTTTTCTGAATACAAAAAAGCCAGTGAATGATAGTATGTTTCACTCAAAACCTCCGTTCTACCTGTCGCGACTAAATCCTGAAATGATTTCAGCACTGCTGGCGCATATCTCTCTAATTGATCCAAATACACCCCTGAAAAAGAAAAACTTATCTTAAAATCTGGATATTTATTAAGCAACTTCAAAAGAAGTTGATTAGTCGGTAAATAGCATTTTCTAGCAACTTTTTTAATTATCCATTCGTTATTCAAACTCCCCTCCGAATTATCGTTGAAATAATTATGATCCTTCCCAATATCAAAAACCTTGTAGTTTTTTACCCTATACGGTTGATGAACCTGAAAATAGAAACAAATATTCGGCATCTTATTTACTAAGTAAATTAATTAAAAATAATTCTCAGACATTTTATATTCATATATCAATCTCTCAAAAACTCTTTTACACTTAAAAGCTGTTTTATCCCATGTCATTGCCTTAACCTCTTTTTCTCCCATATCAACAAGATGATTTCTAAGAGAATCATAATCTAAAACAGAAATAATTTTATTGGCCAATTCATCAGTATCCCAAAAATCAACCTTCAGCGAATTTTCTAGAATTTCACTGACTCCAGACTGCTTAGAGATTATTGTCGGTGTTCTTTGTAACATTGCCTCAAGTGGCACTAAGCCAAAAGGCTCTGAAACAGATGGCATCACAAACACATCAGCCATATTCATCAAAGTTTCTCCTTCTTTCTTATTATACCAATCTGTAAAAACAAATCTATCTGAAATCTTTAGGTAAGCTGCTAACTCAACCATGCCAGCTAGCATATCCCCTCCTCCAGCTAGAATAAAGGTGACATCATCACGTGTCTCACAAACCTTAGCTGCCGCCCTAATAAAGTATTCTGGACCTTTCTGTAAAGTGACTCTACCAGCATACAGAACTATCTTATTGTCTATATTTCTTTCAGAAGGTTTGAAACAATATTCCTCCGTATCAATTCCATTATAAGAAACTATAATCTTATCCTCTGGCACATCATAGTTTTCAAGTAGCCTCTTTTTAACATGGAAACTAATAGCTATAATTTTATCAGCTCTTTCAAAACCTTCTTTCTCAATTTCATATTCTCTTTGTCCAGGATTTCCTCCACTTCGATCAAAGGCAGTGTTATGTATATGAATTACTAGTGGTTTTCCACTAACCTCCTTTGCAACAATACCCGCCTGAAAAGTCATCCAATCATGTACATGTATAATATCAAAAGTTTCCTTTTTAGCTATTATTGCAGCCTTGTTAGCATACCGCCAAACCTCTTCAAACAAATTACTTCCGTATTGATTTTTGGTTATGTCTGCTTTACTTGCGTTTACACTTCCCCAAACTTCTTCTAGTAAGTTACTCTCGCATTGACTCATTAGGTCAATATCATTTAAAACATTTTTTTGAACAAAGTCGCTTAATGTACCACCATTCTTTTTTAGATATTTTATCAAAGAAGAATATCTTTGAGAATCCATATAAGGCATTAACAAGGAATCAACCTTTCTGATTGTAATTCCTTCAATATTCTCTATATTTTTTTCCTCATATTTACTTACTTTAACCCTCTCAGCAACCAACAAATCCAGAAAGTGACTTTTTGCTCCCTTCGGAGCCTTCGGAATAACAAATGTAACCTTCATTCCGAGCTTGGTCATGCTCTTTGTTAAGCCATGACAAGCAACACCAAGACCGCCCACACTATAAGGTGGAAATTCCCAGCCGAACATAAGCACTTTTGGTTTTATTATTTGCACTTTTTGATTATACTATAACTCTTTTTTATTTATGTTTTTACTACATAAAGCAACAGTCAAATTAACTGATTTGCCCTAAACGCATTTCAACTTTCATTGTATCACGAAATTGAATATTATGAAAATGTTTTTCAACTCTTTTCATTTACAAAAAGTATTAACTAAAACACCTTATTTATTAGCCTTTTTCTCAGCAACAACGAAGATATTTCTTCTAAATTTCTTGTTTGTTTTCTTTTTTTGACCAAAAGTAAATCCACTCTCCACAATTTCAAACCTAAAATTCTTCACTTTCTTTACAATCATTTTCTTTGTCCACCAATAGCAAAATCTCCACTGGATTTCATCTTGGTATTTAAAAGAAATTCTAGCAGCTAAGTTTATATTACCTCGCAAGAAACTTTTCATTAAAAATTTTAGATACTTAGTATTCCAAAGATTCCAAATTGTTAAAATAAGAATTCCATCATCTTTCAAGACCCTTTTCATTTCAAATAATGCATTGTCAGCCATCCTAGGCGTAAAATGATGAAAAACTGCAATTGCAAAAACTATATCAAACTCATTATCTTCAAAAGGTAGCTTTTTCTCATCTTCAATTTCAACAAATGATTTGTCCAAATATTTCTTTCTAGCTATTTCTATTAATTTTTTAGAAGTATCAACACCGACATAATCAAGGTTAGTATCTTTCAAAAAATCCAAGAGTCTTCCGTTGCCACAACCAAAGTCAAGGGCTTTCCCTTCACTTTTTAGATATTTCTTGATAAAGTAAAGGTCTCTCCACCAATATTTTCGAGTACTAGAAAATATTTCAGCGACATTGTTATAAAATTCTTTTAACTCCTTTCTGATTTCGTAGTGCTTTCTCATTTAATTTTGTTGTATAATATGTTTGAAGAGAAAAATTATTTATCATCTCTATGAAGAAATCTAACATAAAAAAAATCATTTTGAAAGCTCTAAAGGCTCCACTTTCGGATATAAAATCTCTTGAAAAAATAAAAAGAGAGTTTGCTATCGAAGAAAAAGAGATGTTTATTAAAAATGCAGAAATAAACAAAGTTTACCTTGAAATGTTAGCAAAAAAAGAAATAGCGCCAAATGAAAACTTACAAAAACTTTTAATAACAAAAAAGATCAGGACTCTCTCTGGTGTAGCAGTCATCGCTGTATTAACAAAACCGAGTACCTGCCCTGGTAAATGTATCTACTGTCCAGACGAAAAAAACATACCTAAAAGTTACCTTTCAAATGAACCAGCTGTTATGAGAGCAATCAAAACAGACTTTCATCCCTACAAACAGGTTCAATCAAGAATGAAAGCTCTTCAATTTAATGGACACTCAACAGATAAACTAGAAATGATTATAATGGGCGGAACATTTTCTTATTTTCCATCCCAATATCAAACATGGTTCGTAAAAGAATGTTTCAGGGCAGCAAATGATTTCCCAAAAGATAAACTATCCGCCAAACAAAAATCTTCTTTGAAAATTGAAAAAAAGAAAAATGAAAAGACTAAAAACAGAATCATAGGACTCACACTTGAAACCAGACAAGATTATATAACGCCCAAAGAGCTTGTGAAATTCAGAATGCTAGGAGCTACAAGAATTGAGATTGGGACACAAAATATCTTTGATGATATTTTAAAAAAGAACAAACGTGGACACTCTGTAAAAGCAACAATTAGAGCAACAAGACTCTTAAAAGATGCTGGTTTTAAAATAAATTACCATTTGATGCCAGGAATGTATGGCAGTAGTCCAAAAAGAGACCTCAAGATGTTTAAGGAAGTTTTTAATAATTCAAATTTTCAACCTGATCTTATAAAAATCTATCCTTGCGTTGTTACAGATAATTCAGAACTATTTCAAATGTGGAAAAGAAGAGAATACACGCCACTAACAAATGATGGTGCTAAAGATTTGCTTAAAAAAATAAAATCTACTGTTCCTCAATACACAAGAATCACAAGACTAATTCGAGATATCCCAAAAGAATCAATTATTGCTGGTCCCAATATTTCAAATATGCGTCAAATTATGCAACAAGAGCATGTTCATTGCGAATGTATTCGTTGTCGTGAAGTTGGTTCTGATTTTACCCAAAAAGATAAAATTATTTTTGACAGAATTAACTATAATGCATCTGGGGGGAAAGAAATATTTCTTCAATATGTCTCACCAGACAAAATGAAACTTTATGCAATACTAAGACTCAGAATCCCGTCAAAAAATAATGAAATGGAAACTCTGATTCCGGCACTCTCTAACAGTGCACTTATTAGAGAGGTGCATACTTTCGGAAAACTTGCTAAAATAAATAAAACAGATTCAACATCCCCACAACATATTGGGCTAGGTAAAAAACTTCTAAAAAAAGCAGAGGAAATAATAAGAAAAGAATCAACTCTTAAGAAAATTGCTATTATTTCTGGTATTGGAGTTCGAGAATATTATCGAAAATTTGATTATAAGATTGAAGATGAATATATGACAAAAATTCTATAAACTTTAAATATAGAATCGTAATAATTAATCATTGAAATTATGCAAAAAATTATCATTGCATCGGGACCTGTAATTGTAGAGAAAAATAATGTGCTTCTTGACCAACACGGCGACGATAGATTTTGGAAGTTTTGTGGAGGAAAAACAAAAGAAAATGAATCACTCATTGAAACCGCCCTACAAAGAGCCAAGGAAGAACTCAGTATTGAAATAGAAATCATAGATGAAAAGCCTTTTATCTTACACACAAAGAAAAAAACACCTGAAGGTATCATTGATATCATATTGGTACATTTTCTTTCAAAACGAATCGGCGAAATTGTTCCCGGAAAGGAAATTCTTAAATGGAAATGGCTTCCAATCGAAGAATTGGAACAACAAGATTTAGCACCTAATATACTACCAACATTAAGACACTTTGGATTCACTCAAAATTAAATTTGGACTATCCATTCTTAATCTCCTAAAAACCGTTATCATCTTGCTCGCTTTTTTAGGACAAAATTTAGCATACTGACTCATGAATCCTCGCTTATAGTAAGTATATCAACTCCTAATCATTATTAAATCTTCCATAATTACATTTCAAGTATTCAACAGAAACCCTAACACTTTTTAAGAAATACCAGACAAAAAGACTAGAATTAATCACCAGAATGAACACCTACTACGTAATAAGTGTTCATTCTTGAAAAAAGGAAATTGGAAAGTCATAATAATTTATACAATCAAAAACCACACCAAAACTTGATGTGGTTCTAAAAATAATTTCTAAAAATATCTAAGCTTATTGTGGAGCCACTTCAGCATTTACAGCTGGAGTCACTTCAATATTAGCTAAACAAGTTGATTCTTCTCCATCAGCTCCTTCTACGGTCAAAAGATAGCTTCTTGAATCAACGATTCCAGAAAGCCACCAAGATCCATTAGAACCAAAAGTTCCGATAATGTGATTTGAACCAACAGGGGTTAATTTTGCACTAACAGCGTCGTCGCTTGTCCAAACCAAGTTTGTTCCTCCTCCAACTTCAACAACATCAGGGATAGCGTTAATCTCACAAGATGGAACACTAGAAACTTCTTCTTCAACAATCACTTGGGCATCACAACTAGCAGTTTGTCCTTGGACACCTGTAACAGTCAAAGTATATTCACGTGTATTTGTGATTCCAGAAAGCCACCACCAACCATCAGCAGAAACATCTTGCATCCAAGAAGATGAATTTTTAGGATGAAGTTTAGCGCTTACAACATTATCGCTGGAATTCCAAATCAAAGTTGTTGTTCCATCAGTGGTTACACCTGGATTTGCATGCATATTACAAGAAACTGGCTCAACCTCTTCAGACTCAACGATCACCAATGCATCACAAGTAGATGTTTCCCCTTCTGGTGTTTCCACAGTAAGTGTATATTCTCTTGTATCCATGATTCCAGATAACCACCAAGACCCATTAGCAGAAACATCCTGCATCCAAGAAGATGAATTCTTAGGATGAAGTGTTGCCTTTGAAACATTCTCACTAGAATTCCAGATTAGATTTATTCCGCCTCCAGCAACAATATTGCCTGGATTAGCGTAAATAGAACATGTTGGAGATTCTTCAACAACATCCTCAACGATCACTTGGGCATCACAACTAGCAGTTTGTCCTTGGACACCTGTAACAGTCAAAGTATATTCACGTGTATTTGTGATTCCAGAAAGCCACCACCAACCATCAGCAGAAACATCTTGCATCCAAGAAGATGAATTTTTAGGATGAAGTTTAGCGCTTACAACATTATCGCTGGAATTCCAAATCAAAGTTGTTGTTCCATCAGTGGTTGTTTCTGGATTTGCATGCATATTACAAGAAACTGCGTCACCTCCATAACCAGACATATCATCTTGAATCGCAGATGCATTAGATGCAAAAGCAAAAAGTCCGAAAACGGCAAAAACACTCAAAATAATTCCTAATTTTCTCATATATTTCCAATAATATTAAAGTTATTAAATTCTATTTGAAATTATAACATATTAAATAATTAAAACAAACTCATTTATTCTACTTCTCTGATAGTCTGAAACAATTGCGCCCCATTTTCACCGACTTTCTCTCCAAGAGCGATACCAATAACATCTCCTTTTGATGAAACAAGAGGTGCACCTGGCACAATTCCAGCAATAATAGTTGTTTCAATCACATCCTCCAACAAATCATCTCTCGACAAAACAACAACTCCAGAGTGAACTTCCTCAATCAATCCTCCACTAATCGTCGCCACAAGCTGATCTTCCTTATTGAAGTTATTCACAAAAGTTGGCGCCATGGAGAAATCATTCTCAATTTTCAATGAAACCAAAACTCCATCACGCTTGATTTCTTTGACAATGAAAGCATCTTTTTTGCCAGGAATAACAATTGAATATTCACCATCATCTTTAATAACTGAGCCATCTGTCAAAATCCAACCTTCCTTGTCATATACAACTCCACGCGCAACAAATTTGTCATCCAATCCTCTTTCAGTTGCATCAACAATCTTCCCAGTATAAATTGTCACTGAAAAAGCACGGTTCTTCCCGACTGCCTCCATCAAAATGTCCGCCTCGGTTTTTGGAGTATCCACTCGCTCACTTTCTGGAACAACTCCTTTTGTTATTCGATTTTCAACTCTCCCAACTAATGGGGAAATATCATGAGTCATTCTTTGCATCCCTCGATGAGAAATCGCCAACGCTCCTAGCAAAATGGTCAAAACAACAGAGATAACTGCTGTGATGCTGATTATCTTTAATTTATTTTGATCCATATCTAAAATATATTTTAATGTTTATTCATATGAACCCTCTTATTGTTAACTATATCACAAATAAACTATCTGGTCAAAAGCTATTTTTCAATTTCATAAACAACAATCCCACTTTCAGCATGTGCAACGTGAATTTTTGACGAGGACAAGAAAGGATATAGATATTGGTCGCTCCCCTCAAGATCATCTGTTTTGATAATATACTTCACTCCATGCTCTTTCAAAGTTTTAATTGCCAAAAAAATTTTCCCAGCTTCAGTTGAATTAGATGTAATCACTTGTTCAACTTCAGAATACCCCTCAACATCACCAGGAATATCCTGTATTTCACCTAGCTCCGTGTTGTGACCAGAAATAATTTCACAATCAAAAAACCTTGTTGCTGGATTCGCAACCAAAAACCCTCTGTTGAAATCCAAACTGTAATATTGATGCCAAGGCAAGAAAACAGCTTTGCACTCATCTTCACTTGCGCGAAGAAACTCATTGGTTTTGTGCCAAGAAGCGGGATACCAAACACTTCTCAACTGTCCGTGAAATCCCCCCAACATAAACGGTGTGAAGACAATCGGTAAGAGAAGACAAGTAAACAGCACAAAACGTTGCAGTTTCTTTTTTGCTACAAATTTTCCAGTAAAAACACCAACTCCTACACTTCCCAAAAGTGCAAAAATCAAAGCTGTCACACCTGACCATTTTTGTGTGTCCCGAAAACCACTCCAAAATCCCACATGGTCAAAGAGCCACTGATTAATTCCACAAACTCCATAAGCGCTTATTCCTGCAGAAAAAATCATACTGAAAGAAAAAACGAGCAAAAGAAATTTAGAAACAAGACGTGTTTTCTTTTTGCGAAGCAACTCCCTTGCACCAAAAAAACAAAGGGTCGCAATCGAGAAAAAACAAAGATAAAAAAGAAAAGGCATAGCAGTCGGCGAAATAAAGCTATTCGCCCAAGAATGACTTTCACCCCAAAATCCACGCAAAGTAAAAACGTTTCCAATAACTCCAATGAAGGGGTCGCCTGTAGTTGCAAAAGCAGTTTGATGAGTTTTGTCAAAATCATCCAAAGTATTCACATCATGAGTAAAGAATGGCACTAACCAATATGAACTAGCAACCAAAAAAATTCCCATTCCAAAAAGAAAATCCCCAGCAAAGGAATAATTTTTCTTCACATCTTTCCCTCGCATAAGATGAAAAAGAAACACACAAAAAGCTATAAATCCAACAACAAGTCCAATCGCAAGACCATGAACGGAAAACATCCCATTAAGAACAAGCCAAAAAACAGCTCCCAATATTGTTTTCTTTTCAGATTTTTTGAAATAGCTAATCAAAAAATAAAAAAAAGGCCAAAGCAAAACATATCCCAAAATCACTCTCCACTGCCCTGCCAAAAATCGCTCGTATACAAAAGGATTAAAAACAAAAAGGATTGAAGCGAAATATTCATTCCCGTTTCTCCGAACAAACGGAAAGAATTTCAAAGGCAAATAAAACATAGCAAAAACCATCGAAACCAAAATCAGTTTTTGAACTAACCAAGCAGGAATAATCAAGCCTAAAAGATACAAAATTCCCGTTGTGGGAACATTCAAAACATCACCAAGTGAACAATAACTGAAATTTATCTGTGGACCAGCAGACCAATCTAACATCAAAACATAGCCTGGCAATAGCATCTTCCAAAGCACAAAAACAGTCCCTATTAGGGAAAAAAGAATGAATTGATATTTTTTGAAATGTTCTTTCATTCATTTTCAACAAACCAAACTACAGAGATAACTCTGTAGTTTTTATTTTTTAATAAAAACATTCTCTGAATTACTCAAACATCTGGAGCATTTATTAATGACATTTTATCAGAAATAAACGAAACAATAAAGCCTAGCAAAGGAAAATTGAGTTAAAAGTTTATAAAATTCATAAAGTTGAAAGTTTATAAAAAACTGGTCATTCATAAGATATCATTTCTAACGTATTATTCCTGAGCAATCGGGAATCCATTAGATTGAGAAATAAAAAAATATAGCATAAGATGTGAACATGCTACCTCAGATTCAAAATGGAATAGTTCATGCTAAGATTTCTACATAGAATCTAATGGATCCCCGCCTGCGTAAGGATGACACGGGAACTCTATTTAATTTCCTTTGGACGTCCGTATACATCTTCATAACGAAAAATATCATCCTCTTCAAAATAATCCCCAGTTTGTACTTCAATAATCTCAAGATTTTCCTTGCCAAGATTCGACAACTGATGTTTAGAATGAGCTGAAATATATGTACTCTCATTTTCGTGAAGCGTTAGAAAATTTTCACCGTTCACCACATTGGCCGTTCCTTTAACCACAATCCAATGTTCTGCTCGCCTTTTGTGCGATTGCAAACTAAGTTTGGCACCAGGATAAACAATTATCTTTCTCCATCAATATCATCATTGAAACTTTCTCCATCTTTATCTTCAGCCTGACAAGCAGCCATTAATTCATGCGATTTTACCTTATGATTGTCATTATCTACTAGCACTTCATACATCCCCCATGGACGATAACCCATTACATTATGCTCTACTTCTTTATATTTATGCTCTTTTAGATACTCCACGACATTTTTAATTTCAGCGCTTTTGCCTTTTTTCTGAACCAAAATAACATCATTATTTTCAACAACATTGATATCATCTACGCCAACCGTCACAACTAAACGATTGTTCATAGAATTAACATAGACATTTTGCGAACCAAAGGTTAGATGTTTGGTATTAACATTCTCATCTTCTGAAGCAATCTCCGAAAGTATATCAAACGAACCAATATCACTCCAATCAAAATCACCTTCAAACATGACAACTTTCTTAGAACGCTCAGCTAAAACGTAATCAATGGCGATTTTAGGCAAAGAAGCAAAGTTCTTCACAAAAGCGTCATATGAATTGTCATAAAAAGCATACATCTCCGAGTCACATATTTGCAGTTCTACTCTGAAGGTTTTGACATTAAACATATACATTCCAGCATTCCAAACATATCTTCCAGTGGTCAAAAACTTCTCAGCTGTTTCAACATCTGGTTTTTCTTTGAAAGCGATCACTCGATAATAGCTGTTTTCCTTCTCCCCTTTTTCAATATAACCAAGCTCTGTGTCTGGTTTGGTAGGCTTGATACCAATCAAACCAATATTATCTCCCAATTCAGCAAGTGCTTTTTTCACAAAGGATTGATATGTTGCTTTATCGCCAATATAGTGGTCGCTATGTACTTCAATGATTGGCGCATCTTTGTCGATACCAATTTTATCCTCTAGATACTTGACCGCTAGCATAATAGCTGGGGTTGTGTCTCGTGACATTGGCTCGATGATGATTTGTTCTTTTTTAAAGTCGGAAAAGATTTCTTTTACTTGATTGAAGACATTGAAAAAGTTGTCCTCATCAGTCACGACATAGATATTCTCCTTGGCAACTGCTCCACTCATACGTTCAAATGTTTCTTGAATAAGAGACTTATCGGAATATAGTTTCAAAAATGGTTTCGGAAAATTTTTACGAGACAAAGGCCACAATCGTGTGCCTGATCCTCCGCAGAGAATGATACAATACATAGGTCTATCTTAAAAATATAATTATCACCGTAGCTGAAAATTTTAATGAATGATTTCAATCATTAGTCAATTTCAACATATAGCGCATTAAATGTCAAGAAAGGTCATCTCTCTCATCAACCTCACAAATGGGCTTCAAAATTCTTTTCCAAAAGCTAAAATCAATAAATATGTGTATTCTTTGTTTTTTGTTTTTTGTCTTACTTCTACACCTTAATATTAGGGAAAAATCCATAGAACATTGAAGATATGAACTAATAAGCTCTATCTAACAATTTTCACTACAAATCGTTTCAATTTGGATATAATAGATTCCCCGACTTCTCAGGAATAACACTCTATTCTCACTGACAATCAGCATCGCATGCAATCCCATCATGGTCACCGTCTCGTCTTGTGCAATGGCAAGTATTCAATTGATACTGCGCTTCTCGGTGCTGGAACAGGTTCTGGAACAACAGAAACAGACTCAGGAGCCGTTTCAACAAGTGAAACAACTTCAGAGACTGAACCTTCAATCTCACAAACACCATCAGCCCAAAACCCGCGCTTATTCTCTTTTGCTTCATTTTGTGCTGACTTGAATTGGTCTCTGAATTTTTCATCAGGTGGAAAATTGTCCACACGAGCAAATCCTTGACGAACCAAATAATCATTCACGAAAACATCCTCCAAATAAACATATCTCAAAAGCCGTCCGTATTGATCCTTATTAGAAATGTCTTTCACTAATGTCACTGTCTTTCCTTCAAGCATTTCCTTTGTCTTCATATTTACTTCCTCCCCAAAACATTGCACTGGTTCTTTTGGTCCGACAACTTCTGGTGCATCTATCCCAATGAATCGCACTACTTCTCCATCAGACAATTTCAAAGTGTCTCCGTCTATTACACGAGAAACCTGAAAAGTTTTAATTTCGTCCTCAATCTCTTTCTTCACAGGTGTCACGACATTTTTCTGTCTTTCAATAACCAATTCTCTCTGCAATCTAGCAATCTCAGCCAAAAAATCTATTTCTTTTTGAGTGTTTCTGTCGTCTTTTTGATTAGAAAAAAACATAATCATAAAAACACATGCAATAGACACTGTCGCGACCCATTTATTCCGAGTTTTCCAATCAGTCTTATTCCAAACATACCAAATCAAAACCACTGGCAAAAGAACGACATATAAAATAACTTTAACTATCCCCAAAATCAATTTTACTTTCTTATCCATGCTTTTTGAAAATTATTTTATCAATCTTTAACTTACATTCTCTTTCTAATCTCATAAACTATTTCGCCTCTTTCTTATATTCCCAAATTTGCTTTGCCACACCAATCACCAAGAAGAAATATGCCCAAACTGCCACGACTTCTGCCCAAGCTTCTCCTTTTAAGAAGATCTCTTTGTTGCCTAAAACAAGAAGAAAAGGAATGATTACCAAACAAACCAAAGCACCTCCAATTGAAACTCGCGAATCAATTTGCCACCAAAACATTACGAAAAAGAAAATCCAAAAGAAAATATCAACAATTGTGAGTTCGGTGAAAACCAAAAGCCCAATTAAAAGTCCTGTTGAAACAAAAAATCCAATCCAATTGCGATTTGATGATTGAAAAAATGGTGCCAAAAACTTTCCAAAAATGGATTCTCTAAAATTAAAACTGTATTTGCCGATTTTGAAATTTTTTCTTTTTTGCATTGTTTGAGTTTTGCGAACTACAGAGTTAACTCTATAGACTGAGTTTAAGAAATTTCTAAAGATTTAATAAATTTGCGTATATCCCTCTACATATCATTCTCGCGGAGGCAGGGATTCGTTAGGCTGTATAGTCAATTTTAAAACAAACCGTATCCATTCATAATCAAAGACTCCAATTAGGAATTTGTAGTTAAGTTATTAGGTGAATTAGGAATTAGGAATTTGTAACTAGTCTCTATAGATTGAGTTCGGTACTCTTAAAATTCCTTTTCTACTACTTTTTTGATTTTAGATTTGGATAAATCCTTTTTACTTCTTTTATCTTAACATGCTTTTACCAATAGAAAAAGCGTGACAACCGAGTTTGGTCGCCACGCCAATTAGACTGATACCAACTTCTTTTATTTAAAAACACTCTCATTTTGCGGACTGATTTTGCAATGATTCACATTGACACTTTGCCTGAGAATTTCCTCTATGTATTTTTCTGGAAAATTTACTGGAAAACTATCAATTATCTCCGCTAGAGTCTTTATACTCTCTTCGTTTTGTAAACTTTTCATCAATTTACCTCTCTCATGGTCGATTAACAAATAATGAGACATTTGTCTCGAAAAATACAAACTAACTTATTTAGGTTATAACACACCTATGAAGTTTTATCCAAAAACTTAATTGATTTAATTTCATTGTAAGATTTAGAATTGAATATAAAAATTCAAAAATAATCATGAGACTATTCATTGTATTATCTACATATCATGCAATAATTTCATTTTCTATCAAATTTAATGCACCCGACAACGAATGATTGCATTCTATCTTCTTGCTTGCGTTAGCACTGATAATATTTAATTTCTTCAAATTATCAAAACACCAAAATATTTTTTCCTCAAAGTCTTGCTGATTTCCAAGCTTAAATATCAAACCATCCTCCTTATCCACAAACAATTCTTTCATAGATAGAATATCTGGTGCAATCACTATTATTCCAACTGACATAGCCTCCAACACAGAAATAGACATACCCTCACCTGTTCTTTTTGTTGGAAATAAAAAAATATCTGAAACATCTAGGTATTCCACTACTTCATCGTTTGATACAGCTCCCACCAATTTTATTCTCTTATTGTCTTTCACTAAATTTTTTAAACCAGGGAACATATCACCGTCACCAACAATTATTAGCGTATATGAAATTTTTTTACGTTCAAATTCATCTACAGCCATTATAATCATGTCAATCCCCTTTTCTTTATGCAATCTACCAACATACAAAAAATTTAGCGATTTTTTCTCATTATAATTTCTCTCAACATAAGCAAACTGATTATTATCGATAAAATTTCTAATAGTTGTAATCTTTCTGTCAATATTTCTATAAATTATTTTTAAATCATCAGTAATAATAGTGGATGCAGAAATAATTTTTTTCGAATTAAAAACAACCTTATTTTGAATTATTTGCATCATAAAACAATATGGTATACCTAAAAGTGTTTTAATACTTCTATTCCTAGTAACGAAAAACTGACTAACTAAAGATCTACGTTCAAGCTGATAAGTGCCATGCAGAACAGTAATAATATCTAATTTATATTTTTTAATCAAAGCAGCATTCACAAACCCCGTCGCCATACTCACATTTAAAATATGATCATATTTATTATGATTACACTTAATAAAAGATCTCACAGCCAACCAAAACGACAATGAGTACTTTAACATAAGATTCGGCATCTTAGAAATTCTATAAACTGTAATATTGTTTATATAAAATAAAGATTTACTACCCTTTGCTAATTCTGGCGTAATAACTGTCACGTTATGACCACTAGATACAAGCTTCTCAATGATAAGTCTTGTATGTGTTTCCATACCTCCTATATTTTGATCATAACTTCTTGTCACAATTAGAATGTTTTTTTTATTCATACCTCTTATTTTCTAATATTTTTATGTAAAACAGCCATATTAACATCATTTCTTTCTGGAAAAAAAATATACTCCACCGATAACTTATTCTCTGAGTCATATTCAACACAATCTACATCATAGATATATTCAACTCCATTTTTTTTATCAACAATTTCTTCGACAATGCAATTATTTAGCATACTACTCTTAATGTCATTGCTGGAAATATTTTTAAAAAAAACATGTATATTGAACTTATTCCTAATATCAATATTGTCAAAAATCTCTCCTTGTATTAACGATCTGTTCGATTTACCTATAAAAGTATAGTCTCTCAATGGTTTTATTTTATTCTCAACAATCTTAATATCTCTAATGCTAACTTTACTATTTGTAACACTAGTAGCACCAAGAGAAAACAATACTTCCATATATTTATACTGTTTATTCTTTGGCTTAAATTCTAAACTATCAAATGTATTGTGATTGTAGTCCTTAGAAGACAAAACTATATCTGATCCACTAATGATTTTCCTATTATTATCAGCAAATCTTACGATTGTCTTGTATTCGGCATTTGAATCTATTTCTTTATTCACAATAACATCAATATTATATTTACTGTTATATTCTATGGGAATCAACAAATTGCTATAATTACCTCCATTATTATATTGTGCCATGTCACCGATTCCTTCTACTTTTAAGATTATACTGTTCTCTGTCTCCTCTATACTTCCATTTTTTATAACATATTTTTTCCATTTTTTTTTATTAAAAAAATTATCACTGTTTCTTAAAAAAGAATCGTGCTTTATAGTTTTCTCACTTTCATAAAGCAGTTGACTTTCATCTCTTTTCGCAAATGCAAAACGTAGAACACCCTTGTCCGTTGCAAGAATCTGACTACTTCCATTCTTTATAATATAAGAATATGACCTACATATTGGCACTATAAAAGAAAGAACAAACAAAAAACCTAATATCACAGCTATTTTCTGGTATATGTGTTTCTCATTTTGCACTTTAAAGTATTCATTTTGTGAAAAAAGTAAAGTATCTAAAATGTATATCAATGAAGTCATCACAACACCTCCTAAAACAAAAGTAATAGGCAAAGAAGATTTAAACCATAAATTAACAACACCCCACTGCACGCTATCCAGAAAAAAAATACCTAAATTCAAATACCCCAACACAATAAAAATTGGTAAAAAAGAGACAATTAAATACCCTACAAATAATGCTCCTTGTTTTATTTTCGAAGACAACAACCATACAACTATCAAGAATGGCAAGATCCATGTGATATAATGCGATTGGAATTTACCAATAAAGATAGCAAAAATCAACAATGCAACTAAACTGTATTTTACAAAAACTATATCAGAATAAATTATTTTTCTCCTGATGACCTTAAAAAATAAATTTATATGGAAAATAGAAACTCCAATTATTCCTATGAGAGTCGCCTTGGAGACAAAACTAAAATATTCTGGTGCGGACAAATTAGTTGGCAAATATTTTTTAACTAAATAAAACGGTATATTGAATAAAGAGTATTTTGATATATATACTTCGCTAGCATTCATTGGTGCATCTGGTTGAGCGTGATGCAATAAACTCCCAAACAACCCAGGAAGATATTCTGGGTACAAAATAAAATTTAAAAATGAAACCAGTACTACCAGCAAGAACACACTGACATATTTAACAGTATTAAAAGAGAATAGTTTATATTCATTTCGGGACAAATAAAAAATAAACCAAACTGGAAATAAAATTATTGCATAGTAATAGATAGATACTGAGAAAGCTAATGGGATCAAGCTCTTCACATACTGTCTCCTGATGAACAAATATAAAGACAATGTAACAAAAAATGTTGCTATTATCGCATATTTTCCTTCTATGCTAATAGACCAAAATACAATTGGATTTGTTATCCATAATAAAAATCCTAAAAATGCTTTTTTCTCTTTTTCTGTAATAAAAAAGATTATTTTATACAAAAAATAGCCTGTAAATATATCAAAAACTAATAATGGAAACTTGAAAACAAGATGCAAAATATTTATATTTTCATAGAAACCAAAAATATGCCTTAATACATCATACATATAATGATTCACAAAAAATAAACTCTGTAAAAAGAATCCTTTATTCCAATAAAACAAAGGATGTATATCAAAATCCGTTGTTTGTCTAACCTGATAAACATATGACGCAAAATCAAAAGGAAAACTCGTAATCGATATTATAGAAAGTTTAATTAAAACGATACAAATAGAAAAAAATATTAATTTACGTTTCTTCTTCATAGCTCTTTAGTGCTAACTGAAACATCCCATTTTCCATTGGATGAAACTCTTTTAAAAACTCTGATCTTAGTTCCAATTAATAAATAAAGATAAGATAAATAATAGATAAGTCCTAAAAATGGAAATTTAGATATGGACTTTAATACACTTTTACGATAAAAAAATTTATCAATCACGTATTCCCGTGTAATTTTTTCTCCAAAAGCACCAATCAACATTTTCTTAGATTGCTTAAAACGTAAAAATTGCTTCTTGAAATCGTTGAAATTCCCTGGCATCCTAAACAAAACAATAGCATCCTTAGCATATTTATAATCATACTTATTTTTTTTGTTACTAAAATAAATATATGCATCATTACCAACCATTTCTTCTGGAACAATTACCTTCTGTGCTAAATTCTTATGAATAGCCAAAATTCTTCCATGACATGTATAAACACTATTTGGGTATTTTTTTTTCACAGAATCCTGAAGAAAAGCACTAACCTGTAAAACCTTTTCGAAAAAAAGTTTTGGCTTTATTTGCCTAGGATTACCAGCAACAAGTTTAGTATCTCCTTGGAAAAAAGGCTTTAACATCCTTGAAACAACTGTCTTATTATCTAACAAAATATCAGCATCAAATAAAATAGCCACGTCAGATTTATTCCAGTCAATGATTTTATGAAAAATATCATTCAACCTTGAAGACTTACCTTTTCTTGAACTATAATCGACTATTCTGACACGATCATCAAAATAGCTTCGAACTATTTCGGCTGTTTTATCATCACTACCATCTGAAACAACTACAATTTCAACCAAAAAACAATCAACGAATTCTTGATCTAGTATCGATTCAAGTAGTCTTCTTATATTTCCTTCCTCATTTAATGCAGGTATAGCAACAGTAAATTTAATTTTCTCCATTTCTCCTTTTTTACAAAGATAACTCTGTAGTTATGTTAATTTCTTATATTCAATCTTATTTCTCAATCTTCTCCAAATCCTTAATCATAAGTCTCTTTCTTCTCTTCTCCACTTCAATTACAAGTTTTTGCTTCTCTTGCCATCCAAATTCTAAAATCGCATCAATTGGCAATGTGATTACATAAGTAATCACATTGCCACTCACTTTTGAAAGCTTACGAATATTTTTATCTTCGATTCTCCTTGTCCCCATAATAGTAAGTTAAAAGTTATTAAGTTATCAAATTAGAGAATTTTGATAAACCCAGAAAACAACTTCGAAATTTCTACTGATAAATTATACCATATTTTAAATTCATCTTTAGAAATATATTTCAACTTTTGTGCGAGATACATCATTGAACATACTTCACCACACAATCCTTTTATAATGTAGAGAAACTGCTTTAACTCCTTATTACTTTGACGTTCAAAGCCTTCTGCAACATTGTTCATAATAGAAACTGAAGCTCTTTGAGCCTGATCACGAAATCCATAATCACTACTATCTTTAAATTTCTGATAAATCCACAGACTTAATGCTTTTGCTTTCTGCTAAGCTATTACATCTTTAAATTTTTCAATTTTCATATTTTTCTAACTTTATGAACTTTATAAACTCACCATAGCTCTTCTCAAAATTAATCTTCTTACTCCATTTCCATGCAGTATTTCTTATTTTCTCATACTTTCCTCCTTTTTTCAATAGTCTTTCAATATTCTTCGCTAAACTTTCAGGAGAATTTTTTTGACAAATCAATCCAGTTTCATTGTGACGCACACTATCTCTCAAACCGTCCACGTCATAGACAACAGCTGGTGTCCCTTGTGAATTTGCTTCTGTCACCACCAACCCCCAACCCTCTTTGATGGATGTAACAGCCAAGACATGGGACTTTTGCATCAATTCAATCTTTTTTTCAATTGAAACTCTTCCGAGCACATCAATTGAATCTTTGAAAGGCGATTTTTCAATCATTTGCAAAATCTTTTCACCAAATTTGTCATTTATGTCTCCAGCAATAATCAGTTTAAAGTTAGTAAGATCGAAAGCATGCCCAATCGCATAACTTGGAGTTAAAAGTTCATTCTTTCCAGACTTGATTAGTTCAAAAGCTTTGATGATTTGATCTGTTCTCTTCATTGCTCTCACTGCACCAAAAGAAAGGAGTGTTGGGTTTGGATATTTTTCGCTCCAACTCTGTGTCTCCACCTCAGGCATGGAGAGAATAACTGGTGTATCTATTTCTATTTCTTTTATTGGGTCAATTTCTATTCCTTCACTGATGATGTTGATATTTTTTTCTTCAAATCCAAATCTCATCAAATCTTTTTTCGTGCTTTCTGAAACTGTGATGACTTTCTGATCATTCAACATTCGCAAATAGAAAAATTCAAGTACAAATCCAATGATGTTCAATGGAAAGAACATTTGATAGAACCAAATTTCCCTGCAAAGTTGATGAATAAACATAATTTTCCTTTCTTTAACATATAGTTTTGTAAAAAATGGAATTGTGTTCATCTCATCAACCACCATATCAGCCCAACCTCTGAGATTTTTTTTGTAATATTTGAAAGCTTCCCAATAAACCGTCCATCGTCCACCAACTCGGATCACTTTGCATCCATTAATAATTTCTTCTTTTTCGGCACCTTCAAATCCACCAACCAAAAACAACACTTCGTGCCCATCCAAAGCAAGTCGTTTCCCAAGTTCGCTAGCAACAACTTCTGCACCACCAGCCAAAGGATTTTTTTTGTCTTTCCATGTTAGCCACAAAATTTTCATCTGAAATCTGCCTTTAGAGTTCATCTACAGAGTTAACTCTGTAGATATGATTTATTATTTCTCCCAATCTTTGATTATCAATCTTTTTCTTCTTTTATCAACCTCAATAACAAGTTTTTGCTTCTCTTGCCATCCAAATTCTCGAATTGCATCAATTGGTAATGTAATTGCATATGTTGCCCCGCCACCGACTTTGGAGAGCTTACGAATGTTTTTATCTTCAACTTTTTTTCTTCCCATAGTTTTAAGCTTATTTTTTACAACTTCTTCTTTCTAATAATATATAACTGCCTACCTTGTGATTCATTATAGATATGTCCAACGTAAAAAGCCAAAAGTCCGATTGAAATGAGAATCACTCCCATCAGAAAAAGAGTAATATCTGCTAGAATTGCTGTTCCGGAGAAATTAAATCCCCAGTTTAACACAAAACGATCAACAAACATTACAGCTCCCAATATTCCAGAAGAAAACACAATAGAAATCCCCACATAACCAGCAATTCGAAGAGGTAACATGCTAAGAGAGATTATGCTATTGAAAGCTAATTGAACTAATTTAATTGTACTATAGCTAGCTTCTCCATTGACTCTTTCATGCGCTTCAAAAGGCAAAATCACTCTTCTGAATCCCAACCAATCAATAAGTCCGCGCGTCATTCTGTTTCTTTCAGGCAAATCCTTGAAAGCATCAATCACAGCTCGGTCAAGCAAACGATAATCAGTGGCATTTGATACAATTGGCACATCCGAAATCATTCGCATTATTTTATAAAAAATCTTTCCACCACATTTTTTGATAAATGAATCACTTTTACTCGTTTTGCGAACTCCAATCACCACTTCCGCACCAGCTTCCCACTTTTTGATAAATTCAGGAATCAATTCTACTGGATGTTGCAAATCTGCATCCACCATGATACATGCATCTCCTTTGCAATTATGAAGCCCTGCTGTAGTTGCCATTTCTTTGCCGAAATTTCGAGAAAAATCAATATAGCAAATACTAGAATTATTTCGAGCCATTTTCTCTATCTGAGCAATTGTTCCATCACTACTGCCATCATTCACAAAAATAATTTCAAAAAAATATTTGTCTTTCAATAGAGAAAAAACTCTTTCTATCTCCTTGCAAACCAGATGAATATTCTTTTCCTCGTTATAAGCTGGAACAATGATTGATATGTTTTTCTTTGACATCCTATTTATGTGAATTATTTTTCTTATATATTCCCCCAAGCAACATTACTAACACTACAATACTTCCAATAATGAAATTATTAACAATTTGTCCTAGATTCTCGTGATTGAAAAATGATAGCAACGAAATCATGATTGGTCCAGCCAATGAAGCTGTAAAAATGATTGATTTTCGCAAAGCCAAGAAATAAAAGAACAGCAAGTTAATGACTGAAACCAACCCCAAAAGCAAACTTAATCTTCCAAGCAATGGTGCAAGTCCCACGTAGCGTGCGCCAATCAAAATTGTGATCACGAGTTTTGAAAACACCGAGAAAACAAGAACTCCTCCCGCAACAATTAAAAAAATCATGCACATTCCTTTTTTCAAAATCTTTTGATTCTCTGCAGACGAGTTTTTGATTTTCACAGCCGACAAAAGAACTCCTGAGACTGAGCCAGTCGCAAAGAAAATAATTCTTGCAATTGTTGCAATCCCACTATATAATCCTGCCTCTTCTGGAGAAAACCAATGTTTCACCATCAAAACATCCGCTGTATAGAGAAACGCAACCGCTGAAGTTGCCAAAAAAATCAATGTGGCATATCTCCATTCTTTTTTTATCACTGTCATGACTTTATCTTTGTTCCATTTTCCAAATTTGAGTTTGGTTTTTGTTTTTGAGAAAACAAAAACCAAGGCAATTCCCTGCGCAATCAACAATCCTATGATCGCACCCAAAGATTTAAAGCCCAAAAAAACAAGTGCTATTGCAAAACATAGCCTTCCCGAAGAAAAAATGATTCCAGACCAAGAAACGGACTTGAAGTCACTGATTCCTTGCAAAAATGCCTTACGGAATGTGAAGTCCACTCCAGTCAAAAGCAAACAAGCTAGCGCAATGAAAGGATAGAGTGACTCAAACTGAAAAAAGTCTTGCAAAAAAGAGCTAAAAAGCACAATAAAAGCAAATAAAAAACCGATTATACCAAGAGCGATTCTTCGCAAAGCAGAAATAACAATATCTCGCTCCTCCTTGTCTTCATAATTGGTTGTAATGTTTATTACCAGCATATTGAAAATACCAGTGAAAACTGCTAGTTGCATAAAAAGTGATATGAGCGATTGCACTTCTCCGAATTCCTCCACACTCATCATCCGTCCCAAAATCGGGTGGTAGAGATAGTTCAAAACAGCCACAACCATTGAACCTGCAAAAAAAATAACGTTATTTCTAACGAAACTATCTTGAGATATTTTCCTTATTTTCTTCTTCAACATTGCTTGAGTTTTATCTTGAAAATTCATTCAACTACAGAGCTAACTCTGTAGTTGAATGACTAAACGATGACAATCTTTCGATTGAACTTTTACCTATGAGAATAGACATCTAAAAGTATATTCTAATGTTGTTTATAGTTACATACCTATTTTTATTTGTCAAAAGCGATAATGAGATGAAATTTCTAATTCATCTAATTATCTAATCTCCAATAACTTTAACTCAAAGTTATTATTCTCCTTTATCTTTGGATGTTTCCCATATATTTTTTAGATTACCATTTTTCAAAGCAACCGCGAACCACGCCCAGTTGGAATCATAATAACTATATTTATCATTTCCCCAATATTTTGTATCTTCATCATATTTATCCACAAATTTTTCTTGATAAAATTTCTCTATTAGAGACTTATCTCGCGAAAGCATCAATGCAGAGAGATATCCAGCGTCAATAGCTAATGTTGAATTTGGCAAAACAACTTCTCCACCAGGAGCGAAACCACCAGGGAGAGTTCCTTGTTGGTTATATTGCATTTCTAGGAATTGGTTTTCTCTTTTGATATATTTCTCGGACTGGAAAGATTGAAACCATGCATAATCCAAAGCCACTCGCCAGAATGTGCGGAAAGCATCGAAACTGAAACGGTCCACGTCATAGTCAAAATATTCATTTGCACTTGAAATGACTCCTGTTTCTTTGTCTGCTAAAGCCCAGTCAAAAGGAAGTCCAGTTTTGTTTCCTTGTTTAGTTCTAATTGCCTCCAAAACAGCATATGAATCATTTGCTGTTTTCTCCCAATCATGATTCTTGTCAACTTGAGCAAAAATCCGATATGAAGCTGGTGAAAGATATGAGGGATTGAGCAAAAATCCATTCCATTGCTCCACAGATTCCCAATGAGCAGATAAGAAATAGTTTATTCCTGCAATTTCAACCACACAATGCTCACCCAAATCTTCAATGATTTCTTTGGCACTTTCCAAATAGCTTTCATCTCCCCATTTTTTATAGGCGAAAAGCAAAGCCAATGCAATGTCCTCATCTGCATCACTGGCATTGGTAGAATCTTGCAATTTGTCTAGTTCCCATTTCCAAGAAATCAGCTTATCTCCCTTGCGAAACTGCAAATGGTCAACTGTCCATTGCCAAACTCCATCAAATGAATCTTTATCATCGGCCCAAACAGCACGTAACATTGCATATGATTGTGCTTCTGAAGTTGTGATTCCATTTGAAGGATCAACAATTTGTCCATAGCTACGTAAGAAGAATTTTTTATAAACTTTCCAAGATTGATTTAACTGTTGCGAAACAGCTTCGCTTTCTCCAAATTCAATTACAAGTGGCATATTATGGTCAACTTTGTGAACTGACGCCTTGTAGGCAAACTCTGAGTCCTCAGACTTCCATTCTTTCAACACAGAAGAACTCAAAAAAGCATTCTTAATAAAAGACAGTTCTCCATTTCTCAAGTGAAGATTGAAAGCCTCCCCCGTCACAATATAGTCAATATTTGTCCAATCGTTTTTATATTCTTCTTTTTGCACTTGAGGATCTACTTCAATTTTCCAAAAAACATCTGCATTATTGAAAACTTTTTCATTTTCAAAATGTGAATCATGATAATCAACATAGGCATAATCATCAATTGCAATGTGAGAATCAGCTGGAAGATTTTGCTTAACCCAACGAACTGCTTCGATTTGTGGAGCAGTCTCATTTTTAACAAACACATCATTTGAATAAAAAAATGAGGAAGTAATAACAATGACGGAAAAAGCACAATATACTCCGATAAAAACCTTGTCTTTCCTTCCTTTAGCAACATAGCTTGCAATAATTTCAACCAGCATTGCAATCGCAATCGCAAAAAAAGGAATTAATGGGATGATATAGAAATTGAAAACCAACTTCCCTCGCAACAAGAAAAGCCAAGGGAATAAAAGCAAAAGTGCCAATATTCTAAATTTTTTATGTTGAAAACCTAGTGTAATCACAACCAAACTACTAATAATTCCAAAAACCGTTAGATATGGATCACGGAACAACCAATCTTGTAGAGACAAGAAAAATTCACTGTGAGCATTCCAAAAAGACAAACCACTACCTCTTTTTGCTTGCCACAAAAGAGTGTCAATAAGACTGAGATGATCTGTGGTATCTCCTCTAAAACCTTTAGGGAAAAGTTCCCCGTGCAAAAAAGCATAGAAAGGATATAAAGTGCCAATTAGTCCTGCCGTCACCATCCAACGAAGCTCAACGAACTTTTGTGAAAATTCTTTGCGACGTAGAAAAAGTGTATATATCAACGCTGGGAAAAATACCACCGCGCTCTCTTTGGTAAGCACCCCGAATGCGAAAAACACAGCACTCATAATCAAATGTTTCAGTCCTATTTTCTTCTTAAGCAAAATAGCCAAAGACAAAAGAATCCAGAAAATCATCATATTGTCCAAGAGAACTCGACGCTGATAATATATTGCCAGAGGAGACAAGGAAAAAATCAAAGTTGCGGTCATTGCTGTCCAATTGCTTTTGCTGAATTTTTTTGCACAAAAGAAAATCAAAATAGTTGAAGCTAGATGAACAACCAACATCAAAACTCTTCCAGAATTAGCTGATGCTCCAAATGTGAAAAGTCCGCCAGTGAACTTTGCCCAAACAGCAATCGTAATCCAACCCAATGGGGCATGGTCATACCAATATGTATAAGGAGAGAGCTTTCCAGATGTTAAAAGAGAATACGCTTGAGAAATATAAATTCCCTCGTCATTTTCATAATAGGGATAGCGAAACATGCCCCAACTATGAGCAAGAAACGCCACGAAAATAGCACTTATGACAAGAATAAGGGTTATTTCTTGTTCCTTTCTTAGTTTTTTGAAATATTTAAACATTGAGAAAGTTATTCTTTAAAGATATTAAGCTTCCACATATTAGGCAAATTTTGTCTAAACACTCCCGTGCCAAACCAAGCCCAATTGGAACCATAATAGCTTGGCTTTTCATTCCAGAGTTTGCTTTTTTCATCATATTTCCCATCAATAAACTTGGCAAAAAAATCATCCGCCAAAACCTTATCCGAGCCGTACATCAAACTAATAGCATATCCAGAATCAACAGAAATAGAGTTACTTTCATTTTCGACCTTTCCACTAAGCGGCAATCGCATCGGGAGGTTTCCCTTTTCAAGATAATACTGGGAAGTAAATTCACTGGTTTTGCTCAAATATTTTTTAGCCTCAGTCGAACCAAACCACTGGTCATCCAATGCAACTCGCCAAAGCGTTCGAAAAGCATCAAAACTAAAATCATCAGTTTTATGTTCAAAATATGAATCAGCTGTAATAAATCCACCATATTTTTTATCTAGAAAGTACCAATCAGCTGGAAGATATGTAGCATTTTTTCTCATTTCACCTAGATGATTCAATGTTAGATATGAATCATCTGATAGCTTATCCCAGTCATGAATAGGATCAACTTCAGCAAAAATTCTATAAGTAGCAGGTGAAAGATAAGAAGGATTGAAAAGATAACCACTCCACTTGTCTGCATCTTGTTCATGCATTGGCAGAAAATAATACCTTCCATTTATTTTCACGACACAATGCTCCCAAAGATCATTAATAATCATTTCTGCATCAGCAAGATAATCTTGATTATCCCAAAGTTTTGAACCAAAAAGCAATGCCAGTGCAACATCCTCATCAGCATCTGTTGCGTTAGCTGAGTCTGAAATTTTTCCATCTTTCCATTGCCAAGAAAGAAGGTTGTCACCAACTCTATGCTGGAGATGATTTTTTGTCCAGAGCCAAGACCCATCAAAGGTTTTCTGGTCATTCATCCAAGCAGAACGTAACATTGAATATGACTGACCCTCTGAAGTTGTCGTATTTGTGCTAGGGTTAATCACCTGACCATAGTTATCACCTTGAAAAACAATAAACTTTTCTCTATATCGTTCCCAAGAGTCCAACAATTGAGCATGATATTTGTCATTCACCTGAAAAATCATTGCCCAATCTCCATTGGTAGTTTCATATTTTTGTTCATCAACAAACGTATTGCCGTTACTTAGCCATTTAGCAACTGGCAAAGAATTACGATAAGTTGTTCTCACAAGGGAATTTTCATCTGTCTCAATTTGCTTTAGCATTTCATGTGTTAAAGCGATATAATCAAAATTTTGCCAATTATCATGATATTTACTGTATCTGATTGCTGGATCTCGATTAATCTTGTAGAACCAATCTGCATTTGGAAATGTTTTTTCATTAATACTCTCGGGATTACGAATATCTGTGTAAGCATAGATATCTATTATAATGTTACTATCATTTTGCAAATTCTCTTTCACCCAAGAAATAGCTTTTCTTTGTTGAGAAGTTTCGTCTTTAATGAAATGTTTGGTTGAGGAAAAGAAAGTATAATGTATTCCAATTACAGCTAACAATGCAACAAACATCGCATTTTGTATTTTTCTATTTTTTGTCACAGAAGAGATCAATTCAGAAACAAGAATTGCACCGGTCATCGCTATAAATGGCAAAATTGGCAAGATATAGAAATTAATCACCACACCACCTCTAACCAAAAACAACATATAAAAAAGAGAAGCAACTACAAAGAAGCGCAATTTTTTACTCCAAATGGACACAACAACTGCTAAAACTAAAATTCCAAAGATAACATAAATTGCCATCAAATCTTTACCCATCCAATCCAAAACAGCCACAAAAAAATCACTCTCGGCATTCCAAAACGGAACGCTACTACCCTTTCGTGACATTTGAAAAAGAAAAGATGAAATAAAACTTACATGTTCTCCACTTTTAGATGGAAAAAATTCATTACGCAACATAGCATAAAGAAGATATATTGAGGTTGTCAGAATCGAAAACGAGAGCCAGAGAGTAGTTCTGAAGACTTTTGGAATCATCTTTTTTTTAAAAAACACCAACAACAAAACTGGCGGACCAAACATGACTGCAGTAATCTTTGTCAAAACAGCAAAAGCAAAAAATAATCCTGAAAAAATATAATTGCGCAGATTAACTTTCTTTGCAAATAATACAGCTATCGACAAAAGAACCCAGAGCATCATGATATTATCCAAAAGAACTCTTCTTTGAAAATATATTGCCAAAGGAGACACAGCAAAAAGTACACCAGCAAAAAAAGCTGCCATTGTATTTTTTGTAACTCGACGAACAATATAGAAAATTATTCCAACAGAAAAAAGATGAACAAAAAGCATCAAAACTCGACCAGTATCAATTGAAGTGCCGAAACGAAAAAAATCTCCTCCCAGAATCTTTATCCAACCAGCAATAAAAACCCAACCCAACGGAGCGTGATCATACCAATATGTGTATGGTGCTAATTCCCCCCGCTCCATCAAAGACCAAGTTCTTGCAATGTATGTGCCTTCATCACTTTCATAATATGGATAATTCAACATATTCCAACTATGCAAAATTCCTGTGATTACCAACAAAGAGCAAAAAGCTATGGCAATTTTTATGATATTTTTCTTCATAGATACAGCTGACTATTTATATTATAGTTAAATTTATTTATTCGACGACACTTCTTTTCTTAGTGTGTTAATATGAGTCGTTTTTTCCCAACTGATATTTCCAAAAAATTGCCTAATCATAGCCCGAAAAGCACTAACTCCCAATAACATTTGAAATGGGATATAAAAAATAGTAATCTTTAAGATGACCAAAGGAGAATATTTAAAAGAATAACTTTTAATAAATTGATACGCTCCAATATTCATAATAACAAAAAGTATAAACAAGGTATACATAGGAAGATTAACAATAATGCCAAGAACTGGTGGCATCTTCACAAAAATCGCCACTAAAATCGACATTGGCAAAATCAAAAACAAAAATCCTTGAAAAAATAACCAACTAAGAATATAAAGCGCTAAAAATCTTTGATACATCGTTGACATTTTTAGCCACACCCCTTTAAATAGAACCTGGATAAACCCTTGATTCCAACGGGTTCTTTGTTTGATGAATCCACCTATTGTTGGAGGAGTTTCTTCTCTAGTAGAATGACGCTCATCATAAACAACCTTAGTACGTGCACCCATCACACTCATACAAATTCCAATATCAGCATCTTCCGTTAGATTTTTCTCATCCCAACCACCAATTTTCTCCAGCCAATATCGCTTGAAAAAGACAGTGTTTCCTCCTAGAGGAATCATCCCTTTTTCCGCAAAAAAGTGCAATACTGACTTAAACCAGAAATAATATTCCATCACATTAAACAAAGAATACCAATTAGAATTATAGTTCATAAGCTGAACGCCTGACTGAACAATATCGACACGCTCTTTGAACATCGTTGTGTTGATAATATTGAGAATTTCAGGATGAACCTCATCCTCGGCATCGAAAATTGTAACCACGTCTTTAGTAGCATTTTTCAATCCTATATTCAATCCGACTGCTTTGCCTAATGGTCCATCAAAATCTACTAATTTAATATTTGGCTTTCCAACTTCTTTAATAGTCTCTTGAGCTATTCTAATGGTTTCCGCATCATCCTTACGATTAATTAGGACTAAAATTTCCTTCTTCTCCTCTGGATAATTCAAAGTTGCAATAGAGCGGATAGTATCAGCAATTACATTTTCCTCGTGTCTAGCTGGAATAAAAATAGTAAAAGACTTCAAAGGAGCAATGAATTTTTTTGGTGAACCATCTTTCCTCATTCTTTCTGGATTTTCCCAAGCATAGAGGGTTAGGAATATCATAAAAGAACTCTGCAAAGTCAAGAAGATTGAAAAAGTAACAAGGAACTTTTGAAAAAATGTTTCGGCATATGAAATTGCCAAAAAAGACAGAAATCCCACTAAACCACAAGCTGCGATAAATAAAATTCTCTTGACAATAATTGGTAGTCTATAAAAAACAAAAAGAGCAAATATATGAAAAAAGAAATACATCCCCTGCTTCAAAGTAGCCTTACTCTCTTCGTTAGCTCTCTTTTCAAAAACAATAGGATGTTCACTAACACGAGCATTTGGCACTCTAGTTAGAATATCTATCAGAATCTTAAAACCATAGAGATTCTCAAAATAGACGCTTTCAATTAGGTCTCTGCGAACAACAAACATCCCTGCACCTGGATCAGTCGATTTTCTTGTTGGAGGAAGAAGTATCCAAGCCGAAAATCTAGTTACAAAACGAGAAATTATAATTCTATATTTCCCCCCTAAACCTTCAGGACTACCCCCAGGAATATAACGAGATCCAACCACCAAATCGTCAGTATGTTCAACAATTCTTTTAGCCATTGGAACAATTTCCTTAGGAGAATGTTGCAGGTCTGAATCCATACAGAATATATACTTTCCGCGAGCCTTAGCAAAACCAGCCACAAAAGCAGTCGCCAAACCAGTACGCTTGCTTTTTGAGCGATGTAAAAGCCCTATATTTGAATACTTCTTAATATTTTCCCGGATAACCTTAGGCGTATCATCGCTGCTATCGTCCACAAATAAAATTTCATAAGAATATGGAAAATCTTTCAATGCAGAAGAAACAGCTTCCAAAATTGGAACAACATTCCTAGATTCATTGAAGGTTGGCAAAATGATTGTAAATTCAATCTCTTTGTTTTCCTCTTTTCTCTTTTCTATATTCATAATAATAACATAACCCACTAATTATTTAATATCAAAACAGGTGTACTCTTCTATTAAATTTATCCTCCTAGATTCATCTTAATCATCTCTGCAATTTTATTCCCTTCTTGAATCGCATAGTTAAGTCCCCTATCATCAGGGTAAATTTGTGAAAAATTTGCTAAATATACGTTTTTTACAATACTCTCATATGATGGAATTTTCTTATCATAATCAAGATCCACTATATGCTGTGCATTCTTGAACTTAAATAATTTCTTTTCTCTGATTTTATTCACATCAAAATCAGGAAACATTTTCTTAATTCCATCTTCCCATTCTTTCATAATAGATTCATCATCGTCAGAGAAATAGTGATGACTATGCTCAGCATAGAAACCAACATAATAAACATTTTTCTCTTGATATGTTTCTTTTCCAGCTAAAACAGTGTTCGATAGAAAAACAAGAAAAGGAATTTTCGGATCATTAATGTTGTGCCAATAATACGGTGATATTTCCTGATTAGATGTAAACACCATCACCAAGGCACCAATATAACTAATGCTTTTTAATTCTTGTTTGTGCTCCTTTGTCACTTCCTCGTTATCTCCAATCAGTTTCGCAAAGACATGTGTTGGAGTTGTAACAATCACACTATCGAATATATCCAAAGAGTCTTTGAATTTCAAAGCTACTCTATCACCAGGCATTTTATTAATTTTCTCAACTGCTGTATCTGTAATGATTTCCCCTCCATTTTTAGTAATTTCATCCACTAGTCTCTGCGTCAAAATGTCAAAACTACCTGTAAAATATCCCAACTTTTCTCTAGAAGTTTCTTTAGAATCTACACGAACCTTAATACGCCCCCATAACCATGACATAATCACCTTATCATAATATTTGCCGAATTTACCTTCTAAAAGTGGCTTCCAAATAATTTCGGTCGCCTGTTCTCCAGCTTTTGCTTTCATCCATTCATATGCAGTAATACGCGTAAGCGGTTGCCAATTTTTTATATGTTGTAAATACAACCCAACTACCCCAGTTCTAATACGATTCAAAAACGATAATGGAGTAAACCGCAAAAGATCTACTGGCGACATAAATGGATATAGCTTACCGTCATAATACGTTGCAACGGAACTATCATGAAAGACTAATTTATCTCTTACACCCAATTCATCTGCCAAAGAAAGAGCATCATTATCTGTCATGTAAATAAAATGCCAAATTCTTTCCAACGGAAGCTTATCCATTGTAAATCCACTCGCTAAACCACCAACAAAAGATTCTTTTTCGTATATAGTGACCTTATATCCAGCTTTACTCAAGCGATATGCAGTCGTTAGTCCTGTATACCCTCCACCAATAATCGCAATATGTTTTTTACATGACATTTTGCTTATTTCTTTATATTCGTTATTAGACTTTTCATTTTCGAGTTGTGTTTTTTGCATTTTTCTAAAAGAAATTTTGCTATTAAGAAAATATTGTACCAAAAAAATAACCGGAAAAGAAACAATCTTTACGATATTACCGTCAAATCCTTGCAAATCATGAAATATACACAACATCACTGAACTGATTATCATACCTACTGCACTCACAGAGGCATATGAAATAAACCTAAGAAGAAAGCGATTGTCAACCTGAAAATTGATTATGGCATTCAAAATGAAACCAACAATTGTTGCCACTGAGATTGAAACTACAGTAGAAATTATTGCTTCAACATGAACTATGTTAAAAAGAAAAAGATAAATACTTAAATCAGTAAATGCTGCCGTACACCCAAAAATCAGGTATAATATAACTTTTTTATGCTTCTGCAATAAATGATGTTGAAAATATTTATGATACTGATAGTCGATACATTTTATAAATTTATTCGTTTTCATATAAACACACAAAGTAAGTAATTAATCCTAGCAAATTTTTAAATACATCATTCTCCAAATTAAGTAAATAATAGAACAAGTAATTGTTAATTTTACTCTCATTAAATAAAATAGTCAAGAAACGTGTTTCTAAAAATATCTAAAAATTATTTATATTCTAGGCTTTTTATTTTTTAGAACACAAATCATTTGGCAATATTTCTGAGTATGTCAATATATGTTAGTATCTAAATAACCTTAAAGAAATTATATAATTTATCAGGTGAATTATTTAATACCATCTTTAAATCCTTCTTTTTGTTGTTGTACCCTCTCCTTTTATTCTCTTTTAAACTATTCTATTTAAAATAATTTGTATTACTCTAGTATTTAAATATATTTTTTTATCAAACTTAACCGCGCTTTATTAATTATTTATTAATTAAGACACTTTCTCTACAATAAAATTACGTGTAAATTCTCTTAAGCTGCCATCATAAAGACTCCTTCATTAATGTATCTATAATTTAAATACTTGTTTTTTGACTTCATTGCTAGTTATTTTTAAATTTCACAAAAAATGTCCTTTTATTCTTGACTTTACTTCTCTTCAAACTAGAATTTAGGAATTAAACCCTGACAAAAAGTTTTATCAGTACTATGATTATAATATATATTATTATCTTAGTGGTACCTTATTAACCACAAAAAAGGGAGTCATCGATGAAAGGAATAATTGTAGCTAAAACACATACGTTTACTCAAAATCAACAGCTCTCCGGTTGCCAAAACCTCCTAACCTTTAGAACTGACATTGAAAAAAGCTCAAGGAGATGAAAGTCAACTCAGGCAATCTTTTTTTCAGAGTTTAGCGATTTGTATAAAAAAAGACCCTCGTCAAAAAAATGATGAGGGTCTCTATTCTTTTCAAAAACCTATTTTGGCAATCTAATCTGAAAACCAGAAGGTAATATTTGCTTACTGGAAAAAATTGATGGATTTAGCTCAAGCACACGAGTTAGAGATAGATTCTTTTCCTCCGCCAAACTAAAAAGAGAAGAACCCCCTTCAATCGGCAGATTAACCGTTAATGATTGCCCTGGTCTAATGCTTTTCGGACTAAAGATTTTATTTTGATCTTGAATAGCTTTTTGAATCTGCAAAATAGACAAATTAGCCTTCGAATCCGTAAGAGCAAATCTAGCCCTTAAAATCCTTGAAATCGCAAAAAGTCCTTGCCTTTTTTTCACAGTATAGGAAAATTCCTGAGTTGAAACTTTAGGAACTTTAGCAATCTCAAATTGCGCACTTAAACTAGGAAATCTAGTCTGCAAATCCTCTTCTTCAATAACATCCAATATTGCATAAAATTTCTCTGGGTAATTTAAATTTTCCAAAGAATCCCTGAGTTTAAACATCTTAACAGAAGTTGTTGCAGGAATTTTCAGTTCTTGTCCAATTCTAATTCCATCATCTTTTAGACTATTGATCTCCATAATAGCTTCAACTGTAATCCCATAAAACCTTGCTATTTTAGTTAAATTTTTGTCACTTTTTTTTACTTTGTGCTCGAAATGCTCTTTTGAAATAAAGTTATTTATCCTACCTTCTCTCCATGCAAGATAATCTGTATAATTACGGTCTTCTTTTTTATGACAAAATTTTGCATATGCATTTGTAAAACCCCCATTATAATCAGCAAATGCTAAATCCCAATCATCATTAAATCTCCCATAACTATATTTTAAATGCTTAGCACAAGCGATGGCACTTTCAATGGGATCACATCTCTGATCAACTCCATTTTCAACCATCAGACCAAAGGCTTTTGCTGTACCAACAGTAAACTGATAAGGTCCTTTTGCACTTGCTCTAGAATAATCATTTACATCAAAATGAGACTCTGGAATTGCTAAATATGCAAATTTCTCCGGAACACCAATTCTTAAAAATTCAGACTTAATATCTTCTATCCATGGCTGCATCCTCTCCATTGACCCTAATAATCCCAAATGATTTTTCCCAGTCAGTTTATCTTCTTTTGAACAATCATCTGGTCTCTTTGAATAACTTTGCTTCCACTTTTGCCGAAGAGCTCTTTTTGTTTCAATATTTAGTGTTACTTTCTCACTCTTTGCCAGCTGTTCTTCAATCGTATTTCCAACAATATCCCTGTCATCTTTTTCAATCTCCAATTGCTGCTGAGTAATTTTTTGCTCTTGATTAGGCTCTTTAGAATCATTTCCTGCTATTTTTTCATTTTCCACATCATCAAAAGAATCCAGAGCAAATTTTCCAATTCCCCAACTAGCAGCAAGCGCAACTGAAACCTTTAGAAAATTTCGCCTACTAAGACCTTTGTTTTTATCATCTTCGATATTATGTCTTTTATTTTCCTTTATAGGTCGGTTTCGTTTTGAATAATCAGACTTATTATAATCTTTGAACATAATTTTATTTTCTTTTTACTAAAAAATGATAAAACAAAACTTTATCGTTTCAAAACTTCCAAAAATGCTTTTTGTGGAATATCAACTCTTCCAACACCTTTCATTCTCTTTTTTCCTCTCTTTTGTTTCTCTAGAAGCTTTCTTTTCCTAGTGATATCACCACCATAAAGATGTCCTGTAACATCCTTACGAAAAGGAGCAATATTCTCACGTCCTATGAATGTCCCTCCAACCGCGGCTTGTAACTTTACTAAAAAGTTTTGTCTTGGAATCACATCTTTCAGCTTCTTCACGATTCGACTTCCTTCTGCATTTGCTTTTTCTTTTGGCACAACCTGAGAAAAAGCTTCTATCTTTTCTTCAGCGACATAAACATCCATTCTAACCAAATCAGCTGCTACATATCCAATCATCTCGTATGAAAAAGAAGCAAATCCACTTGTAGCAGACTGTATTCCATCGTGCAAATTCACAATTACCTCTGCCAATGGAGCATCGAAAGAAAGTACGAGCCTAGTTTCATCAATATACTCAGTACTTAAATATTTTGCCCTAGTAACACTTCTTACAAGTTCCATTACATTCCCTAGATATTGAGAAGGTGAAATTATATCCAATTTTACGTGTGGTTCACGAACCTCTTTTATTATGTTTGCTTCTGGCATTTCAGCTGCTGAATAGATTTTTTTATTCTCTCCATTCGAAAGAACAATTTCATATACTACACTCGGAGTAGTAATAACTGGCTCAAAATCAAATTCTCGCAAAAGTCGTTCACGAATAATTTCCAAATGCAAAAGTCCTAAAAATCCAATCCTAAAACCCCGCCCTAAAGCTAGTGAACTCTCACCTTCAAAAGTCAAAGCCGCATCGTTTAACTTCAATTTGTCCAAAGCATCTCGAAATTGATTATAGTCTTCCCCATCAGTCGGATAAAAACTCGCATAAACCATCGGTCTTACGTCTTTATACCCTGGTAAAGTCTCTATTTCTCCTTTCTTTACGTTTGACTGAAAACTGATTGTGTCTCCTACCTTACATTGGTCAACGCTCTTAAGTCCTGTAGCAATATAGCCAATATCTCCGGTTTCTAAACTATCTAGTTTCACAAGTGATGGCGTAAACTTACCCACCTCAATAATATGCGCATCTCGCCCACCGACCATAAGTCTAATGTCATCTTCAGCTTTTACAGTTCCGTCTACAATTCTCACATAAGCTAAAACACCTTTGTATGAATCATATTTGGAATCAAAAATCATTGCTCGTAAAGGTTTCTCTGGATTTCCATTGGGTGCTGGGACTTTCTTAATAATTTCCTCCATAAGCTTTTCTACACCCTCTCCTGTTTTTCCACTTACACAAAGAATATCATCTGGATCACACCCAATGATATGAACAATCTCTTTTTTTGTTTTTTCAATATCGGCATTTGGCAAGTCAATCTTGTTCAACACTGGCACAATCTCCAAATCTTGTTCTATAGCTTGATATAAATTTGCAAGTGTCTGAGCCTGCACTCCCTGTGTACAATCAACCAAAAGAACTGCACCATCTACTGCTGCCAATGAACGAGACACTTCGTAACCAAAATCAACATGACCCGGCGTGTCTATTAAGTTTAAAGTATATTCTTTATACTTCATTGTTGCTGGTTGCAACTTAATAGTAATTCCTTTTTCTTGTTCAAGTTCCATCGTATCCATCATTTGCTCAGAAATCTTCCTCTTTTCTACGGTCTGAGTCATTTCTAAAAGACGATCAGACAATGTTGATTTTCCGTGATCAATATGAGCAATAATACAAAAATTTCTAATGTTCTCCATTTTGAAAAAATAATGTCCAATTTTTTTACTAGACTTGTGTTTGCTCTAAAGCTAAAAAAATTGGTATAATAAAAACGATTTTTAATATAAATTGTCTATGCCAATCCTACTTTGAAAAAGACCTAAAGTCAATGGGAAACTTCAATAAACAACAAGCTATCCTAATAAAAAAAGGGTCTTGCTTACTTTAGCAGATAAAATATGCTAAAGTATCAAGCAATGAAGCCAAAAAACAAGTATTTAAACCATACACACCTTTCTGAGCGTAAATTCAAGGAAATTTTGAAGTATTTCTGTGCAGACGAAACAGCCTTAAAAACAACTTTCTACACAAAGAATAATAG
>Ga0209633_10000016_pt1 | contig 204832 bp, 173 predicted proteins | sample Cruoilmetagenom1_FD_187290 | JGI IMG/M metagenome (GOLD analysis project Ga0209633, IMG submission 187290) | Oil polluted marine microbial communities from Coal Oil Point, Santa Barbara, California, USA - Sample 1 (SPAdes) (version 2) | ecosystem: Environmental > Aquatic > Marine > Oil seeps ... | reverse complement strand
CCTTCGAATAAACATAGAATAAAGGTAAAAAAAGTTCTGGGTCACCCAAAAAAATAACTTTTTTATAATTAAATAGCTTACTTACAGAATCTTACCTTTTTGGTGAGAAATTTATGTCGAAAACAGGAAAAAGCAACCTGCAAAGCATATTGTGATTTTCTATTTGCAGAAGTGTACGTTTGAGGATCAACGCAGTTACTCCGATATTCTCCACCCCAACCATCCTTAGTAGGGTGGTTTTTTTATGTTGTAAATTTAATGGTTATATTCGTTGGCTACCCGCCCGTACCGAACGGTACGTTCGGGCGGGGAGCGTTTGGCTAGCAGCCAAAAGGTCATCGGTTCGACTCCGATATTCTCCACATCAAGCAGAAAATCCGTACGAGAGTACGGATTTTTTTGTTTCGAAAAAATTTAGAATTTTATTTTAACCTAATAGCTATGGGGGCGTAATAAATGTTCTTACATTTAATAAATATAATAAAGACAATTGTGGCGACCTCTACTAGATTATAATGAGCATCTAAAGGCCCTTACAGATAAACTCATCTTCTTAATAATAAAAACCATTTTAGCCCTTAGTTTTTATTTTTAGGATGCTATTTGTATAAAATTTTTATTATAAAAAAGCGTTACTAAGTAGATATCTTATTGTAATTTAATTAATTAAACTTGAAAAAACCAATACATACCGCATATATTGTCATGATGGTTGTAATTGTTATTATAACAACTATATATTTAATATATACTGGTTATACTTATTATAATTCACCTTTAGAAGAACGATTTTATCACCCGCATCACCATTGGTTTAAACCAAGTGGTTTATACGGACAGGGCTTAGGTATTCTGGGTACTTTTTTAATAGCTTTTGGGGTTTCGATTTATATAGCAAGAAAAAGATATAATTTTTTAGCCAAGTATATTCGTTTGAAATATTTGTTAGAGTTTCATATTTTTTTATGTACGTTAGGCCCTATTTTAATACTCTTTCATACAGCATTTAAATTTGGAGGGATTGTATCCATAGCTTTTTGGAGTATGGTAGCAGTTGTTTTAAGTGGTGTAATAGGACGTTTTATTTATATACAAATACCACGTACTATTGAAGGAAGAGCTCTTAGTTTAAGTGAAGTGCAACATATGAAAATAGATCTTGCAAAAGTGTTAACTGAGAAATTTAACCTTGAATCTAATACGATAGAGATAATTACAAGTTTAATAAGTAAAGAAAATACAACTAGTGATAAGAAAACATTGTCTCATTTAAGAAAAGTACTACATCGAGGCGATTTGCCAAAACAAAACAGATCGATAATTCTTAAAATGGTGAAACATGAGATATCTCTGGCGGGTAAAATTGCCCGATTAGAATATATGCAAAAACTTTTTAAATACTGGCATGTTGTACATATGCCTTTTGCATTAATAATGCTTATCATTGTAATTATTCATGTGGCGGTAACACTAACCTTTGGATATAAATGGATATTCTAATGGGAGAGGTAGTTTTAGAACAAATTTTGGTTTATGGTACCGTACTTTTACTTTGTGGTATTACCATATTTTTTTATCTTAAAAAGAAAAAGGTTAAATCAATAACAACTATTAAAAAAGTTGAAGTTGCCAAAGAAGAAGGTTTGTTTGAACCTGTTTCACTATATCCTTACATAGATCTTAATACCTGCATAGGAAGTGGTGCTTGTATTACAGCTTGTCCTGAAAAAGATATTTTGGGTATTGTTAATGGATTGGCAACTGTTATAAATACTTCTAATTGTATTGGTCATGGTGCTTGTTTTCACGCTTGTCCTGTTGAGGCAATTACCCTTAGAATAGGTACAGAATCTAGAGGTATTGACTTACCACATGTGAGTGAAGATTATGAAACCAATATTAAAGGAATATATATTGCCGGGGAGTTAGGAGGTATGGGGCTCATTAAAAATAGTGTTGAACAAGGTAGTCTGGCCATGCAAAATTTGGTAAAGAAAAAAAGACCCTCTAGAGAAAATGTTATTGATGTAGTAATTATAGGAGCAGGCCCTGCCGGAATTTCTGCAACATTAGCAGCTAAAAAACATGGGTTATCTTCTGTTACTTTGGAACAAGATTCACTAGGTGGTACTGTCTATACATTTCCAAGATCAAAGGTGGTTATGACTGCTCCAATGGACCTTCCCCTTTTTGGTAAAGTAAAACTATACAATACTTCTAAAGATGAATTAATACAATTATGGGAAAAGGTCATATCACAACATAAGATAAAAATAACTGAAAATACCAAAGTTGAAAGTATTGTTCCAATTGAAAATGAAGCTTTTAAAATAATTACCAATACCGGTGAAGAATATATTTGTAACCAAGTACTCATATCTATAGGCAGAAGAGGAACTCCAAGAAAATTAGGTATACCCGGAGAAGATACTCATAAAGTGGCTTATCGGATGTTAGAACCCGAACGAATTAAAGATAAAAAGATAGTAGTAGTTGGAGGTGGAGATTCTGCAATTGAATCAGCTCTTCTTGTGAAAGATAATAATAATGTTATACTTTCGTATAGAAAAGATAAGTTTGCAAGACTAAAACCAAAAAATAAAGAAAATATTAATAACGCTATTTCTGATAATTCTATTGATGTCATTTTTAATTCTAATTTAGTATCAATTGATGAAAAAAGTGTACAGATTAAAATAAATGAAAATGACACTAGTTCAGAATTTGAAAATGACCAAGTTTATATTTTTGCTGGAGGAGAATTACCTACCGGATTTTTACAAAATGCAGGTATAGAGGTGGCTAAACGTTTTGGTCATATTATGAAAAAACACAAATAATTAGTTTGAAAGACATTTTAGAATATATCATCGTATTCTTTTTAATGTCTATAACGTTAAGTTATGGTCAAATTTCTCCTGGCGACCTAACTCAAGCTCATGCTGAATTTGAAGGTATGAGTAATTGTACCTTATGTCATGATTTAGGCGATAAAGTCTCCAATAAAAAATGTCTAGATTGTCATGATGATATTCAATCCCTTTTAGATCAAAAAAGTGGTTATCACGCCAATTCAGCTATAGTTAAAAAAGATTGTTTTGAATGCCATAGCGACCATCATGGACGAAAATTTGATATGGTTAGGTTTGACAAAGATAAATTTGATCATAAACTAACGGGCTATAAACTAGAAGGTAAACATGAGGTTGTTGATTGCAGAAAATGCCACATATCAGAAAACATACAAGATAGAGAGATCAAACAAAGAAAAAATACTTTTCTAGGATTAGATGAAAAATGTCTATCCTGTCATGATGACTACCATCAAAAAACGATGGCAAATGATTGTAAATCTTGTCATGATATGGATGCTTTTGCACCGGCATCTAAATTTGAACATAGCGATACAGATTATAAATTAAAGGGTAAACACCTTGAAGTGGACTGTGTTGAATGCCATCAAAAAACCACAAGAAATGGCAAAGAATATCAAGAATTTAGTGATATTGCCTTTAAAGATTGTAAATCTTGTCATGATGATGCTCATAATAATCAAATTAAAGGTGCTTGTGTACAATGTCATACAGAAACTTCCTTTTCAAAATTTATTGGGAAAGGTAAGTTTAATCATAATAAAACAGGATTTAAACTCAAAGGGAGCCATCATAAGATAAATTGCTTTAGTTGTCATAACAAAACAAGTAATCCGCTAACAGTGTTTCAAGATAAAATAAATATAAATGAAAATGATTGTGTAAAATGTCATGATGACTTTCATGAAGGAAAATATGGTCTTGACTGTGTTAAATGCCATAAGGAAAGTAGTTTTTTATCTTTGAAGAAGATGGACTTTTTTGATCATAATATTACTGATTATCCATTAGAGGGAAAACATATTGAAGTAGATTGTAAACAATGTCATAAAAAACGTTTTTCTACACCAATAGATTTTACTGCCTGTTCAAATTGTCATGATGATTACCATCGTGGAGAATTCAAAGAGAATAACGTAACTCCTGATTGCGTGACTTGTCATTCTTTAGAGAATGGGTTTGATTACAGTTTATATACATTAGAACAACATCAAGAAACAGAATTTCCCTTAGAGGGAGCTCATTATGCTACACCATGTTTTGCTTGCCATATTAGTGAAGATGACAAAAGATGGACATTTACAAATCTAGGTTCAACTTGTATAGATTGTCATAAGGATACCCATGAAGGATATATTAGTGAAAAATATTATCCAGACAATAAATGTACTGTTTGTCACGTTAATGATAGTTGGTCTTTAGTGAATTTTGACCATGGTTTAACAAAGTGGCCGCTTAATGGCAAGCATACAGAGGTTGATTGTAGGGCATGTCATATGGAGATTTCAGAGGATAAAACCATTGTTAGTCAAAAATTTACTAATTTAGACACTCAGTGCCTATCATGTCATGAAAATATTCACGGTGACGTTTTTGCCATGAATGGTGAAACTGATTGTAAAAGATGTCATGTTACAGATAGTTGGTTTCCAAAAAAGTTTAATCATAATAACACATCCTTCCCGCTTAAAGGACGCCATACAGAAATAGAATGTAGTCAATGCCATACTGTTGCAAATGCAAAGGGTGAGACTCAAATAATATATAAATTAGGGACATTTGAATGTATAGACTGCCATCAATAATATTATTTCTATTAGGTATTTTACCAATTCTTGCTCAATCACCACATGGTAATAAATTAAAGATCAATTGTGCTCAATGCCATAACTCTGAAGGATGGTCAATGAATTATGAAACTATTAAATTTGATCATAATGAAACTGAATTTAATCTAGATGGTACTCATGCTCAAACGGATTGTAAGCAATGTCATGAAACCTTAGTTTTTAATGAAGCTCCTTTAGAATGTGCATCTTGCCATACTGATATACACAATATGTCTGTAGGTAATGACTGTAAAAGGTGTCATACCTCACAGAATTGGTTGGTAGATAATATTCCCGAATTACATGAAGAAAACGGATTTCCACTAATTGGTGCACATAGTAATTTAAGCTGTATTGATTGTCACATCTCTGAAACAAATATTAAATTTGAAAGAATTGGTAATGAATGTGTGAGTTGTCATCAAGATGAATATGCTGGTACACAAAGCCCTAATCATACAACTTCAGGGTTTTCTACTAATTGTATTGATTGTCACGATCCACTTGGACAGGGTTGGGATACAGAAATAGTTAATCATGATTTTTTCCCATTAACTTTAGGACACGATATACAAGATTGTAATGCTTGTCATACTACGGGTAATTTTTCTGATGCTTCTCCTGAATGTGTAAGTTGTCATCAAAATGACTATGCCGGAACGCAAAATCCAAACCACTCCAGTAGCGGTTTTTCAACTAACTGTATTGCATGTCACACCACCAATCCAGGCTGGACACCAGCTGAATTTGGTAACCATGATTTTTTTCCATTAACCTTGGGTCATGACATACAAGAATGTACACAGTGCCATACCACAACAAATTATGCAGATGCAGATCCAAATTGTGTAACCTGTCATCAAACGGATTATAACAATACTTCTAATCCTAATCACTCCAGTTCAGGTTTTTCAACTGATTGTGCCAGTTGTCATACTACCAATCCGGGCTGGACACCGGCTACGATAAATCATGATTTTTTCCCATTAACTTTGGGTCATGATATACAAGATTGTACGCAGTGCCATACCACAACAAATTATGCAGATGCAGATCCAAATTGTGTAACCTGTCATCAAACAGATTTTAACAATACCATTGACCCTAATCATACTGCGGCTCATTTTCCTACTGATTGTGTGAGTTGTCATACTACCAATCCGGGTTGGACACCGGCAACATTTGACCATGACGGACAATACTTTCCCATTTATAGCGGGAAACATAAAGATGAATGGAATGAATGTCTTGATTGCCATACTGATCCAAATAACTATTCAGTTTATTCATGTTTTAAATGTCATTTACAATCAGAAACAGATAATGACCATAGTGAAGTTACCGATTATTCGTATGTAAGTAGTGAATGTTTAAGGTGTCACCCTAATGGTGATAATTAAAATAATATGAAATATAAACTTATATTCATGTTATTATTTATGCTTCTCAGCTTAACCATAGTTGGGCAAGAAAAGAAGGAAACCCTTGAGGGGAAAGTATCTTTTGTAACCTCAAAAAATATCTACGTAAAATTTGGGAATACAGAAAATATTAAAATAGGAGACACTTTAAGGACTTCAGATAGTAGAACACCATGCTTAATTGTAACCCATAAATCATCAAATTCAGTAGTCTGTGCAACTATTTCTAACTGTAAAGTTAATAAGGATGACTCTGCCTATTATACCAAGAAAATAATTGAAGACAATTCTGAAATTGAAGATGATAAAAATTTAATAGTCAATCAAAATGAAAATCCTGTAGAGATAAAAGACGAAAAGATTAAAGAATCATTATATAAAGAAAATATTAAATCAAAAATTTCTGTAGCCAGCTATAGTACCTTATCAGATATTAGAGAAAATAGGCATAGCATTATGTCTCGATTTTCTCTATATGCTAACCATATAAGCGATTCAAAATTCTCTTTTGATACTTATTTAAATTATAGGCAGAATTTTCTTCCGGAATCATCAACAAGCTCACTAGAAACTAATATTTTTAGATTGTATGATTTGGCATTAAGATATGATGCAAATCCTACACTTTCTATTACCGTTGGTAGAAAAATAAACCCTAAAACATCATCTCTAGGTGCCATTGATGGCCTACAAGTAGAGCAGTATTTTAACAAGAATTATATAGGTGTAATTGCAGGATTTAGACCGGATATTTTTGACTATAATTTTAATTCAGATCTATTTGAATATGGTGCATATTATGGCAGGAAAACAGATGCAAAAAATTTCTATTCAGAAACTACAGTCGGATTTCTAGAGCAACGAAATACTGGAGCAATAGATAGAAGATATACTTATTTACAACATTCTAGTACAATATTTAAAAAGCTTTACCTTTTTTCTTCGCTTGAATTAGATATTTACAATAAAGTAAATGAAGTTGCGAGGAATGATTTTAGACTTACTAATTTATACGCATCGGTAAGATATAGGTTTAGTAGAAGTCTTGATGCAACCTTGTCTTATGATTCCAGGAAAAGAATTCTATATTATGAAACTTTACAAACTGAAATTGAAAGACTAATTAACGATGATATATCCAGACAAGGCATCAGAATGAGAGTTAATGTTAAACCTATGGAAAATGTTTTTGCCGGATTTAGTTATAGCAAAAGGTTTCAAAGTGATAATGATAACAAATCAGATAATATCTATATCTATTTAGGTTTATCTAAAGTTCCATTTGTTGGTGGTAGATTATCATTAAACTATAATATAAATACTTCAAATTATTTAGAAAGTAATATTTTATCCTTAAGGCATTCTAGTAATTTGTTGAAAAATAAATTGAGTGCGGATGTGTATTATAGATTGGTAAATTATATTTATCTAAATAGTAATGCCATCAATTCTGAATATAAACAAAATTTTTATGGAGCCAATTTATCTTATCACCTCTCTAGAAGATTTACAATAAGTGTTTATGGTGAACTTTCTAATAGTAATCAAGAAAATAATTATAGAATTTATACTAAATTGTCGCATAGATTTTACAAAAAGAAAAAACATACAAAACATGATCCTAAAAAATAAAATAACACACCTTTTGGCAATAATTTTAATAATTTTAACAGCTTGCAACAAGGGGCCTAAGGTTATCGATACTGCTAAAGAAACTAGTACAGGAGTCTTCTCAAATGATACTGTTGCACCAACAAGTGTAAAAAATAATTCTTCTTTTACAGACGATTTACATAAAATTAAAGTTAATGAAATATTGCCTACGAAAAAGTATATTTACCTAAATGTTAATGAAGGTGAAGAACAATATTGGATTGCTACAAGAAGTAAGGAAGTAAAAGTTGGAGAAACATATTATTATAAAGGTGGTTTACTTAAAACAAACTTTGAAAGTAAAGAATATAATAGAATGTTTGAAAAAATTTATTTAGTATCAAGCTTGGTTGAAGCAAATCATGGTAACAATTCAAATACACTAAATACAAATAATGATTCTCATACAGCACAACCCAACCCAACTAAAGAGAATATACCTACACATACAGAAAAAATAGTAGCACATAAAGGATCCATAAAAATAGCAGAATTGGTTAAAGACCCAAAAAAATATGAAGGTAAAACCATTCAAATAAGTGGTGTATGTTCAAAAATAAATCCCGGTATTATGGATAGAAATTGGATACATATTAAAGATGGTAGTAAAGATGATTTTGATCTTGTGGTAACCTCTAGTGTTTTTGTACCCGAAGGTACTACTATAACAATAAAAGCTCTGGTATCTTTAAATAAAGATTTTGGTGCAGGGTATACCTATGATTTAATCTTAGAAGATGGGGTGCTTGTAAAGTAATAGTTTAAGTCTAAGAAATTACTTTATATTTTCTCTTTTTAAAATAGGCCAATAAGCATATAATAATTATTGACACCACAACTATATACACCCATTTTGGGATTGGTATTGGATCTCCTGTGGCATAAGAATGTAGTCCGGACAGGTAATAATTAACCCCATAATAGGTCATAATAACAGTAGCCAATCCAAAAATTGTAGAGACATTATATGCAAATAACCCAGTTAATTTCGGAATGATTCGCATATGTAATATAAATGCATATACTAAAATAGTAACCAAGGCCCAAGTCTCTTTGGCATCCCAACCCCAATATCTTCCCCATGATTCATTAGCCCAAACACCTCCTAAATAAGTGCCAATACTTACCATAACTAAACCTCCAACCAAAGTCAACTCACTGATATAAGACATTTCTGTGGTGATTCTTTTGACCCTATCTTTATTGGCAGAGGTTAAAAAAATCATAAGTATTAAATTAATTAATCCAATAATGGCACCCAACATTAAGAAACCATAACTACCTGCTTCTAAGGATACATGAATGGTCAACCAATATGATTTCAGAACAGGAACCAATGGCGTAATTTCAGGATCAAGAAAGCTCAGCATGGATACTGAAAGAATAGTAGCTGCTAAAACCATGGTTGCCGCCAATCCCCCAAATGATTTTCGTGTAAATAATATACCGGCAAGTGTTGTTGTCCAAGCAATATAGATCATAGATTCATAACCATTACTCCAAGGTGCCCTGCCAGACACAAACCATCTTAAACTAAGACCTAAAGTATGTAATGCAAAACCAATAACAACTAACGAAAAAAGAACTAAATAAATCTTCTGTAATTTTATACGAGGTTTAAAAACGGATAAAAATAAGAAACCTAAAAAAGCCAAGCCTAAAATACTATAAAATGCAGCCAAACGGTTAAAAACGTTTAATTTATTGAGGAAAATTTCTGCATTTGTTTTAGAAGCCGATGGCATTACAGCACCACCATTTTTAATTTGATATGCCTTAAGTTCATGTAATAATTTATTGGCTTCAGTGTAGTTGTTTGTTTTAATACCATTTTGCAGTGCTATGCCATAGACATTAAAAAAGTTGGTGGCAACATGACTATCATGGCTATTATTGCCATGGGCATGTCTAGATATCCACGTATTATTCATGTCATTTTCTATAGGAATTAATTTTAATAAATTACCTGAAAAAACCATACTTAATATGTTCAATCTCTCGTCTATTTTTAATAATTCTTTTTCATAAATTCCTCTATCTTTAGGATTAGCATCATAGATGCGACGTACTTCATCTCTTAATTTATAATCTCCTTTTTGGTTAAAGAAATCTTTATAAGCTGCATAATTACTAGTTACACCAAGTCTTTTAAGGATATCTTTATGTTTACCGAGTTTTATAATTTTTATGCCATACCATTCCTGACGATTCGCAAATATGCTTAGCATAACTTGATCGGCATTTAAGCCTTCAAAAGTTTCATTGCGATATATTTTTCGCATAATTTCTCTAGACAAGGTATGCACAGGTTTCATTCGGCCTTTAAAATCTTGAACAACCAATTTGCTGAACTTTTCTGCGTGATCTAAACTCACAGCATGTTTTGTAACAGTAGATTGTGCAAATAGTACAGGAGATGAAAAAGAAAATAAGACCAACCAGATAAAAGTACCGCTTTTTGCTCTTATTTTTTTTATTTTTTGAATGACTTGATAAAATCTAGTTTTTTTGCTAAAAAAATTAAGTAATAAACCAATGGTTAATAAGGCATAACCAATATATGATATTAAGGTGCCCCAATAATCATGATTTACACTCAAGTAGGTGCCTTTTTCATCCTTATCAAAAGATGATTGAAAAAAACGATAGCCTCCATAATTTAGAATATTATTCATAAATATTCTAAAATCCATCTTCACATCCTTTCTGCTATCTATCAATACCACTTCACTTGCATAGGAAGAAGCACTTTCAGTACCAGGATATTTATCGAGAATAAAATCTTTTAATTGAATAGAAAAAGGTAAATGGATATCTTTAGATCCGTAGGCAACAGCTATGTTTAGATTGTCAAAATTCAGTACTACAGATTTTCCAGGCATTCCTCTTCTCCCATATACATATCTCTCTTTTGATTTACCATTTACAGATATATCCATTAAAAGAGCTTTAAGACTTTCATTTTTGACTTTTACACTTTCAGAGGCTAAACTAACTATTGCTTTCTTGTTAAAATCTCCAAACACAAAATTGTTTGACCCATCTGAATAAAGAGATCTTAATTTTAACGGATTGTAATTATCTGTTGGATATATGGTATCATTTTTTTGAGTAGCCATTACCATCTGTGTAAATGGTTTGTTTGTTTTAAATTGTAAGGCATCATTTTTGTAAATAATATTAAAGGCCTCTGGTAGTATAGATTCTTTAAAATTATAAACTACATTTTTAATTTTTTTTGTTTCACCTTGACTGATAAAATATTCTTCTCTGCCATTCATTCCAGAAACCACTATTTTTAAAATAGGAACACCATTTTCAGATTCTTTTAATAATTGCTTAGGATTGGGCATGAATTTTTTAACCTCAACTTCTATCAAATCTGTATTTATAAGGTAAGATTCTCTCCAGTGATTATTGCCTAAGGAAGCAAAAAGTACAGGTTCATTAAAGTCATAGGTCTTGTCATCTTTATCAACTTGAAATTTCAAATATGAATTAGAAGACAAAAAGCTATTGGAGGAATCATTTTCTCTAATGTGCATTACGCCTTCATAGCCAAAATATCTGGTTACCGCGGCACCTAATAAAATAACTATAATGGCAGCATGAAACATGAGTACTGACCATTTTTGTTGTTGTATCATTCTAAATCTAAAAATGTTGACAACAATTGCAATACCAAAGAGCAGCAACAGAAGTTCAAACCACCAAGATTTAAAAATAACTTTTTGAGCAGCACTTGTACCATAATCATTTTCTACAAATGTTGCAATGGCTATGGCAGCGGCAAATATTAATATATAAAGACCTGCTGCCCGAGTATTGAACAGTGAAGATAAAAAGTTCTTCATAAAATTCTATTAAATCATATTGTTACAAATGTAACGATAATTTATTTTCGTTTTTTGTTAGAAGATAATTATTTGGGTTATTATAAACATATGGTTTTTCCTTACTCTTTCTATTATCAGTGCTTATAAATAAACCCAATTGTAAACGGTCAAAAGTAACATCACGGAATCTATTTTTTAAATATCCCAATTGTAGTTTGCTGTTCTTTTTTATTTTGATGCCTAATGCAGCAAATAGTCTGTTTTGTGAAAACACTTCGCCTTGTAAGTTTAAAAAAACCTCATCATAAACTCCAATAGAGAAAGTATCTGACAATGGAAGTGTAATTTGCATACGGTAACGTGTTCTATATTGTGTGTCGGTTTTACGGTCTAATTCTAAAAAACGTTGCTCAATTCGATAACGATGTTCAAGATTAAATTTCCAAATCTTGTTTTTAAGAGAGACTTGTTCAAATAATCGATGCTCATTAGCATTAGTTTCTTCCATGAATTCTTCAAAACTCTTGTCGGTGTTAAGGTATCCATAACCAATAGTAGTCGAAATTTTCGGATTGATATGGTAATTGAGTCCCGCCATTAATAATAGTTGGTTAAAATTGGTTATAGTTTCATAATCTCGCAATTGTATTCCAGAGTTTACACTGAATTTATCTGAAATGATGTGTGAACCGGAGTAGATGTACCATGCTCCTAATTTATTTTCACCATTTTCTTGTGCGAAGTTTGACTTTACTATAACGAGCAGGAGTAATAGTAGTAAATAGTTCTTCATTTAAATATAGATTTTGAGTTGAAAATAAATAGGGACTCAATTTGAGTCCCTATTATAATAAATCAATTTACATATGATCCAAATGATGGTGTTCATCAATTAGTGGACCACCTTCCATTATCTGCTGAGAAGCTTCGTTGGCAAACTTTTCAAAGTTTAAATGGAATGAGTGGGCTAAATTAATAGCTTTACTTATATAAGCTCCTTTTTGTAACCAAGTATTCATAGGATCTAGAATTTCAGTAGGTACGTTAGGGCAATATTTAGGCATAAATAAACCAAAAATTGGATGCATATCATAATCTACATTATCTAAGTCACCTTTAAGAATAGCAGTAATCATGGCTCGAGTATATTTTAGTTTGATTCGAGAACCTACACCATAAGGTCCTCCGCTCCAACCGGTATTTATCAACCAAACATTTACATTTGCCTCTTGCATTTTTTCACTTAACATCTCTGCGTACACTGTTGGGTGTAATGGCATAAAAGGGGCTCCAAAACAAGCTGAAAAAGAAGGTACTGGCTCGGTAATACCGGCTTCTGTTCCAGCTACTTTAGCTGTGTAACCTGAAATAAAATGATAAGCAGCCTGACCCGGTGTTAATTTAGAAACAGGAGGTAATACACCAAAGGCATCAGCTGTTAAAAAGAAAATATTTTTAGGATTATCAGCAAAAGAAGGTACTTGAATATTATCAATATGATTAATAGGGTAACTTACACGTGTGTTTTGCGTTATGGAACTATCCATGTAATCAACTTCTTTAGTACCTTTTTTAAATACAACATTTTCTAATATTGCTCCAGGTTTGATAGCTCTAAAAATATCAGGTTCTTTTTCTTCTGTTAGATCAATTACTTTGGCATAACAACCTCCTTCAAAATTAAAAATTCTATTTTCTGAAGTCCAACCATGTTCATCATCACCAATTAATTTTCTGTCAGGGTCAGCTGATAAAGTAGTTTTACCTGTTCCGGATAAACCAAAGAAAATAGCGGTATTACCATCATCACCAACATTTGCAGAACAATGCATGGGTAACACATTTTTATCTGTAGGTAATATCATATTCAAGGCAGAGAAAACCCCTTTTTTAATTTCACCAGTATAAGCTGAACCACCAACTAAAGCAATTTTTTTTGTAAAATTTAATATCGAAAAATTTCCTTGTCGTATGCCATGTGTTTCTGGGCTTGGGCATACATAACCTGGGGCACAAAGCACTAGCCATTCCTCTTCAAAATTTTCTAAGTCCTTTTCTTCAAGGCGTAAAAACATATTGGCAACAAACATATTAGACCAAGGATATTCTGTAATTGTTCTTACATCGGTTCTATATTTAGGATCGGCACAAACGGCCGCATCTCTTACAAAAATTTCTTTACCTGAAAGGTATTTTACAATTTCATTCTGTAAAATGTCAAATTGAAGAGGTTCAATAGGTTTATTTATTTTACCCCACCAAACCCTGTTTTTGGTATAATTATCTTTTACAATAAAACGATCTTGAGGGGATCTACCAGTAAACTTTCCGGTATTTACGGCCAAAGTACCATTTTCTGTTTCTACACCCATACCTTTTTCCAGAGTAATTCTTTGTAATTCTTCTGGAGATAAATTCCAATGTGGGGTAACATTTTTAAGTTTATACTTTTCAAGATCTGCATTTTTAGGAATAATTGTTACGTTTTTCATTTTATTTTGATTTATAGTTTTGTGTTATAATTCATTTTTAAAAAGGCCATATAATGGGTACTAAAAGTAAAGTTATTATAAAAAATAATACTAATAATGGAGCACCTACTTTAAAATAGTTCATAAATTTATAGCCTCCGGCCGTCATAACCATAGCATTTGTAGTGGTACCTACCGGTGTTAAAAAAGCAGTAGATGCACTAATAGCAACTGCAATCATAAATGGTTCTGGAGATATATTTAGTGAACTTGCGGCTAATAAAGCGATAGGAGCCATCAAAACTGCGGTTGCACTGTTGTTAATTACTTGGCTAAAAGTAGTGGTTAATAAAAACACACCTCCTAATAACATAATAGGATGTATTGCTCCTAAATAAGTAACTAAACCATTTGCTATCATTTGTGCAGTACCTGTTTTTTGTAATGCAATACCCATGGGTATCATAGCAGCAATCATAATTACACTAGTCCAGCTAATACCCTTATAAGCTTTTGAAATAGGGACACAACCTGCTAATAATATTACACCCGCACTAATTAATGCAGCAATTGATCCCGGAACAATCTTAAAAACTAAAAGGATAATCATTAATAATAATGAAGCTAATGCGATATATGATTTTGGCGTGAGATTTTCAACATTTTTTGCCATTCCTTCAGGGCTTCCAATAATCACAAAATTCTCATGTTGTTCTTTTAATAACTCAATGTTTTGCCAGGTTCCACGTAATAGAAAAGCATCACCGGCTTTAACTAATATAACCTTATCAAGTAAAGGTTTGCTATTACGAGAAGCAGCTAATAATTGTATTCCATATCTTTTAAAATAGTTGCCCCGTCTTATTTTTCTACCTACTAAAAAGGATTTTGGAGTAACTAACACCTCTGTCATGCCTACTTCCTGATTGATTAGGTTGTGTTTGAGCTCATCTTTGATGGGTTCTAGTGGCAATAGACCCAACCTAAAAGTTATCATTAATTTGTTGATTGCTTGAGTTTCTCCTTTAACCGTAATGATATCATGATAACGCATGTCTATATTTGGTGTTGGAAATTCAATAAATGGATGTATCCCTTTTAATACATTTGGGTGACGTCTTTTTAGACGGATAACCGTAATGTTAAATTCTTTTTCAAATTGCCACTCTGCCATAGTAGTATTGATTAATGGAGATAAAGATCTAATTCTTAAGCGATAATAATCATCATCAATTTTATAAGCTTCAATCCATTTATGTAAGGTTGACTCTATATCTACAGGGCGATTATTAGTTTTATTATCGGGCAATAATTTATACCCTATAAATCTAAAATACAATAGAGCAATTATAAGTAATGGTAATCCAATTAAACTAAATTCAAAAAATGAAAATCCTTCAAAACCTGTCTCAACCAGAGCATTACTGACAATTATGTTTGGAGGTGTACCGGTTAAGGTTAGTAAACCACCGGTATTAGAACCAAAAGCTACGGGCATTAATATTTTTGAGGGCATTGTACCAATACTCCAGGCAGAGGAAATAGTAAGTGGCATTAAAGTTGCCACGGTACCGGTATTACTAACAAAACCTGATAATAAACCTGACCCCAGTGTTATAATTACTAACAATTTGGGAACGCTTTTACCTGCCCATTCTACAAATTTCTTTCCAGCTAAAGCCGTCCATCCGGTTTGAGAAAGTCCTTCCCCAATAATAAATAGGGCTGCTATCATTATAACTGTAGGATTGCTAAAACCACTTAAAGTTTCTTTACTATCAAGAATTCCTGTTATAAATAAACTTAGCATTGAAATTAAAGCCACAATATCAGGAGGTAATTTTCCCCAAATAAATAAGGCAATGGTAATAATTAAAATGGTAAGCATTAAATAAATCATATTATTTTCTTTAATTATTATAGATGACGATCTAAAAATAGATCTTTAAAATTACACTTATAATAACAAGAACAAAATTATTGTAACATATATTACACAAGTATGATTTTTATCAGTTATTCCCATTAATTACGAAAACGATTGATTTATCAACTACAATTTGAAGATGCTCTGGGAGATGAGTTTTTGGCCAAGGATGCATGGATCCGAAGGTATGATTTGCATTTTTAATAGAGACTAAATTACTCTTCTTATTCCAAGAATGTAAATTCTTGGCTTCTTTAAAGGAAATTGAAGTATCGTTATCACCATGTATTATTAAATGAGAAATTTCAATTTTTTTAACCGCTAATTCAATAGTTAAACGAATTTCATTGGCTTTAAAATCTTCGTAGAATTGATAGTAATGTGGCATTTTTTGTTTTGTCCTGCCATTTAAAATATACTTAACACCATCTTTTTTCCATTGTTCTAAATCACCTATAGTAGAAGATCTGTTACCGAAATTACTTACCGCTGCCCAGGAAATTACTTTAGTTATACGATTATCTTCTGTAGCTTTTATGCTTACAATACCACCACCTCTTGAGTGACCAATCAATGTAATATTAGTGATGTCTATCTCTTCATTAAATGACTTTTCAGTACAAATCCAGTCTATAACCGATTGTAAATCGTCTAATTCTTTGGTGTAATTGTTATGTCCGAACGCTTCTAAATCAGGAAAGTCAATAGGTTGTTTTACCGTACCACCATTATGAGAAAAATTGAACTTTATAAAGAATTGACCAGCATTTGCAAATGCTTCAGCTACTATATTCCAGCAACCCCAATCTTTATACCCTTTATACCCATGAGCGAAAATCACAATGGATTTTTGAGTGGTATTTTTAAGATAAAAAACATCGGTGAGTATTGGTTTATGATGTTGCCCTTGTACAATTATGTTCTTTATGATTTCCATGATGTAAATGGTGATTCTTTTTCGATTATTGGTTTATTAGCATCAAAAATTTCTAATACCAATTGTATTAATTCTTCAGTAAATTGATCAATATCATCTTTAGTGATATTGGCGTTGTTTACTTTTAGGAAGCCTGATTTTAGGTTTTTAAATGATATGATACCACTTTCTAAAGGATAAACATCCAAATCAATACTATTTGATTTGATATATAATAAAGCATAGAAAAGTACTTGAAAACTTTTACTATACCTTTTATAATCGGTTGTTATTAAAGACCAATCTTTAATATTTAACTCATTTTGAGTTGCTTTTCCGGTTTTGTAATCAATAATTCTGGTTGAACCATTGAGTTCATCAATTCTGTCAGCTTCACCTATTAAACGCACAGGAAAGTCCAAGCCATTGATGTTTAAAATAATCTCTAAAGGATGCTCTAAAGCGATAATTTTTAATTGATGACCTTGTTCAATCAAATCTAATTCTTGTGTTAAAAAATTAGATACAAATTGCTGGGCTACATTGTATACCAATAAATTTTTACCTGTTGTAATATTGCCATTATTAAATTCTATCTCAAACCATTTTTTAACTTCATTCGAAATATTATTTTTCATTTCTAGTATGGCATCTTTGGTAATAAATTTTCCAACATATGGTGTATAAAATGCTTCTAGTGTTTTGTGAATGATTGTACCTAACGTATTTGCGGCAATGGTTTCTTCAACTTCGTCAACTTCTTTTATACGTACTATTTTCTGCTTGTAAAACTCTAAAGGATTTAGTATATAATTGTTCAATGTAGAAGCCGAGAATCCTTTTGCTGCAAGAGCTTTTAATTCATGATCCACAATTTCTTTTTTTGGTATTTCTTTTAATTTGGTGTTGGTCTTTAAAACTTTAGGGCTAACCACATATTTTTCCACTTCAGCTTCCTTAAAAATTTCTAATTGCGTTAAGAATCGACTTTGCTCTCCTGAACCATAACTATCAGCTTCAGTATTGTATAGCAAATAAATGTTTTCTGCCCTTTGCAATAATCTAAAGAAATGATAAGAAAATATAGCATCTTTTTCTTGATAGGTAGGTAAACCAACTTCCCGTTTAATATCATAAGGAATAAAGGAATTGTCTGACTTACCCGCAGGTAATATACCTTCATTTACAGAAGTGATAATGAGATTTTTAAAATCTAGAACTCTGGTTTCTAGCATTCCCATAATCTGAAGTCCCGATAAAGGCTCTCCTTTAAAGGACAACTTTTCTGTTTTTATTATTTGTAAATAAAACTGGTAGAGTGTTTTAATTGTAATGATATAACCAAACTTATGATTTAGATGATCTAATTGTTGAAAAATTGTATAAAACCGAAACAAGTATTCTTTCTCAAGCTGATTAACGTCTGTATTATTTTTAATGATTTCGATAAAAGAAAGACAATTTTTTATAGCGATATTAACATCATCTTCCCAATTGTTAAATAGAAAATCTATTTGACTAAAGATACTATCATTGTTGGTCATTTTTCTAATGCTAGACTTTGTAAGATAGGTATAGTTATTGGCAGTTATTTGGTGGATTAATTTATTAAGTATGGAATGATCTTTAAAAATTGTTTTAACGGAAAAATGATTGAGCAAGGCGAGAACTTCTTTATAATAGAAGGCTTCTTTTTTATTGTGAATATGAAGTTTAAAAATGACCTCAAATAAATTGGCAAGTGGGATGTTTTGAAGTTCATATCCCATAGTAATATTTACATTTTCAATATGCTTAGGCAAAGAATTTAGTGAAGCGGTTAGTAGTTTTTCATCGGCTAGAACTAAGGCCGTATCTGTAAAATTTTGGGAGCCATGGTTAATTGTATTTAAAATCTCTCCGGCATATTTAATTTGTGAGATGTCTTTTGGAGTGCCAACTATTTTAATATTTTTTCTTGATGAAAAGTTATCTGATATCCATGTTAAGGGTTGAGTTTTAAAATGGTTCCAATTTTTTTTATATTTTTTAATAAATATTGAGGCATTATGTTGGTTGTCATAATAATATTTATCAATATCCCAATAGATAGTTGCTAAGTTATTGTCCAATAGGGTCTCAAATAAGACTTCTTCGGCTTTATTTAAGGCATTAAAACCAACTAAAACTATGTTAGTATTGGCGTTATTGATATAATGTTGAATATTATCTACAGCTTCTTTATATTGAAGACCTTGATACCCTACTTTTTTTTCTAGTAAATGAGTCTTTAGAGAATTATAATAAGTTTCAAATTTTTCAAAGAATTGAATCTGATTAAAAATAAGTTCAGTTTTTGGTTCATCTTTTAATAATTCTTCAATTCTTTTAACATCTGTTAAATAGGAAAATATATACTGTGGATCAATTAAATGCCTGTCAATTTCGTTAAAATCTTGTAGGAGTAATGGAGCCCATTTAGAAAAGTTATCTAAGCTTTCAATGTTGTTTTTGGGTGTTATTTTTTTATAGACAAAATAAAACTCAAATAAAAGGTTAGTGGTATCAATTGAATTTAAATTTGACAAGTCTTCAATAAACTCTTCAATACTTATAATATTAGGGATAATAGTGGTTTGATGCAGTTTAGATTTAATAACCTTCTTTAAAAATATTCCTGCTCTCTTACTTGGTAAGATAAATGTAGTATCAGAAATATTTTCTGATTTTTTGAGGACTTCATCAACAACATTATTTAAAAAGCTTTGCATTAAACGAATTTACAAATAATGTGCTTATAAATAAAAAAAGCCACGCTTTTAGCGTGGCTTTTACATCTATTTAGTTTTTAATAACTATTTAGCTAAATTGATCTCAACTCTTCTGTTTTGAGCTCTACCTTTGCTAGTTTTATTATTAGCAATTGGGTTGTCTTCACCAAAACCTTTAGAACTTAATCTTGCAGCAGAAATACCTTTTTCAACTAGGTAATCTAAAACAGCTTTAGATCTAGAGTCAGATAAAGTTTGGTTCAATTTTGCAGAACCTTGACTGTCTGTATGACCTTCTATACTGAAATCAGAATCTTTAAATTCTTTCATAATGTCAGCAATTAAATCTAAATTGTCTGTTACACCAAGTCTGAAAGAAGATTTACCACTATTGAAATAAATAGCTTTAGCAAATTTATCTAATTTAATTTTAGCTTCTTCAGTAATCACTTTTTCAGGACAACCTTGATTTGATGGAGGACCTACTTCATTAACACAATTGTCATCTTTATCAAAGACACCATCACCATCAGTATCTGGCCAAGGACAACCTTTGTTTTCAACAGGACCAGCTACTTCTTTACATTCGTCATCTTTGTCATATACACCATCACTATCAACATCAGGACAACCATTGTTTGCAGCAGTACCAGCGTCATTAGGACATTGGTCATCTTTATCGGCAACACCGTCACCATCAGCATCAGGACATCCGTTTAAAGCAGCTAAACCAGCAACTTCTGGACATGCATCATCAGCATCTTTTATACCATCACCATCAGTATCAGGACAGCCATTGAAAGCTTCTAAACCAAATACTTCAGGACATTCATCGTCTTTATCATAAACACCATCATCATCAGTATCTTTACCACCAAATTTGATAATTATACCAGCAGCATGTTGAAAATGAGGGATTATGTTGTCTTCATCAAATGAATGCATATAAACTGATTGAAGGTTTAAACCAATAAAATCATTAAACCAAAAGTTTACACCTGCACCACCATTAGCAGTACCTGCACTGTTATCATCTATGAAAGTATAACCACCACCAATAGATACATAAGGATCAAACCATTTTGCTCCACCCCAAAGGTTATTCATTGCATATCTAATATCTAGATCTGCACCAATATAAGACAAGTCGTTTGCAGAAGCGTCCCCAATTTTTTCAATTTTATTTATAGACCCTGCTAAACCTAGAGAAAAACCTTCTCCTAAATATTTACCCACTCTAATTCTAGAGATTGATGGAATAATATTGTAATGGTCGTCTGCATTAACAAACTCGTCGAACCAATTGCCCATGCCTGCTTGATTGGTTGGGTAGAAATCCACCGCATTAGCACCAAAATCAATAGACCATGGATTGTTTTCATCTTGAGCACTCATGCTGAATCCAGCAAAAAGCACTAAAACGAATAAAACTTTTCTAAGATGTTTCATTTTAATTAATTTAAATTATAGTTTCTGTTTTTTAATGTAATGACAAATATACAAAATCTTCGATAAATTTAACTTTTTATTTTATTTTTTAATAAAACAAAGCTCTATTATCTTCTATATTTGCAAATTTTTTCAAAGCAATAAATACTTTACTTCCTTTGGCTTTTTGTAAATTGCTAACTGTAGCTTTAGAGCTGGTATAATTATCTAATTCTAAAGGACTTTCCTTTTTGCTAATCTTAACTGAAAATACTCCATTGTTCGCATCAATTTTAGAATATAATTTATTTTCTTGTAAAGCAATCAAAATAGAAATTATGTCTTCTGCCCTTCCAACTCCGGGAAGTATTGGACTGCCTAAAGAAACTGCCTTTGATGATTGCACATTAACATTAAAATTTTTGGCAATATCTTGCAGGTTATCACCAGACATTTTTTCTTTAATTGACTTACTTTTCTTTTCATTAATTAGCATCATTCTTATGGTAGATTTTGCGGCTCCAATATTTAGCCCTTTATCATGTTTAGCAGTGAGTTTAACCACAGCATATCCTTTATCTATGTCAAATCTTTTAATATCGTTTACTTTAGAATCCTTATCAAAAGCCCAAGTTACAATTTGTCTTTGATTATTTAAAGTAGACACTCTTTCGTCCATTGCTTTTAAACCCACTACAGGTTGTACAACTAAATTTTGATCTTTAGCTAGTTGGTCAATGTCTTTACCATCAGAGATTTCAGCGGCAAAGGTTTCGGCTTTTTGAAAAATTTCATTTTCTGTTTCTTCTGAAGCTGTAATTTCTCTTGAGAATGTTGCTAACTTTACAGTTTTCTGAAGATTTTTCTGTTCTTGAATATCAATAATATGGAATCCGTATTGCGACTTAACTACACCCATATCACCTGTTTTATTCTCGAAAGAAAAATCTCTAAATTCAGGTACCATTCTTTCATAGGTAAACCAATCTAAATCACCGCCTTTGGCTCCACTACCTTTATCAGAAGAAATGGTCTTAGCCAGATCAGCAAATTTAGATTTATCATTTTTAACAACGGTTAAAAGACTATCTGCAACAACCTTTGCCTGATCTTCTGTTTGTGTTATAGAAGGATCATTTGTTGAACCTACAAAGGGGATTAAAATATGCCTAGCTTTAACAGAATCTGGCATTTGGCTAACCGCTATTAATTTGCTTACTTTAAAGTAATTATCTTCTTTATAAGGGCCATAAACTTCTCCAATATTTAATTTAAAAATGGTATCTGCAATAGATTGATTTAATTTACTCTTAATAAAATAATTATTGTTTAAAGGTGTATCAGAACTATGATCTCTAAAAAATTCTTCTGTATTTTCAGAATTAGCAAAACCTACAACTGTCATGTTGGCTTTAGCAGCTTTATTATATTCTTCAGAATCAGTTATTAGCTTTTGTAAGTTGTTTTTTATAACCAGCTCGTCTTCCGGAGTTGCTTTTATATCAAATTTCACAAAACTAATGTCTCTAGAAGCTTCTGCTTTATAATCATTAGGATGTTTTTTTACATAAGCTTTAATTTCATCATCAGTAACGGTAACGGTACTATCAGAAATATAGGTATAAGGAACATATACATACTCTAGATCGAGTTTAGTATTGTTATCAATATAATGACGCTCTCCTTCTTTTAACGTAGCACCTAAGCCTGAAGTAATTAAATTATTATAAGATCTAAGCTCTAAGTTGGATTTTATATTTCGCTCATATTCAAGCCAACTGAACCAAGCCTGTCTACTTTGTTCATCGTCATCTTTAGCATCTTTTAAAGTGGCAACGTATTCTTTAAATTTTTCTTCATCAAATAAACCTATTTCATTTTTAAATTGTGGACTATTTTGAACAAATGGTTGTTTTAAAATTTCATCCCATACATCTTTTTCACCTACGGTAATACCAGATTTTTCAAGTTGAAGTTTGTATATTTTCTCACGTACTAAATTATCCCAAGCAGCATTAACATATTGCATTTGATTACCTCTGTTACCAGATTGAGTTTTTTGTTGTTCAACCAATTGAGCAAAGTCTTCTCTGCTAATATTATCACCATTAATTTCTCCAATTGAATTTTTTGGACCTCCAAAACTACCTTTGGTAAAAACATCTCCAATTACAAAAGAAAATAATGCCAATGCAATAACGATGATTAAAAATAATGAACGTTCTCTAATTTTACCTAAAATTGCCATTTAATTATATATTTATATATGTTGTTAATCTCAATTAATTTACTAGACCCTTAGTTTTTAAAGAAAAATTTCTTTTAATTCAGTTTGCGAAAATACAATATCCGTTTAAATAAAAAAAGAAGATTGGAAAGTAAATTGGTTAGAAAAATGACGGTTTGACTATTTACGTTAAAGTTATAATATTTGAATTAAAAATATTGATGAGGAGGATAGTTTTTAATCTTCTTTAAAAAGAACCTTTAAATATACATTTTCTATTTTAGAAGATGATACTTCTAAAATTGTAAACTGAAAATTATCTATGTCTATAATTTCACCTCTTTGTGGTATTTTTTCGGCTATATCCACTATTAAACCTCCAATAGTTTCGTAAGCATCATTTTCCGGTAGGGTTAAATCATAGCTTTCATTGACATAATCAACTTCTAAGCGTGCAGACAACTCAAACTCACGATCATTGATCTTTTTATCTAATAATTCAATAGAATCGTGTTCATCTTCTATGTCACCAAATAACTCTTCAATAATATCTTCTATCGTTATTAAACCCGAAGTGCCACCATATTCATCAATAACTAATGATACACTTTTCTGCTTTTTTGTAAGTTCATCCAAAATATCATTGATCATCATAGTTTCCGGTACAGTTTCTATCGGTAATAAGATAGATCGAATATTTTTTGGGTTTTTAAAAAGTTCAAAAGCATGTATATATCCTATAACATCATCTAAAGAACCCTTATAAACCATAATTTTTGAAAGTCCAGATTCTATAAATAGATCTTTTAAATTAGTAACGGTATCAGTAACATCTATGGCTACAATATCTGTTCTAGGTATCATAGCTTCTCTTGCTCTTACATTGTGAAATTCTAGAGCATTTTGAAAGATTTGTATTTCAGAATCAATTTCTTCATCAGAAATTTCTAATTGCTCATTAATATAATCGCCTAATTCAGCTTTTGTAAATGCCAATTGGATATCATCTTCTTTGGTGTTAAAAAAAACGCGTAAAACAAAATTAGAAATATGCATAATAAATTCAGAAACTACATAAAAAAGGAGAAAGAAAATGTAGGTAGGTATTGCAAATATTTTAAGAGATTCATTGGCGAAAATTCTAAAAATGGCCTTTGGTATAAATTCTGCAGTCACCAATATTATAATAGTTGATATTAATGTTTGTACCAGTAAGATAAGAAAGTCGTTTATTAAAAATGGCTTTAAAAAAGGCATTAATAATTCACCCATAAAGTAACCATAAACAACTAATGCAATATTATTACCTACCAACATGGTAGTAATAAATTTTGAAGGTTTTTCGGTTAATTTTACCAATACTTTGGCTAAAAAAGATTCTTTTTTCTTTTCTAATTCAATATGCATTTTGTTGGCGGAAACAAACGCAATCTCCATACCCGAAAAGAAAGCTGAAAGTAGAATAGCAATAATGATGATGATTATTTGTAACTCCAAAGCAATAAATTATGTTGGCCTAATTGACTTAATGTTTTGTTTATCTATCATTGGTATTTTGATTATTTCTGGCTTCAATTTTTTTTCTAAAATGTTTTTTAAAAAAATACATAAATACAGCTAGCACAGAAAATCCGATAAGAAAATAAGCATTATTACGTTGTCCTTCTTGGTTAAACCTATAAATACCGTCAATTAAAAGTATAATACCTATTACCAAATATCCATATTCAAAAAAACGTCTTAAATTTTTCATTGTTTACTATTGTTTTCATTTCCTTCACTAATATAGACAATACCACTAAAATTTTTCATTGTTACCTTACTTAAATCTTCATTAGATTCAAACCCTACCCCTTTTAAAGTATCTGATTTTGTAATGAGTTTAAAAGGTTTTTCAGTATAAATATAGTGCGTATTCTGATCCCAAAACAATTGTTCAGTATATAATTTACTTTTTTCTTTATAATTGGTAACCACTACATTTCCTTTTACTTCAGAAATTTGGGTTTTGCTATAGGTTCGGGAGTAATTAGCGATTAGAGATACTGAATCGCCTAATTTGTCAAATGTGATTAATTCTATTCCTTCAGGAAATTCTTGATAAGGATGTTCAGTCCTATTGCCAAAATCTTTTAATAATGGGCTAATGAGCTTTGTTTTTACCCTTCCGGAATCTGTATGAATTAAATATACGTCTTTTGAGACACCTATAGGTAAGTTTTTTTCGGCTAAAAAATCTTGTATCTCCTTAATATCATTTTCACATGAAAAAAATAGTGTTGCTAAAAAAATAGCAACGAGAAATTTGTTATAGACATTAGAGATATTAAGCATCTTGCAAAATTACGGAATTAGAACGGTCTCACCAATCCAACATTTTATCTCAAAAGTTTTATTTGAAATCCGCCATAAATCACTGGGTGCATTTGCCATGTATGATTTAATATATTTATCTGCTATTATAGCTATACTAGGATCCACTTCTTTTGCTTTACGAGCCATATTAGCGGCAGCTACATATACCATTCTTTTACTAAACTCATCAGTACCACAGCTATTAGCACTGCTACCATATAATTTAGCAATTAATAGATAAGCTTCTCCATAACTTGGTTTTGCTTTTAGAGCTCTGTAAGCATAATTTCTAGCAGTAGGTTTGTTACTGTATTTTATACTATGAGCAATTCTAAGAAAATACTCCGCTTTTTTATAAAGATCTTTTTCAGATTCGATAAGTGAAATTAGTTCTTCCATAGTATTAGAATCCACTTGTTTTTCAAAGCTATCCCAAAATATAATTTTAGCATCAATTGATTTTTCTCTACTTACCCATACTTTCAACATTTTTTGATATATTTCACTTTCCTTACAATTTTTACTAGATAGCATTATTACACCTCTTCGGAGCCATTTGACATCATTTTTCCTATCTTCAAAGGCCTTTTTATATAAAGGGATTATCTTTTCGCAATCAAAAATTTTGATTTCATTAATTAGTTGATCTAAAAGTGTCTGTGCCTGCCCCAATCCCCTCAAATGAGTAATATTATTTTTACGAATTCTTTTTTCTTTTGCAGATAAAATTTCGCCTGAAGAATCTTTACAATTAATCTCATCTAATTGAATAGACAATTTATCAATTTTTGTTTTTATGGCTTTTATTAACTCGTCATAAGTGTCAATAATTTTTTGAGCATCTTTGTATTTGTTTCTTTTGACAATTAGCTGAAAATATTTGATTGTATTTTTGACTCCCTATTGAGAAGGGTCGATGTCAAAGGCCATTTGGTACTTTTCAAAAATGGCATCAAGAGGAGATCCTCTATTTTCAAGTGAAGAAGCCCAATCACTATAGACTCTACCCAAATTTTTAGGAAAAAACTTTATTCTTTGAAGAAAAACATTATCAATTAGATTACTAACAATAATTTTACGATCTTCATTTTCTTTTTCATATCTATCTTCAACAATTTTTAAACCATAATAGTAAATATAGAATGATGCTTCGGGGCAATGTTGAAAACTCCATAACCATGGTTTATAGGCTTTTTCATAATCTTTATCCTTTGCATAATTAATGAATTCATTAATGTAATTTTGACAAGATATAGTGTCTTTAGTTTGCGAAAAAGCACCTCCAAAATTTAATAAACAAATGAATGTTAATATTTGAAAGTGCCTAGTCAAAAATTTTAGACTTAAGATTCTAAATTTACGGTATTCTTACAGTTTCACCTATCCAACATCCAATTTTATACGGACTACCAGATTGTTTTCCTTCTTGAAAAATTAATTTTGTTGAAGGAGCATTGGCCATATATGATTTAATATATCTATTAGCTGTTGAGGCTTTACTCTGATCCACTTTCTTGGCTCTAGCTGCCATATTAGCTGCAGCTACATATACCATTCTTTTGCTGAATTCATCAGTACCACAGCTATTGGCACTACTAGCATATAAATTAGCAATTAATAGATATGCATCTCCATAACTTGACCTAGCTTTTAGAGCTCTTCTCGCATAATTTCTAGAAGATGATTTACTTCTATGTCTCATGGTATATGCAATTCTTAATAGATATTCAGCTTTTTTATAAGGGTCAGTTTCTAAATCAACGGCTTTGTTTCTATATGCTAATGCTTTACTGGAGTTTCCTCTATCATCTAAAATACCTGCATAGAAAATATATGCTTTTGGTGAAGGGTCTGCATTTACCCAAGCTTCAACCATTTTTGGATATAAAGCATCTTCAGTACACTCTTTTGAAAACAATCTCGAAACAGCTCTACGTAACCATTTGGTATCTGTTTTATTTGCTTCAAAACTTTTCTTATATAGTGGTATTAATCTGTCACAAGTAGCTACCTCACCAACAATCTGATCTAAAATAGCCTCTACCTGACCTAAGCCTCTTAAGTTAATACCATTATTTTTTCTTGTTCTAATTTCTTTTTTAGTAAGGGTTTTACCTAAAGAATCTTTAGCATTGATTTTATCTAACTCAACATTAAGCTTGTCCATTTTATTATTTACACCATCTAATACGTCATCATAAGTGTCAAATACTTTCTGAACATCAGAATCCTTATTTCTATTGGTCACTTCTTGAAAATATTTGGCTAAATTTTTAACGCTCATTCCTGTAGGATCTGCTTTAAAAGCCGCTTCTAATTTTTCAAAAACTTGATCTTTGGTAGCTCCTCGCTCTTCTAATGAGATAGCCCAGTCACTATAAACTTTACCCAATTTTTTAGGAAAATATTGGATACGTTGTGTATAGATTTCATCAATTAATTTACCGGCAGCAGCCTTATCACCTTTTTCATATTTATTTTCGGCAATTTTTAAACCATCAGTATAAATATGTAATGAAGCCTTAGGGCAATTATCAAAACACCATTTCCAATTATCATAAGCACCGTCAAAATTCTTCGCTTTTACACTTTCGTGAAAAAGGGATAAATTTTGTGTACATTTTTCTGGTTCAGCCCCATATTTATTGTCCTGTGCATAAACATTACCTAATCCGATAAGGAGAATTAATGTTATAGCTAATTTTGTAAAACTTTTCATCATCTTTTTGGTTATTAATTAATCTATAATTTTTATGGTTTTAATTATTGAATTTTTCTTTTGCTAAACCACTTATCATTTAGGGTTAAACCGAGGCGAAAGTTAAAATAATTTTCTTTAATAAGCGAATTATTTATCTCTCCTCTTTTACCTAGTTCAAAACCTAGGTTTAAATTCGACAATTGTCTGCCAATCGGTAAACCTACTCCAAAAGATATGCCAAAATCGTTTATGGAAGTATTATCAACCACTAAACCTGTTTGTTTATAGTTAAAACCGGCTCTATAAGTAACACGATCAAAGTAACTGGAAATAGAATTAATTTTTGGTGTATAAAACCCACCTACAGAAATTCTGTTAGACGTTTCATAAGCTACTTTTGTATTGTTATTCAATACACCGTCAGTAAATTCTAAGGCATCTTGAAAACTATATTCAACGCCTGCATACCATTTATTTTCTTCTCCTACACCTAAACTTAAGACTGTGTTTAATGGTTTTTTTACAATACTCTTAAAAGAGTTATTAACTAAGGTGTCTCTAGGAAAAATCACATCTTCACTAGTATTTATCAATGTAAACAACAACTCTTGTCCGTCATTAGATAAATTATTTTCAAAACTTATGACACCACCACCTTTTAAGGTTAATTTTTCTGTAATTTTAGTCTTGTATTGGATGCCAACTTTGGCAGTATAACCCTTAATATCTGAATCAGTTCTATGCATGGTAGCCAAATTTACTCCATCTCTCCTGTTTAAAAGGGTATTTTCAATATTACCAAAAATATAAGCGGCTTCTATACCTATGGTTATATTTTTAGGGAGTTTATATCCTAAACCTAGAAAAACTCTATTGGTACCACCATCTCCTTTAAAACTATTAATTTCTGTTAATTCATCACTATTATTTCTAAATTCTTCCGTTAGAGAATAGCCAACAGAGGTGTTAGGTTGAAGCCCAAAAGAAAACCCCGCCTTGGTGCCAATTGGAATTCCCATAGCAAAATAAGATAATGCTGCGTTAGAGGCATTACCAGTATTGGTGCCGTCATCTATCCTTAAGGCTTTATTTTTAGCAGCAATAGTATAGGTTGTAAATTGTAAATGAGCTAAAGCTGCCGGATTGGTAAAAGTAATTTGATATGGGCTGTTAAATGCAGCTCCTATTTGCCCCATGCTTATTTCTTCAATTGTTTTTAATGATGATTCTTCACCTATACCAAAAAATGAATATGGTGAAGTATTATTTTTTTGGGCAAAGCTTTGTATAGATAAAAGGAAGAGTGATAATCCTATAAGTTTCTTAATCATTCGTTTAGATTGTGTATCAAAATACTGTTAAGTCCTTCCAATAAAAAATTTGGATTGGCAAATATGCTACTTTTTAATTTTTTAGCCAAGAAAATTGTGTCTCCACCTGTTAAAACTACTGTTAAATTTGAATATTCGCTTTGATATTGACTAATTACCCCTTCAATTTCTTGAATAATTCCATTTAAAACACCAGAATGGATAGCACTTTGGGTGTCATTTCCTATTAATTTAAAACTTCCCGGTTCTAACACAGGTAAATTAGCCGTAAATTGATGCAAAGCCTTATATCTCATTGAAATTCCGGGTGAGATAGCACCACCTACATATTTTTTAGATGCATTAATAAAATCATAGGTAATACATGTGCCTGCATCGATTACTAATGTATTTTGATTAGGATATTGACTTATTGCAGCACTAGCCAAAGCAATTCTATCAACACCAAGTGTAGTTGGAGTTTTATAATGGTTTTGAAACGGAACATTCGTTTTTTGATTAAGTTCAATGCTTTTTTCAATTAAATCAATACTTTTTAATGTATCTCTATGAATTTTTGTTACTGAGGAGACGATACAGTTTTTTAAAGGATACTTTTTTTGAAGTTTTAGGATGCTTCTATCTATCAAATCAGAATTTATTGTAATTTTTTTGAGCATCACTTTTTTTTCAAAAACGGCAATTTTTGTATTGGTATTACCAATGTCTAGTATTAAATTCATTTGTTTTTTTAATAGGGAGTAAAAATACAATACATTTTTATGAATTTGTTTTGAATAGTATAAAATTTAAATTTATATTTGCAACCGCTTAAAAGCAATGGTACCTTAGCTCAGTTGGTAGAGCAATGGACTGAAAATCCATGTGTCCCTGGTTCGATTCCTGGAGGTACCACAAAAAACCCGAACAATTTGTTCGGGTTTTTTGATTTTGAATAGTTGCATTATTTATAGATATTTTACAGTAATTTTTCAGACAAGTGCTATATAGGAGATACAAATAATTTGGATGACAGACCCATGAAGTAATTATTAATACACATCTTTGTTGGCTGTTGATTTTAATTCAACAATTCGTCTAATTTCTTATTCAGTTCTTTTCCTCTTAAACTTCGACCGATTATTATTCCGTTTTTATCGATTAAAAAATTATCTGGAATACCTTTAATTCCATAAATCAACGAAGCAGAATTATCATGTCCTTTTAAATCACTTACTTGTAACCAAGGCAGTTTATCTTTTTCAATCGCTTTTAACCAATTCGATTTTTTAATATCTTGTGAGACAGCAAATATGTCAAAACCTTTTGGATTGTACTTTTCATAAGTTTTTACCAGCTTTGGATTTTCTTGCCTACAAGGTCCGCAATTAGATGCCCAAAACTCTAACAGAACAATTTTATCTTTAAAATCAGATAGTTTTCTTATTTTTCCATTAGTATCTTCCATTTCAAAATCAACATATTTTTCTCCAACTTTAGGGTCTTTATTCAGTTCAATGTATTTTGCAATTTTCTTTCCGTATTCTGAGTTTTTATTTTCTTCTGAAAATTTATTAAAAAGTTTAGATGTTTTTTCTTTTCCCCAAGTTGTTGAAAAGACAGAAAGGGTATATGCACTTACAATACTATTGGGATTATTTTTTACAAATTCTATACTCTTATCCATCTGTTCTTTCCTTGATAGAGTATCAATTTCTTTATGAAAGTTTTGACTTAAGTTTTCTGTTTTAGAACCCGTAACGTTTGCATTTCTAAAATCTGTTTGAGTTCCGTCAAATTTCATTGGATTGTTTTCTAACCAAAAAAATCTATAATGTGAATAGGTCTTTGTTCTTAATGTAACTTGTAAAGGTGTTTTTAATAATTTAGTTTGAAAATTAAAAGAATTGTTATTAACTATTGCCGAGTCAATTAGATTGTTTTCTGAAGAATTGTCATCTAAATATAGAACTGTTCCATTTTCAATTCCGTTTGTTGTTCCATTTAATGAAAATTCCGCTTTTGGTTGTTCATTACAGGAAATAAATAATACGATTAGTCCATAAATTATTCTTTTCATAATATCTGTTTTACGTGAATTAGTATTTAAACTGGTTTATTTCGCTATTTTTATTTTATGTGCATGTCTTGAGGAATAATATATAATACAAGAAATGGTTAAAATAAACAGCCCAAATAATAACTGATATCCATATAAAACTGCACCCATGATTCCAAAAGTTGATACTTCAACTGAATCCAACAAAATAGTCGTACTTAAATAGATCAATATTTTGCTAACTATTATTGTACTTACTAAAACAGGTATGTTTGTCAATTTTTGCATATTAAAATTTCCATGCTTATACTTTTTATAGAAAAATACCAATAAGATAAAAGTCAGTAAAATGAGCAATTCTATTGAAACCAAATGTAGATAGCCTTCATGAATACCAATCTTTTTAGCAATTAGTATTGATAAATTTGGCAATAATTCTGCTATTGATATATATGTTAAAAAGAATAATATACCTTTTAAATATGGAGTAATTGTATTTCTGAAATACACTTCATTATTGACTTTACTATATTCGGTTGTTAATTTTTCTATATTACCAATTCTATTTTTTGCTATTAATAAAGATTCTGCATTACTCAATCCTAATTTTAGTAGTTCGTGAATTTCATCTTGTAAATGACTTTCCAATTCGTCAATATTATCACGAGTCATATTTGAGTTTTGTGATAATTCAGTTTTCCAGACATCTATACTATGTTTTAAATTAAACTTGTTTCTATTTTCCATAATTTTGATATAATTTGATTGATAACTGTCCAATTTTCTTTTTCTGTAAAGAGTTCTTTTTTTCCTTTATCACTAATTTTATAGTATTTTCTTTTTCTTCCAGAATCGGATATTTTCCAATAAGATGCGATGAGTTCTTTTTTTTCTAATTTGTGTAAAACTGGATATAAAGTTCCGTCTCCATATTCTATTTTTCCATTAGATATTTTTTTTACGTTTTGGATTATTTCATATCCATAAGATTCGTTTTTCGAAAGTATTGAAAGTATAATTGGTATTGTTGAAGCCCCAATCAATTCTTTTGATAGTTTTTCCATATTTATTGTTCTTTGAGATCACAAAAATACATAGAAGTTCTAAGTATAGAAAATAAAAACGTATTTTTCTCTCTTTTTTAGTTTTAATGTATTGTTACAAGATAAAATTAATTCACTTTTTCTATAATTTCACGGTTAAGATTGGGTAAAATATTTACTATTCATTGGCTTTTTTAACTATTGCTTTTAGTCTTTCTTTACGAAGTGTTTTCTCCTGCTTTAGTTTCTTTTTTTACGATTTAAAAGTTTGGTATGTTTCGCTTTGTTCTTTGTGTTTTTTTCACATCCTGTTTTTGCCATGGGTTAAAAATATCAAAATAAATACCTTAATTTTGTAATAAGATGCCATTATGATAGAAATCAAAAAACATTATCACTTTATACTCCACAAACCTTATGGTTATTTGAGCCAATTGGTAAATAATCAAACCCGTAGAAAAAATAAAAAACTATTGGGAGAACTCTATGAATTCCCTGACGGGACTATGGCCATTGGTCGTTTAGACGAATCTTCAGAAGGATTGCTATTATTGACAACTGATGGAAAAGTTAGTGAGCATATTAGAAGTCAAAAAGTTGAAAAGGAATATTATGCACAAGTTGATGGTATTATTGATGATGATGCCATCCAACAATTACAGTATGGTGTAGAAATTGGTTTTGAAGGTATAAAATATATTACAAAACCATGTAGAGCCTATCATGTTGAATCTGTAGATCATTTACCTCTTGCAATTAGAAAAGTTAGAGATGAACGTCACGGCTCCAAGAGCTGGGTAAGGATAATAGTAACAGAAGGTAAATTTAGACAAATACGCAAAATGACGGCTGCCGTTGGTTTTCCTACATTACGTTTGGTGCGGGTTCGCATAGGAGATATAGCTTTGCAACTAAAACTTGGAGAAGTGGTAGAGGTGGAGGGATTTTAGCGTAGATTTTGATTAAAAAAACTAACAAAATTAACTTTTTATGTGCAACCAAAATAAGGAGAAAAACCTTTTTTTGAATTTATACTTTGCTCTCTATTATATAGTACGCCTAGAATTAATCTTTACATATTGCATAGATTAATTCATCAACATATTTACCATTTTTGAAAATACTTTTTATAAACTGACCTTCTAATTTAAATCCGGCTTTTTCCAATACTTTATAAGAACCAATATTAGTACTAAATGGTCTGGCAAATATCCTGTTTATAGCAAATGTTTTAAATCCGTATGCTACCATTTCCCGTACAGCGGCTGTTATAATGCCTTTGTTCCAATAGTCTTCTGCCAGCCAATAACCAAGCTCCATATTTTTAGAATGGACATCGGTTTGTGAGTGCAAACCAATACTACCTGAAGCTTTTTTATTTATTTCTACGGCAAAAACCTGAGTAGGATTTTGTTTTAAAACCATCTGAATAAAATTATTACCATCTTTTTCTTGATAAGGATGGGGGAATAGGTCAGTTAAATTGGCAGCAATTTTACTGTTATTGGCATAGTTTACCAAATCTTTTAAATCGGCTACCTGCCAGGGTCTTAATTTGAATTTCATATAATAAGCATTTATACACAACATACAACATAACAAAGCAACTCAAAAGAGGAAAAAACTCCTTTTTAAATCTTTATTTTTCAACACTAATAGAAAGCGTTGCATTACCATCGCCTGATATTAGTGTTATGACCGAGTTATCTTTTTGCCCGTTTAGCATGCCACCTTCACCATAAGTAGTCATATTTATAATTTTAAAACCTTTGTTTTTTAGTGTTTTTTGATAATCGATAAGGGCAGTTTTGGATACCTGCTCAAAAACAATCATCCAACCATGGCCTTCTTCCATTTCTTGTGTATTTATGCTTAGTATTTTTCCATGGCTAAACTCAGGGATATCTTCCGGAATATTGTTGGGCCAACTGTTAGCAGTGGCATCTGTAGTAAAGGTGCCTTCCTCGGTTTTTATAGTAACCTTATCATTGTCAATATCAACATCAGCATCTTTTCCTATAGATTTTTCAATCAATTTTTCTGAAGCCTTTTCAGATACTTTTTCACAGGAATTAAAAAAAATAATGTGCAGCGAAGAGAATAATATTATTGTTACAAGTTTGAAACAGATTGGTATATTATTTTTCATGAGTATTGAATTTTAGTGGGCTAAATAATTAAGAATATATTAACTTTATGAGCATCAAAATTAAGATACTTGTAAAGATAGTGCAATGATTTATATCATTGACAAAGGCTCTTGAATGATATACCTTATAAGGTGTCGTATGAGGGAAGTGTTATTGAAAAATTGATTGTTAAAAGCCTGTCTGCTATTTCTTGGGCATTTCACTGGCAGACAGGTTGAGTTCAGTTTTATAGGGTAGTTTTTAACTAGGCCCAAACATCTTCTAATGAATACGGCCCACCTTCTAACACCCAAAATTTACCATTTATATAGCGATAATCCCTTTCTAGTTTGCCAATAGCTTTCATGTCATGATCTGAAAGAATTAATTGTGAAGCCTGCAAGTTTTGTAATATCCTGCCCGGATTAACCGATTTAGGGATAACAGAAATTCCCCTGTGTAAAGCCCAACTTATCAATACTTGAGCTGGAGACACCTTGTTTTTATTAGCAATTTGCAAGATAACAGGATCAGTTAATAGCTGAGGTTCATCGGCTGTCTTCAGAGCATCTGGTCTATCACCGGAGCCTAAAGGTGAATAAGCAGTTAAGAAAATATTATTTGATGTACAAAAAGAGCGTAAATTATTTTGTTGTAAATAAGGATGAGACTCCACTTGATTCATTTCAGGAGGTAATTTACAATTAGAAAGTAAATTTTGTAATGTTTTTATTCCAAAGTTTGAAACACCAATATGTTTGGCGAGATTAGAATCAATAGCTTTCTCCATACCTTGCCAAGTTTCTGCAAGAGGAACATCAGCCAAAGAAACCATTTCTTCCCCTGTTTGTGCAAAGAGGACACCTTTTTTTAAGGCTACGGGCCAATGTATCAAATAGAGATCAACATAATCTAGTTGTAGGTCTTTTAAAGTTTTACTTAAAGCTGGAATAACATCGGCCTTAGCATGAGCATCATTCCATAATTTTGATGTTACCCAAAGTTCTTTTCTGGTGACAATACCTTTAGCTATACTTTCCGCTATGGCTTCACCAACTTCTTTTTCATTTCCGTAAATAGGAGCACAGTCTATATGTCTATATCCTTCTTTTATTGCGGTCTTTACTGCTGTGAATACTTCGCCTGGTTCAGATTTCCAAGTACCTAGTCCTAGTGCAGGCATTTGGTCATTGTTTTTAAATGTAAGATTTCTCATCATTTATTATTTAATGATTGGCTAAAAAATGTTTTTTACAAAAGAGACAATAGTAAAGGTAATGATAATCTTATTGATTATGTCAAATTTTATATGTGAATTAGGATATTTTTTTTGGGCAATAAAAAATTTATAAAATATTTGAATGTCTATTCATTTGATTTTATTCTTGATTATTATTTAGCAGGTCGAAAAAGTATGATTAGGATATTGGTTAAATAGAATAACAGTCAATTTTTCCAATACTTATATGTTGTTCGCAAGAATAATTTTTAGAATTGGATCCATGAAATTATGTTCGACTTTTAAACCTCTTGGGCAGAATAGACGAACAAAAGCTCAGAAAACCAGGAGAACAAAGTTCGACGCTGAGTTTTGGAGTCGGTTTTTCGTAGAAAAAATTCCTCTCAAGAGGCATCCTTTTTTCTATCTTTTTTGGATGAGCAAAAAAGATAAGGAGAAAATTTATGATCTGATTTCTTTTATCTTTTCATTTTTGTCTTGATACAAAAACGAAACAAAAAAATCAAGACTGACTAAAAAACAATAAGAAAATCTACGGAATCACCAGCCCTGTTTAAAAAGAACTCGATTTGCTTAAGGCAAATCTCAAAACAGCTTTTAACTTAACTCCAAGCTGCTTCCTAGATTTTTAATTATTTTTAGTAGGTCAAAATACTACTGTTAAAATATTAGCTTGATAATTTACAAGGATATTATATCATTTTTAAGGTGTTAATTTCCTGTTGGGTAAGATGTCTCCAATTTCCTCTTGGTAAATTTTTCTTTGTTAAACCAGCAATAATAACCCGATCTAGTTTCACTACTTTATAACCAAAATGTTCAAATATTTTTCTAACAATTCTGTTTCTACCGGAGTGAATTTCAATACCAATTTCGGTTTTTGATTGATTTTCTATATAAGAAATGGCATCTACAAAAACCATTTTACCATCTAAGACAAAATTTTCAGAAATTTTCTGAAGATCTTTCATGGTCAATTTTTTATCTAATGACGCATGGTATAATTTTCTAACATTATGCTTAGGGTGTGTCAGTTTTTTAGCCATTTCTCCATCATTGGTAAACAATAACAAGCCTGTAGTATTACGATCTAACCTACCCACAGGGTAAATACGTTCTTTAGTGGCTTTTTCAATTAATTCCATTACTGTATTTCTACCACGCTCATCATCCATAGTAGTAATATAATTTTTGGGTTTGTTTAATAAAACAAAGCGTTTAGCTTCTGGGTTTATTAAAGAGCCATCAAATCTAACTTCATCAGTTAGTTTTACTTTATATCCCATTTCAACAATAACTTTACCGTTTACCGTTGCACTTCCTGATTTGATATAAGTGTCAGCTTCTCTTCGTGAGCAAATACCCGAATTGGCAATGTATTTATTTAATCTGATTTCAGTAGGTTCTTCTAATCTTTTTTGAGGAGTATCTTTACGGATATCCTTTCTGTAAGGATTAGGTTTGCTTTTAGAAGTAAATCTTTTTTTAGAGTCGAAAGGTCTTTTTGTGTCTTTTGATTTTCTGGTATTATTAGTATTTGAAGAAGACGATTTGGCATGTCGTCCTCTCGACGAGTTTTGTTTTGCCATATTTTTAAATTTTGGCAAATGTAATTCTTTAAACCGTATAAATACTATAAAGCGTAATAATTTTGATTGACCATTTATCCAATAGTATATCAAATTTCTTATCAAATTTTAATTTATAATAATCTCTTAATTATTACTGAAGTATCAATAAAGGCCAAACTAAAAACACCTGCAATAATTAATAATTTGAGCATGGTGTGCAGTAACATATAGTGCTTTTTCGAATTAGATTTCCAGAGGGAAACCATAAAAAATAGCAAAACCGCAAGGGCAAAATAGAAATAGTAGCTCATTAGACCTATTTCAGGATATTTTAATAGAAAATATATGGGGGGTAGGGTAAGAAAAACAATAAGGCTAATGAGCATTTTAGAAAATCGTTCACCATATTTTATAGGTAAGGTCATATAATCAACAACAATGTCTCCTTGTATTGTTTCTAAATCTTTAACGAGCTCTCTAATAAGTAACACAAAAAATAAGAATGAGGCATGTGTAAAAATGATAGTAGAGAAGTTTTTATAGTATACAAATACTACAAAAAATGGCAACAATGCCAGTACGGCTGCTGCTATTAATTTTATTAAAGGGTATTGTTTTAACTTATGCGAATAAAACCATATTAGAAAAATATAAACTGCAAAGAAAACTGCGGCTCTCCATGATACTAAGAACCCGAACATAAAACCTAAAAAATTCAATAGAAAATAGATATGCAATTTGGTTTTTTGAGATACTATGCTATCTATTTTAGTTTTTTCCGGTTTGTTGATTAAATCTCTATCAACATCGTAAAAATTATTGATAATATAACCTGAGGCGATTACGCAAGTTGTAGCCAAGACTATAAAATATAAATCTAGATTTAGCAATACTTGCTTTAAAGATTTTTCAGGCGAAAATATAAATAGTGATGCTAAATATTGAGCGATTACAATAATTACAATATTATATCCTCTAACTACAGAGAGTAGGCTTAAAAACTTATAATAAAAAGGATATTTATTTGGTTGTTTTGGGGTGTTATTTTCAGCAGCTTTTAGTAAATCCATCACTATGGAATTAAAATCTGTAAACTAATTCTAACTTGTAATTTTTTAGAATTTCTTGGGCTTTATCATAATCCTTAGTAAAACCTAAAATATAACCACCACCACCTGAACCACATAATTTTAAGTAGTAGGCATTGGTATCAATACCTTGTTGCCATAATGTATGAAAAGCTTTTGGTATCATGGGTTTAAAATTTGCCAATACTACTTTAGAAAGTTGTTTTACATTGCCAAATAATGATTTGGCATTACCATGTAAAAAATCGTCAATACAAGCATCTGTATATTTGGCAAAATCTTCATTGATCATTTTTCTAAACCCTTCATTTTTCATTTTATTCATAAAAATACTAACCATTGGTTCTGTTTCTCCTATTTGTTCAGAATCCAATAGAAAAACAGCTCCTTTTCCTTCTTTTTGAGAGGGTATACCAGTAGCTTCTAAATGATCTTTTGAGTTGATTAAAATAGGCAAGCTTAAATAACTGTTTAGAGGGTCTAAACCAGAACTTTTGCCATGAAAGAAAGATTCCATTTCTGAAAAAATATCTTTTAATTTTAATAATTTGTCTCTAGTTAAATTTTCTAAAACTGTAATTTTGTCATCAGCATATTTATCATAAATAGCAGCAACCAATGCACCAGAACTTCCTACACCATAACCTTGAGGAATACTTGAGTCAAAATACATGCCTCGGTCTATATCAGTTTTCAATTCATTTAATCTGAAATGAGCAATATCGCTATCCACTACGGCAGCTAAATATTGATGAAATTTTAATAAATTTTGATTAGATTTTTTTGCAGTTTCAGACAAATCATCCGCCACTTTTAATGCACCTTTATAAGAGTTATAAGGTATGGCCAATCCTTTAGAATCCTTTATGATTCCGTATTCGCCAAAGAGTAAAATTTTGGCATAAAATAAGGGTCCTTTCATTAAAGCGTATTTAAAATAAAAACAATTTTAGGCAAATATACTATTTTCTTATATATGTTATATAAAATCAGAATACTAAAACGCTAAAAATAGTTGAATATTTTTTTATTATTCTTGCAAAGTATCATCATAATAATACAATTGCCATGTGCCGATTTTTTTATCATCTGCATATTCACCTTCGGCTTTTAGCTTTCCGTTATTATAGTATTCTTTCCAAAGACCTGTACGCTTACCGTCAGCATATTTACCAGATTCAGAGAGTTGAGCATTCTCATGATATATTACCCAATCTCCTGATATTTTATTTTCTATATAAGAATATTCACTTTTTAATGTTCCGCTTTTATGATAATTTTTTCTAAGGCCATGCGGCAAGTTGTTTTTATAATTTACCGTTTGCATAACTTTTCCATTATCATAATACCAGGTAACATTTCCATCAAAAAGTTCTTCATGTTCCTTTAAAGAAAGAGCTTCCATTTGTTTGGTGCCATCAATATAATAATCTACCCACCAATAACCATTGTCTTTTTTATCTGGTGCAGGTCTAAAGTAAGAAGCTTGACTTTTAGTAGTTTTGCTCCAATTGGCATCATACCATAAGGTGTCTTTTTGAGCAAATAAAGTAGTTGAAAAAATAAAAATAAATAGGCAAAAAAATGTAGTTAGATTTTTCATGACTGAAGTTATTTTAAATTAATAAAATGCAAATATTTTAACTTATCTTTAAAATAGGTCTAATTATATCTAGTTTTGCTAATCAATCTTTTATTTATTATAAAATTGTTATCGTCCAAAAAAATTAAAGAAATCATCAAATTATACAATAATATAAACGGATAGGGACTCAAAAAAATCTAACTTATTTGCTTGGCTCCAGAACCGACCCTGTCACAAATATAATGATTATTTTGACAATATTGGAGTAATTCATTGGTAATAAATCTATTAACTATGTCTTTTTCCTTTTCTGGAAAAAGAATATGTACATTCGCTCCGGCATCTAGTGTAAAACAAATATTTGTTGAGGTTTTAGCTCTATACGCCCAAATTTTATTTATTATTTCCAGCGTATTTGGTTTCATGAGAATAAAATAGGGTTGGCTGCTCATCATCATAGCATGTAGTGACAATGCCTCACTTTCAACAATATTGATAAAATCTTTTAAATTTCCACTTTGTAAAACTTCTGATAGTCTGGTAATATTTTTATTGGCCTGTTCAAATCGATGTTGGGCGAAAGGATGATGATGCATTAAGTTATGACCTACCGTACTTGATACTTGTTTTTCTCCTTTGTCAACCAATAAAATAGTGTCATGGTAATTTTTAAAATTCGAATGTATTTTATTTGGAAAATTTATCCCATATAGGTCACTACTTTCATGAAAATCTCCATGCTTTCCCCAAAGCACTAATTCGCCTGCTATACTTCTGGCGGCACTTCCGGAGCCTAATCTTGCTAAAAATGATGCTTTATTGTTAAAGTATGTTTTGTTTAGGTCTGGATTTATTTCTCTTTCTAAACTCATTATGCAAAGAGCAAGAGCAGACATACCACTAGCTGATGATGCAATACCACTACTATGCGGAAAAGAATTACGCGAGTGTATCACAAAATTATAATCGGCTATAAAAGGAACATATTGTCGAATTAAGGAAAGAAATTTTTCGATCTTTGGTTTAAAATCATCTTTTTTTTCACCTTCAAAATAGAGGTCAAAAAGAATTGCATCCAGTTTTTTATGATGAGATTTCGATTCGAATCCCCCTACCGGAGAGGCAGGTTCGGAATGAAGAGTTTTCCTTTTGGAAAATTCTAAAGTAGTCAAGGTAAAACAGGCATCTAGTGTAAAACTTAAAGAGGTGTTTTCAGGAATTTGAGGTTCTCGTTTACCCCAGTATTTAACCAAGGCAATATTACTTGGTGTTTTCCAAGTAAAACTTCCTTTTTCAGGAGTTGAAATGCCAGTATTTTTAAAAACAAAATCTTGTTCTGTTAGCACTTTATTCATACCTCAAATATATTATTTTTAAGCGGAGTTTAATTACTAATTATATTGTTTATAATTTATTTTTTTGTGATGCTACTCAATTTTAATAAGAGTTTGGATGACTAAAATGATTTTCTTTATAAATTTGAGATAATTAACGCTGTTGAATTAATCAAGCCCGATGCTTAGGAGAAATACGCTAATAAACATATGGAATCAATCGGAATGTTTTTTCTTTATAATCTATATACTCATTTTGGAAACGTTTAGTTAAAAACTGTTCTTCCATATATATTTTTAATACTAAAACAACAGTTAGTGTTAAAAACATAGTAACTTTTATAAGATCATAATTATTGAAAACGGAAACGCCAAAAAATAATAACAAACCGGAATACATGGGATTTCTTATAATTTTATAAGGACCTTGCGAAACAAAAATTGCAGTCTTCTTAACTTCGGGTTGTATATTAAAATTGCCCATTTTCATAGCAATAATTCCCCATAAACCTATAGTTAATCCTATAATTTGGAAAACGAATAAGCCTCCTTTGGCAAAAAGGCCACCATATAAAGCAAAAAAAGCGAAGCAAGAAAATTGAAGGACGACTAGGATTAAAGATTTTTTTGACATTGATAATGGTTAAATGTGCAAATATAAATTAATTACTTTTGTTTTATAATTGGTTAGCCGTGAACAGAAAAATTAAATTGATTTGGGATTTTAGAGGTAATGACTCTATGCAAATAGCAGAGCACCATTGTGTACATTTAAAGGAGTTTACAATTATTGATAAACTAGATTTTTATGAAATTAATACACAAGTGATATCGGAATATTATAGCGTTGCATATATTGTTGTAAATGAAAAAGATATGATTGTATATAGAGATGCATTAAAACCCCATAGAGCGGAGGTGGCTAAATAAATGGTGAATATTGCATACTTTAGTTAAGTAATTATAGTTCTAAAAGTTAAATTAATTCTTGGATTAAGTATCTTTTTAGTTGGAGGCAATCTATGAAGCCAATTTTTTTGTGTGGTACCTTTCATTACTAATAAACTACCATTTTCCAATTGAAGCCAAAGGGTTTTTTTAGTCTCTTTATGTTTAAAACCAAATTTACGTTCTGCACCAAAACTTAAGGAGGCTATAGCACCATTTTTTTTCAAATCTTTTTCACCATCACTATGCCATGCCATACCTTCTTCTCCGGTATGGTATAAATTCAATAGGCAGGAATTAAATGTTTCACCAGTTCTTTGCTCAACCAATAGTTTTAGCTCTTTGAGTTCATCAGTCCAGAGTAGTGCCAATTTTGTGTTATTAGAATAGGTATATTCAAATTCTTTTTCTCCATACCAAGCTACTTTACGTTTGGTTTCAATACGTTTGCCAAAAATGATGGCAACATCGTTTTTCCATGAAATATTTGTGAGTAAATTAGCATAATGTTCATCTGCTTCATTTTTTGGCATCAGTTTTCCATAATAATTTACAGTACCATCAATGGGTAATATATTATTGGTTTCGTCTATGAAATTATCGAATAAATACATATTATCAGTTTGAAGTGTATTCTAAATTACAAATGTAAATTTTATTTTGTCATTAAATTATTTATCGTATATTTGCGATTAACTATGAGTAAAACATTACAGCATATTGACTATACAGAGGAAACAGAATTATTAGCCAGGTTTTCTAAGGCATTAGGCCATCCAACACGGTTGATAATTTTAAAATATTTAAGCAATCAAAGTTGTTGTTATACAGGAGATTTAGTAGGGGTATTACCCTTGGCACAATCGACCATATCACAGCATTTAAAAGAATTAAAAGAAGCAGGCTTGATAGATGGTGAAGTAAATCCGCCCAAAGTTAGATATTGTATCAATCAAGCAAATTGGGAAAAAGCAAGAGCTTTATTTTCAACATTGTTTAAAGAAGATTTTAAAAATTTCTCTTGTTGTTAGTTTGTATTGTGAGAAGCTAAAAATAAAATAGAAAAAATGAAAACAATAAAAGTTTTAGGAACAGGTTGCACTAATTGTGTAACTACTGAAGAGCTAATTAAAAAAGTTGCTAAAGATCTAAGTATAGCTATAGAAGTTATTAAAATTACAGATATTCAAGATATTATGAATTATGATGTAATGAGTACTCCGGCAGTTGTCATAAATGAAAAAGTTATTATAAAAGGAAGAATACCTACTATAAATGAAGTGAAAGAATTTTTGAACAAAGAAGATGAAAATTGTTGCAATGATAGTGATAGTTCTTGTTGTAAGACAATTGACGAAACTACAGATTCTTGTTGTAATTAATTGAAAATGTTTGATTGGTTACAAAAAATTGCTGACTGGATAGTCTTCGGAATTTTTAATTTAGAGAATAAAAGTCATTTGGCTGAAGCTCTAAATTTCTTTATCTACGATGCTATAAAAATTCTGTTGTTATTATTATTCATTATTTTTTTTATGGGAGTTGTAAATAGCTATTTTCCTGTTGAAAGGGTTAGAAATTACCTATCTAGGCGTAAATTATATGGTTTTGAATATTTGTCAGCAAGTATGTTTGGTGTGGTTACCCCATTTTGCTCCTGCTCTTCAGTACCATTATTTATAGGTTTTGTTAAAGGAGGAATTCCGTTAGGTGTTACGTTTTCTTTTTTAGTTACTTCGCCTTTGGTAAATGAGGTCGCTATAGGTTTGTTTTTAGGGTTATTCGGATTAAAAACAACCATTATTTATGTTATAAGTGGCATATTACTTGGAACGATATCCGGAATCATTTTGCAAAGATTAAAACTAGAAAAATTCTTAACACCTTGGGTACAAAAAGTTTTAGAAAATGCAGAAAGAGAACAAAATAGTTTTATACAAGAAAAACAAAATTTTGGCAAACGTTTACCAATTATTTGGGATGAGGTAAAAAAAATATTAAGAGGTATAATACCTTACGTAATCATAGGTATTGGAATAGGTGCTTTAATGCATGGCTATATACCTGATGGTTTTTTTGAGCAATATTTAAGCAAAAACAATCTTTTAGCAGTACCCGTTGCTACAATTTTAGCAGTACCCATGTATTCAAGTGCCTCAGGAATTTTACCAGTAGTTCAGGTATTGGTTTCTAAAGGTGTTTCTCTAGGTACAGCCGTTGCTTTTATGATGGGTGTAGTTGGGCTGTCATTACCGGAGGCAATGTTACTTAAAAAAGTAATGAGTTTAAAATTGATTGCTATATTTTTTGGTGTTGTAACTATGTGTATTATTTTTTCGGGATATATGTTTAATCTTATTTTATAATGAAAACTGTACAGATAGATTTATTGTCTAAAAATGATTGGAATTTAGTTTCTAAAATTTATAAAAAAGGAATAGAAACCGGTTTGGCTACTTTTGAAACCGAAATACCTTCTTGGACAAAATGGGACAATGCACATTTACAATCCTGTAGATTGGTGGCCAGATTAGACGGAAAAATTATGGGTTGGGCTGCCTTATCTCCAGTTTCTGATCGATGCGTTTATGGTGGTGTGGCCGAAGTCAGTGTTTATGTAGATACTGAGTATAACGGAAAAGGAATTGGCACTAGCTTATTGCAAGAATTGATTAAGCAGAGTGAAAAAGAGGGTTTTTGGACTTTACAATCAGGTCTATTTCCTGAGAATATTGCGAGTTTACAACTCCATAAAAAATTAGGCTTTAGAGAAATTGGATACCGAGAAAAAATAGGAAAAATGAAAAATGGAACTTGGAGAAACAATATAATTTTAGAACGAAGAAGTAAAACAATAGGAATAAATTAAAATAATAAAATTATGAACGTAAAAGAAATTTTAACAATATTAAAAAACAACAGAAACAAAGCCTTATTATTTGAATATGCAGCTAATAAAATTGCAGGGACAAATTATCACCTTACAGAAATAAAAAATGTAGCTTTTGAAACTGTGGATTGTGGTGGAAGCACAAACGATTGGAAAGAAACACATTTTCAATTGTGGGAAAGTCCTAAAGAAATAGGAAAAGAGGATTATATGACTGTAGATAAGGTAATAGATATTATTGAACGTGTTGATAGCATAAGACCTTTATGGCTAGAAACCGAGGTGAAAGTAGAATTCGGAAATGCCGATTTTCACACCTCTATTCTTTCTATAACGGGTACTATTTCAGAAACTGACCAACTCATTGTAAAATTACATACTATAGAAACAGGTTGTAAAGCACCTGATATTTGTGGAGTCTTAGTCGAAGATAATTCAGAAACAAAAGAAGAATCTTGTTGTACAGGCACCAGTTGTTGCTAAGATGGAAAATGAAAAAAAGACTTAAATTATTAGACAGGTATTTAACGCTATGGATTTTTTTAGCCATGGCCATTGGTGTAGGGTTGGGCGTAATTTTTCCGGGTATGGCTAGTTATACCGAATGGTTATCTGTAGGATCAACAAATATACCGTTGGCCATAGGTTTGATTTTAATGATGTATCCACCATTGGCAAAAGTTGATTATAAATTAATTCCTCAAGTATTTAAAGATACCAAATTAATGACCATGTCATTGGTTTTAAATTGGATTGTAGGACCAATTTTAATGTTTGTACTGGCGATTATATTTTTACCCAATCATCCCGGTTATATGACAGGTTTGATATTGATTGGTTTGGCTAGATGTATTGCCATGGTAATAGTTTGGAACGATTTGGCCGGAGGTAGTAGAGAATATGGAGCAACTTTAATAGCCTTAAACAGTATTTTTCAAGTGCTTACCTATAGTTTTTATGCATGGCTTTTTATTACAGTGCTGCCTAAATACTTTGGTCTACAAAGTTTTGTGGTTGATATTTCAATAATAGAAGTGGCAAAAAGTGTGTTGATTTACTTAGGTATTCCATTTTTAGCTGGGTATTTAAGTAGAGAAATACTTACTAAAAGAAAGGGAAAAGATTGGTATAATAGAAAATTTATTCCCTTTATCTCTCCCATTACTTTAATCGCTTTATTGGCAACTATTGTATTAATGTTTAGTTTAAAAGGTGATATGATCACACAACTTCCGTTGGATGTAATTCGCATTGCAATACCTCTGGTTATTTATTTTATAATTATGTTTTTTGTTAGCTTTTTTACGGGTAAATGGATAGGTATTGATTATAAAAGAAATGCCTCAGTAGCTTTTACCGCTACAGGAAATAATTTTGAACTTGCTATTGCCGTTGCCATTGCGGTTTTCGGATTAAATTCACCACAAGCATTTGCCGGGGTTATTGGTCCGTTAGTTGAAGTTCCAGTGCTCATTGCTCTGGTTAATGTTGCATTATTTTTAAAGAAAAAAATATACTGATTTGAATAATGCATATCAACTTTGATAAGATAAATAACAATCACATTCAATAACTATGAAAATATTAATATTATGTACCGGTAATTCATGTCGTAGCCAAATGGCGGAAGGGTTTTTAAAATCGTTTGATGCAAATTTAGAAGTACATTCTGCAGGAACTGAACCAAGTACGGAAGTCCATCCTAAAGCTGTTGAGGTAATGAAAGAATTAGATATTGATTTAACGGATAATTATCCAAAAAAAGTAGATGAATTCTTAAAGGATGAATTTGACTATGTAATTTCAGTTTGTGGTGGTGCAAAAGAAAGTTGTCCGACATTTTTAGGAGAGGTGAAAAACAGTATTCACATCGGATTTGATGACCCTGCGGATGCTACGGGTACAGAAGAAGAAATTTACAGTGAATTTAGAAGAATTCGTGATGAAATAAAAAGGGGTTTTTATAAGTTTTATCTAGAAAATTTAGTTTGATTTGAGTCTCTTTCCTACGGAGAATGGTTGGGGAGAGGACATCGCCTTCCCAACAATAAAACCACCCGTCCACTTTTTATTTAACTTTATTTAGTATTTAAATTTAACAGTAAATAGAAAAAGACGTTCAAACAATGATTCTGACGTCGAAGTAGTTGAAAAATCTGTGTTGTTTATTATTCTCAATTGAGATTGATTTAATAAATTTCTACCTTCGAGAATGTAATTAATTGTTTTCTTTTTATTCTGCAAATTTATTGAGGCATTCAAGTTTAATGTATAGCTTTCACGATTATTAATATTCGGGAGTAAATAATTGATGTCTGCATCTATTCTAAAACGTTCATTAGATACATACGATATATCAAAACTATTGGTTATACCTTGATTTTTAAAACCATGTACTCCTTGAGTTGAAAAGTTGGTCTGAGTATAAGACAAGTTATTGCCAAATAAAAATTTACCAATAAATGAAGTGCCAATACTTAGAGTAGCATTTATCGATTCTCTTTTATTAAATCTCAATTTTGAGTCATTGATAAGATTAAAGTAATTAGAGCGGTTATATATACTATTAAAGCGAATAGTGGAACGTAGAGAACTCACGTATTTGGTGAATGAGAAATTCCAAATTCTATTTTCAACCTCATTGTCTTGAAGAAAGTTAGTTACTAAAGAAATTTTGTCGTCAATAGTATTGACAGAAAGGTAGGCATTGTCTTCTTTTTCATAACTAAAACCAAATCTAATGTCAGTATTTTTAGTTAAATTTTCGTAACGATAAGAAATATTCAGGCTATTAGAGGTAAGTTTATCAAAGTTTAATACATTATTTTGAAGTACTCTATTCGAACGTAATATAAAATCTGTATAAAGATTTTCTTCTTTTGGAATATTATTGTAGTGACCTAATCTAGTTGATATGGTATTTTTTTCACCAAGATTGTATTGTAATAGAATTGAAGCGTCAAATAAAAGTTCATTATTATTCTGATTACTCAACGTTATTTTATCGGCATAAGCATATGAGTATAATTTAGCATTCAAAACTGGTCTAAGGCTAAAGTTTTTTTGTTTAAAAAAATAATCGGTGGTAATTTTCGGTAGAAAAACGGAGTAATTTATATGATTTTGAAAAGTAGTACTTTCATTAGAATTTGTTAGATTACTATTTAAACTATTACTAAAATAGTTGAAATTAAATTTCAAATTAAACTTATCTTTTTTTCTATACTTTTTAAAATAGTTAGCCAACAATTGAATGCTACGTTTCTTTGAGTTTACGTTTTGATTATTTTTAGTACCCTCAACAATTGAGTTCGTAACGAAGTCGATACCTGAAAACAAAGTCAAATTTTCTGGTTTTTCACTGAAAACCGCAAGTCCCTCTAATTTTAGAGCACTTTTTTCGTTGATACGGTATGTGTATATGGTATTGTTTGATAAAAATAGCTCTTTAAATAAAGTATTTTCTCCTTGTTCTTCATCATTACGGATACCCAGTAGCTGCTTATCAGTTCTAAGTTTTGAGAATTTAAAATTCGTGGTCCAAGAGCTTTTCCCAGAAATAAATTTTTGAAACATTAAACTGGAGTTAAGATAAAATGGTTTAATTAAGTTACTATTTGTTTGCTCAATACGGATTGGATTATTGGTGTCAATTCCAATTATGGTTAATGATTCATTGAGTTCTAAAGATTTATTGGACAATGCATCAATATTTAATCGTAAAGTTTTAGTATCTGATAGCTTTGGGAGAATATTAAGACTACCCATAAATTCATTATTTGAAACACTATTATTTTTTGGAATTGAACTACTGTTATCGCCTATATAGCTACGTGCTGTTAACCCAATTGTATTTTTTTTTCTTAAATTTTGAACAAAGCTTACTGCGTCAAATTGTTCACCGTTTTGTTCGCCTATAGTGTTATAAGAAACTATTGAAAAAGCTTTAATTCTTTTAGAAACAGCAATAGCAGTAGTATTGGCAGCAAAACGATTTTTAGTGGCATATGACAATTCAGCATTTCCTGAAAGAGATATTCCATTGCCAAATTTTAAATTTAAAGCAACTTCATCATTTTGACTCAATCCTTGTAACAACGGATTGTTTTCAAAATTTTCGATAGCTTCAACACCTTCAATGTGGTTTGCATTAATATTTTTTGTACCTACCGTGTAATTACCGTTAAAAAGATTATCACCATCCAACAAAACATTGCGGACATCTTTTCCTTTAAATTTTAACCTGCCCTTGTCATTTATAGTAATACCAGGTAGTTTTTTTAAGATTTCTTCTACTACGCGTTCTGTTCCATTTGTTAGTTTATCTATATTAAATGAAGTAGTATCATTTTTAACCCGAACTCTGGGTGCAGCACTAATTTCTACTTCTTGCAGTGCTACTATACGTTCCTGTAAAATTATATCTTTTTTAAACCTTTGTGTGTTTTGAGTAATTTTCAAAACTAAAGTTTTACTTTCATAGGTAATAGAAGATGTTTCTAGAAGGGCTTCGTTTAGTTTAGTTTGATGTATTATCTTAAATCTACCAAAATTATCTGTAATGGCATAGGCAACTATTGGCTTTAAACTATCGTTTTTTTTTAAAAGGACATCAATATAGGATAAAGGTTTGCCCTTTACATCCTTTACAATACCTGTAATGGTTATTTCTTTCTGAGCTGTAGCTTCAATAACACAAAACAGGCAAAATAATAAAAGAAGTAGTTTTTTCAAATTTCAAATTTGGTTACACCAAAGTAGCAGTACGTACTTTCTCATGGGTTTTCATAGCCGCCATTGCCTTCAATAATAATCTCCATACGTAATTCTGAACGTATTCTTGGTTTGCCCATAGATTGATTTTTTTTTCCAATTGAAGAAAGTTGGCTTTGGAATTTGTTTCTAAAATCTTCTGATGATTTTATATAAATTTTTCTAAATTCTGCATAAGTTATAAGCTCTTTTATATCGGGATATGGATTTTCTATCTCACCGGAATAAGGTTTGATTTGTAGTGTACGTGCCTGAATTTTGATGTGATCATCAGGTGTTTTTACGGCTAGCATAACACCAGGTAGACCATGAAATTTCCATGGAGCCGCTTTAAAAGGAATTTTTGTTGTAAAATAAGCAATATAATCTCTTCCGCGATAAGAAGTGGTTGCTTCTTGGCAATTATACTTTAGAATTGTTTTAGAATTACCGGTTAACACCCACTCAAATTGATGAAGTGGTTCTGCTATAAAAAAAGGATCTCCATGACCGTTAGTTTCTCTGTAAATTATAGAATCTTTAGTTTTAAAGAAATGCTTATAGAATGATTTCGGTTCAAAACTAGAAGATCCAGATTCTTTAAACATGATTGTTCTCGTTACAGTAGAGCGTGATTCTTTATGGTTGGCAATTACGCTTATTTGCCTTTCTTCGGGATAATAATCCTTAAAATAAAAATTGTATTCAATATGAAGTTCTTTTTGTTGTGAAAAGGTAGTATTAAAAAAGAAAAGCACAAAAGTTAAAATTATAAGTTTAAAATTCATATCAAATGTTTTAAAATAGGTGTTAAGACAACTGTATTAACACCTATAGGTTAATTTATAAATTTTTGATTACACCTACTCACACCCTCCCCCATTTTCTCCACTAAATGAAGCATAACCAAAAGTTGAAGCGTATAGTCTAGAAACACCACAAACTTGCCCTCCGGTACAATTGCTTTCAGTGTAGGCACAGCCATACTCAGTCTCTGGAATAAAACTAATTATTCCCTCTATATTTAAAGAACTATTCTCACTAAACCATCTGTCAATAGCACCCTTTGTTAAATCTGAATAGTAATTTGCTAAAATAGCCTTTTTCTTTGCTAATTTTAAATCTAGAGTATTATTTTCAATTTTCACATTAGATACGTTCCTGTTGACAGAATACTTAGAAAAAGATGAAAGTACAGAACTAAACATTTCTTTTTCATTTATAGTTCCATCTTTACTTTCGTTGAAACGCCTATCAATTTCATCTTTTATTAGATTTGAATAGTACTCTGCTAAAATAGTTTTTTCTCCCTCTAAATTCATATCTAGTGTGTTTTTCTCTATTATCTTATCAGATTTGTATATTCCGATAGTACTGAAAGATAAGAGTGTTAGAGAAGTAATAATTGCAATAAATAAAATTTTTATTTTCATAATTTCTAAAATTTTATAACCTATAAACTAGGTTGTTTAATATTTTTTGAGCATTATGCTCATTAAAACTTTGTTAAAACTACGAGGTGTATTACCTTTGCAATACTTCCTCTGGTTATTGGGCTTTTAACTATTCATAGGCAAAGGTTTTAAATTAGATGTTTTGAACGATTTTTATTTTATTTACCTCTAACCAGAGGTTTCATTTTTTAAACAAAAAAAGACATATACCATTACACATTATTGTGTAAGACACATGTCTCTCATATTATCCCACGTAAGATATAAAAAAATGGGGGGGGTACAAAATATTTTATTGTTTTTTTAATAATTCAATGTTATTAAGGCCGAATAACCATTAAAATACTAATCCTTTGTACCGGAAACTCTTGCCGCAGCCAAATGGCGGAAGGGTTTTTAAAATCGTTTGATGCAAATTTAGAAGTACATTCTGCAGGAACTGAACCAAGTACGGAAGTCCATCCTAAAGCTGTTGAGGTAATGAAAGAATTAGATATTGATTTAACGGATAATTATCCAAAAAAAGTAGATGAATTCTTAAAGGATGAATTTGACTATGTAATTTCAGTTTGTGGTGGTGCAAAAGAAAGTTGTCCGACATTTTTAGGAGAGGTGAAAAACAGTATTCACATCGGATTTGATGACCCTGCGGATGCTACGGGTACAGAAGAAGAAATTTACAGTGAATTTAGAAGGATTCGTGATGAGATTAAACGAGATTTTTTTGTGTTTTATCAAGAAAGTCTGGATTAATTCTTCATGTTATTCCGAGGTACGAGGAATCTCATTGTTAAAATTGAGATTCTTCTCTTCGTTCTGAATGATAGTCAGCACCCACATTCCTTCTCCTTAGGAGGACATCGCTTTCCCGACAATATAACCACCCGTCCAAGCATTTTGAAAATTAAATCCGCCAGTAACGGCATCAATATTCAAAACTTCACCAGCAAAGAATAAGTTCTCGTTTATTTTGCTTTCGAAGCGCTTAAAATTAATCTCTTTTAGATCAACACCACCGGCAGTAACAAATTCTTCCTTAAAAGTGGTCTTGCCATTGGCATTAAAAGTGGTATTGGTCAATTGATTTGCTAAATTTTCTAATTGCTTATTCGATATTTCCGCCCAACGTTCGTCTTGTTTAATTGCTGAAGCCAATATTAATTTTTCCCATAAGCGTTTTGGAATGTCTTTAAATACAGATTTTAAAATGATCTGCTTTTTAGGATTTTCTTTTTTAAATATTTTTAGTTCGTTCAACACAATGGATAATTTCTGAGATAACCAATTAACTTGAACATTATATTGGTAATTTTTTTCTGCCAAAAAACGTACTCCAAATGCTGAAAGTTTTAAGATGGCAGGTCCGCTAATTCCCCAATGAGTGATGAGTAATGGCCCACTACTTTCAAAATTAGAGCCTATTAATTTTACTGTTGCATTTGACACAGAAATACCGGGAATAGTTGCAATGCGAGTATCATTTATTTTAAAGGTAAATAAGGAAGGAACTGGCGGAATTATTTTGTGCCCAAGGTTTGCAATCAATCCCCAAATTTTAGTATTACTACCAGAGGCAATTAATAATTTGTCGGCTATAAATTGATCAGAACTAGTTTTTAGTTTATATTGGTTATTTTCTTTAGAAATCGACTCTACGTTTTGACCTAATTTTAAAATAACACCAGCTTTTTCTACAGCATTCATTAAGCAATTGATGATACTTTGCGATGAATTTGATTGAGGAAAAACCCTATTATCATCTTCAGTTTTTAAAGGAACACCACGTTCTTCAAACCATTCCATGGTATCACCTGTCATGAATTGATGAAACGGACCCAGTAATTCTTTTTTTCCTCTAGGATAGAATTCGCATAACTCTTTTGGGTCAAAACATGCATATGTGACATTACACCTACCACCACCTGAAACCTTCACTTTCTGTAGCACCTGATTTCCTTTCTCAAGGATGATTATTTTGGTGTCAGGATTGTATTCTGCACAGGTAATGGCTGCAAAGAATCCTGCTGCACCACCGCCAATAATAATTACCTTTTGTTTCACGCATTTATGTTTTAACAAGATTTAATTTTTTTCATTTTGATGCTCTAAGGGTTTAACAATTTTTAAAAACCCTCAATGAGGGTCATAATATCATATCTGAATATCTAATTATAGTTTCAAACCCTTTTTTATTGAAATAGTTTACGGTATCGTCATTTCCTGTTGCTAATATAAAATCACCTCCCCAAGCTCCTAAGCTCTTGGTCTGACTGAAATAATCTGAAAACAACCGATTCTGAATAGGTTCTTGATGTATAATTTTTGAAATAACCCTTTCATGGTCGGCCAGCAATTTTTCAAATTCGGTTAATGAATCACAAGTATAAATTTGATTTGTTATTTGCGAGATTTCTTCCACGAAAGTAGACACATTACCTTTAAAATTTTTATATCTGGTTATTCCTTCACGACTATTTTGCTTTTTATTGAGGTGGACAAAAAAAAGTTGATCTTTAAAGTTGGGATTAAAACTCACATTATTAAATGATGGTTTTTGATCTTTTAATTGATATAAAATAGGGCTGTCATTTTGAGCACAGGCAATATCATAGCCACTACCTCCAAAAGTATTGAATTGTAGTTGAAAAGCATCAATTTTTGCCCATTGTGCAATATTATTTATCAAGGTAGAGGAAGAACCTAATCCCCAATTTCTAGCAAAAGTCAACTTCGATTTTATATAATATCCTTGCTGATTGAATAGAAATGCTTGATTTAATTTCTTGGCTTCAAAGAGTATATTTTGAAGGCTTTCAGCCAAAGAGTCATTACCACCATCATTGGTGGCATCAAAAGTTGCTGTTATAATTCTTAATCGCGGTACATCAAATTCAACTTGTAGCCATAATTCATCATTGTCGGTATAACTCTCCCAAATGAGTTTAGATTCATTTAATTTTCGAACAGAAAGGTTTTGTCCATATTGTGTGGGTATTGCCAACGCTTCAGCTCCGTCAAGGACAACATACTCACCTGTAAGTAATAATTTACCGTTACTATAAAAACCGTGATTCATTTTTCAAAAATAGAAAATATTTAACTAGTAGTTCTCCTGTATGCAGCCGGAGTTTTTAAAACTTTTTTCTTGAAAACTCTATTGAAAGCTGCCTCAGATGAATAGCCAACCTTTTCGGCAACTTCGACAATAGGATCAGAGCTTTCTCTTAAAAACTGTTTGGCTTTTAAAATACGCCAATTGGTAATATAATGTAGTGGAGTTTCCCCAACGATATCTCTAAATTTATTTGCAAAGAGCGTTCTAGACATACCTGCTTCTGACGAAAGATTTTCTAAAGTCCAATTTTTTTCAGGATTGTTATGAACTAACTTTAAAACGGAGCTTAATTTAGCATCCTTTAATGCAGCAAAAAATCCGGTTTCATCGGTATTTTGTAAAATATAAGCTCTAATGGCATGAATAAATAACACTTCTGCTAACCGATTTACAGTAACAGCATTACCCATAGTATCTGTACCTGACTCTTGCATTATTAAATTACTTATAGATTCTAACCATGAAAATTCCTTTCGTTCCATATCTGTAATATGAATGAATGATGGTAATGATTGAATAAAGGAATGTTCAACGCTTCTATCAAATTCAAAATGTCCACAAATTAATGTAGTTGAAAAGTTATTACCTTTAAATAATGGATTGTTATTCCATATAGACTCAACTACTTTTAACCCATTTTGTTTCTGACTTTCTTTAGTATCTGCAATCCAATGTGAACCTCCAAAAGGAAAAATTACGATATCACCTGCATATAATTCCTTTGTTTTTCCATCATGAATATTGAGCAAACACTTTCCTTTTACAATCATATGGAATTGTGCATATGGCCCTTTTGAAATTTTCATTCCCCAAGGAGCCGAAAAATCTGATTTAAAATAAACAGCACTTTTTAATTTGATAAATTCTAATATATTACTCAATGCATCCATAATTCTAATTAATGTACTAATGAGCAAAAATAATGTATTAATTAATACTAAAAAAATATTTTATGATTATATTTTTGACTATTATTAATTTTAAATCAATTTATTTATGAAAAATTTAGTATTATTTTTTGCATTTGTATTAAGCTTGAGTGCAATTTATGCACAAGGTGGAAATGTATATGCGAATAAAGAAAATGTTGCTATTGATGGTTATGATGTTGTAAACTATTTTACAAATTATCAATCAGTAAAAGGCACAAAAGAATTTTCAGCAAAACATGATGGGAGTATTTTTTATTTTAAATCAGCCGAACATCTTCAACTGTTTAAAGAAAATCCAGAAAAGTATATTCCGGAATATGGGGGTTACTGCTCATTTGCTATGGCAGAAAAAAACGCAAAAGTGTACTGCGAACCATCAACATTTAAAATACGCAATGGCAAATTGTATTTATTTTTTAATGATGATTATGAAGGTCAACATGTAAATACAATTGTTCCTTGGAACACAGATGAAGAAGAAAAAATTAAAAAAGCTGATGCCAATTGGGCAAAACTAAAAACAAATAAAACAAAAAATTAGAAGATGAATTTAAAGCAAGAATTAAGCGACTTTGCAGAGCAAATGTCAAAGCAAGCTCCACCGGAAGTATTACAAACTATGGGTGGAGAAATAGAAAAATTAGCACAAAGTGGAATTGTAGAGAATGCCAAATCAGTTGGAGACAATGCTCCAAACTTCACTTTAGAAAATTCCGAAGGCAAGAATGTTTCATTAGGAAATTTATTAGAAAGAGGCAGCGTTGTTGTAAGTTTTAACAGAGGTAATTGGTGTCCGTTTTGTAATTTAGAATTTAAAGCATTGCAAGAATCTGTTTCAGAAATTAAAGATGCCGGAGCAAATTTAGTAGTTGTTTCACCTCAACTACCAATTTTATCTAGAGAATTGAAGCAAAAAAACGGATTTAAATATGATATTTTATATGATAAAGGGAACGAGGTGGCTAAACAATTCGGAATTGCCTTTGCTTTACCGGAACCATTAAGACCGATTCATGAAGCATTTGGTATGGACATCCCAGCTCACAATGGTGATAATACTTTTGAATTACCGTTGGCGGCAACATACGTTATCAATAAAAGTGGAGAGATAACTTATGCATATGTAAATGCAAATTGGATGGAAAGAGCGGAACCCGAAGAATTTATAGGTTCATTAAATTGAAATAAAAATAGTGAATGACTTGAATAAAATCAAAAGCAATACATTAATGTATTGCTTTTTTTCTGTTATAAATAGGTAAAAACAAGAATGAAAGTCCACCAAAAAGTAAAACCATTAGTGTTTGTGCTGTCCACATAATCCAGCCAAAAGCTCTCGCCGGATTGTCTTCTATATTATATAAAATTAAAGCTCCTGCCACAAATACAGGATAGGTGCCTAGCCCGCCATTAGTTAATGCCATGCTTAAAGCACCAACAACAAAACCAACAATAATAGCCTCAAAAGGAAGATGGGTAGTTTCAGGAATGGCAAAACTTACCACATAAAACATGAGCACATACATTGTCCATATAAAAATGGTATGGAATATAAATGCCCATTTTTTTTTCATTTTAAAAATACTGATAACCCCTTCAATTAATCCGTTTACAAAATTCTTTATTTTAATAAAAAAAGTATGGGTAGATTTTTTAATAAATCTATAGAATAAAATGGCCAATACTGCCAATATAAATAGTAAAACAAAAGTTTGGATAGCACTTGATGATGAACCTTTAAATAGATGTTGCATTAATAGATCTGTTTGCAAAACAAATGCTATACCAATTATTAATAATAACATTAATGCATCGGCAACCCTTTCTGCAACTATGGTACCAAATGCTTTTTCTACCGGAATATTTTCATATTTAGAAATAGCAGTGGCTCTTGCAATTTCACCAGCTCTGGGGATGCCTAAATTAACCAAATAAGCCACAAAAACAGTCATTACACTATTGGCAAATTTTGGTTTAAACCCAAGAGGTTCTAGCATAAAATGCCAACGATAAGCTCTAGATAAATGACTCAAAGCACCTAAGCACAATGAAAACAAAACCCACCAATAATTGGCGGATTTGAAAGAATTAATAATATCAGATTTATCTTGTGCTGTGAGTTTTGATAAAAAGTACCAAACTAAAAAAACTCCCAGTGCAATGGGGAGCATAATTAATAAGGTTTTTTTGACTTTTTTATTCAAATTATATTGAGCTCATCTAGATTATTGTCAATTAAAAATAATCTATTAAATAAAAGAATTTAAATAGATGATTAACCTAATAAAGTATTGGTTAATTCATCAGGAAAAATTACTGTGGGTTGAAAGGTCTTTGCCTCTTCAAAATCCATTATACCATATGCAATGATAATTACAATATCTCCTTTGGCCACCCTTCTTGCGGCAGGGCCATTTAAGGTAATTTCACCTTTTCCTCTTTCCCCTTTTATCACATAAGTTTCTAACCGCTCTCCATTATTGACATTAACAATTTGTACTTTTTCTCCTTCTATAATATTGGATGCTTCCATAAGAGCTACATCAATAGTTATGCTACCAATATAGTTTAAATCGGCACCAGTGACAGTTACTCTATGTATTTTTGATTTTAATGCTTGTATTTTCACTTTTTGATTATTTGATTACAATCTACTATAAGCAAATTAAGTGCCAATAGTGTAAAACCGTAATATTTTTTGCAAAGGTAATTAATTTAAAGCGATATTATCTATAAGTCTAACACCTCCAACGAATACAGCTATAAAAGCCCTATAACTAGTTTTATCATTTTTGTTATTGGCCGACTTTAGGGTTTGAATATCAGCAATTTCAAAATATTCTAATTCTAAAATAGTATTTTTTTTGAATTGCTCTTCAACCCAAATTTTAACTTCCTGGATAGAATTTTTTTTAAATCTTTTTTTTGCCTTTTTTAATATCGTATAGATAAACGAAGCTTCTTTTCTTTGAATATCTGTCAATCTGACATTTCTAGAACTCATGGCTAAACCATCTTCTTCTCTATAAATGCTACAAGCTATAATTTCTACAGGCAACTCCTGTTTTTGGACTAATTTTTTTACGATTTGTAATTGTTGAAAATCTTTTTCTCCAAAATAAGCTTTATGAGGTTTTATAATTTCTAAAAATTTTTTAACAATAGTGCCAACACCATCAAAATGACCTTTGCGATGTTTACCCTCCATTTCAAACTCTAAACCATCAAAATCAAATACAGAAGCTTTAATTTTTTTGTTGTAAACTTCATTTGCATCAGGGATAAAAACGACATCACATCCAGATTTTTCAAGAAATGCAATATCTTTTTCTGCATTTTTAGGATATTTTAATAGGTCATCTTTGTTGTCAAATTGTGTGGGATTTACAAAAATACTGACAACAATGCAATCATTTTCTGCTCTCGCTTTTTCTATTAAAGATAAATGCCCCTTGTGTAAAGCCCCCATTGTGGGTACAAAACCTATTAAAATATTATCATTTAATGAGGTTAAAAAATCTTGTAATGATTTTTTTTTATAAAAAACATTCATTGTTATTTATGTTAATTATTGTTAAAAGCGAGCAAACTTAATATTTTAAGTTTAAATCTAACCAAAAATTCGTAATTTTGCATATTCTTAATCACAGACGGATTTTATGAAAGATAAGAGAATATTGTACGTATCTTCAGAAGTAATACCCTATTTACCAGAAACTGACACAGCAAAGACCTCCTTTGAGTTGGCAAGATTAATGCATGGAAAAGGGGCTCAAATTAGGATTTTTATGCCTAGGTATGGTGTAATTAATGAGCGAAGACATCAATTGCATGAAGTTATAAGATTGTCAGGTATGAACTTGATTATCAACGATATGGATATGCCATTAATTATTAAAGTGGCATCTATACCTAAGGAGAGAATGCAAGTATATTTTATTGATAACGATGAATATTTTAAGCGGAAAGCAGTTTATACTGACGAGGATGGAAAGCTATTTAGTGATAACGATGAACGTGCCATATTTTTCGCCAAAGGAGTAGTAGAAACAGTGAAAAAATTGAATTGGACTCCAGATATTATTCATGTTCATGGATGGATGGCCTCTTTGCTGCCACTATATCTTAGAGAATATTATAAAAATGATCCTCTGTATACAGATAGTAAGATTATTACCTCAATTTATAATAATGGTTTTGAAGGATCAATAGGTGATAAATTAATTGATAAAATAAAATTTGACGCTATTGCTTCAGATAAATTAAATACTATTTCTAAAGCAAATTATAATAACCTAATTAAAATTGCAGTTGAGAATTCTGATGGCGTTGTAAAAGCTAGTAAAGAAATTCCTGATGAAATATTTGATTTTATTAAAGAAAGAGATATTCCGATATTAGATTACCATTCTCCTGAGGATATTTCTGAAATGTATTCCAATTTTTACCTTACCGAAGTTTTATAAAATAATCTAAAATAAATTAATTTTTTGTTTATGTCTACAACAATTGTAAACAGTTTCAAATACTTAGGGTTGATAACTCTTGTATTATTTAGTGTAATTGCCTGTGAAAAAGATTTTGAAAATGTTGGTGTAGGACTAGTTGATAATGACTTATTTTCGACTGCAGATACTACTTTTGAAGTTATAGCCTACAATAAAAATATTGACAGTTCTAGAATAGATGGTATACCCAGATATTTGTTAGGGGTTTATAATGATGATAATTTCGGTCTACTTAAATCTTCATTTATTGGCCAGTTAAATTTGGCGGCCATTAAATTTTCAGATAATATGTCTATTGATGCTGTTGTACTAGATATACCTTATTATGCAAGTAAATTGGAAGATAATACCGATGGGACTCCTAATTTTGAATTGGACTCAATTATTGGTGATCAAGGAGCTGAATTTAATCTATCAGTTTATGAATTGGGTACTTTTTTAAATACTTTAGATCCGTCAGATCCTACAAAAAATAAAAAGTATTATTCTAATGAGATAGATTATGTAAAGAAGGCGTTATTGTATACCGGTGATTTTAAACCCAATAAGAATGATACACTTTTATATGTTGATAGAAATTTTATAGAAGGTAACCCTAGAGATACTATTAAAAAGGAAAATGCATTGCCTTCTATAAAAATACCTTTAGATACTGTTTTCTTTAGAAATAGTTTTATCAACCAACAGAATTCTGGAGTTTTTGAGTCTAATGATAGTTTTAAAGAATATTTTAGAGGACTTATTATTGAAGTGGATGGTACAGACGGGGCAATGATGCAATTGGCTATGTCTAATGCTTCAGTAACTATATACTATACCAATGAAGTTTTAACCGATGAAACAACGACCACGGGCGATTTAAATGGAGATGGAGATACTGATGATAAGGATGTGCCAGTAAGAACCAAACAAATTACCTCTTTCGGTTTTGGTGGTGTAAGAACCAGTCAATATAACAGAGATTATACAAGCTCTAATGTTGATATTTTAGATAAATTTGACCATCCAGATGTAACAAACGGAGATGATAAATTATTTGTGCAAGGAGCTGCAGGTTCAATTGCGGTAGTAGAATTATTTAAAGATGTTGTTAATTTAAACGAATTACGTGAAAAAAATTGGTTAATTAATGAAGCAAACCTTACTTTATATGTAGAAAACCCAAATGATACAATTATACCGAATAAATTATATTTATACAAATACGACTATAACTCTCAAATTTTAGATGCTTTAACTGAAGGTTTTATAGATGGAAATTTACAAAAAGGAGAGGACAATAAACCGTTAAAATATGAGTTTAGTATTACCGACTATATTTCAGAAGTTTTAAAAAATGATAGTGATTCTTTAAGTCTAAATAAATTGGCGATAAAGACCTATCAAGTAACTGATCCGCCAATAATTGATACTTTGGCCAGTAACTTTAGTTGGGATGCCAAAGGCGTAGTTTTAAAAGGTAATAATTTGCCAAAGATAGAAAATGATGAATTAGATCCTACAAGATTAAAATTAGAAATATTTTATACAGAAAATAATCAATAAATAAAAAACACTTGCTATGTGTGGAATTACAGGGTATATAGGATATAGAGATGCATATCCTATAATTATTAATGGTTTACAGCGTCTAGAATATAGAGGTTATGATAGTGCAGGAGTTGTACTATATGACAGTAATCAAATTAATCTTGCCAAGACCAAAGGAAAGGTTAGTGATCTTATTGAAAAAATAAATGAAGGTACTTCTAAAAATGGTAGTTTAGGAATTGGTCATACCCGTTGGGCGACCCATGGTGTACCAAACGATGTCAATTCACATCCTCATACTTCTCAATCTGGAAATCTTGTTATAGTTCACAATGGTATTATAGAGAATTATGATACCATAAAAAAAGAATTGATCAATAGAGGTTATAACTTTCATAGTGACACTGATACTGAGGTGCTTATCAATTTAATTGAAGAAGTAAAAAAGAGTAACAATGTAAAGCTAGGGAAAGCTGTTCAGATTGCTCTTAATGAAGTGGTTGGTGCTTTTGCAATTGCTGTTTTCGATATTGAAAAACCTGATGAAATTGTTGTAGCAAAATTAGGAAGCCCTATTGCTATAGGAGTTGGTAATGACAATACTGAATTTTTTATTGCTTCTGATGCTTCTCCTTTTTTAGAATATACAAAAGATGCTATTTATCTTGAAGATGAAGAAATGGCGATTATTAAAGTAGGAAGAGACATTGAAATTAGAAAAATTAATGATGACTCTATAGTTGCAGCCGACATACAAGAACTACAAATGAATCTTGAACAGATTGAAAAAGGTGGTTACGACCATTTTATGCTTAAAGAAATTCATGAGCAACCTAGAGCCATTACAGATACATTCAGAGGGAGGTTATTAAGAGATGAAGCTATTATAAAAATGACTGGGGTAGAAGATAATATGAAGCGTTTTTTAAATGCCGAACGTATTCTTATTGTTGCCTGTGGTACGTCTTGGCATGCAGGTCTTGTCGCTGAATATATTTTTGAGGAATTTGCAAGAATTCCAGTTGAGGTAGAATATGCTTCAGAATTTAGATATAGAAACCCTATTATTACAGAAAAAGATATCGTTATTGCCATTTCTCAATCTGGTGAAACAGCTGATACTTTAGCTGCAATTAAAATGGCAAAATCTAAGGGTGCTTTCGTATTTGGAGTTTGTAATGTTGTAGGATCATCTATTAGTAGAGAATCTGATGCAGGGGCTTATACGCATGCAGGCCCAGAAATTGGAGTGGCTTCTACCAAAGCATTTACTACTCAAATTACCGTATTGACTTTAATAGCTTTACGTTTAGCTAGAGCAAAAGGAACCATGTCTAGTAGTGATTTTAGAATGTATTTACATGAAATGGAACTCATCCCAAGTAAAGTAGAGAAACTACTAGAGATAGATGCTAAAGTTGAAGAAATAGCAAGAAAATATTTATTATCAACCAACTTTTTGTATTTAGGAAGAGGATTTAACTTTCCTGTTGCCTTAGAAGGAGCCTTAAAATTAAAAGAGATTTCTTATATTCATGCAGAGGGTTATCCTGCTGCAGAAATGAAGCATGGTCCAATTGCATTAATTGATGATAGAATGCCTGTGGTTGTTATTGCAACCAATAAAGGTCATTACGATAAAGTAGTTAGTAATATTCAAGAAATAAAATCAAGGCAAGGAAAAATTATTGCCATAGTAACTGAAGGAGATACTATAGTGAAAGAGATTGCAGATCATGTCATTGAGATTCCAGATACTGAAGAGGCTTTAACCCCTCTTTTAACAACAATTCCTTTACAGCTATTGTCTTATTATATTGCAGTAATGCGTAATTGTAATGTAGATCAACCAAGAAATTTGGCAAAATCAGTTACTGTAGAGTAATTTTACATTATCAATCAAATAAAAAAAGACTTAAATGATATATCATTTAAGTCTTTTTTTTTTTTTTACGCTATCATCACTTTTCTTAAAAACCTATTTCCCATTAAATGCACTCATGGTATTGGCTATACCTGCCATACCAAAAGATTTAACAAGTTCGCACGATTTTTCTAATCTTTCTTGAAGTTTTGTATTTTCTTCAGCATTCCATTTGCCAAGTACATAATCAATTTGACTTCCATTCTTAAATTCATCGCCTACACCAAATCTAAAACGAGGATAATTTTGTGTTAGTAAAGTTTCATTGATGTCTTTTAAGCCATTGTGTCCTCCAGCACTTCCTTTAGCTTTTAAACGAATGGTGCCAAAGGAAATATTTAAATCATCACATATAATAAGAGTATTTTCTAAACTAATTTTCTCCTTAGTCATCCAATATTTTACTGCCTTACCGCTAAGGTTCATAAAGGTTGAGGGCTTTAATAAGATAAATGTCCTGCCTTTAAACCTAAATTGACAAATAGCACCTAATTTTTTATTTTCAAATGACACCTTTTCTTTAGCAGCCAGTTTGTCTAAAATTTTAAAACCTATATTATGTCTCGTGTTTTCATAATCAACACCAATGTTTCCTAATCCGACAATTAAATATTTTTTCATAGTTGGCCTGGCATTTTTTTCAGCACTAAATAAAGATTTTAGTAGTTTGAGTATGTGCATCATTAAATTTTAATGATTGATTAAGGGTAAAAATAAAAAAAGCTTCGCGAAAGCGAAGCCCTTTTTAATAAATTCTAAAATAAATATTATTTATTCCGTAGTTTCAGCGGCTGGGGCTGCTCCTCCGCCTTCGCTTGGAGCTCCTTCAGCAGTTGCTTCTCCTTCTTCACCTTCTTCACCTTCTTCTTCTTCAACTTCATCAACTATAGCTGCACGTGCCATTCTTACTTGAACTACAACCATATCATCTGGGTGTAAAATATCAAATACATCACTTTTTAATTCTTCGGTAAATACTTTATCTCCAATAGTAAGTTCAGAAATATCTACTTTGATAAAATCTGGTAAGTTTGCAGGAATTGCTCTCACTCTTAAACTACGATTAGGAAAACGTAAGGTTCCACCATTCATAATACCAGGGGCACTACCTTCTAGTACAATTGGTATATTCATAGTAACTAGTTTGTCATCAAATAATTGATAAAAGTCAATATGTAATATTTTGTCACTTACCGGATGAAACTGAATATCTTGTAAAATGGCATTTAATTTTTCACCACTTTCCAGTTCAATCGTTGCCGTATAAACATTAGGAGTGTACACTAAATTTCTGAACGATAACTCATCAGCTGAAAAGTGAATAGGGTTTTCTCCTCCGTATAATACGCAAGGCACCTTTCCAGCATTACGTAAGGCTTTGGTAGCTACCTTGCCTACGCTTTCTCTTTTGGATCCTTTGATTGTAATAGATTTCATTTATTTATATTTAATTGTTTTTTAAAGGTTAATGAAATTTGTTTTTAACATCTCCGTTTGAATTAGAAATGTCTAAAGCTAACCTCATTGTTTTAGATTATTATTTACATTAAAAATTGTCCACTAATAGATTCATTTCCTTGCACTTTATGCATTATATCTGCAAATAAAGGGGCGCAAGATACTACTTTTATTTTAGAAATTTCTTTTTTCAAAGGAATAGTATCTGATATAATAAGCTCTTCTAATTTTGACTTTTCAATGCGTTTGTAAGCCTCGCCAGAAAGGACAGGATGTGTACAAATGGCACGTACACTCTTGGCTCCTTTTTCCATCATTAAATCTGCTGCTTTGGTTAGGGTACCTGCTGTATCAATCATGTCATCAACTAAAATTACATTTCTACCTTCTACGTTACCGATCAATTCCATATGCGAAATCACATTCGCTTTTAATCGTTGTTTATAACACACTACTACTTCGCTTTCAAGAAATTTAGAATAAGCATAAGCTCTTTTAGAACCACCCATGTCTGGGGAAGCAACAGTAATATCTGACAAATTTAAACTTTTAATTGCCGGTAAAAATATAGTAGAAGCGTAAAGGTGATCTACAGGTTTTTCAAAAAATCCTTGTATTTGATCAGCATGTAAGTCCATTGTAATAATTCTTGTAGCACCGGCAGCTTGTAATAAATTAGCTACCATTTTTGCGGCAATGGGTACCCTTGGTTTATCTTTTCTATCTTGTCTTGCCCATCCAAAATAAGGCATTACGGCCGTTATATGTCTTGCAGAAGCACGTTTAGCAGCATCTATCATTAATAGCATCTCCATTAAATTATCAGATGGAGGAAACGTAGAACCTATAATAAAAATTCTTCTACCTCTTATAGATTCTTCAAAAGCAACTTGAAATTCACCATCGCTAAAAATATTTTTTTTTGATTTACCGAGTTCACATCCATAGGATTTTGCAATATTTTCGGCTAATTCCAATGATTGTGAGCAGGCAAAAATTTTAGGTTTAGGCACCTTTTGTTTCATGGTAGTTGGTTGTGTTGTGTTTGTACCTTGGGTGGGAATCGAACCCACACTCTCGAAAGAACTGGATTTTGAATCCAGCGCGTCTACCAATTCCGCCACCAAGGCAATTAACTCGCATTATGCATTAGAGCTATGTAATGCGAGTTTAAGAGATTGCAAAAGTAAAAAATATTTTAGTTTTCTATTCATATTTTTAAACTAATAATAGTCGCATTGGTCATATCCATAAAAATTATATGAATATCGGTGAGTAATGTTGTTGTAAAACCATGACTTAAATATGTAAAAATTTAAGTTAAATTAAGTTAGTTTGATAATTTATTGTACTTTTAGTTGTTATTTAACCATCCTGATAAAATGATTACAAATACTATTATTAAGTATATTGCTATTGTTGTAATAATTACCAGTTGTAGCAGTGTTAAAAAAGTACATTTTTCTGAGCCTGTTGACACAACCACTAAACCCATTGCCCATCAAGTTAAACAAACCTATTCATTACCTGAAGTAGGCATTTATGCTAGTAATGAATTTGACGGAGCCAGATTAAACGGGTTTAAACAAGAAAACGATAGTACAGTATTGGTTATTATTCATCCTGAAAATATTCCAATTAATAATAGCCCCTATTACGCTTTTAAGACCTGGTCAAGTACTTCAAAGAGTTTTTATTTTAAATTTCAATATCCTAAAAGATATAAACATAGATATATTCCCAAATTAAAAATTAATGATGAATGGAGTATCATTGATTCTACACAAATATTTAAACATGATAGTATCGTGACTATTAAATTAAAACTGAATAAAAGTCCAATTACGGTTGCTGCTCAAGAAATTAATTCGTCTTCAGATGTAATGAATTGGTATACCGACCTTGTAAATGGAAAATACGATTATGTTAATATTCGCAGTGTAGGAGAAACAACTTTAGGAAGAAATATACCGGTGTTAGATATTTATAAGGAGGATACTAAAGATAAAGATGTTATTATATTGTTAACACGTCAACACCCTCCTGAAGTAACAGGTTATTTTGCGTTTCAAAGTTTTTTAAGAACTATTCTAAATAATGAGCTTGCTGAACAATTTTTAAATAAATATCATATCTTAGCTTTTCCGATTATGAATCCTGATGGCGTAGACTTAGGCCATTGGAGGCATAATGCCGGCGGTGTAGATCTTAATAGAGATTGGAGTAAGTACAATCAACCTGAAATTAGACAAGTAGTTAGGTATATCAATACTACTATAAAGGAGAACAAGACTAAATTGGTTTTAGGCATAGATTTTCATTCTACATGGTATGACGTTTTTTATACCAACACAGATCGAGAACAGACAGCTATACCAATGTTTATTGAAAATTGGTTTATGGCATTAGAAGAACATATACCAGATTATAAAGTAAATGAAGCCTCCAGTAATAGTAATAAACCTACATCAAAGGGTTGGTTTTTAAATGGCCATAAAGCAGTAGGCATTACTTATGAAATTGGGGATAAAACACCCAAAGAAAGAATAGCACTTATTGGTGAAATATCTGCCATACAAATGATGCAACAATTATTAGAACTAAATAACGAATAGTACTAATAATCAAAATAAAACTATTGACATAAATTCACAATTATTTGTAAAATTTATGCTTCAACTTTTTAAGACAATTGAATATTAACTAAACTTGATTAAACATGATTCGTAAATTAATTTTATTAGTGTTGATTATGCTGCTTACGAGTAGTATTATTTATGCACAGCGTACCATAACGGGTACGATTAGCGATATTTCAGGGCCTCTGCCTGCGGCGAGTATTGTTATTAAAGGTACAAGTACAGGTACTACAACTGATTTTGATGGAAACTATTCTATTGATGTTCCCAATGATGAAGCTACTTTGGTATTTAGCTTTTTAGGTTATACTTCAAAAGAAGTACAGGTTGCTGATCAATCTACAATTAGCTTAATTTTAGAGGAGGATGCCGAGGCATTAGATGAGGTTGTTGTTACAGCTCTTGGTTTTGTAGAAAAACGAGACAAAATTGCTTCTACATATTCTAAAATTGAAGCTGATAAATTAGTGCAACCAGTTGAGAATAAAATTATTGACGGTATTGCAGGTAAGGCTGCAGGTGTAAGTATCAATGCAACTTCTGGTGATCCTGGTGCTGGTTCAAATATCCAAATTAGAGGGACTAGTTCTTTAGGAGGATCTAGTCAGCCCTTGATTGTGGTTGATGGTATTCCCTTAAATAATGATAATATTTCCGGTTCTGGTGATAGTGATCCTTCTGCTGGGGTTTCACAACAATCACGTTTAAATGATTTAAATCCGGACGATATTGAATCTTTTCAGGTTTTTAAAGGAGCCTCTGCAGGAGCCTTATACGGTTCTAGAGCCTTGAATGGGGTAATAGTAATTACCACTAAAAAAGGTAAAGTGGGTAAATTTAGGGCAACTTTCTCTTCGGGGATTTCTATTGACGAAATAGCTTATAAGCATCCGCTACAAAAAACTTTTGGACAAGGTACCAACGGTAGTTATAGTCCTACCTCTGCTTTTTCTTGGGGTGACAGAATTTCAGATAGATCTGGAGGGGCTGATGATGTTGATACGTCTGGACAATTTTTTGAATCTTTAGTAACTGATAATGTTATTTATCCTATTAATAGTGGTGGAAAAAATTCTACAAATGTTTTTACTGAAGATAATTTTGACAAAGTATTTCAAAATGGAGTAACTTATGATAATCGTTTTACTATAAGTAGTGGTAATGAAAAAGGTACTTTCTTTTTAAGTGGCGGTCATGTAAGTCAAGAAGGGATAGTTAAAAGTAGTTTTTACAAAAAAACCAACTTTACGGTGAATGTTAGTCAAAATTTGACTAACAAGCTAACGGCTAATATAAAAGGAAATTATATCCATACTGGTTCTAATAGAACCCAACAAGGTTCAAATACTGCAGGATTATACTTAGGATTATTAAGAACAGCCCCGGATTTTGATATTACTGATTATAAGGGTAATTACCATAGTAGTTCTGGTGCCGTTACCCCCTTTCGTCACCGTTCTTATAGGAGGTATTTAGGGAATAGTGATAATGCCATTTATAATAACCCATTGTGGACGATCAACGAGCAGGAAAGCTCTGCTAATGTAAACAGATTGATTGGTACAGGGGAATTAAATTATAAATGGAATGATCATATCACTACTATCCTTAGAGGTGGTGTTGATTTTTATGCAGATTCCAGGGTTTATTTTTTCCCTTGGTATACAGCAGGTTCGGCTAGAAGATTTGGGTTGATAGATGATGAAACCATCAATAACCAAGAATTTAATGGCGACTTATTAACGAACTTTCAATATGAATTGACGGAAAAATTAAATACCAATGTAGTATTAGGCTTTGGTTTAAATGATAGAAGACGTAAACGCAATTATACCACTGCCGATAACTTTATAGCGAATTTTAGAAGCCCTTTAGATCCGGCAGAAATTGCACCAAAAGAGAATATATCATCAGAAACAACAAGAACTTTAAGAAGAAATATTCGCTTTTATGGTACTGCAAATTTTGATTATGCTGATCAATTTATTTTAACTGTGGGTGGTGCTTTTGAGAAACATTCATCATTACCTAAAGATAATAATGGTTTCTTTTATCCAAGTGCAGAATTTGGGTGGACATTTAGTAATGCTTTTGAAAATTCTGGTGAATTGTCCTTTGGTAAATTACGCTTGGCTTATGGTCAAGTGGCAAATGTACCTATAGCACATAGAGAGCAAACAGTTTTTGAAGTAGGCTCTTTTTCAACCTTTTCTGACGGTATTGCACTGGAAGATTTTGGTGGTGGGTTTCAATTTAATGAAGCTTTAGGTAATGCCAACTTAAGACCTGAGATTAAAACAGAATATGAGATAGGGCTAGATTTACGATTCTTTAATAACAGGGTGTCATTATCTACTACTTATTATACCAATAAGACTGAAGATGTATTATTGACCATTGCTATACCTCCATCACTAGGTTTTGATGAGATCTATGGTAATGGAGCTACTATTGAAAATAAAGGTTTTGAAGTTGAACTAAAATATAATTTTCTTAAAAATGAAGATTGGAACGCTTCTATTAGTGCGAACTTTAGTACTAATAAAAATGAGGTTACAAAACTTGAAGGTGGTGGTGTAATTAACTTCACATCAGGCAGTTCCATAATTTCGGTTGCTAAGGAAGGGGAACCTTTGGGAATTTTAATGACACAAGGTGCCTTGCGTGATGATAGTGGTAATATGATTTTAGATGCTAATGGTTTCCCTCAAGTTGATACAAGAGGAGATCTTATAGTGGGTGATCCAAACCCAGATTGGAGAGGTGGTTTACAATTCGATTTATCTTATAAAAACATAAGTCTATCCGCATTATTTGATACAAGTCAAGGTAATGATATGGCACAAAGAACCCGTTTTATTACTTCGTATTTCGGCACACATGCAGATGTAGGAAATACCATAACCTTAACTGAAGACTTGGTAAATCATGATGGAGATATAATTTCTGCTGGTACTTCCGTTAGAGGTAATGTAGGAAATTTTGGTGATGGAAATGTCTTATTAGACGAAAATTATTATAGGACTCTATATGGTTTTGGTGATGGTAAACTTAATGAGTTTGCAGTGGAAGATGCCAGTTGGACACGTTTTAGAGAATTATCATTATCATATAAGATAAACTCTGAAGGGTTTAAAAATGCGACAGGTTTTGAGTCAATTGAATTTACTGCATCAGGAAGGAATTTAGTAATTTGGACAGATGTTGTGGGTATTGATCCTGATATTAATCAATTTGGTGTAGGGAGAGGTAAGGGATTAGATTATTTCTCAAATCCAGGTGCTAGAACTTATGCGTTTGGAATTAAGTTTAACTATTAAAAAAAGAAATTATGAAGACAGTATATAAAATTTTGTTATCATTTGTTTTTCTATTCTCCGCTACAGCTTGCGATGATTATATAGATGTAAATGATAATCCGAATCAATTGACAGAAGTACCTTCAGGAGATTTACTATTAAGAGGAACCTTATTGGCCAATGCTCAAGTGCAACAAGGACATCTTTCTCGAGTTTCAATGTATTATACCGGTGGTTTAATTGGTTTGAATTTAGTACAGCAAACCATATATAATTATGACTATACTCCTGGTGATACTAATGGTACTTGGGGACATATTTATAATGGTATATTAGTCCAAAATAAAGAAATAAGAAGAATTTCTCCTAACTTAGATATGCTTTTGGCAATTATTGATGTCAATGAAGCTTTAGCTGTTGGAACCGCAGCTTCTTTATTTGGCGATGTACCTTATTCTACAGCCGTGCCGGATGGTGCGGGGCTAGATTCTCCAGATCCAACATTTGACGCTCAAGCAGATGTGTATGCTAGTTTACAGACCTTATTAGACCAGGCTATAACTTCCATAGATAATTCTACAACGGCTGTAGGAAGTGAAGATAATTATTTTAACGGGAATAAAATCAATTGGAGGGCTGCAGCAAATACGTTAAAAGCACGTTACTATGTACAAACGAAACAATATGCACAAGCTTTAACATATGTAGTTGACGGTATTAATAGTGCTTCTGGTACAATGAGTTATAATCCAATTGGTGAAGTTGATGGAAATAGTAATATTTTGTTCAACTTTGTAAATAGTAGCCGTGCCGGTGATATGACAGGAGAAGGTGCTTTTTATAGAGAATTAATAGATCCTGCCAATACAAATGGTAGAAATAATGCCAAAACCGATGAAACTGCACGCAGACAATATACATATATAGATGGTGATGGTGAGCAAACTGATGGTATTGATGATGCAGCAATGCCAATGAAATTGGTAAGTTTTGAGGAGAATCTACTCATTTGGGCAGAATGTTTGTTAAGAACAAATGATACCCAAGGTGCTATTGATAAATTAAATGAACTCAGAGCTCACTTAAATTCGGGTAATGCGTTTAACATTATAAATGCTACAGATACGTATAAGTATGAAGCATATGTACTAGCTGATTTTGAAAACGGAGGTATGGAAAATACCGATGGTATTGCCGTTGAAAGAGCTGTTTTAAGGGAGATTATTGAAGAACGTTATGTAACAGGTTTTAGTACTTTTATGCCTTTCAATGATGTGAGAAGATTGAAAGCTTCTGATAGCGATGTTATAGTACCATTTCCTTTAAATAATAGTACTACAACGGTAAACCCACAACGCTTGTTGTACCCTCAAGATGAGATTAACGGGAATAGTAACATACCAAGTCCAATACCAGATTTGTTTACATCAACTCCGGTAAACCAATAAAACCAAATTTTATGTTTGAAAAGAGGTTGTTTAAGTTTTTTAAGCAACCTTTTTTATCTTTAACTATATGAAACAGATACATCTAATTTTATTTTTGACTTTACTTTTAGTGCATGTTTCTTGTAAAACGGAAATTGAAGCGGATATTTTGATTAAAAATGGGATTGTATATAATGGCATTGATACCATACCAACTCATGCTGCTATTGCCATTAAGGATAATAAAATTGTATTTATTGGCAATGGTTCTCATATTAACTTTAATGCATTAAAAACTATAGACGCATCCGGAATGATAGTTTCTCCGGGGTTTATTGACCCACATACTCATGCTGATATAGATGTAAAAGACCCAAAGAATTCTCATAATCTCCCTTTTTTAATGCAAGGGATTACAACGGTTACTTTAGGGAATGATGGGAATAGTTATTATCCTACTCAAAAGTTTAAAACCTTATATGAGCAACAGGGTATAGGTACCAATGTGGTTTTATTGGTAGGTCATGGAACTATCCGTAAAGAAGTAATGGGTAAAAGCAATAAAAAAGCAACACCCGTAGAAATTGAAAAAATGCAAAACCTAATACAACAGGAAATGGATGCTGGGGCAATAGGTATGTCAACAGGGTTGTTTTATGCTCCCGGCAGTTATTCAAATACAGCGGAGGTAATTGCACTGGCTGAAACTGTTGCAAAAAATAATGGAATTTATGACACACATCTTCGAGATGAAAGCACCTTTAGTATAGGTTTGATTCCTGCAATTGAAGAAGCTATTGAAATAGGAAGACAAGCTAAACTACCTATTCATATTAGCCATATTAAGTGTTTAGGGGTTGATGTTTGGCATCAAAGTGATACCATAATTGGCATTATTGAAAACGCCCGATCGGAAGGAATAGCAGTAACAGCTAATCAATATCCATATGATGCTTCGGCTACCAGTTTAAAGGCTGCAGTAGTTCCACGATGGGCAGAAAGTGGCGGTATAGATTCTTTGTTTATAAGATATGATCAATCTAAATTAAAAGAGCAAATTTTAGAAGAAACTAAAAATAATATCATCCGTAGAGGTGGCTCTGAAAAATTATTAATTGTAAAAGCTGATGAACCTACTTTTGTGGGGAAAAATCTATTAGAAATTTCAAAACAATTAAAGCTTGAACAGGCTAAGACTGTTATTAAGATGCTAAAAACAGGTCAAATTAAAGTGGCATCATTTAATATGAATAATGATGATATTTCTAATTTTATGAAACAAGATTGGGTAGTAACCGGTTCTGATGGTGGTTCAGGACACCCCAGAAAATATGGAACTTTTCCTCGTAAGTATAACAAATATGTAAAACAAGAAAAACTTATTGATTTGGCCACTTTTATTAATAATAGTTCTTCAAAAACAGCTGAACTACTAAAAATTCCAAATCGCGGAAAAATTAAAGAAGATTATTTTGCCGATGTTATAATTTTTAATCCCAAAACTTTTAAAGATAAGGCCACATATACAAATGCTTTTCTGTTGGCTGAAGGATTAATTTATAGTATTGTAAATGGTAAAGTTATTGTAAAAAATGGTAAATTTAATGGTGAGTTAAATGGAAAAGTTCTAACGAAGTAAGTTTATCATGAAAAAACTTGTTGTATTTATCCTCTTTTTGCTTTTCTCAAACGTTTTGTTATCACAAACCGCAATGGGAGATATTGAAAGTTATATGGGCAATTTGATAGATAATGCTCCTGGAAACAGTGGTAATAATTATAATGAGCCTAATACGACCGAATTAACAACATGGAATAGTATTATCTCTGATATTTTAAATGAAAATATTGCCACAGCAAGAACTAATGCCAATACGCTTAATTATCAAATCACTGAATTTACCGATACTTCTCTTTCACCTAATCAAATATTTTATGTGCTAGAAGAAAAAAGCTCACAATCGAACTATTGGGGTATCTATGCTTTTAGTAAGACGCCCACAAGAAATAATTTAGTGATACAAGCACCACATTCTAAGTATGACACAAATACAGGTAAACAGGCTGTATATTGTTTTAAGAATACTATTGCAAGAGCAGTATTTATAAATGGAACACATCGTTGTAATAGTAATAATTTTTCTTCTTGCTCTGGTACAACTGGTGTTTGTGGATCTAGTGGTGAGTCATATAGAATTTCTGATCAAGCACATGTTACTAACTCAATGTTTCAAAAAACCACAGAAAATTTATTGAGTACTGTTTCTAATCCCGTTTTTGTTCAATTACATGGCTTCGGCAAAAGTTCTACTGATCCATATGTTATTATGAGCAATGGCACAAGGGAAACTCCATCTACTGATTATGCCACCTTAATTAAAGATGCTTTGCTGGTTGAAGATAATTCTTTAACTTTTAAACTAGCACATATTGATACAGGCTGGACCCGCCTTATTGGTTTTACGAATACCCAAGGGAGGCTCATAAATAATTCAACAGATTTTTGCAATACTTCTGCAACTGCATCATCAGGAAGATTTATTCATATAGAACAAGAGAAATTAAAATTAAGAAACGATGAAGAAGGATGGGCTAAAATGAGTAATGCTTTAATGAACGTATTTTCTAGTACACTTGGAACAAATAATTTTAATTTTGACAATAGTGTTGCCATAACTCCTAATCCTACCCTTGGTCAAATTAGCATAAGTGGATTAAATATTAATTCTATTGAAGTATTTAACGCAATAGGTCAACAATTATTAAAGCTCAACAGTTTTATAAAAAATGATAAAATATGGATTGATTTAAAAGCTTTTTCAAAAGGTATATATTTGTTAAAGATTAATTCTGACTACGGTGTGTCTACTAAAAAAGTTATTTATCTTTAATATAAAGTTCTTTAAAAAGATCATAATAATTATTATCAAATTGTAATGTCTAACACTATCATTTTTGTATTTTTGCCAAAAATTATAAAAAGAAAAAAATGAGTAAAAAGAATAATATTACTTTTGATGTATTGATAGAAATTCCAAAAGGAAGTAGAAATAAATATGAATATGATTTTGTGTTGAATAAAATTAGATTTGATAGAATGTTGTTTTCATCTATGATGTATCCGGGCGATTATGGTTTTATTCCAGAAACTTTGGCCTTAGATAAAGACCCTTTAGATGTACTGGTTATGGGTACAGAACCAACTTACCCTATGGTTGTTATGGAAGTTAGACCTATTGGCGTTTTTCACATGACCGATGAAAAAGGACCGGATGAGAAAATTATTTGCGTTCCTGTTTCTGATCCTATTTGGAATAAAAGTTTAGATATTTCTGATTTGAATCCGCATAGAATAAAAGAAATAGAACATTTCTTTCAGGTATATAAAGATTTAGAAGAGAAGAAAGTTGATGTTGGTGGTTGGGGTAATGCTGAAGAGGCTGTAAAAATATATCACGAATGTGTAAAAAGATATGATGAAAGTGAACACAAAAAAAAGAGAACATTTACAATTTAAATAGTAAATATAAATTCTAAAATTTAAAACCATCTTTAATTTAAAGGTGGTTTTTTTTATCTGCTATATTTTACTACTTTTAGCCCCATTAAAAATTAACTAAATCAAAGAAATATAATATGGAATTTATTGTAAATTATCTACCAGCCTTTGGGGTTTTGGCTCTTTTATTTGTATTCGCTAAGAATATGTGGGTTTCAAAACAAGACGAAGGTGACGCAAAAATGTCTAAAATTGCTAAGAATATTGCGGTAGGAGCAATGTCCTTTTTAAAAGCTGAATATAAAGTTTTGGCAATTTTTGTAGTAACAGTATCGGTACTATTGTACTTTAAAGGTAATGCTGAAGAAGGATCTAATGGAATGGTAGCAGTATCCTTTATAGTAGGTGCTATTTGTTCTGCTTTGGCTGGCTTTATCGGAATGAGAGTTGCTACTAAAGCAAATGTAAGAACTACCCAGGCTGCAAGAACATCATTAGGTAAAGCATTAGAAGTTGCTTTTGCCGGAGGTGCTGTAATGGGATTAGGTGTTGTAGGTCTTGGCGTATTAGGCTTGAGTGGATTATTTATGATATATAGTGGTCAAGGATGGGAAATAGGAGAAATATTAAATGTCCTTTCTGGATTCTCGTTAGGGGCGTCATCAATTGCGTTATTTGCTCGTGTGGGTGGAGGTATTTATACCAAAGCAGCGGATGTAGGTGCTGACCTTGTAGGTAAAGTGGAAGCAGGTATTCCTGAAGATCATCCTTTAAATCCGGCTACAATTGCCGATAATGTTGGGGATAATGTAGGTGATGTTGCAGGTATGGGAGCAGATTTATTCGAATCTTATGTAGGCTCAATTATTGGTACCATGGTATTGGGAGCAATTTATGCTACATTACCAGAATTTCAGGGTGCTTTTGACGGATTAGGAGCGGTATATTTACCATTAGTATTAGCAGCGGTGGGAATTGTAATGTCTATTTTAGGAACCTTTTTTGTTAGAGTAAAAGATGGTGGAAACCCCCAAACGGCATTAAATATTGGCGAATTCGGTTCAGCTGGATTGATGTTGGTGGCTTCATATTTTATTATTAATCAAATGTTACCTGAATCTTGGGTTGAAGCGGGAATTACATATACAGCAATGGGTGTTTTTTGGGCAACTATTGCCGGTTTGGTAGCTGGATTATTAGTGGGTAAAGTAACAGAATATTATACAGCAACAGGTAAAAAACCAGTATTGTCAATAGTAAAACAATCAGAAACCGGAGCTGCCACAAATATTATCGCCGGCTTAGGTGTGGGTATGATGTCAACTGCAATTCCTATTTTATTAATTGCAGCAGCTATTATGGTATCTCATCATTATGCAGGGTTATATGGTATAGCGATTGCTGCCGTAGGAATGTTAGCCAATACAGGAATTCAATTGGCGGTGGATGCTTATGGACCAATTTGTGATAATGCCGGTGGTATTGCTGAAATGGCAGAATTACCCAGTGAAGTACGTGAACGTACAGATAAATTAGATGCCGTAGGTAATACCACGGCAGCTATTGGTAAAGGATTTGCTATTGCATCTGCTGCATTAACAGCACTGGCTTTATTTGCAGCCTTTATGAAAACAGCTCACGTAACTTCTATTGATGTGTCTAGACCAGATATTATGGCTGGCTTATTAGTAGGTGGTATGTTACCATTTGTATTTTCTGCCCTGTCTATGAATGCTGTAGGTCGAGCCGCTATGGCCATGATCGAAGAAGTTCGTCGTCAGTTTAGAGATATTCCTGAGTTAAAAGCGGCTTTAGGTGTTATGCGTAAATATGATTCTGATATGTCTAAAGCTTCAGAAGAAGATAGAAAAATATTTGATGCTGCCGATGGAGTAGCAGACTATAGTAAATGTATTGATATTTCAACGAAAGCATCCATTAAAGAAATGGTATTTCCAGGTTTATTGGCTATTGCTGTTCCTGTAATTGTAGGTTTTGGTGGAAAATGGTTTGGCATTGGTGGAGCTGAAATGCTAGGTGGTTTGTTAGCTGGTGTGACTACTGCCGGTGTATTAATGGCGATTTTCCAATCTAATGCCGGTGGTGCTTGGGATAATGCTAAAAAAACAATTGAAGAAGATGGTCGTAAAGGAACGGAAACTCATAAAGCAGCTGTGGTAGGTGATACTGTTGGTGATCCTTTTAAAGATACATCTGGTCCTTCACTAAATATCTTATTAAAATTAATGTCAGTTGTTGCATTGGTAATAGCACCTAGTATTGCCTTAGATGTTGATGATATTATTGCTTATAATAAAGACAGTGCGACTACAATTGAGTTACATGAAAATAATGAAACTAAAGAAATGAAAGTTTTGGTAAAGAAAGAAAATGGAGAAAAAAATGCAACAGTTATTACTACAACCGAAGTTGATGGTAAAAAGGAAGTAACAGTTGAAACTATTGAGGGTGATGAAGTTGATCTATTAGTGGCAAATCACGAATAATAAGTACATATAAGTTTATATGCAAAAAGCATCCTGATTCTTTTTTCAGGATGCTTTTTTTTAAATTCAATTATCTCACTCTGTTTATATTTTCATCAATGTCTTTATTTTTATAAATAGATTTTTTTATATTTCCGAATGAATATTTTATGGAGCATGAAATTTCATGTGCGTCAGTATAAAAAACACTATTCGCCTTTATGTCATTCATAGTATAATTTTCTTTAAAAATCATTGTTTTAAAAATATCGTTAAAACCAAGTGTTAGATCCAATTTTTGAAATAATTTTTTTGTGATGGTTGCATTCAACACAAAAAGTGCATTTTTATTGAAAATCCCTTCATTGCGATTCGTCATTCCCCATCCATTTATAGAGATCGAACTAGAATTATCAATTTTAAAATGATGACGTGTATAATAATATAAATAAGGAGTTCCTTTTGCAACTATTGCATTAGGGTCAGATATCGTATTTATATTAAAACTTAAGACATTGGTTGAGTTCCAGAATTTATATTTGACAGGAAAGTTTAACTCAATATTTATACCGGATTCATTTTTGAAATTATTTGGAGAAATTGTAGTGCGCCTTGTAAAATCATTATATGTAAAATTATAGAATACGGGGTTGTTTGTATGATAATAACGCATGCTTAATGAATTCTCTTTATGCTGATAGCTTAAAGAAACCTCATCAGTAAAAGAAGGTTTTAAGTTAATATTTCTGCTAAATTCTAAAAACGGATTGATATAAGTTGTGACAGCACTGGTTGTAGTGTAATTAGGCCTAATGATACTTCTTGAATAATCTAAAGTAATATTTTTTAGACTATCAACTTTGAAACTAATCATGCCTTTAGGAAAGATGTTGGTATTATTTCTATCTATTAATAATGTATTTGATTTGTCAAACCCACCTTTAACTATAGCATTTTCTATTCGTAAACCTGTTACTATATCAAATTTACCGGTTTTACCTGATAATTGTGAGTATACTGCGAAATTTTCTTCCTTATAATCATAATTAGAATCAATCAACTCAGATGGATTAATAGTCTCAATTTGGGCAAAAGAGTTGGCCTTACCTTTATAAATGTTTGATCCCATTTCTAGTTTAATATTGTTTTTAAACTCTTTTTCAAAATCTACTTTTAATGAAAGAGCTTCTATATTGAATTCTTGAAGGCTAAGCTGTGTTAATATAAAAGATGTATCATTATAATTGTCAGTAATTTGGCTTGTTAGTTCTTGATTGTACTTAACATATTGAGCTCCTAAAAATAGATTACCCCATGAATTTAGAGATTTTGAGTAATTTATATTTGTACTTGAAAATAGTCTCCGATCTTTATTATCGCTATGAGTTAAAATGTAGTTTTCAATCGAATTTTCTTTTCGATAGGTTTTTGTATCAATAGGGAAAGGTGCCCTTTGAGCCCTTAATTTAGTGCTTATTGAAAAATAATCATTGGCGTTAATTTGAAAATAAATTCCACCTCCAAAAATAAATTGAGGCATTTTTATGGGAGCAGATTCGGCCAAAAAATTTGATTCAATATTTTCATCTAAAATAATAAAATTAGAACCATTGCTTTCCCATGGTCTTATTTGGTTGTATGATGCATTAAATTTTAATTCTAATTTATCTTTTTTCAGGTTAAAATTACTACTCAAAAAATTATTAAAATGCTTTTTGAAAGAAGCTGTTTCAGAAAAAGTTGCTTTAAAACCATCTTGAAGATTTTTTTTTCTAGTAATAAGAATTAAACTTCTGCCTTCTGCTTCGTACTTTACGGATGGGTTTTTAATAATCTCTATACTTTCAATAGCGTCTATTGGAAGGCTATTCAATTCTTCAAAAGAGATTTTTTGTTTACCTATGTAAATTAACGGATTCCCTTTTCCTATGATACTAATAGATTCTCTATTTGGACTTATCTGAACAGTCGGTAGCTTAGAGAGTAAATCCAAAGGATTTGATTCAGAAGAAAAAATAGTATTTTCTACATTGATAATAATATTTCCGTTTTTGTTTTCTATTGGTTTCTTGGTTGCCGTAAGTTCAACTTCTTCTAAAGTCGTTGTACTTTCCATCAAACTTATAGAAAGCTCGGTGTTTTTTTCGAGTAAAATAACTTTTTCGAATGCTTTAAATCCCAAACAAGAAATTTGTAAAATATAATTACCTTCTAAAATTGATTCAAAGTGGAACTCTCCATCTAAAATAGTTGTGTATTTAACAATCTTTTTACTTTTTGCTGATAATAAAAGGGCATCATCTACAGACACACTATTTTCTTGGCCAGCAACAATTCCGGTTAAGCTATAATGGTTTTGAGCAGTTAAAGTTTTGCCCATAGTTAATAATAGAAATATTTTTATTGCAGTGTTCATAATTGTGTTGGATAATAACACAAAGAACAATAAGAATATTAAGAATATAATTAAATGGAGGGTTGAATTAGGTACTAGTACCCGTGCTATTTTTAAATTTTAAACTCAATTCATTTCTATTAGAAACTTTAAGTTTATAATAAATATTTGTAATATGAGTTTTAACCGTACTTAGACTAATAAACAATTCTTTGGCTATTTCTTTATTGCTTTTGCCTTCAAGAATCAAGTTTCTAATATTTAACTCTTGCCTACTAAGTGTTGTTGGACTGAGCTTATTTTTTTGACCTTTTAATCTGTAAATAAAAAACAGTAATGCTAGAATAGCCAATGATAAAAACGAAATTACCCATTTACTGGAGGTATATTTTTTTTGAATATTTTCTTTTAAAAAAAGTGTTAATTTGTTTTCTAAGAAAAGATATTCCCTTGAATGAATTTCGCTAGACTTTAATTCTTTTAAAAGGTCTAAATAAAAATCAGAATTTAAAGCAATATCTTTATCTAATAAGTCCTTATTATTCAATTCTTTAATGCTAATTAACTTTACAGTTAAGATTTTCAGGGAATCCTTGGCGTAAATTCGCATTAGATTTAAATACTGATTTGAATCCTCTAGAGTTTGATATTTTTTTTCTGTGTAAACATTACTTTCAAAAAGTTTTAGTCTTTGCCACTCTTTATCAGCTTTGCTTGTGTTTTTATAATCAGAAAATGGAATAGTACTTTTTTTAAAAAATAAAGTATCTGTATTTGAAAGAATAAATAATTGTTCGAAACCTAAATCCTTATTATGGGTTAAAGTATCTTGATTTTTTTTAATAAATATTTTATAAATGTGTTTTCCTTGAGGAAGTTCATTGTCAATAGAAAAATACCCATCATTATCAATAACGGCTGTTGCAATTATTTTAAAAAACTCTTCCGAATGAATAGTATCACTAATTAATTGAGATAAATAGACCTTACGTTCACTTAATGTAGCATTTTTTTGAATTACATATCCAGCTATATTCTGAGCATAAAAGTTTGCACTACATAATAAAGCAAATAATGTAATATAAAATTTATTCATTTTTATTGAGCTTAGAACAGCCCATGCAGCTGTGCATCAATTTTATCTATTATAGTACCTAAATCTTCAGGATTATCTACAATATTAAGATTGTCTATATCTACAATGAGCAGTTTTCCTTTGGTGTAAGTAGATATCCAAGCTTCGTAACGTTCGTTTAATCTACTTAAATAATCTATACTGATTGTGTTTTCATAATCTCTACCACGTTTATGAATTTGACCTACTAAAGTTTGTATACTTGCACGTAAGTAAATTAATAAATCTGGTGGAGAAACCAATTTTTCCATTAGCTCAAATAATGTAGAATAATTCTGAGAATCTCTATTAGACATTAAACCCATGGCATGCAAGTTAGGAGCAAAAATATGAGCATCTTCATAGATGGTTCTATCTTGGATTATATTCTTACCACTTTCATGTATTTCTAATATTTGGCGAAACCTACTATTCAAAAAATAGATTTGAAGATTAAAAGACCACCTTTCCATTTCTGAATAAAAATCATCTAGATAAGGATTCTCTTCTACGGATTCGAAATGTGGAGTCCATTTATAATGTTTGGCCAATAGTTGTGTTAAGGTAGTTTTTCCAGCTCCAATATTTCCTGCAATAGCAACGTGCATTTTTTTGATTTTAGTTATTAAATATACTTAATTTTTTATAAAATTAATTACAAAAATAGTTGTACCGTCAAATATATACATATCATTTTTATTTACATAAAAACTTTGGATAGATATTTTTTCTTTAATATCAATTAACGATGTACTTTTATAATCATATTTATATAAATGGTTATTTTTTGAATAGACAATAGCATTATCAATAATTTTAACATCTGTAAAGTCATTCAAACTAATAGTTTTAATAAAAATTCCGTATTCATTAAATTGTAAGATACTTTTTTTGCCTACTAGCCAACAATCTTTATAGGAACTTATCATTTTATTTACATTAAATTCCTGTTGATAAGAGGATAGTGCCTGACTAGTATGTTTTATTTCGTTGGTTTGGTAATTATATAATTGTAAGGTGTCATCATCTAAACTATAAACCCAAAAATTATTATTAGAAGAACCGGATACAAAAGATATGTTTTTTGAAAATGAGGCGTTGTTAAAATTTATAGATGTTGTCAGTTCATTTAAGTTATTATCTAAAATAAGCACAGTATTAAAATCTTTATAAAACAACAGTATTTTTAACGGATTTTTGATATCGATAGAAGTTATTTTACCCAATTGTGTGTTGGTGTAAGTAAGTGTTTTTGTAGTGGTTTTTTTGTAGAAAGTATTGTTTTTTATAGCGTAAATATTTTCAAAATCATCTATTCCTATAAATTGATCTACATTAAGAGGTATCTTTTTAATGAGTTCTGTCTTTATAATACTATCTGTTTTTTGGGCATGGACAAAAACACATCCTAAAATAAAAAAAAAGATAACTATACGTTTCATGGTAAACAAAAATACTAAAATAAGTTAAACCAGTTTAGTTCCTTTTATTTAACCAATTCATAATTTTAAGATTACATACATATTATGAACAAGCTTTTAATTCCAAAAGCCTTAGGCAATTAGCTGTGCTGATTGTAAAGAAGCTTCACAAAAAAATATTACAGCCATGGAGAAATGGGTTAAACAAGGTAAAGTTGTAGATGAGCAATTTCCAGATCAATGTCAGTATTTTATTGATAAAATTCTAACCAATTATAAAATTACTAGCGAATTATATAATGATGTTTTACGTAATATCTAGCGTTAACACCAACAGTAGATTTTTCGCCTTGAACAGATTGATAAAAAATGCCTATTTTCGGTAAAAATTAACAATTTGAAGAAATTAGAACGTAGTTTATCTTTAACTTCAGTTATAGCCATTAGTATAGGAGGGATGTTGGGAAGTGGAATTTTTGTATTGCCAGGCTTAGCGGCTGCTAAAACAGGATCTTCAGTTTGGTTAGCTTATCTATTGGCTGCCCTATGTATACTACCAGCGGCCTTATCTAAATCGGAATTGGCCACGGCTATGCCGTCATCAGGGGGTACTTATGTTTATGTAGAACGGGCCTTTGGGCCCATATTTGGAACCATAGCCGGAATAGGTTTATGGTTATCTCTGCTTTTTAAAAGCTCATTTGCTTTGGTAGGTTTTGGGGCTTATCTAAGTATTTTAATTAATATAGATACTGCCCTTACCAAATATATTGCAGTATTTTTTTTATTGTTGATTTTATTGCTGAATATCTTTGGTGTAAAGAAAGTAGGGAAGGTTCAAATTGTGGTGGTTACTTTGAGTTTAATAACACTTAGTTTACTTTTTATTTTTGGATTGCCTAAGGTGAATTCAAGTTTATTAGATCCATTTCTTACGAATGGAAATTATGGATTGATTTCTACTGTTGCTTTTGTATATATTTCATATGCGGGTGTTACAAAAGTGGCAGCTATAGCAGGAGAAATAAAAAATCCAAGTAAGAACTTACCTAGAGCTATGATATTATCATTGTTGATAATGACGTCAATTTATGTGATGATTGCCTTTGTATTGGCAGGTAATATCCCTCTACAGAATTTAAGTACTGACATTAAACCAATATATACCCTTGCCAATTTATTAGGGGGTACAACTATAGGATATGCAGCTGCAGTAATAGGAGTCATTACATTAATTTCTATGGCAAATTCAGGAGTATTAGCTGCTTCAAGATTTCCATTTGCTATGGCCTTAGATAAATTGTTACCCGAATTTATGAGTAAAATTCACTCTAAATATTTAACTCCTGTAGTAACTATTATCATGACTTGCATGGTCATGACCTTAGTAATTTTATTTTTAGATGTTGAAAAAATTGCCAAATTAGCCAGTGCATTTATGGTTATGATGTTTATTGCGGTAAATGCAGCTGTAATTGTCTTAAGAGAAACAGCAGCACAATGGTATAATCCTCCTTATCGCTCACCTTTATACCCGTTTGTACAGTTATTTGGGATAATAAGTGGTGTTATTTTATTGGTGTTTTTGGGCTTAATGCCCTTTTTAGCCATCTTGTCCATTTTTATAATTGGACTTATTATTTATTTTAATTTTGGTAAAGCTGCGGTAAGAACAGGGGTTTTAAAAAAATATGGGCATAGACCGGCACTGTATTTATTATATAAAAGGAAACATAGAAAAAATAAAAATTATAGGCATCATCAATTTGAAAATCAACATAATTTAGATGGAAAGTTAGTTTCAGAGGCAGGGGTAGTAGTTTCGTTATTAGGCAACGAAAACTCACCTGAAATGTTGGTTGAAATAGGAGCGGCTATTAATAAAAAAGAAAAGGTACAAGTAGTAAATATTACAGAAGTGCCAAATCAAACTTTTTTAGATGCGGTGTTAGAAGATAATCCTAAAGTATCATCTTTAGAAAGACGTGTAGCCAGGTTGGCAGAATATCAAAAAATCGATATTGATTTTGAGGCAGCGGTTACCCATAATTTATCCAATACAATTCACGAATTAAGTAATCAAACCAATTGCGATTGGTTAATAATGGGTTGGAATGGAAGAGCCCATAATGGTATTTTGGTAAGTAATCCAATTGGTTGGTTGGTAACACATATCAATTCAGACTTTGCCCTATTTAAAGATAATGGCGTTAGGTATATTGGTAAAGTTGTGCTTGCATTAAGGCCCGGAAGAAGAGATAAAAATTTTATTGCTATTGCAGATAGAATATCCAATTTTTATAATGCCTCATTTACCTTACTCCATGTTGTAGATCAAAACACAGCTGATAATACTATTTTGCAAATGAAGGAGTTATCTTTAAGTTTATTAGAAAAGGCAACTTCTAAAAGTGAGGTAATTATTTTAAAAAGTGATGACCCTATTGAAGCCATTTCTAAAATGTCTGCAAGTTTTGATTTATTGATTTTGGGAACACCTCAAAGAGACAACTGGATTAGCGTTCTGTTTGGTACAGGTAAAGATAAATTTGCAGAAAAATCAGCTTGTTCTGTGTTGAGGTTAACTATGAAAGGAGCATAGTCTTTTTTAATTTTTTATATTAAATATTAATTAGTATTTTCATCAAAAAATTTATCCATGTTAGAATTGGCAGGTATTATAATTTTAGGCATTTTAGCCCAATGGATGGCTTGGAAATTTAAAATTCCTGCCATCTTACCATTAATTTTAATTGGTTTATTAGTTGGGCCTATTGCGGCTGAATTTTTATCTGAAGATGGTACCAAATGGATTGAACCTATATGGAATGGAAAAGAAGGATTATTTCCGGGCGAAAGTCTTTTTTATTTTGTTTCTCTTGCTATTAGCATTATTTTATTTGAAGGCGGTTTAACTTTAAAAATGAACGAAGTAAAAAATGTGGGACCTGTTATAACTAAATTAATAACTATTGGTTCTATTGTCACATTTTTTTTAGCTGCGTTAGCAGCCTACTATATATTTAATTTAAGTTGGCAAATTTCGTTTTTATTCTCCGCTTTAATTATAGTAACTGGCCCAACTGTTATAACGCCAATTTTAAGAAATATACCATTAAAAAGTGATGTGTCTGCTGTATTGAAATGGGAAGGTATTTTAATAGACCCTATTGGTGCCTTGGTAGCAGTATTGGTTTTTGAATTCATTTCTGTTGAAGGTGGAGGAGAATTTACTAAAACTGCACTTGTAGAGTTCGGTAAAATTGTACTTTTTGGCTCAACTTTTGGATTTACTTTTGCACATGCATTAAATTTTATCATCAATAAAAAATGGGTACCCCATTATTTATTAAATGTTCTTTCTTTAGCCGCTGTGCTAGGTGTTTTTGTACTATCTGATGCCTTTGCCCACGAATCCGGCTTATTGGCTGTAGTGGTAATGGGTATGGTATTGGGCAATTCAAATTCCACTTACCTTAAGGAATTATTATACTTTAAAGAATCATTAAGCGTTTTACTCATTTCTATTTTATTTATTCTTTTATCTGCCAATATAAATATTGAGGATCTATTACTAATTTACAATTGGAAAACAGCGATTCTTTTTGCCATTGTCGTTTTTGTAATTCGCCCTATTGGAGTCTTTTTAAGTACCTACAAATCTAGTTTACATTTTAACGAAAAATTATTTATAAGTTGGGTAGGACCTCGTGGTATTGTGGCTGCCGGAATCGCTTCGTTATTCGGATTGAAATTGGCTAAAAATGGAGTAGCCGGAGCTGAATACATTACTCCTTTAGTATTTATGATTGTGTTAGGTACGGTTTTACTCAATGCTACTACCGCCAGAATGTTCGCCAAAGTAGTAGGAGTATTTCTAACCAAATCTGAAGGTATTTTAATTTTGGGAGCCTCAGGGCTTTCAAGGTTGATTGCAAATTATTTAAAAACCAATGGCAGGCACGTAGTGTTAATTGATAGTAACCAGAGTAATATTGATAAATCTAAAGAATTAGGTTTAGAAGCTATCAATACTAATATTTATGACGATACATTGGGCGATAATATTGAATTAAATGATGTAGGTTATTTAATGGCTTTAACGGCTAATGCAGAAATTAACGATTTTGCCATTAACAAATTTCATGATCAATTTGGCGAAAACGGATCTTTTAGATTGATATCAGCCAATGAAATGAGCGATAGTGGTAACAACCCGAAAGTTGGATTGTTTTCTCATACAGATGATTTTGTTTCGTTGGATGAATTGGCTAGAAAATATCCGAAAATACATGAAATTAAATTAGAATCAAAAGAGCATTATGACGCTTTAATTGAGTTGACAAATAATGATGCTGATATTGTACCCATTTTCACTAAGAATAAATCAGGCGTTTTAGAAATAATATCTTCTTATAGCAAGGATGTTAAAATTGAAAATGGTTCTTCTTTGGTATATTTAGGGAAAAACATAAAATAGTAAGTATATTAATTCTATATTTCTTGAAGAGTAATTCTCTGGACTTTAGCTATGCAACCATTTGTCATAGTAATATCTTTGTTTTTTTCAAGCTTTTATGAATAGATGATATTTATTCTGAATGCGTATCTTATTTACATAAATTTATGTTATTATATGATCTTTTTACAGTCAAATTATTCATATATTAACTATTTTAGCCGTATATAGAATTCTAAACTAATGCTTAAAAATCATTTTCTTTTATTGATTAAAAAGTTAAAAGTTTCTTTATTGGATCTAATGCCAATAATTGTAGTTGTGGTTTTCTTTCAGACTGTTGTAATTCAACAACCGTTTCCGCAAATAGGAGAAGTTTTAATTGGAGTTTTATTTGTAGTTTTTGGATTAATGCTTTTTATTGAAGGCTTAGAAATGGGTTTATTTCCTATTGGAGAAGCATTGGCTTATGCCTTGGCTAAAAAAGGAAGTCTTTTTTGGCTATTAATATTTGCGTTTGCCTTAGGATTTTCTACAACAATAGCTGAACCTGCCTTATTGGCGATAGCTAAAGAAGCCGCTTTAATTTCATCTGATGCCGGTTTGATAAGTCAAGATCCTGATACATTAAATAATTATGCCTTAGGGTTAAGGCTATCGGTGGCATTTTCAGTTGGTATTGCCATTGTAATAGGCGTATTGCGGATATTAAAAGGTTGGCCATTATACTATTTAATTATTGGAGGTTATATATTGGTGATGTTAATGACGGCTATTGCCCCTAAAGAAATTATTGGGCTAGCCTATGATGCTGGTGGTGTAACAACATCTACCATTACAGTCCCTTTGGTTACAGCTTTGGGTGTTGGATTAGCGAATGTAATAAAAGGAAGAAGTCCGTTATTAGACGGATTTGGTTTAATTGCGTTTGCCTCGTTATTGCCAATGATTTTTGTAATGGCATATGGATTATTTTGGTTTAAATAAATATGATCAATAGATGTTAGATATATTATTTGATTTTATAAAAATTTTATTTTACACCTTAAGGGATGTTTTTCCTATTTTGTCATTGATCTTATTTTTTCAGATAGTAGTTTTAAAGCAACCAATCCCTCATTTAAAGCGAGTGATTTTAGGCGGTGTTTTTGTGGTTTTAGGGTTGTCATTTTTTATCATGGGCTTAGAAAAAGCATTATTTCCAATAGGTGAAATTATGGCTAGTCAATTAGCCGATCCAGCTTTTTTAGGAAATGTAGATGGTGAAGTACTTCATTGGAGTAACTATTATTGGATTTATATTTTTGCTGCGGCAATTGGTTTTGCTACTACCATAGCCGAACCGTCATTAATCGCAGTGGCTATAAAAGCAGAAGAAGTGTCTGCAGGTACAATTAGTCCGCTAGGTTTGCGGATAACAGTTGCTATAGGAGTAGCTTTTGCATTGGCACTTGGTACATTTCGTATTGTAACGGGTATCCCTTTGTATTTATTTATAATGGGAGGCTATATTATTGTAATAATTCAAACTATAGTTGGTCCGAAAGACCTTATTGCTTTGGCTTATGATTCTGGAGGAGTAACTACCTCAACGGTAACAGTGCCTTTAGTTACAGCATTAGGGTTAGAATTATCAGGGGTAGTTCCTGGTAGAAATCCGGCAGTAGATGGGTTTGGCTTAATAGCCTTTGCCAGTTTATTTCCAATAATATCCGTTTTAGGATATTCACAATTTATGGTATTAAAAAAAAGAATGTCTAATTTAAAATAATAAAATTATGCAATTTAAAATAATTATGGCCTTTGTAAAACCTAGCATTACAGATAAAGTTGTTGACGCTATGAAATCGGCCGGTGCTACCGGAGCAACCATTATTGCCGCTCGGGGAACAGGTATTCATGAAGCTAAATCATTTTTCGGACTAACTATAGAAGACCAAACCGAAATAATCGTATTTTTAGTTGAGGAACATGTTGTTGAAAAATTAATGGATGTAATAGAAAAAGCCGGAGAATTTGACAAACCTAATACAGGTATTGCTTTTGTTTTACCTATTGAACATGTTGCTGGCTTACAAAGTCAAATGAAAAAATTTAAAGATCAAGCCAGAGATCAATACTTTTAATTTAATCATCTTATTTTCTTTTGAATTAATTTATTAATATTGATCTTTAATTAAATCAGAAATCTAAATTTCATAAAAATGAAACATAAAAGAAATTTTCAAAGTGCCAAAGAGGTAATGAAGAAAAAAATAGTATTCATTGATGGTATGGCGACTGCAAAAGAAGCGGTAGAATTAATGCGATCAGAAAATGTTGAGGCATTAGTAGTAAAGAAAAGACATCCACAAGACGCTTATGGAATTGTTTTAGTACACGATTTGATCAAATGTGTTATCATAACTGACAAAGATTCTGAAGAAGTAAATGTTTTTGAAATTATGAGTAAACCGGTAATTAGTGTACCTTCTGATATGGATATAAAGTATGTGGCCAATTTATTAATAACCGTGGGTTTAAGAATTGCTCCAGTACAAGAAAATAAAGAATATATAGGTATGGTTTCTCTAAACGATTTAGTACTTGATAATTTGTTGTTCTAATTTCAAATTTTTTAGGCTATTGATTTTATTTTTCGTTTTCCAATATAGTGGATTTGTATCTTCAGAGAGTTAATTCCAATAGTCAGGGGTAACATATGATTTTCTAAAGCTCTCAGCTTACATTTAAAGACCCAAATAGTTGAGTTAAAAACCATGTCGGTAACTGCAACGTTGTAATTGAGGCTCTTCTTCTGTTTTTCTTTTTTCTTCCTCAATAACAACTTTAAATTGATTCTCTAATTAAGTTGATAAATATTGATGCCAAAATTGATAATGGATCTTCTTTAGTGTCTTTAAAAAAGAAGATAGATCATTCATGTTTTTTGCACTACTTTTTATCTATAGCATAAAAGTTGTTATTTATATTCAGACCACCCCATATTGGTTTTTGATGTTTAAGAACCAAGCATCACCACTACAACATTTGAATTTAGCAGCAAATAAACACTACTTCGGTTTTAAAAGGTTCTGATAATCAATAGTATATAAAACACAAAACACCTTAGGTTTTGTGTAAATCTTACATGTGATATATATCATCTTTTGAACCTTATTTTCATTCTAATTTTGTGATAGTTTATTAATTGATAAAATAAATATCATGATCAACATCCTTAAAACCTCCAAATCTGTAGCCTTAACTATTGACGAATTTTTTGATAAGATTGACTTGGGAATTTTAAATTTTAAAAAAGGTGCAAACAATTATATAAATGGGAATAGTGCAGAATTTGATCAGAATTTAAAAACCATAAATATTTTAGAAATAGAAGCTGATACCATAAAGAGAAAGATTGAGAATGAATTCTATTTACATTCCCTAATGCCAAATTACTCAAGTGATATTTTGAATTTGATAGAAAGTGTTGATGATATTATTGATAAGTCAAAAGATATATTAAATCAGTTTGATGTAGAAACGCCTCATATGCCTGAGTTGATAAAAAAAGACTATTTAGAATTGGTCTCACTTTCTTCAAAATCAGCTGAAAATGTAATTCCTGCGGCCAGAATTTTTTTCACATCACCTGATGAAGTTAAAGATAAGATACAAAAAGTTCTTTTTTATAATAGAGAGGCTGATGTTTTATCAAATAATATCAAGCGTAAAATATTCCAAGAGTTTGAATCATTACAGTTAAGCGAAAAAATTCACTTACGCTATTTTACTTTGCACATAGAACAAGTATCTGACGCCGCAAAAATTGTGGCACACCTATTATCCTCATTAGTAATTAAAATAAAAATGTAATTGAAACAATAACTTATATGTTTTTATTTTTTTTATCAAGCGGCTTATTTTTAGGATGGACATTAGGGGCCAATGATGCTTCTAATGTTTTTGGGTCTGCCGTTGGTTCAAAATTAATTCGTTTTAAACAAGCTGCAATAATTGCATCAATCTTTGTGATTTTAGGAGCCGTAATGCAAGGTTCAGGTGGGGCACAAACATTAGGGAAACTTGGTTCAGTTGATGCTTTAGGAGGGGCTTTTACAGTTGCTTTAGCAGCCGGGGTTTCTGTTTTTTGGATGACCAAATTGAAACTACCGGTTTCTACATCACAAGCAATAGTTGGTGCAATTATTGGATGGAATTTTTTTACCGGAAATCCAACAGATTATAATTCTTTAACTAAAATTGTAACTACCTGGGTTTCAGGTCCAATTTTAGGTGGGATTTTCGCTGTTTTACTTTTTTTACTGTTGCGATTTATTTTACAAAAAAGTAAAATACATTTAATAAAGTTAGATGGTTATATAAAGTATGGACTCCTAATTGCAGGAGCTTTTGGTTCCTATAGTTTAGGAGCAAATAATATTGCGAATGTTGTTGGAGTTTTTGTTCCTTCAGCTCCCAATATAACAGTTGATTTTGGATTGTTTGTACTGAATGGTACTCAATTATTGTTCTTAGCTGGGGGAGTTTCTATTGCAGTTGGAATTATTACATATTCAAAAAAAGTGATGATGACCGTAGGCGATTCATTAATGAAATTAAATGCAGAAACCGCATTAGTTGTGGTGTTAGCACATTCATTGGTGTTGTTTGTGTTCTCTTCTCAAAATTTATCTGATTTTTTTGTAAACATAGGCCTGCCTCCTATACCATTAGTGCCTGTTTCCAGTTCGCAGGCAATAGTTGGTTCAATTATAGGAATAGGAATATTAAAGGGAGGTAAAAATATTCAGTTAAATGTAATTGGAAAAATTGGATTGGGTTGGATGGTAACCCCAATTATTGCTGGTTTGATTGCGTTTTTTGCATTGTTTTTTATGAGTAATGTATTCAATTTGAAGGTTTCCCAAAACACATCAAAATTTATCAAAGGAGATGTAGTTGTTAAAGAAGAAGTGAAAGGAATAGCAGATGATACTAAAACCAAAGTGATCAAAAAATTTGAAGCTGTAACCGAAGCCACTAAAACAATTACGATATACAAACCTGTAACCATTACTGTAATTATTTTTCTGATGCTATTAATTGCATATCAAATGTATACCATAAGTAAACTTAAGAAAAAAGATAAAATTGAAGAATATCAAGAAAATATTGAAAGATATAATACGCAGCAAATAATATTAGAGAATGAACTGAGAATGACCAATGATGCGAACTTAAAATTAGAAAAAGAAATTGATGGCAAAGAGAATGAGCTAAAGAAAATAGCACTGGGTATGATTAGAAAGAATGAAATATTATCAAAATTAAAAGCAGGAATTGAAAATCTTAAACTAAAATCTGAAAGCGAAATAAAATATAGTGATCTAAATAATTTAAAGATAGTAATCATTGAAAATCTAAGTATTGATAAAGAAAGAAAATCATTTGATAAATTCATAAAAGAAATAAATAACAGTTTTTATCGAAATCTTGAGAAAAAATACCCTGGTTTAACAGAGGGCGAGAAAAAACTCTGTTCATTGTTGCGTTTAAAATTATCCTCAAAAGAAATAGCATCCATACTAAATATAACACCAAAAAGTGTTGAAGTAAGTAGGTATCGATTACGTAAAAAAATGAACTTTAAAAAAGATGATAAGCTATCTAAAGAAATAAGAAAATTATAAATCAAATATTAATAAAAATAAATAATAAATAAATCTAATAAAAATGAGAATTAAATTTTACACATTAGTAATGGCATTGATGTTATTAAGTATAGCATCAAATGCACAACACGAACAAAAAGCACTTGACAGTGTCAAACTAAATCAATATGGACAAAAAGTTGAGTCCTTAGATCTAGAAGCAGAAGCTAGAAATGCAATTATAACATTTGAATCTAAGGATGGAAATTACAAGTTCTGGATGGATAATCGTGTTTTATTCGATGGTGGATACTTTTTCGACGATGACACGTATAACGGAATAGGTAATGGCCTAGTAATTAGAAGAGCACGTCTAGCACTTAAAACTATAGTACATAAAAATTGGTACGCCGAAATAGATATGGATTTTGCGGGTTCTCAACTAGAATTAAAGGATGCATATATTAAATATACGAATGATGCAAGGGTATTTAATGTTAAGGCCGGTCATTTTAGAGAAAGTTTTTCTATGGAAACGACAACAACATCAAGGTATGTACAATTTATAGAGCGTTCTTTATCTTCTAAATTTTCTCCTTCACGTCATTTAGGATTTCAGGCTAATTATATGAAAGAGAAATTTTTATTGTCTGGTGGTGTCCATTTTAATACAATAGGAGATACTGAAGAAACTGAATTCACCCAGGATGCCAACAAAGATACTAGTACAGATGAAGGTTATTCACTAACAGGTAGATTTGTTTACAGACCAATATATGATAATGACAAAGTATTACATATTGGTACAGCAGCTTCTTACAGAACTCCCAAAACGCATCTCGAGGTGCCTAATAGCTATAGATTTAGCACTCGTTCAATTTCTAACGTTAACAGAAAAAAATATTTAGATACTGATGATATTTTAAATGTTGATAATAATTCATTGTGGAATGTGGAATTAGCCGGTGCTTACAAAAACATCATGTTCCAATCAGAATATTTCAATAATGATATTAATAGATTGGAAGATTTATCAGGGGTAAACCTAAATGGCCTTTATTTTCAAATGGGTTATTTATTAGGAGATGGAAAATACCAATACAATAAAAATGAAGGCGAATTTACCCAACCGGGTTTAGGTAAAAAAGGCGAAATGGAAGTTGCATTTAGATTTGATTATATTGATTTAAATGACGAAAATGCAGGTATATATGGTGGGTCAGCTAACGGTTATACGCTTGGTTTAAATTATTATGTTAATACTAATATTAAATTGATGCTTGATTATTCGTATTTAAATCATGACAGATATGCCAATGGTAAAGGAAAATTGTTTGTAGGTACTGATATTAATGGTGACCTGACCAAAGATCCAACAGAAGTAGTTGAAGCAGAAGGTAAAGCAGGTGAGGATTACGGACAATTACAATTTAGAATTGAAATAGACTTTTAATAACATAATAAAAATTTAAATTTAAAGACAATGAAAAATTATAAATATTTAGTATTCAGTTTGATAATCGCCTTATTTGGTGCGGTTGGCTGTGTAGAAGATGAAATATTTGATGAAAAAGGACCCGATGTAGCAACTTCAACGGTAAAATTAAATGAAATTATGTCAACAGGAGATCCTGATTGGCTTGAACTTTATAATTCGGCAAATGATGATGTTGATATATCGGGTTATAAACTAACGGATAGTAGCCAGGAGTGGACTATAGATAATCTTACCATAGCAGCAGGCGGATATTTGACCTTTGATTGTGATGATTCTAATATCCCGAATGTTTCCACAAATTTTAAAATTTCTTCGGGAGGTGAAAAAATCACACTTTTTAATGCTGCCGGCGAATTGATTGATGAAATTACTACCCCAGACATGTCATCACAAGTGGGCCTAACGTATGGTAGGGAAATTGACGGTGGTAATAATTGGATAGTTATAAGTCCTTCAAGAGGTGCAGCGAATAGTAATGTTAATAATCCTCCAGTTGTTACAGCAGATCCTTTAACAGAATTTACCGATGTGTATGCGATAACAGCCTCCGATGCTGATGGAATTTCTTCTGTTAAATTGGTGCATATGATCAATGGTGGTGTAAATTCAATTGATATGGCGTTGGTTGGTGATGAGTATAAAACTACTGTACCAAGAGCTAAAGTTGGTGATATCGTAAAATATTATGTAGTTGCAACCGATAATACAGGTTTAGTTTCTTACTATACTGAAGATGGTAATAACAATCCTGCTGAATTTACGGTTCAAGGTGGTTTGGAAGAACTAACATTTGCAGGAGAAGAAGCCGGATTTAGAGGTGATGTTACTTTTACAGCTACTCCATACTACCCAGAGCAAGTTGATGAAATAAGATTGTATTATTTATTGCCCGGTGAATTACAAGATGATGTTAATGATGATAAAACTAAAGTGGTATTAACGCAAGATGGCAATAACCATGTAGGAGTTGTCCCTGCTCAAAATACAGATGATGTTATTAGCTATTATTTAAGAGTTGAATATGTTGATGGAACAAAAACTTATTATCCTTTAGAAGAAGAAGATGCAGATGGTAATGTTATTAGCGATTTTAATCATGACTTCGGTACAACATGGCCAACGTATACTGTTGAAGCCATTTCTTACAACGATGTTGTTGACCAAACGGTAACTTATACAGCAGGCCCTTTAACAAGTGTTGTTTTTCCAACAAATCCTGTACCGGGTACTGATATTAATGTTGTATTAGCTTATACAAGTACAGAAAACATTGATGAGGCTAGAATTTATTTCGATGTAAGAGATACACCTGCTTATGTAAAGAATAACAAAGTTAAAGGAGAGGATGATGCATCATTTACGCAAACAGGAGTAACCATTAATATAGCAAATGTTGACGCTGAAGACGAAGTTGGAGTTTTTACTGGTAATACAAGCGTTACAGGAACAAAAGTTACATTTTATGTGCGTATCGCAACGGCTTCAGCAGAGTATTATTACGGAAGTGATGGTTCTATGTATTTAGATGATACTCCGGGAGGTGGAACTACTGATCAATCAGATGATTTTAAAGCAGACACTTCTCTTTGGAATGTATTAAATGTGCAATAATTAAAATGTATATCGACTTGTAGTCAATGCTACAAGTCGGTATTTTAAGAAAATGCAAGTATTAAAAATATATCTATATATCGTTATTTTTAGCTTGATGACTTTTTTGTTATCCTGTCGTAAAAGTCAAGACGTAATACAAGCTGATGGACTTGAATTGATAGAAAGTTATAGGATAGATGTTTCTGAACCTTCAGGTTTGGCAATTAACAATTCAGATACTATTTTATATACCGTTAGTGATAATACAAATAAAATTTATAAACTGTCAACTACAGGAAATATCACTCAAACGTTTAACTATGTGGGAAACGATTTAGAAGGGCTTTCGACTTTTACAGGAAACAAATTGATATTGGCAGAAGAAAGAACTAAAGAAATTGTTGAATTTGATATAAGTTCAGGTAGCTTTATCAAGCATAAAATAAACTATGAAAATAATGAACTAAATAATGGACTGGAAGGGGTTTCTTATAATTCTAATGATGGAACTATTTTTATTTTGAATGAAAAAGATCCGGGCTTGTTGATGAGGTTAAGGGCAAATTTCACTATTATATCAACATATGAATTAAGTTTTGCATCAGATTATTCCGGAATATTTCACGATAGTACTTTAAATAATTTATGGATTGTTAGTGATCAAAATAAAACAATAAACAAATGTACGCTTCAGGGCGAGTTAATTGAAAGTTATTCAACTTCCATTACTAAACTAGAAGGAATTGTAGTGACAAATGATAGGATTTATGTAGTAAGCGATGCAGAAGAGAAATTATATATATTTAAAAAACCAACAAATTAAAAAAACAAAATAGTATGGCAAAACCAGAAATGAAAATTGGAGAAATATCTAAACCTCGATTTGAGTTTAGAACATTCGGTCAGAATTTTAAAGAATCTGCTAAAAGGATGGCAAGATTATCCGTTCCAATTCCAGAAAAAGTTTGGGAAAGAGCATCAGAAGAAATTTATATTTTATCTAAAACAAACGATATCAATAATACCAAAATACGTGATGGTAAAATGGATATTAAAACTTATGTTCAAACTGTTGATGGCTTAGAACAATGGAACCCTTTAATGAAAGGCGAGTTTCCTATTGCCAAAGAAGTGTTGGAAAATGAAGTTTTTCCGGCATTTAAAGTCAATATGCCTACCTTAACTAAAGATAGTTATACTTTTAATGAGTTTATGGTTATGATTGATGAGAATCCTGATCTACAAGGGGTGCGTGTCAACAAACAACGTTTTGGATATATGGTAAATAATACCTTATGCGAAGTGGGTAACGTTTTAATTAATGGGGCAAAAGTTGTAACCATTAATTCAGAATCAACAGAAGTGGAAGACATTAAAAATACCATTTCAGATATAGGTTTAGAAGGTGTTGAAAACATTAACTATTTACAAGCGATCAAAAGAGTAATAGGCTGGATCAATAAACCATTAGCAAATTAAACTATTATGGCACAAGAAATAGAAAGAAAATTCCTGGTAACAGGAGATTATAAAAAATTAATTTCTAAAGAAACAAAAATTGTACAAGGTTTCCTGTCTACAGTTCCTGAGCGAACAGTACGTGTACGTATTAAAGGAGACAAAGGGTTTCTTACAATAAAAGGAATTGGAAATAAAAGTGGAGCTTCAAGATACGAATGGGAAAAAGAAATCTCAGTTGAAGATGCAAAAGACCTTATGGCAATTTGTGAACCCGGTGTAATAGATAAAACACGTTTTATTGTAACTGCAAATGACGGTTTGTTTTTTGAAGTTGATGAATTTTATGGAGAAAATGAAGGATTAACAGTAGCAGAAATTGAATTACCATCAGAAGAAACAACTTTTGAAAAACCATCATGGTTGGGGAAAGAGGTAACAGGTGATGTACGCTTTTATAATTCCATGTTGATGAAAAACCCATTTAAGGATTGGGAATAATTAAGAATTTATAATAAAAAAAAAGAGAGATCAAATGAGTGCAATTCTACAAAACGGTTTTGATGTTTTAGACATGAAAAACTATAGAATGGAGAAACTTCCAAAAAGGGAGAAATCTAAATTTGAAAGAGTTTTAATGTTTATTGGTGGCCCTTTAGCAATTATCTCTTTTATATTAATACTATATGTTCTAAAGATTCCTTTTTTAGATAATTTAGATACGTCAGCTTTAAGTACAAATGCTAAATCCAATTTTGAGAATATTGGATTGCAAAATTTTATCCATTCGAACAAAGCTATGCTTGCTATTTTTGTAGCCTCACTTATTTTATGGATTACTGAAGCTATTCCTAATTACTTAACATCTTTAATTTTAATTATTGCGTTGGTTTTAACTCAGGTGTTGCCTGAACAAGAAGCTTACGCGCAACTTGGACACAAAGTAATGTGGTTAAACATTATGTCATTTGTGTTGGCAAGTATGTTAGTCGCCACAGGTGTTGCCAAACGATTCGCCCTTTGGTTTATCATCAAATTTGGAAAAAATGCTTCCTCAGTTATATTAAGCTTCTTAGTAATCAATGTCGTTTTATCTTTATTTATATCAGCTACAACTGCTAAATCTGCTATTTTATTACCTGTTTTTATGGTAGTTGCTGCCATTTATGGAGCTTCAAACGGTAAAAAGAACAATGTAGGTAGAAATGTATTATTACAGAATTTATTTCAAAATAATATGGGAGCCAGCTCTTTTTTGACAGGTTCTGGAGCCAATTTATTGGCTGCTTCATTAATTGCAGGTGCTTTAGGAAGTGATATCTTTTTTTCAGAATGGATGATTGCCTCTTTTCCTGTTGCTATGGGCTTAATGATCATTGCTTGGATTATTGGTGTTAAAATTATATTCCCTATAAAAAAGGAAGATAGAAAACCTAGTATTGTTGGTGGAATGGATAGTCTTAAAAAAGATTTAAAAGATCTTGGAAGAATATCTTTTAACGAAGTAAAATCCATTATAATTTTTGTTAGTATCCTTGCTTTATGGGTGACCGATAGATGGCATGGAGTAAGCCCAACTGCTGTCGCTTTTGTTGGAGCAATTGTAGCTCTTATGCCTAAAATTGGAATTGTAAAATGGAATGATGTCGATATACCATGGCATTTACTCTTATTCTCTGCAGGGGCATATACGTTAGGAGCTGGATTTAAAATAACCGATCTTCCATCAATTTCAGTAAATGCTGCTTTTGATGCTATGGGATTTGGTGTAAATACCCCATTTTGGGTACTATATACAGTGCTTACTTTTGCAATGGTATTTAGTGCATTATTTATGCAATCTAAAACCATGAGAGCCATGATATTTATCCCAATTGCTATTGGTGTTGCCATGCGTTTTGATTATCCTATAATGAGTTTGGCATTTCCTGTAGCACTTCTTATTGAGCATGTATATACATTGCCATTTAACAGTAAACCTGCACTTCTACTATATTCTACCAATCACTATAGTATGACTGATGGGTTTAAGTTTGGTTTTACCATGCAAGTTATAGCCTGGATTACTTCTCTGGTAATGGCAATGACTTATTTTAAATGGTTAGGTATAACTCCCGACGGATTATTCTGATCAAAACAAAAATAAGTTGGTATTACACATTCTCAAAAGAATTAATCTATTCATTTAGAAAAAGTACTTATGATTTATTTCTATGCCTGTACCAATGGTCTATTCAAAATATATTTTTACATAAGGCTGAGATATGGAGAATTGAGCTAGGAAAAGAATGATCAGGTATCCGGGACTTGTAATACAATCTATCTGGTTCATCTTTGACGAGTGAAAGGTGCAGATTTTTCTATAATTATATTACCAAGTATAAGATCCAAAATGACGATGAAGTTTTAGGGATAGTAATACATGGTTAGTTTATGCTATATGTAGTGCTATAAATTACGTAGACATGAAATGCATCAGAATTGACGGAATAACAAAGCCAATAACATTAGCCGTAAAATGAATTATAATTGGAGGAATTAAACTCTCTGATTTCTCTCTATAATATGCTGCGAGTAAACCCATTACTGTAGCAGAAAAAACTATCGTACCCACAAACCAATGTCCATATCCACTTTTTAATAATGACAAATGGATTAATCCAAAAAATAATCCTGATAAAATGACAGGCAAACTTAAACGTAGAAATTTCTTAGTTTTTAGCGGATCTAAAATTCCTTGAAACAAACCTCTAACAAATACTTCTTCCGCTATTGATGAAAATATCCAAACCTTTATAATCATATCAATTATAGATTTAGGTTCAGGAAATTGCGTGGTGTTTTCTGGTGGGAAAAGTGTGTTTAAAATACCCATAAATAACATACCTCCAATCATCATGGACGCTAAGGTTATGCCTATGGTAATTCCAATCATCTTTAAATAATTGGTCTTATTTGGTTTTCTAAAACCGAAATTTTTTAAAGAGCCATTATTTATTATGAGTATTATAATAATGGCTGATATTATCATATAAATCTTATATATAATACCTTCAGTATTTTTATCTAAATCAAAAAAGGTTGAAGTAATTTTTAATAGATATTTATTCAAGAAATTAACTGATAGCCCAATTAGTAAAGCAAATACAATAGTGGAAATTGTATTACTTTGAATTCTATTTATTAACTTTTTCATATTAATAGAATTAAAATTTTGAGATCAAATCAACGTCATTTTCTAATGGTAAAGACCTCAAATGCCGCAAATACTAATATTGTAGAATGTATTTTTACTTTTCGTTTTTCCAGTATTGTGGTTTTGTATCTTCAGAAAGTTGATTCCAATAGTCAGGGGTTACTTTATGGCCGTCTACGGTTTTTAATTTACGTTCATAGACCCAGATTGTTGGGTTAAAAACCATATCGGTTACGGCAACGGTGTATAATTGAGGTTCTTCTTCGGTTTTCCTTTTTTCTTCGTTAATGATAACTTCAAAACCATTATGTTCTAGTAATATTTTTAAGAAATCTCTACGGTTTTCATCTACTTTTTTTTCAACAAAAGTTACTCTTGTTTCGCCTATACTTCCAAAGGTGTGTTTTCCTGATAACGCCATAATTTTTTAAATTTTAAAAACTACTACTGATTGAAAATATATAATTATACAATGGGCTGTATAAACCAGCCATTAAAATACCTACAGCTGCTATTATCAATCCTAATCTCATATAAGGTCTACTTTTAAAGTACGGTATTGCATTTGGATTTTTTCGTAAAAACATTGCTCTCACAACTATTAAATAATAATACAATGAAATAGTTGCATTAACCACCGCAATAAATACCATTACATAGTAACCTTTACTTGCTGCAGCGGCATATAAAAAGAACTTACCAAAGAATCCTGCTAGAGGAGGTATTCCTGCCAGAGAAAACAATGCCAGCATCATTAAAAGACTTAATTTCGGATTGGTTCTATAGAGTCCTTCATAATCGTCAATATTTTCTTTATTAGAAGCAGTAGAAATTGCTTGAACTACACCAAAAGCACCCAAATTAGAGAAAATATAAACGGCTACAAAAAATACAATTGTTGCTGTACCTAATTGGTCGTAAGACAAAAACCCTAATAGAATAAACCCGGCTTGGGCAACGGATGAAAAGGCTAAAAAGCGTTTCATATTTTGCTGTCTCAATGCAAAAAGGTTCCCAATAAACATCGTAGCAATAGCAACGATATATATAATTTTTGTCCAAATAGGAAATAAAGGTTTCATTACCGTAAATAATATGATCATCAATATCATTACAGCTGCTCCTTTTGAAATAACCGACAAATAGGAGGCAACACTAATAGGTGCTCCTTGATAAACATCAGCAGTCCAAAAATGGAAAGGTACTAATGAGATCTTAAATGCCAATCCCATAAAGAAAAATATAAATCCTAAAACTGATAAATTTGAAATTGTCAATACATCTGCTATTACATCAAAGTAAATGCTTCCGGTAGTTGCATATAAAAGAGAAATTCCAAAAATTGCAGTACCCGAAGCCAAAGCAGAAGATAATATAAATTTCACACCAGCTTCAGCAGAAATTCTTTTAGAAGTTTCATAAGCGACCAATGCAGCCACCGGTAAGGTTGCTAATTCTAAGCCAATATAAAACATTAAAAAGTCACCTGATGAAATCATAAAGTACATACCTAACAACGATGAAAAAAGTAACATTATAAATTCTGTTGATTTTTTTTGTTGTACGATGGTGTCTTTAAGCCAATCAGCCGATTGCAATAATAAGATCAAAACACCAACATTTAATGTTCCTTTAAAAAAATGTAAAAGTGCATTGGTGTTAAACATGCCTCCAAATAATTCTCCTTTATCCAAAGGTAAAAATCCGATCAACGTATGTATTGCAAAAAGAATAATTGCAAATGAAATTAAATTTTCTTTTTGTTTCTTACTTGAAAATATTTCAAAGATGATCAGCAATAATACAATTGCCAACAATCCTAATTCATAACGCATTAATAGTAAACTTTTCCAGTCCATTATTCTTAAATTTTAAAGTAATCTTTCTAAAAATGGTTGAATACTTTCTTTTAACATTTCACTTAACCAAAATGGCATGACACCAATTGCTACAACAGGTATCATTAACAATATTAAACCTGTTTTTTCGTACCAGGTCGCTTTTGTTAAATTTTTAAATTCATCATTATTTATTGGCCCCATCATGATCTTTCCTAGCATTCTCAAAATATATACAGCAGTAACAACTATTGATGAGACAACAATTACTGTTAGTATTCTGCGAAACATATCAGGATGTTGAAAAGCACCAACAAAAATATTCATCTCAGCAACAAAACCACTAAAGCCGGGCAAGCCTAAATAGGCTAAACCAGTTATTACATAAACAGCACCAATAAAAGGTAATACTTTCATCAATCCGCCAAGTTTTGAAATTTCTCTTGTATGAGTTCTACCATAAACCATCCCAATCAATGCAAAAAACAAAGCAGTTAATAAGCCATGAGATAATGACTGAATAATGGCTCCATTCCATGCCGTTTTATTGATCATTAATAAGGCAAACAATACCAAGCCTAAATGACTAACAGAAGCATAGGCGTTGATGTATTTTAGATCTTTTTGCATAATGGCTCCAAAGGCACCGTAAATAACACCTATGGTTGCTAAAACTAAAAAGAAATTAGACCAATTTAACGCCCCTAGCGGTAGTAAATACATTGCCACTCTAAATACACCGTAACCTCCTAATTTCATTAAAACACCGGCGTGTAACATAGAAACAGCGGTAGGTGCTGAAGCGTGACCCGAAGGTGACCAAGTATGAAATGGAAACAAGGCACCTAAAACCGCAAATCCAATAAATAAAAATGGGAAAAATAAATTCTGTGCAGCAAGAGGAATGTTTACTTGGGCTATTTCTAAAATATTAAAAGTCAAAGCACCTCCATCAGCATCTGAATTGAAATAAACACCGAAAATACCAACCGATAAAACAGCAGAAGCAGCCATTAACATCAATGTTAATTTCATTGCTGAGTTTTCTTTAGGACCAGAACCCCAAATACCAATCAATAAATACATAGGTATCACAGCTATCTCGAAAAATAAGAACATGGTAAATAGATCTAGCGAGATAAAAAAGCCAAAAACTCCTGACGATAACACCAATAGAGAGATGAAAAATTCTTTAGGCAGATCGGCTATTTTCCATGAAATGAAGATACCAGCTAAAACGACGGTTGAAGTCAAAGCAATCATTACTACTGAAATAGCATCAACACCAATATTATAATGAATATTAAATGTTTCATACCAAACGACATCTCTTGTAAATACCATGATGTCAGTACTTATAGCCCTTTCTTTTAAATAGGCGAATATTAAATTAATTGACATGATAAATTGTACTGTCATTCCAACTAACGAAACCAGTCTTGCTTGTTTTAGATTTTTTGTAATTACTAAAACAAGTACTGTTAAAACAGGTACAATAACAAAAAGTGATAAAATATCCATTGTGTTAAATTAATTTATCCATATATAAAATATTATCATCGCAATAACTACGCCTCCACCAATAAACGACATGGCATAATCTTGAAATTTTCCCGATTGCATTCCTTTAATTCTATTTGACAAGGATGCTGTGGCATTCCCGATCCCGATCATTGACGCATCAACAATATGTTTATCAAACCATGCTGCTGGCGCTGCTATTAATCCGAATATTATCTTTTTTGTAACAAACAGATAGATCTCATCAATATAAAATTTGTCATATGTCCATTTATAAAATGAACCAAAACTGTTTGATAATTTGAGTGGTATACTTGTTTCTTTTTTATACAGCACATAGGCTATAATTATCCCTATTAAACCTACACCAACGGTAATTGCTGCTAAAGGATAATTTAAATGAGCTTCAAAACTTTGATGATCTGCTGTTACATATTCACTAAAATGGATATAACCTCCTGCGATACTCATAAAAGCTAAGAATAGCATAGGAATTGTCATTGACAATGGAGATTCATGAGGAGCATGCTCGAATTTTGTTTCTTTTCCCCAAAAAATTCCAAAATAAAGCCTAAACATATAAAAGGCAGTTAAACCGGCAACGAAAACACCAATTACATAAAGTAACATATTGCTTTCAAAAGCGGCTACTAAAATTTCATCCTTACTAAAAAATCCTGCAAATCCCGGGAAACCGGCAATAGATAAAGCAGCAATTAAAAATACGATATTGGTAATTGGCATGTATTTACGTAAGCCACCCATATCTTTTAAATAATTACTATGAACGGCATGAATAACAGAACCTGCAGCTAAAAATAATAGCCCTTTAAACATAGCATGTGTAAACAAATGGAACATTGAAGCCATAAAACCAAGACCATCATGACCTTCATATTTTGAAACTCCTAATGCCAACATCATATAACCAATTTGCGACATTGTAGAAAATGCCAACACACGTTTAATATCGGTTTGTGTGACAGCGATTATGGCAGCAAACAGTGCTGAAAATGCACCGACATAAGCAACCACGTCAAGCGCAAAGCCATTATCTAAAAAGTAATATAACGGAAACATTCTAGCAACCAGATATACACCAGCAACTACCATGGTTGCGGCATGAATTAAGGCCGAAACAGGAGTTGGGCCTTCCATAGCATCAGGCAACCAAATATGTAAAGGAAACATGGCTGATTTACCGGCACCACCAATAAAAATCAATAGAATTGCCCATGTTAAAACTGACAAGCCCATGAACGAGGAGGCAACACCATTGGTAATGATGGAACCTTCAGGATTGGTTAATAGATCAAAATCAAATGTACCTGTGTAATACGATAAGATTAAGATTCCTAATAAGAAACCCAAATCGGCAAAACGTGTTACTATAAATGCCTTTTTTCCGGCTGCTACTGCGGATGGTTTAGTGTAATAATACCCAATGAGTAAGTATGATGAAACCCCAACCAATTCCCAAAAAATATACATTTGAAAAAGGTTTGTCGCCAATACTAATCCAAACATTGAAAAGCTAAATAATGACAAGTATGCAAAAAATCGGGTAAACCCATCGTCACCTTTCATATACCCTATACTATATAAATGCACCATAAACGAAACAGTTGAGACTACAACCAACATCATTACAGAGATAGGGTCGATAAGAACACCCATATCTATATGTAATTTATCAGTAAAAATTATCCAGGTGTCTTTATAGATAAAGGTTTGGTAAACATCATTGACCTTCCCTTTTAAAAAATAATGATAAGCTGTATATAGTGATAATACAAACGATGACCCTAAGCCTAAAGAACCTAACCATCCTGAAATTGCAGGTGTTATTTTTTTACTGAATATTCCTAGTACTAAGAATAAAGCTAAGGGGATTAACGGAATTAAGATGGTATAACTAAAATCCATGTTTATAATTTAATTTCTTATCCTTTTAAATTGTTTTCAATCTCAAAATTTTAATGCTTCATAGTTTCTGTGTCTCTTACTTCAACAGAGGTCACCAATTTGTACAAATTAATTATAATCGCTATAGCCAATGCAGTTTCTGCGGCTGCTAATGCAATTATAAAAATTGAAAAAATGGCTCCTTGTAAAAAGTCAGGAAATAAGTACGTATTAATAATTACAAAATTTACTGCGGCAGCATTTAAAATTAGCTCTATTGACATCAAAATTGTAATTAAATTTTCTCGTGTAAAAAAACCATAGACCCCAATAAAAAACAATATACTGGTTAGGGTTAAAATTTCGTAAATACTAATACCTTCTATCATGCTGTTTTATTTATATCGGAAATCAATTGACCGAAACCCGATGTGATACTAAATGTATCTTTAACTTTATTTCAAATTTAAACTTCATTGTTTATTCTAATTTCTCTCCTGTCTTTATTCCTAATTTTTTTCCTTTGGCTATAACAATAGCTCCAACCATAATTGCAAATAATAACACACTAATAACTTCAAAAGGCAGGATAAATCCACCTTCACCATAACTCAGAAGTTTTTCACCAATAACATCAACTTCAATAGATTTGTAGTTGTTTGCTGTATTAAAAGGGTAGGTTAAAATTGCCCAAAGTGTAATGGATAACCCAGCTACCACTAATGCCGCTGCAATGATTTTTGTTTTTAAAGGTGTTATTTCTAACTCTAGTTCAACGTGATGTACAAGTAATACAGAAAAGATGATCAATACAATGACACCACCTCCATAAACCGTTAATTGTATGGCGGCTAAAAAGTTATAATCTATCAAAAAATACAATCCGGAAACTGCGGTTAAGACAATTAACAAATAAATTACAGCTCTTAAAATTTTGCGACTTGACACTGATGCCACTGCAAAAATTACTATTAAGACCGCAAAAATGTAAAATAAAATTCTTTCCATAGTATTAATCTTCTATTCCTGCTTTTACTTTAGACCCCGGTTGATTAAGAACTTTAGATAATTTAGTTCTGTCATATACAGAATTTTCGTAATTCTGAGCCCACACGATGGCATCAGTAGGGCAAGCTTCAATACATAATCCGCACATCGTACACATACCTAAATGATATATATGTTTGTCTATTTTTTTCTTCTTTTTACCGGTTTCTTCATCTATACCTCTATCCCAAATAATTTCTATTGTCCCATTAGGGCAGGCAATTTCACATTTTTGACAACCGGTACAACGGTGTTCGTTATTTTCATCATGAGGCATGACTACTTCACCTCTAAATCTATCGAACATTTTCAAGGTTTCTCTATTGTCAGGATACTGCTGAGTAAGACTTCCCTTACGAGCATGTATAAAGTATTTACCCGTAACACTCATGCCGGTAAGCAAGGTTTTTATTCCGTTATATATATCTGAAAAATAGCTCATTTCTTATAAAAACTTATTTTAAAATGTCAGGTTTAACCAAATAATTATTGCCATTACAACTAGGTTAACTAAATTGATTGGTAATAAATATTTCCATTCTAATGTTAATAATTGATCGATTCTCAATCGTGGAAAAGTCCAACGAAACCACATCATTAAAAATATAATTATCAATACTTTTATTAAAAACCACAATACTTCAGGAAACCACGTTATACCTTCTGTTATTCCAAACGGCGACAGCCAGCCTCCAAAAAATAAGACTACTGCAATTGAGGCGATGATAAACATATTGATAAACTCAGCTAAGAAGAAATAGGCAAATTTCATCCCGGAATATTCTGTATGGAAACCTGCACCTAATTCTGATTCTGCTTCAACTAGGTCAAAAGGAGCTCTGTTGGTTTCTGCCGTTCCGGCAATCATAAAGATCATAAAAGCAATAATTGCAGGAATATGACCTTGCCAGATCAACCAACCACCTGTTCTTTGAATTTCAATAATTTCAGATAATTGTAAGGTTCCAGTTAATAGAACCATCGTAATAATTGACAACCCAACTGACAATTCATAGCTAATGGTTTGTACACCACTCCGCATGGCACCGATCATTGCATATTTGTTATTACTAGACCATCCGCCAATTAAAATTCCAATGACACCAATAGAAGAAACTGCAATTAAAAAAAACACGCCAATATTGATATCAAAGGCTTGAAATTGTTTAGAAAAAGGAAAAACAGAAAGTGCAATTAATGAGGTAGTTATGACAAAAAATGGTGCTAAATTATATAAAAACTTATCTGTTTTATCCGTACTAGTTAGTTCTTTAGAAAGTAATTTTAGGGCATCTGCCATGGTTTGAAATAATCCGAATGGACCCACACGGTTTGGCCCAAGTCTCAGCTGGAACCAAGCGGCAACTTTTCTTTCTAACAATACCAAATACAATCCGGCTACAGCAAATAAAGCTAAATAAGCAATGGCAATTAAAAGCATTTCTGTAATACTAGCTGCATTTTCAGGCATTACTGAATAAAGCCAGTCATGTATTGTTTTAGTAATATTTAATGGTATCATCATCATTTTGAATTCTATTTTTATTCAAAATCTATTTTAATTAACGGTCTATATCGGGAATCACAAAATCAAATGAAGCCATAGTGGCAACTAAATCGCCTATTTTTGCTCCTTTTGTAATATGATCTAAAACTGATAAATTTGAAAAACCGGGAGATCTAAATTTAAGCCTATAAGGATTTTTTGTTCCTGTACTATTAATATAAACTCCTAATTCACCTCTTGCCGTTTCAACACGTTGATAATATTCTCCTTTCGGCAATTTAATCACTGCATTTGTAGGGGTTTTAATATCTCCTTCTGGTATAGTATCGATCAATTGTTCAATAATCTTCATAGCCTCCCACATTTCCATTATTCTTACCTGATATCTTGCAAATGAATCACCTTCAGTAAATAAAGCCTCCTTAAAATCAACCCTGTCATAAGCGCTATAATGATGGCGTTTTCTAACGTCATTTGCAAAACCGGAACCTCGGGCTACCGGGCCTGAAGTGCCGAAAGAAATAGCATCTTCTTTTGTTAAAACTCCTACTCCTTTTGTTCTTTTTTGAAAGATTACATTACCGGTTAACAATCTGTCGTATTCGGGTAATTTTGTTTTAAAATGAGTAATAAAATCTTTAGTTCTCTTTACAAAGTTAGGATGAATGTCAAACATCAAACCTCCGGGTATGTTATAATTCATGGTTAACCTGGCACCACAAGTTTCTTCAAAAATATCATTGATCATTTCACGATCTCTAAAACCGTAGAAATAAGTTGTCAACGCACCAACATCCATACCCATAACTCCCCACCACAAACAATGTGAAGCAATTCTGGTCAATTCAGAAATAATAGTCCTAATTACTTTAACGCGTTCGGAAACTTCAATTTCGAGGGCTTTTTCAACGGTCAAACAAACTGCTTCATTATTAATATGAGAAGACAAATAATCCATTCGATCTGTTAAATGCACTATTTGCTGATAACTATCTCGTTCACACATTTTTTCTATAGACCGATGAATGTAACCTAGATCTGGTTCAACATTCTTAATTATTTCGCCATCTATTGTTAATATTAGTCGCAATACACCATGAGCCGCAGGGTGTTGCGGTCCCATATTGACGAAATATTCTTCAGTTTTAAAATTGTTATTTATTGTTTCGGGTTTCATGTTTTGAGTTCCGGGTTCCAATGTTATATTCCTCTCGCAATCCCTATAACTAATGGGACGCAAAGCACATATGCTTATTTATTTTTCTCTATTCTCTATTCTCTATTCTCTATTCAAGTTATTTTATAATCATATTAGCCTCATCTACATAATCTTTGCGTAACGGATATCCGTCCCAATCGGGCGTTAAAAACAAACGTTTTAAGTTTGGATGATTATTAAATTTTATGCCAAAAAAATCAAATACTTCCATTTCGTGGAACTCTGCTGTTCTCCATATATCATAAACAGAATCTAAGGTTGGATTCTCACGATTGGCAGTTTTAACTTTTACTACAATGTTATGAAGAAGATCAATTGATTCTAAATGGTAAATTACACCTAATTCTACACCCCAATCCATACCTGTAAGACAATACAAATAATCAAAGCATGTCTTTTCATTACTTTTTAATTGAGACATCAATGAATGCAATTGTTCTGGTTGTACCGTTATATTTAAAAATTCAGAAGCTTCTTCTGTAAATTCTAATAGACTAGGATTAATAGGTTCCTGAACTTTCGCATCCTCTTCAGAACCTTCTTCGGTTTCAGAAGTAGTTACAATTTTAGAAATTTTGTCGGCTTCCGGATTTGGAAACCAACTACCAATTAAATTTTGTAATTCGCTATTGTTCATTTTATAATCCTTCATCAAATCCATCAATAGGATTTTGTTTATGTTTCATGTTTTCAGTTTTTATTTTTTCCTGAAGCATGATCATACCTTCTAATAATGCTTCTGGACGAGGTGGGCAACCTGGGACATATACATCAACTGGAATAACGTGATCAGCTCCTTTAATTACTGAATATGAATTGTAATAAAATGGTCCACCAGAAATAGCACAGGCACCCATGGCTATTACATATTTAGGCTCGGCCATTTGATCGTATAATCTTCTTAAAACAGGTCCCATTTTATTTACAATTGTTCCTGCAATTATAATTAAATCTGCTTGTCGTGCTGAAGGCCTGGCTACTTCAAAACCAAATCGAGAAAAATCATGTTTAGGTGCACCCGTTTGCATCATTTCTATAGCACAACAACTAGTACCAAAATATAAAGGCCAAAGAGAATTAGATCTCCCCCAGTTTATTACTTTATCTAATGATGTTACAACTATATTTCCACCATTACCTCCGGGAATAACTTTTCCGGGAAAAGAATCTGGTAAAACTTCTTTAAAACCTTCAGGTTCAGTTTGATTTATAAATCTTTGTTTATCATCTATTCCCATTGCAATGCTCTTTTTTTCCAGGCATATAATAAGCCTAGTCCTAAAATAAATAAAAATACAAGTATCTCAATTAAGGCAACAGTACTTAACTCTTTAAATACAACTGCCCAAGGCACTAAAAATGCAACTTCAACATCAAAAATTAAAAATAATATAGCAAAGAGATAATACCCTACTTTAAATTGGATCCAAGTGGGTCCAATGGTTTCTACACCGCATTCATAAGGTTCTCGCTTTTGTGGATTGTCAGATTTATGCGAAATTAAATTTGATAAAAAATTTGCTCCGGCAACTAAAACAATACCAGAAATTAAGAATACAATAATGGCTTCTGAACCCATTTTTAGATGTTTTTTAAGAGTAGGTAAAATTAATAGAAATCATTTAAAAGTAACCTGATATAAGTCATATAAATTCAATTATTTTACTTCATAAGTTTCTCCAGAAAAGAATAGATCATCAGTCTTTACGAATTTAGAATTATATTTTACCGCAGCGGTTAAATCATCTTCTCTTTCTTCTAAAGTAACATCATCAAAACTTCTAATTATTCCGGTAACTAAGGGATATTCTAATCTGACTAACATTTGATGCAATGTAGGGTCTTGTTCTTTGGCATTATGAACCAAAAGATCTTCTTGCGTAATACCGTTTTCACCAATGGTTACTACCTCTAATTTCAGCCCATTTAAAACCAACCCTTTATCTCGTTCTTTTCCAAAAATCATGGGCTTACCATGTTCAACAAATAATTGCTTATCAGCCCTTACTGCTTTATCTGTATATTGTGTAAAACAACCATCATTAAAAATCACGCAATTTTGTAATATTTCTACTAGTGCAGTGCCCTTAAATTTTTCAGATTGAATAAAAATATCTGTCATTTCTTTAGGTGTATTACCACCTATTCTTGCAAAAAATCGAGCTTGTGCACCAATGGCCAACTCCCCTGGGGAAAAAGGTGGTTGTGTATTGCCATAAGGTGATGATTTTGTTTTTTGACCTACTAATGATGTTGGAGAAAATTGCCCTTTGGTCAATCCATAAATTTCATTATTAAATAGAATGATATTCAAATCAATATTTCTACGTAGTAAATGAATAAAATGATTACCTCCAATAGCCATTGCATCTCCGTCTCCGGTAATAATCCATACACTTAAATCTGGATTTGCCAATTTAACACCTGTGGCAATTGCTGGTGCTCTACCATGAATGCCATGCATACCATAAGTATCCATATAATACGGAAAACGAGAAGAACATCCAATACCTGAAATAAATACTACATCTTCTTTTTTAACGCCCATTTCAGGTAATGCTTTTTGCATGGATCTTAAAATAACATAGTCATCACAACCCGGACACCATCTTACTTCTTGATCGCTGGCAAAATCTTTGAATGTATATTTTTTTGTTACAGTAGTTTCCATAATTATTTTGCTAAATTTTTAAATTTTTCAGTCAATTCACTATTTGCGAATGGTAAGCCTTGTATTTTATTAAATTGCAAGAATTTATATCCGCTAAAGTTTATCCTTAAAACCTTTGCAAACTGACCGTTATTTAATTCGCACACTATAATTTTTTTGAATTTCTTTAAAAGAGCTTCGGTATTCTTAGGTAATGGATTTATATAATTAAAATGTGCAAAACCAATATTGGTATGTCCTTCTTCATTTAGTTGTTTTACAGCCGAATGTAAAGAGCCATAAGTACCACCCCAACCCACTACTAATAAATTTCCTTCATCTGCAAATTCAGTAGTTATATCTGGTATATAGTTTTGAACACGCTTAATTTTTTCAGCTCGAATTTTGGTCATATACTCATGATTTTCAGGAACATAAGATACGTTTCCTGTTACTTTGTCTTTTTCTAAACCTCCAATTCTATGTTCTAACCCTTCTGTGCCGGGAATTGCCCAATTTCTCGCTAGAGACTCTTCATTTCTATCGTATGGATGCCAGTTTTCTTTTACTTCGGTAATTTTATTATTTTTAATATCCGGCATATCTTTTACGGATTTAATTTTCCAAGGTGCTGATCCGTTAGCTATATAACCATCAGATAATAATACTACCGGAGTCATATGTTCTAAAGCTAATTTTGAGGCTTCAAAAGCATAATCAAAACAATTAGAAGGTGTACTTGCGGCAATAACAATTACAGGACTTTCTCCGTTTCTACCATACATAGCCTGTAAAAGGTCAGATTGTTCTGTTTTTGTAGGTAAACCTGTAGAAGGCCCTCCACGTTGTACATTCACAACTACTAAAGGTAATTCTACCATCATGGCCAAACCTAAGGCTTCACCTTTTAAAGCCAAACCAGGTCCTGAAGTAGTGGTTAAGGCTAGATCTCCTGCAAATGATGCTCCTATAGCAGAAGAAATACCTGCTATTTCGTCTTCAGCTTGAAATGCCTTTACGCCAAAATGTTTATGTTTAACCAACTCATGTAAAATATCGGTAGCTGGAGTAATAGGATAAGAACCTAAAAACAATTCCAATCCTGATTTTTCGGCCGCAGCTAAAAATCCCCAAGCCGTAGCTGTATTTCCCATAATAATTCTATAAGTACCCGGATTCATTTTTGCGGGTAAAATAGTATATGAATTAGGAATCAATTCTAAAGTTTCAGCAAAATAGAAACCGGCCTTAAGTACTTTACTATTGGCTTCAATGATACTTGGCTTGGTTTTAAATTTTTTATTGAAAAATTCTATGGTGTGCTCTGTAGAGCGGTCATACATCCAATATACCATCCCTAAAGCAAACATATTTTTACTTCTGGTAATAATTTTATTTTCTAAACCCTCAACATCTTTTAATGCTTCTCTAGTTAATGTGGTCATTGCCACTTCAATAACGCGATAATTTTCTAAACTTCCATCTTCTAGAGGGTTAGATTCATATAGGGCTTTTTCTAAATTCTTTTTTGTAAAGGAATCAGTATCTACAATAATGGTATGCCCGGGTTTTACCGCATGCAAATTGGTTTTTAAACCTGCAGGATTCATTGCTACTAATAAATCGACATTATCACCGGGAGTGCTAATTTCAACACTTCCTATGTGTACTTGAAAGCCAGAAACCCCATATAAACTTCCTTGGGGTGCTCTGATTTCTGAGGGATAATTAGGGAAGGTGGCAATATCATTTCCAAACATGGCAGATGTATCAGAAAATTGTGTTCCTGTAAGCTGCATTCCATCACCTGAATCACCAACAAATCTGATAATTACAGCCTCTAGAGCTTCTATTTGTGGTTCTATTTTCTCTGTTAACATAATTTAAGTCATTTTAATATAAGATAAATCCTAAGGTTCTAAATCAGGGGTCAAATATAATTTCACTTTTTATGTGAAAATATGATTTTTATCATTTAAAGGTAGTAAGAATATCTTAATTTTGCTTATTATTGTTTAAAATTAGAAAGATATGGCTATTATTATAACAGATGAATGTATCAATTGCGATGCTTGCGTTTCAGAGTGTCCAAACAATGCAATTTATGAACCAGATCAAGAATGGGCTTATAAAGATGGTACGAATTTAAGTGGATCAGTTACTTCTTTAAATGGAGAAGTGATAGATGCTGATGCTGAAAACGAACCTATTTCTGATGAGTTTTATTTTATTGTTACAGACAAATGTACAGAATGTAAAGGGTTTCATGACGAACCCCAATGTGCCTCTGTTTGTCCAGTAGATTGTTGTATACTTGATGAAAATCATGTAGAAACAGAAGAAGTACTCTTACAGAAAAAAGCTTGGATGCATGGTGAATAATGTTAAACCCTTCTTGTTATAGAAGATTTATCATAATCATGTTAAAGAAATACTCTTGGTTTTTTAAATGAAGAGGAGGTTGTGTGTACTTCAAATTATCAACCTAAAAAAGCAACTACATTTTCATGTAGTTGCTTTTTTGTTACCATAATTCACAATGCTACACTTTTGCATATGACAAATGTCATAGTCTGTAAAGACTAACGGCTTTACTTTTACATAAATTTTAAAACATCAATTTATTTAAAATAACAATAATGTTAATATAATCCATTTATTATGAAGAAAGAATTTCCAAAGCTAATCTGCGATGCTAATGAAGCAGTAGCTATAATTGCCCATAAAACTAATGAAGTTTGTGCAATTTACCCTATTACACCGGCCTCACCAATGGGTGAACACGTAGATGTTTACAGTTCTAAAAATCAAACTAATATTTGGAATAATATACCAAGAATTGTAGAAATGCAAAGTGAAGGTGGAGCGGCTGGAGCTGTTCACGGATCTTTACAGGCAGGTGCCTTAACTACAACATTTACCGCCTCGCAAGGTTTGTTGCTGATGATACCTAATATGTATAAAATAGCAGGCGAATTATTACCATCAGTTATTCATGTGGCGGCAAGAACGGTAGCTACTCATGCACTGTCTATTTTTGGAGATCATTCAGACGTTATGGCTGCTAGACAAACTGGGTTTTCAATGTTGTTTGGTGGTTCTGTGCAAGAAGCAATGGATTTTGCTTTAATTTCTCAAGTAGCAACATTACGTACAAGAGTACCATTTTTAAATATTTTTGATGGGTTTAGAACTTCTCATGAAATTTCTAAAATTGATGCTATAACTGATGATATTATTATTGATATGATGCCGGAAAATGCTATTATGGATCATAAAAATAGATCTTTAGATCCTGATAGTCCTGTAATTAGAGGTACTTCTCAAAATCCTGATGTATTCTTCCAAGCGAGAGAAGCAGCAAATAGTTATTACGATAAAGTACCGGGTATTGTTCAAGAAACTATGGATACTTTTTACCAACATACCGGACGTAAATACAGTTTGTTCTATTATATAGGTCATCCGGAAGCAGAAAAAGTAATAGTCATTATGGGTTCTGGTCAAGGACCGGTCAAAGAAGCAGTAGATACTATGGTTAATAATGGCGAAAAGGTAGGGGCAATAATGGTACGTTTATTCAGACCATTCTCTATCTGTCATTTTGTTGATGCCTTACCGAAAACGGTTAATAAAATTGCGGTATTAGACAGAACTAAAGAACCGGGTAGTACGGGCGAACCACTCTATTTAGATGTGGTTACTGCTTTTGTTGAGAGTAATAGAGAAATGCCTAAGATAATAGGTGGTCGCTATGGATTGTCTTCAAAAGAATTTGATCCTGCAATGGTAAAAGCTGTTTATGATGAGTTGGATAAAGAAAAATCAAAAAAACATTTTACCGTTGGAATTAATGATGATGTTTCTCATACGAGTTTAGCCATTGGTGAACGATTAAAAACAGTAAAAAATACATTTAACTGTATGTTTTATGGTTTAGGTTCTGACGGTACTGTTGGAGCAAACAAAAACTCTATTAAAATAATTGGCGAAACCACAGACAATTATGTACAAGGTTATTTTGTATATGACTCTAAAAAAGCGGGGGCCCAGACAGTATCACATTTACGTTTTGGACCGGATCCAATTTATTCTAACTATTTAATTCACAAAGCTGATTTTATTGCTTGTCATCAGTTCAATTTTATTGAAAAGTATGATATTTTAAAAAATATTAAAAAGAAAGGTACATTCTTATTAAATTCACCTTATTCAAAAGAGAAAATTTGGAAAGAATTGCCTCAACAAATGCAAGGAGAAATTATAGAAAATGAACTTGATTTTTATGTAATTGATGCTACAAAAGTAGCACATGATGCTAAATTAGGAAAAAGAACAAATACCGTACTACAAACTTGTTTCTTCGCTATATCTGGAGTTTTACCAAAAGAGGAAGCTATTCAAAAAATTAAGGATGCTATTGTTAAATCTTATGCTCATAAAGGAGATAAGATAGTACAGATGAATTTTAATGCAGTTGATAAATCATTAGAAAACCTTCAAAAAGTTAATTATCCTAAACAAATAACTAATGATAGGGCTTTACAGCCTATGATGACAGGTACAGACGATCCTTTTGTTTTAGAAGTTTTAGGAAAAATTTTAGCAGGTAAAGGAGATGAGCTCCCTGTGAGTGCTTTTCCTGTTGATGGCACTTTCCCTACTGGTACAACTCAATATGAAAAACGAGGTATTGCCGATACTATTCCTGTTTGGGATGATGAAAGTTTATGTACACAATGTAATAAATGTGTTGCTATTTGTCCTCATGCTGCCATTAGAGCAAAAGTTGTTTCTAATGAAGAATTAGTTGGTGCTCCATCTTCATTAAAAACTGTTCCTGCAAAAGGAAGACCTTTTTCTAGTGAAACAGAATCTTATGTATTACAAGTTTCTCCAGAAGATTGTACGGGTTGTGACCTTTGTGTTGCAGTTTGTCCAGCTATAAGTAAAGAAATTGATGATTTTAAATCTATTAATATGCATAAAAAAATGGATGTTGATAAAGAAGAAAATATCAATTGGGATTACTTTATCAATCTACCTGATTATGATAGAACGGAATTGCAAATTTCCAATGTTAAAGGTTCTCAATTTTTAGAACCGTTATTTGAATTTTCAGGAGCTTGTTCGGGTTGTGGAGAAACGCCATATATTAAAATGCTTACCCAATTGCATGGGGATAGTATTTTAATAGCAAATGCCACAGGCTGTTCTTCTATTTATGGAGGTAACTTACCAACAACACCATATAAAACCAATGAATTTGGTAGAGGTCCAGCGTGGGCAAATTCTTTATTTGAAGATAATGCAGAGTTTGGTTTAGGTATGAAATTGGCATTATCTAAGAAACAGGAAATAGCTGTTGGTTTGTTAAAATCTTTAGAATTATTGGTGGGAAGTAAGATAGTTGAAGCTATTTTAAATAATCCTGAAAAAACAGAAGCTCAAAAAGCAGAAAAATTTGCTGATATAGAAAAACTTAAAAAAACATTAGCCTTAATTGATAATAATGATGATGCTGTTAAACTGAATCAATTGACCCAATATCTCCGTAAAAAAGCAGTTTGGATATTAGGTGGAGATGGTTGGGCATATGATATTGGTTTTGGTGGTGTTGATCATGTATTGGCCTCAGGTGAAGATATTAATATTATGGTTTTAGATACTGAAGTTTATTCTAATACTGGTGGTCAAACTTCTAAAGCAACACCATTAGGTGCAAGTGCTAAATTTTCTGTATCAGGAAAAAGAACGAGTAAAAAGAGCTTGGCCTTACAAGCGGTTTCTTACGGGAATGTGTATGTGGCACAAGTGGCAATGGGAGCAAAAGATTTACAAACTTTAAAAGCCATTGAAGAGGCTGCTGCTTATCCGGGACCTTCACTAATAGTGGCTTATTCTCATTGTGGTGAACATGGTTACGATTTAAAAGATGGAGCTTTACAACAAGAAAAGGCAGTTGATACAGGATATTGGCCTCTTTTCAGATTTAATCCTGCTCAGCCAAAGGGTAAGAAGTTCAAATTGGATTCAAAAGCACCTAAAGCACCTTTAAGCGACTTTATGTATAATGAAACACGTTTTACAAGAGTAGTTAAAGAAAATGCAGAACTTGGTGCAGAACTTCTAAATAAAGCTCAGGAAGAAGTAGAATCTAGGTGGGAAAGATTAGAGTTGTATAAACAGATGTAAAAATGAATAGAGTTAGGGCTTCATTTGAAGTGAAGCCCTAACTTTTTAAAATAGGTTCTGATACTCAATCATTTTAACGAAAATATTGTGAAAATTAAACGATTTCAACGCGGAATTATGATGTTAAATTTGTAGTATTCATTACTCACTTATAATATGTAATTCAGTAAAGTCTTTATCTATAATTAAGGTATTATCACCATTTACTTTAACTTTTTCAAATGAAATTTCTTCGTTGTCTATTTGAATTTTAGAAATTTTAAACGGTAATCCATGTAATTTCAGTTTGAATGTTTGATAGTCTGTAATATATTTACCTGATTTATGTTGGTGAATGATTATTTCTTTTGCCTTGCCAACTAATTTAAAAGACCTTAAACTATACCTACCTTTTGTATAATCATAACCATCATGTGCATCGTCAAATAATAAAGATTTCTCTTTACCTAATTTATAATACACATCTAATACAATTTCTTCAATTTTCTTTTCACCCACATATTGTTGGATTGGAAATTTAGGAATAATGGCTCCTTCTTTTATAAAAATAGGCATGGTATCTATTTGAGTATCAATAAATATTTCTTTACCGCCTTCTATAATTTCATCATCCCAGAAATTATACCATTTACCTTTAGGGATATACATTCTTCTACCAATAGCATTGGATTCTAAAATTGGACAAACTAGTATCTGATCACCATAAATAAATTCATCTGTTCTATAATGTGTTTGTATGTCTTTTTGATCATACATTACTAAAGATTTTAGTATTGGAGTCCCTTCATTTAAATATTGCCAGAATGCCGTATATAAATAGGGTAATAATTGATAGCGAATTTCAATAAATTTTCTAACAATATCTGTTATTTCATCACCAAATGCCCAAGGTTCTTGATCTCCGTGATCACCCGAAGAATGTACTCTGCAAAATGGATGAAATACACCTAACTGAATCCATCTTGCAAATAATTCGCCTTCAGGTTGTTCTGCAAATCCACCAATATCACTTCCAACAAAGGAGAATCCAGACATTGCCATACGTTGTGCTTGTACATTGGCAACCCACAAATGCTCCCATGAGGCAACATTATCTCCTGTCCAGGTAGATGTATAGCGTTGCGTACCCGAATATGCAGCTCTGGTAATTACAAAAGGCCTCTTGGGGTAGGAGAATTTTTTTAATCCATGATAGGTGGCTCTCGCCATTTGCATTCCATAAATATTATGAGCTTTTCTATGGCTGCAACGATTTCCATCATAATCATGTCTAACATCTTTAGGAAAAGTCTTATTAGGAACTTCCATCACAGCAGGTTCATTCATATCATTCCAAACCCCTTTTACACCTATTTCTTCAATTAATTCTTTAAACAGACCAGACCACCATTCTCTAACTTCAGGTTTGGTAAAATCTGGAAAGTAACATTGTCCGGGCCATACTTTACCTTTCATATACGGACCATCAGCACGTTTACAGAAATAATCATTTTCTAAGCCTTCCTTAAAAATGGAATAATCCATATCAATTTTTATGCCCGGATCAATAATAACTACCGTTTTAAATCCGTCATCAGACAATTCTTTTACCATTCTTTTAGGATCAGGAAAATGTTCTTTATTCCATGTAAAACACCTAAAACCTTCCATATAATCTATGTCTAAATAGATAGCATCGCAAGGTATTTGTAATGCTCTAAATTTTGAAGCAATTTCTTTTACATTATTTTCAGGATAATAACTCCATTTACATTGATGAAACCCTAATGCCCAAAGTGGTGGTAATTGATGAGGCTTACCTGTTAAGTCAGTATAACTGGCAACTACATCACTCATTTGAGGACCATAGATAAAATAATAATTCATTTCACCTCCTTGTGCCCAAAAGCTAGTTATATTTTTCCTTTCATGTGAAAAATCGAAAAAAGATCTGAATGTATTGTCAAAAAATATACCATAAGATTTGTTATGATGTAAGCCTGTAAAGAATGGAATGGCTTTATAAATGGGATCACTATCTTTGCCATAGGCATACGAATCGGTTACCCAATTTTCAAAACGTTTTCCCTTTAAATTAAGATGTGAGGGTTTGTCTCCCAATCCATAATAACTTTCGCCACTATGAGAAGTTTTACTCATTTTTACAATATCACTACCGTATTCATAACTTTCTTCCCAATGAAAACCTAGTTCATCTTGATTGATTAATTTTTTATCTTCAGCATCATATAACGAAATTTTCAAATTCTTTTTACTGACCTGACAAATTAATTTTTGTGTTGTAATGATAAATTTATCATCGTCTTCATCAATGTCTAATTGATTATAACCTAGATTGGCATGTACGGTAATGGCATAAGAAAAATCATTTTCAAAATTTGAAGTGGTTGAATATCTAAACCTGATAACACTGTCACGTAAAATAGTAAGTTCTAAAACTACACCATTTGAAGTGTGAAAATACAGTTTATTTAAGTTTTTGGTATATGAAATTATATGAGTTGGAAACTGATTTCCTTTTAATTCTAGTTCGGTATTGGTAATCATAAAATGATGCTAATTGATTTATTGGCAAACGTACTAAATTTTACAAAAAATAAGGGAGTCTTTTTCTTAAAAATAGTGTGTAACTATTATAGATAACGTAAAATTATTACCACAAAACTAATTTTTATTTGAATTTAAAAATAGAGATTCCTAAGGGTAAAATTTTTATTTCAGCGGAATAAAGTTTGTTGTTCCAAGGTTTCTTTTTTATATTGATATCTTTTGGGTTAGACTGCCCGCTACCACCATACTTTTTGTCATCGCTATTAAATACTTCTTTCAGTTTTCCTATTCTAGGTAATCCAATGAGATATTTTTCAAAAATTATTGGCGTAAAGTTGCACACAATTACGGTATCATTCTCTGCATCATGTCCTTTACGGATATAAGAAATTACTGAATTTTCATGGTCTTCGTAATTTATCCATTCAAAACCTTCTTGGCTAAAAGCTTTTTCATACAAGGAGGGAGTATTTTGATAAAACAGGTTTAAATCTTTAAAAAATTCCTGCATTTTTTTATGAGGTTCAAATGCCAATAAGTTCCAATCTAAACTCTCTTGAAAATTCCATTCATTGTATTGGCCAAACTCACTTCCCATAAACAATAATTTTGTACCCGGATGTGTAAACATATAGCCATACAATAATCTTAAGTTAGCAAATCGTTGCCATTCATCGCCGGGCATTCTTCCCAATATGGAATTTTTACCATAAACTACTTCATCATGTGAAAGCGGTAACATAAAATTTTCAGTAAACGCATAAGCCAAGCTAAAGGTAATTTCATTTTGATGGAATTTTCTATGAATAGGATCTTTGGCAAAATACTCTAGCGTATCATGCATCCAACCCATCATCCATTTCATACCAAAGCCCAAACCACCTTCAGATACCGGTTTAGTAACTCCGGGAAAAGCTGTTGATTCTTCTGCAATAGTTTGTACACCATCGAAATTTTCATAGACGGCTTGGTTAAACTCTTTTAAAAAGGAAACGGCTGCTAAATTTTCTCTTTCTCCATAAATATTTGGCTCCCACCCTCCTTCTTCTCGAGAATAATCTAGATATAACATAGAAGCAACGGCATCTACACGTAAACAGTCTGTATGATATTTTTCTAACCAAAAAAGTGCATTACTAATTAAAAAGGAGCGGATTTCATTCCGTTCATAATTAAAAATTAAGCTTTTCCAATCTTGATGGTATCCTTTTCTAGGATCAGGATGTTCATATAAGTGAGAACCGTCAAAAAAACCCAATCCATGATCGTCTGATGGAAAGTGAGAAGGCACCCAATCTAAAATTACACCAATATTGTGCTGGTGGAATTGATCTATCAAATACATAAAATCTTGAGGAGTACCAAAACGTGATGTTGGGGCAAAATAGCCTACCAATTGATATCCCCAAGAAGGATCATAAGGATATTCCATAATGGGCATCAATTCTATATGTGTAAAGTTCATCTCTTTAACATAATGCACCAATTTAATGGCTAGTTCTCTATAAGTCAAAGGTTTATTTTCTTCTGCGTTTTTCATCCAAGAACCTAAATGGACTTCATATACCGAATAGGGCTTGTCTAAGTCGTTTTTATCTTTACGGTATGACATCCATTTTTTGTCTTGCCATTTATAGTCGTCAATATCCCAAACTATAGAGGCAGTATTTGGTGGATGTTCACATTTTTTGGCATAAGGATCAGCTTTTTCTGAGGTAATATTGCTATTGTTGCTTTGAATCTTATATTTATAGAGATTTCCTTTACCTACATTTGGTATAAAACCTTCCCAAATACCTGAAGCATCCCATCGTACATTTAATGGATGTTCCCCTTCCGTCCAATAATTAAAATCTCCAATTACCGAAACCGATTTTGCAGAGGGAGCCCAAACAGAAAAATAGGTACCCTCTTGACCATCAATTTTCATGATATGCGATCCGAATTTTTCATATAATTTGAAATGTTTTCCAGATTTAAACAGATCAATATCAAATTCGGTAAAAAGAGAATGTGGTATTATGTTGGCCATAATTATTAGTTGTCAATTACTGTTGAATTTATAAAAAGTGTTTTATTACAGTGATAAGTTAATTTGTTGTATTGCTATCACAAAAAAGGTATTAAATGACATATCCTTTTGGAATTACAGCCCCTTTCTTGATGACTACGATGCCTTCTCTAATAGCATAAGTATCTGTTTCTGTATCTTCTAAATGTTTACCACCATTAATTCTTACATCATCTGCAACACAGCAGTTTTTATCTAAAATAGCATTTTTAATAAAACATCGCTCGCCAATACCCATTAAAACGCTAATCTTATTTTGTTCCATTTCGTCTAATGTTTCATAAAAATCATTACCCATCATATATGTATTTATAACTGTAGATTCATTTCCTATTCTAGAACGAATACCAATTACTGAACGCTCAATTTTTGCAGCATGGATAATACACCCTTCGGCGATGACGGTTTTATTTAAGGTAGTACCAGAAATTTTTGTGGTTGGTAACATCCTAGCTCTTGTGAAAATCCGTTTAGATTTGTCATATAAATCAAACTTTGGTATTTCATCGGTTAAACCTAAATTGGCATCAAAAAACGAATCAATATTACCAATGTCTGTCCAATAGCCTTCATATTGATAACTTAAAGTTTTATTTTTTTCAATAGATTGAGGAATAATTTCTTTACCAAAATCCATGGTATCCGGATTATTCATCAGTTCAATCAAAAGGTCTCGATTGAAAATATAAATACCCATTGAGGCTAAGTAATTTCTACCTTCAGTTTTCATATCACTACTTACTTCAGACTCCCAATCAGGCAATAATTTTTTTTCCGGTTTTTCTATAAAAGAGGTTATTACATTTTTTTCATTCGCTTTAAGAATTCCAAATGAAGTTGCTTCTTTCGCATTAACAGGAATAGTTGCTATAGATATTTTTGCTTTATTTTTTATATGTTCTTGGATCATTAAATTATAATCCATTTGATACAATTGGTCTCCTGATAAAATAAGAGCGTATTTAAAATTATGATTCAAAAAATGATGCATGCTTTGTCGTACAGCATCGGCAGTGCCTTGAAACCAAGCTTGACTTTTCATTGTTTGCTCAGCAGCCAAAACATCAACAAAAGCTGAACTAAAAAAACTAAAATGATAAGTATTTTTAATATGCCTGTTCAATGACGCAGAGTTGAATTGTGTTAAAACAAACATTCTTTTAATATCAGAATTAATACAATTAGAAATGGGAATATCTACCAACCTATATTTACCTGCTATTGGTACAGCAGGTTTTGACCTGTCTTCAGTTAAGGGATATAATCTTGAACCTTGACCACCTCCTAAAATGATAGCCAATACATTTTTGTTAATCATAATTGTTTGTTTAAAGAGTTATATAAATTGATATATGCCTTTGCAGAAGTATTCCAAGAATGGTCTATTTGCATAATTTGAGTACGAATTTTTTTGAATTTGACTTGATTTTTGTAAAAAACAGTTGCTCTGTTGATAGCTTTCACAACTTCTTTAATGGTAACTTTTTGGTGTACAAAGCCAAAACCGTTTTCTTCAATATCAATCACTGTATCTTTTAGTCCGCCCACATAACTTACTACAGGTATCGTACCGTACCTTAATGCGTACATTTGATTTAATCCACAAGGTTCAACCCGAGAAGGCATTAATAAAAAATCAGCTCCTGCATAAATGATATGAGATAGTTTTTCGTCGTAGCCAATAAAGGCATTATAATTGCCTTTATGAGTTTTTTTAAGTATTTCTAATTTTTTTTCAACTTCCTTTTCTCCAGAACCTAATAATAGTATAGAAATTTTATTATTTTGTAATGCAGTATTAAAAATTTCTGGAAATAAATCGGCTCCTTTTTCGCCTACCAATCTTCCAATAAATGCAAAGAGGGGCTTTTTAACATCCAGATTGAATTCTTTACATAAAAATTCTTTATTTGCTTTTCTACCTGAAGGAATTCTTTTTATGGAATAATTTTTTATGATAAACGGATCTGTTTCTGGATTCCAGACATGTGTATCAATACCATTTAAAATTCCTGAACATTTGGCACTTTCATGACTTAATAAAGACTCCAGACCATTGGCATTATTTTTCAATTCCTCCATATAACTCGGTGAAACTGTTGTCACTTTCCAAGCACATTTAATGGCAGCAGCCAATGGATTTATAGAATTACTCCAATCAAGTAACCCAACTTTCGTAAGGTCAAATTCAGGAATCAAATAGACCTTTTCATGAGGAAACCACCCCTGATATTGTGCATTATGGATGGTTGTTACAGTTGGTATTTTACGTAGTGATTTGTATTTTACTGATTGTAACATCATAAAGGGAATTAAACCCGTATGATGATCATGACAATGTAAAATGTTTGGCTTTTGCTGCTCTTGTAATAACCAATCTAATACTACTATTTGAAAAGCTAAAAAGCGTTCAGTATCCGAAGATGAGTACACATAATCCTTAAATAATAATGTAGGAATATCAACTAAAAATAATTCAAAACCCAATTCAGAAGCTTCTAAAGTTAAAATTTTGACATTAAATTCAACTTTACCAAGACTTATTGTTGAAGTATATACTGATTTAAAATGGTGTTTTTTTATAAAGGTATTATTATAAAAAGGCATAATAACTTTACTGGTAATACCCAATTTATTCTGGTATTTAGGTAAGGCACCAACTACATCCGCTAAGCCACCAACTTTGGCGATAGGATAGCATTCGGCACTAACATGTAATACATTCATTGTTAAGAATTGTCTGCACAATAAATCTACAAAATGTTTTTACAAATTACATTAAAGTAATGTTGTTTTTTTAGAATGATTTAAATATAAATAAGCAACAAATTTTTTTGTTTGAAGGGAAACCTAATTCCAAGTAAAATATTAGGTGGTATAGATTAATGGATTGCATTAATCATTTAACTTCAACACAGCCATAAAAGCTTCTTGAGGAATTTCTACATTACCCACTTGACGCATTCTCTTTTTACCTTTTTTCTGTTTTTCTAACAATTTACGCTTACGAGAAATATCACCTCCATAACACTTGGCGGTTACATCTTTACGCAAAGCCTTGATAGTCTCTCTAGAGATAATTTTAGCTCCAATAGCAGCTTGAATAGGAATGTCAAATTGTTGACGGGGTATCAATTGCCTAAGTTTTTCACACATTTTTTTACCAATACTATAGGCATTATCTGCATGCAATAGTGCTGAAAGGGCATCTACGGGTTGGCTATTAAGCAATATATCTACTTTAACTAATTTTGAAGCTCTCAATCCAAGAGGATGATAGTCAAAAGACGCATAACCTTTAGAAACTGTTTTTAGTCGATCATAAAAATCAAATACAATTTCAGCCAAAGGCATATCAAAATTGAGTTCAACTCTTTCTGTGGTCAAATAAGTCTGATTGGTAATTTCTCCTCTTTTTTCAATACACAAGCTCATTACATTTCCCACAAATTCTGATTTGGTAATGATGGAAGCTTTAATATATGGCTCTTCAACTCTATTTAATTTTGAAGGATCAGGTAAATCTGAGGGATTGTTTACCAATATTTTTACATCTGGGTCTTTATTGGTATAGGCATGATATGACACATTTGGTACCGTTGTAATTACAGTCATGTCAAATTCTCGTTCCAAACGCTCCTGAATAATTTCAAGATGTAACATGCCTAAAAAACCACACCTAAAACCAAACCCAAGAGCAGCAGAACTTTCAGGGATAAATACCAAAGAGGCATCATTCAGTTGTAATTTTTCCATGGAGTTACGAAGCTCTTCATAATCTTCAGTATCAACAGGGTAAATACCTGCAAAAACCATTGGTTTTACATCTTCAAAACCTTCAACAGCATTGGTAGTGGGGTTTTTAGCATCAGTAATAGTATCTCCAACTTTTACTTCTTTAGCTTCTTTAATTCCCGTAATTAAATAACCAACATCTCCTGTTTTAATTTCACTTTTAGGAACTTGTTTTAATTTTAATGTACCTACTTCATCAGCAAAATACTTTTTACCCGTAGCGATAAATTTAATGTGTTGTCCTTTTTTAATAGCACCATTAATGACTCTAAAATAAGTTTCTACACCACGAAAAGAATTGTAAACGGAATCAAAAATTAGTGCTTGTAAGGGTTCTTCCGGGTTGCCTTTTGGTGCGGGAACACGCTCTATAATAGCTTCTAAGATATCTTCAATTCCTAAGCCGGTTTTAGCACTAGCAGGAATAACATCTTCAGCTGCACAGCCAATTAAATCAACAATATCATCAGTAACTTCTTCAGGGTTAGCACTAGGCAAGTCTATTTTATTCAATACAGGAATAATTTCCAAATCGTTTTCTAATGCTAAATATAAATTAGAAATGGTTTGGGCTTGAATACTTTGGGCAGCATCAACAATTAATAATGCACCTTCACAAGCTGCAATAGATCTAGAAACTTCATATGAAAAATCGACATGACCTGGAGTATCTATCAAATTTAAGGTATAAGCTTCGCCCTTGTATTGATAATCCATTTGTATGGCATGACTTTTTATAGTGATACCACGTTCACGCTCGAGATCCATACTGTCAAGTAATTGATCTTGTTTTTCGCGATCTGTAATAGTACCGGTAAACTCTAACAATCTATCTGCCAAAGTACTTTTGCCATGATCAATATGGGCAATGATACAAAAATTGCGAATGTTCTTCATTCAGTTTTTAAATAAGTGAACAAAGATACTTAAATTACTTAGAACTCAGGTTTAGAATAATGCAGGATAGCTATTGCTTATAAAATTGTAAATTTGATAGTATTAAGAATAAACATATCATGGAATTTAAACGAATAAGACCTAGAAGGAGACCGAATAATAAAAAAACTATAATTCTTATTCTGGTACTCCTGTTGGCCATATATTTATGGATGAATGCAGATGGTATAATAGAACGATTTTTTGGAAAGTTAGAATAGAGGAACAAGCATATGTTGTATTTATTGTTCTAAGAATTTATATTTTAAATATTCCTATAAGTGTTGTTAGAAATTCTAGTAAACCACTGAATATATGCTACTAATTCGCGGATAAAAAATATTTTTATCATAGGTATTGAAAAAAAATAAACACTAATACTTTGATTCAATTATTTAATTTAACTAATAATGAAACTTTTAATTACGGGAGCTACCGGTTTAATAGGAACCGAAATAATGAATATGTGTACACAAAAAGGGTATGATGTTCATTACTTAACTACTAGCAAAGAAAAAATTAAAGATTCTGAGGGTGTTAAAGGATTTTACTGGAACCCTAAAACTCAAGAAATTGATACGGATTGTATTGGTGGAATTACCGCTATTATTAACTTAGCAGGAGCTTCGGTTTCTAAAAAATGGACATTAAAACATAAAGAAGCAATACTTAATAGTAGAATTGATACGGTTAAATTATTGTATAAATTGTTATCAGAAAACAAAAACGTAGTAACCCATTTTACCACCTCATCCGCTTTGGGAATTTACCCATCTTCATTAGAAAAAAAGTATGATGAGATGGATAAAGAAATAAACATTACTTTTTTAGGAGAGGTTGTTAATTTATGGGAAAAAGAAGCAGATAACATTCGTAAAATCGGTATTACCGTATCAAAATTAAGAACAGGTATAGTGCTGTCTAAAAAAGGAGGAGCTTTAGAGCAAATGGTAAAACCCATTGGTTATGGATTAGGTGCTCCCTTAGGAAGCGGTCAGCAATATCAATCGTGGATTCATATACATGACATGGCCAATATGTATTTGCATATAATAGAGCATAATATTGATGGCGTTTTTAATGCTATTGCTTCAGAACCTATAACTAATACAAAATTGACTAAGGCGATAGCAAAACAGCTCAACAAGGCTTTATGGTTACCTAATGTTCCTATTTTTATGATAAAATTGCTATTGGGAGAAATGTCTACAATTGCACTTGAAAGTCACTATTTATTAAATGATAAAATTAAAAATACAGGGTTTGTTTTTAGGTTTGATACCATTGGTGATGCTTTGGAAGATTGCTTAATGTAAGTTTTTTACCTTTACAACCCATACATTAAAAAAGTCAATACCACTACCATTTACTAGCAGAGCCTACTTCAAATAATTCAATTTCCTTTTAATTTTTTATTCAATTCAAAATATGCGTTAGAGGTGTATCCAACGGTGAGATCTCCGTCATTGGTATCATGCATCTATTAAGAAACCGGTTTTATCATTGTTGAAATACAACGCTCTTTGATCACCTTTGATCACAGAGACTTCTTGAATATATGCCCCTAAATAGTTGGCAAACTCTTTTTCAATGTGTTTTATATTGTCATTACTTACGTCTAAATGGACCTCTATAGACACAATTTCATCTTCATAAATAAGAACATTGTACGATAAAACAAGAACATCAAAGAGCTTAATTATGTTTATGTATTTTTCATTTGTGTACGACAAGACCTAATAATTAATGCCATTTCTAATGTATTGTTCATCATCAAATAGTAAAGTATGATGATACATATAATTAGGATTTTTATCAATAATGAGATTATTTAATGAGGTTATTTTTTTCTTTTCTTTTTCCAAGTCTATTTGGCCATTCATTTTTGTTATGGTAAGTACCAAAAAGAATAAACAGATTAACTTTATATGCGTAAGTAGATTAATATTATACAAAATGAATTTCAAAATGTTTGTTTTAAAAATTTGAATTATTTTTTATTTATTCGAGCTGTTATACTTTTCAAACCAAGCCAAAATATGATCAACTTTGGTAATGAGCTGGCTAGGCCTATTGACAATATTGTGTGAAGCACCGGGAATTTCAACCAAGGCTGTTTCAATTTTTCTAATTTTTAAAGCATTATATAGTTGTTTAGCTTCTGATAAAGGAGTACGTCTGTCTAAAGTGCCAACCATAACCATTGTTGGGGTTTCTATGTTTCCTACCAAAGAAAGAGGAGAGAATTTCCAATAGGTTTCAAAATTTTCCCAAGGTTGCCCGGGATATCTAGAGTTGGCATAACCAAAATAATTATCAGCTGTTAAAGTTTTACTAATCCAATTCATAACTGGTTTTACTACTGCTGCTGCTTTAAATCGATTATTTTTACCTATTATCCATGCAGTCATTATACCTCCCGCACTACCACCGGTAACATATAATTCATTTTTGTCAATATATCCTTTCGCAATTACAGCGTCAACACCATCCATTACATCATCATAATCATTTCCGGGATAGTTATGGTATAATAGATTCCCAAATTTTTCACCATAACTAGTACTACCTCTTGGGTTGGGATAAAAAACTATATACCCTGCACTTGCAAATAGTTGCATTTCAGGCGAAAATCTATCGCCATAATTAGCTACTGGACCACCGTGGTTTTCAACCAGTAATGGATACTTTTTAGTTGGATCAAAATTAGGAGGCATTACTATCCAGCCCTGTATATTATGACCATCTATAGTAGAGCTATACCAAATTTCTTCTGTTTTTCCTAAATACCTATATGGTAAAAGGTCAGCATTCAACTTTGAAATTTTTGAAATTTTTCTTTTTTGCACCATGGCAATTTCAGATGGATAATACGGTGTAGTTTGTGTAAACGCAATAGTACCTGTATTATTTATTGAATAAGAACCACCACCATAAGGTCTGCCAATTGATGTGCCACCAACATTATCAGCAATTTTAGAGATTTTTCCTGAGAGGGTAGTATACCCTATTTTTGTATTTCCTTTATCATCAAATAGAAAATAAAGTCCTTTTTGATCTGCACTCCAAGATAAATTTGATATGCTCCTATCTAAATTGGTTTCAATTTTTTGCTTATCAGTACCATCAATATTCATCATATATAAATGGTTAACTTGATAGGTTTGTATGTTATCATCATATCCTAAATAAGCAATTTTTTTACCATTTGGTGAAATTGTTAATCCGTTATCAGGTCCTTTTCTATCTGTTAGAGTTGATGCTTTACCGGTAGCTATATCAATTTTATAAATTTCGGAATTTCTAAAATCATAATCCCAATCACTATTCAAATTACCTGAAAAATAAAGCGACTTACCATCTTTAGACCAGTGTGGACTTCCAATTTTAAAATTGCCTTGTGAAATTTGACGAGGTGTACCACCATCTGCAGCAATAACAAATAAGTGTTTGAATCCAGGAGCTATATATCCCGCACCGTCAGATTCATATTTAAAACGTGTAGTTACTCTTGGTTGATCTGCCCATTTTGCTCCCTTAGGTTTTTTTGGTGCTTTTACTAAAGTGGGTTGTGCCTCTGGCACGGTCATTAAAAATGCAATTTGTTTACCGTCGGGTGACCAATTTAATCCAGTTGGTGATTTTTCCAATTGGGATAATTTTGCTGTTTTACCCGTATTTAACCAGTATATATATATTTCTGAGCCTTCATTTGTACTACTTACATAAGCAATACGTGTGCCATCTGGAGACCATTTTGGACTGACTTCATTTGCCTCATTATTAGACAGTTTACTATGATTGCTACCATCATTATTCATTATCCATAGTCTTGATTGTTTTTTGTCATTCATAATATCAAAACCGGATCTTTGATAAACAATACGACTTCCATCAGGTGAAATTTCCGGATTAATAGCCCATTCTAATTCAAAAACATCAAGATTTGTAAAAGAAGTTTTGTTTTGACTAAAAATTAATGAAGTAATACAAAGGAATACAATAATTAAATAACGTGTCATGATAGGAGGATTAAGGATTATAAATTTACTAAAAGAAATTAATTATTCATCAGCTTTATTAATTTGTTTAACTCTCCCCACTTTCCCTGAAGATAATTGAACTTTAATGCCATGAGGATGTGTAGACGAATTGGTTAATATTCTTTTTACGATACCTTCTGTGAGCTTACCGTTTCTTTGGTCTTGTTTAAGTACAATAGCTACTTGTTGGCCTATTTTAATATTTTTTCTAATGTTGCCTTGCATATGTATTATATTAAGTAAAAATGATTTTTAAGTATGGTTATTTATCAACCTATTTAAAATTTAATATCAAGGTCTAGCCTTATTCTGTTTCCTGTCTCAGTTGCTACTCCATAGGGTACAAGTTGTTCAACCAGGTAATATTTCATTTTCAAGCTCATGTTTTTGGCAATCATATAACCTCCTATCAATTCTATTCCTTTAAAATTTGTTAACCTACCATCTGGAGAACCAAAAGAAGAATAGTCCCATCTTGCCCAATCATTTTGAGCTAGAAAGTCTACGGAGGCATATTGCTGTATATAAGAATAAGTTGCTTTAAACATCCAATCTTTGCTTTTTTTTAAATTGCCAATGCTTATGGCTGATACCAATCCATTCTTCTGATTTTTTAATGTTGTTGGAATTGAATCGTTCGTTCTATAATCTTCTAAGTTTAAATAGTAATCAGCTTCAAAATTTATTGCAGGGTTTTCTAATAATTTTATGCTACTACCTAGATGAAAAATTGAATAATCAAATAGAAATGTTTCATTACCATCTGGTATATTCTGAATGTTTTTAAAAAAGTAGAAGGAAGGGAATAGCGTTAATCTATTGTCAAATAATGTTGAGCTGATTTGTAAACCTTGAAAATAGCTGTCTTTATCTAATGATTTTCCTTTGGTATTTAGAATAAAATACCCACTGTTGAGGTCAATTTGACCTATAAATTTTGAGTTGAAAGGTATACTTTTTTTCAAGAACACTCCTTCAGGATATACGTTATCGCTCCAAAATAATTCATTTTGTTTTTTGAAAGGAAAAGTATTTTTACCAGCCCAAAAAACAAATCCGTTTTGCTCTGCTTTGAAGAAAGCTTTTTCAAAACCAATAGGTAGCGTTCCAAATTCCTTAAAACCATCTCCTAAGGTAAGTTGTGCGTCTTGTTGTTTCTTTGAATATCCGGTTCTCAATCTCGCTCCAAAAGAAGCCCAAGAATTGAATTGGTAATTAAAGCCGGCTCTCAGTCGATATCTTAAACGTGTTCTATCCTCTCTGTAAGTGGCATCAGATTTTCTCGAGCTATAATCTTGCTCTACCCGAAACCGAAAATCAGCCGTAAATGAAAGTTTAGAATTGGCAGTATCTATTTGTGCCACTAAATTAAAGGGTATAACAATCAAGAATAATATGTAGTGTATTTTTCTCAAATTACTGTCAGTATTTATGTAAATAAAGCGTTACAAATACTCACATTTTAAGTATTACAAAATTAAGAAATATAAGGGAGATTTTACGATAATTACTAACTTAATAATACCTAATTATTAAGCGAAATCAAGTTATTAAGTATTTAACATCTGCCATAATCTATCTTTGAGCTCTGTTAAACCCGTTTGTGCAATAGATGAAATAAAAATATGGTCAATATTAACAGGAAGTTCTTTTTCAATTTCAGCTTTTAGTTCGTCATCCAACATATCAGATTTAGAAATGGCTAATAATCGGTCTTTATCTAATAATTCCGGATTGTGCTTTTTTAATTCGTTAAGTAGAATTTTGTATTCGTTTTTTATGTCTGCTGAGTCGGCAGGAATTAAAAATAACAAAGTAGAATTACGCTCAATATGTCTTAAAAATCGATGTCCGAGACCTTTGCCTTCAGCAGCCCCTTCTATTATACCGGGAATATCGGCCATTACAAAACTTTGAAACTCTCGATATTCTACTATACCCAAATTTGGTTTTAAAGTTGTAAAGGCATAATCGGCAATTTTAGGTTTTGCAGAGGTTATTACAGATAGCAAGGTAGATTTTCCGGCATTAGGAAAGCCCACCAAACCAACATCAGCTAACAGTTTTAATTCTAATTGAAACCATCCCTGTTGTCCGTCAACACCAGGTTGAGCATATCTAGGTGTTTGATTGGTTGACGATTTAAAATGCCAATTGCCTCTACCACCCATACCACCTTCAGCTAATACTTTTTCCTGACCGTCTTCGGTGATTTCAAATAAAATTTCTTGGGTTTCACCATTTCTAATTATAGTACCTAGTGGTACATCTATATAAACATCTTTTCCGTCTTTTCCTGTACTTCTGCTTTTACTTCCATCACCGCCATATTCTGCTTTAAAATGTTTTCTATATTTTAAATGAATCAATGTCCACATCCCTTTATTACCACGAATAATAACATGACCACCACGACCGCCATCACCACCATCTGGACCTCCTTTTTGGATGAATTTTTCGCGATGCAAATGCACAGAGCCCTTTCCACCTTTACCTGATGAAGCGTGTATTTTTATATAGTCAACAAAGTTGCCTTCGGTCATTTAAGTCTATATTTAAATATCATTCCCACGAAAGTGGGAATTTTTTTAATATTATGAAATTTCTGCTTTCGCAGGAATGATATTGTTATTTTTTTAATGAATTACACTTTACAATCTATCAAACACTTTACTCAATATTTCAGTTATTTCTTCAATGCTACCAACACCATCAACACCAAAATATTTGTTTTGAGCAGTATAATAGTCTTTTAAAATTGAGGTTTTGGTTTGGTATTCGTTAAAACGATTTCTGATTTTCTCCTCATCCTGATCGTCAGGTCTACCACTAGTTTCACCACGTTTTAACAATCTGGCTACTAATAGATCTTCAGGAACCTCTAGAGCTACCATTCCATTTATGGTTTCACCTTTTTCTTCTAAGAATTTGTCTAAGGCTTTGGCTTGAGATTCTGTTCGTGGAAAACCATCAAAAATAAACCCATTGGCTTCAGCATTTTTATCTACTTCTGCTTTCAGCATATCTATTGTTACTTCATCTGGTACTAAATCTCCATTGTCTATATAAGATTTAGCTAAAGTACCAAGATCAGTTTTGTTTTTAATATTATATCTAAATACATCTCCTGTAGAGATATGTATAAGATTATATTTATCTTTTAAAACTTCTGCTTGTGTACCCTTACCCGCTCCCGGAGGGCCAAATAATACAATGTTTGTCATTTCTTGTGTTGTTAATTGGTAAATATCTGCAAGATTTCTTCCCAAACCGTCATAATCTAATCCGTAACCTACAATAAACTTATCGGGTATAGATAGACCAATATAATCTATGTGCAGACCTTTACGGTAGACATCGGGTTTAAAAAATAAGGTTGCAATTTTTAATTGTTTTAATTTTTTATTTCTAAATATATTGTAAATTTCTTCCAATGTATTTCCGGTGTCAATAATATCTTCTAAGATAACTACCGTTCTTCCTTCTAAATTTTCATTAAGACCTACCAATTGTTTAACACTACCACTGGAACCTGTGCCATTGTAAGATACTAATTTTACAAAAGACACTTCACAGTGGCCATGGTACGCTCTAATAAAATCGGCTACAAACATAAATGAGCCATTTAAAACACCAATAAAAATTGGTGTTTCATCTTTACAATCTTTTGCCACTAATTCGGCAATTTTGTCTATGGCAACTTTAATTTTATCTGCCGTAATAAAAGGATTAAAATATTTTTTATGGAGTTTAATTGTGCTCATTTATTTATTTTGTCAAAGGTAATAATCAATTATAGCTTATGGCATTTAATTTTTTAATTTTTTTTGATAAATCTCAAAATCACAAGGTATTTTAAGTAAGTGTGATTGCTCAGGATATAAATCACCATAAGTGGTTTTATTTATAAATGTATACCCTAATTCAGTATACCACTTATGTAAAAATTCTTTTTCAGGATGTATATATGCTTTTGGTTTTAATAATTCTAACTGGATGGTTTTATAGTTATTGGCCAAAGCCCAATTTTCTACACTTTTCATTAAAGATGTACCAATGCCCAATCCTCTTTTTTTAGGTGAAGCGACCAACATTCCAAAACCACAATGATCATTTTCTATAGGGTATACATGAACAGCACCCACAATTTGATCAGCTATGGTGGCAATAATAAGTTCATTATTCTTGATGTATCGTATTAATTTTACAGCATTTGTTCTTTCATATAAACCATTATGTGGCCAAAAATCACTTTCAGTTTGGAGATAGACTTGATTTATCAACTTCGCTACATTTGTAATTTGTAGCGTTGACAATGCTCCATTTTTTACGACACTTGTTGTTATTTTTGTAAAAGTTTGCATTATAAAATCAAAAACCGTTTTGAAAGTATTTCCAAAACGGTTGTTATCATATTGTGACTAATTAATTACTCTTTTTTACTCAATTTCCTAGTAGTGTCATACATAATTGGAGATGCGATAAACAAAGACGAGTATGTACCTACAATCACACCAATAATCATGGCAAACATAAATCCTTTAATAGAATCACCTCCAAAGAAAAAGATAGCCATTAACACCAATAAGGTGGTTAATGAGGTATTTATAGTTCTACCTAAAGTACTGCTTAAACCTGAATTAACAATTTTGTCAAAAGACCAACGACTGTGCAAGTTTACAAATTCTCTAATTCTGTCAAATATAACTACCGTATCATTCAATGAATAACCTACAACAGTAAGTAGTGCAGCGATAAATGATTGCCCTATTTCCATATCAAAAGGTAAAACCTTATAGAATAATGAGAATATTGTCAATACGATCAATACATCATGAAAAACAGCTATCACGGCTCCTAAACTATATTGCCATTTTCTAAATCTTAATAGAATATATAAGAATACAACAATTAGAGAACCCAATACGGCCCAAAGTGCAGCTTTTTGAATATCATCTGCAATAGTTGGTCCTACTTTAATAGATTGCATAATCCCTATTTTTTCGTCATGGTCATCAGCGGTAATTTTAAAATCGTTTATAGTGATGCCATCTGGTAAATAAGATTGCAAACCTTTAAATAATAATTCTTGAACTTCATCGTCAACATTTATGCCTTCATCATCAATTTTAAATTTTGTGGTAATTTTTAGCTGATTGGCAGCTCCAAAAGTTTTTACTTCTGGTGTACTCTCAAAACCTTCTTTTAATGAATTGGCAACTTCGGTTGGACTTACTACTTGTTCAAAACGAACCGTATAAGTTCTACCTCCTTTAAAATCGACTCCATAATTTAGGCTATTGGTTACTAAAGAGCCAATACCTCCTATTATAATAATGGCAGAAATGATATAAGCTATTTTACGCTTCTTTAAAAAATCAATACTAATATTTTGAAACCATCCTTTGGTAATACCCGTATTGAAAGTAATAGACCGGTCTTTATCGGCATACCAATCTACCAGTAATCGAGTAATAAATACGGCAGTGATTAATGAAGTTGCTATACCTATCATTAATGTTGTTGCAAAACCTCTAATTGGACCTGAACCAAAGATATATAAAATAATTCCGGTTAAAAATGTGGTGATGTTAGCATCAATAATTGCTGATAATGCTCCTTTAAAACTAAAACCTTCTCTAACTGCTTCTTTTAAATTTTTACCTTTATTTAAGGCTTCTTTAATACGTTCATAAATAATTACGTTGGCATCAACAGACATACCAATGGTTATAATAATACCTGCAACACCAGGTAGTGTTAACACGGCTCCAAAAGCAGTAAGTACACCAAAAATAAAAATAATGTTCACTACTAAAGCTATATCTGCAAAAATACCTGCTTTGCCATAGTAAAAGAGCATCCATAATAATACAAAAGAAAGAGCTAATGCAAATGCCATTACACTACTGTCAATAGCTTCTTGACCTAAAGAAGGACCCACAATATCAGATTGTATAATTCGTGCAGAAGCTGGTAGTTTACCTGATTTTAATGCATTGGCTAAATCTTGAGCCTCCTCTATGGTAAAATTACCCGAAATAGAGGTTCTTCCATTAGGGATTGGACCATTAACATTAGGTGCAGAATAAACAAAATTATCTAAGACTACTGCAACGAATTGACCTACATTTTCTTCTGTCATTTTAGCCCATAATTTTGAGCCTTTACTATTCATAGTCATGCTCACCTCAGGATTTACACCTAATTGGTCAAATACCTGGCCAGCATCAGAAACAACATCACCTTCAATAGGAGCAATGTCTTCACGATTAGATTTAACAGCATATAAATTGATAATTTCAGTATCTTTAATAGGTTTGGCATCCCATAAAAATTTAGCATAAACCATATCATTTGGTAATAATGCTCTTATCTCTTTCATGGCCAAATATTGGTTTACCGTAGCGGTATCTTTAACACTGGCGGATCCAATTGAAGAACTTCTTTGACTTTGATCTTGAGGTATACTAGGGTACATTATTGAAAATAACGGATTCGCAGCCTTGGTATCAACAGAGTCTTGAACCTTACCTAACAAGTCATCAATTTGAGAACCATCAGTACTTGTAGAATCTATTACTGAACTTGTAATATTGGTAGTGTCAATTACTGCCTCAGTTTCAGGTTTTAAAATCTCTGCTAGTTTAGTGTTAGCCTGAACAAAAAAGTTAGCCGTTTTGGTATTATCAAATACTTCCCAAAATTGTAATTCGGCCGTACTTTGTAATAATTTTTTAACACGGTCAATATCTCTGGCTCCAGGCAATTCTATCAATACCCTACCAGATTCACCTATGCGTTGTATGTTTGGTGAAGTAACTCCAAAACGGTCAATTCTATTACGCAATACTTCAAAAGCTGTACTAATAGAACCCTTTACCTCTTCCAAAAGAATAGGTTCAACTTCCTCGTCAGTTAATTTAAAATTGATTTTATCTTTTAAAGATTTATTACCAAAAATTGAAGGATCACTTAGTTTAACCGTACCTTTACTTTCGTTTTTAAAAGCTTCAAAGAACAAATCTAAATAGTTTTGATCACTTCCCTTTTGAGCTGCAGAGGCTGCTTCTAAGGCTTTATTAAAAACGACATTTTTAGAGTTATTTGATAGGCCTGTAAGTATATCTTTAACCGATACCTCTAAGGTTGCATTGATGCCACCCTTTAAATCTAAACCAAGATTGATAGCCTTATCTTGAATTTCGCTATGCGTATAATCTGCATATAAATAATTGGCAACAGGAGCATTTGCTACTGAATCCAAATATGCTTTTTCAATTACAGCATCACCATTTGCAAAAACTTTTGCGTCATTTTCTACTTTGTTATCCACCCATGTAAATGATAAATAATATACACAAATCAATCCAAATAGAATAGCAAATGTTTTTATAAGTCCTTTGTTTTGCATGCTACTTTTTGTTTAAAATATCTATTTTTTTAATTAACGTGCAAATATAGAGTTTCAAAAGTGAATAGACAATTGTTTTTTAGTTTTTTATAGATTGATTGTGTTTATCCACATACCCCATAAATTATTAATCAATTTTAGTATCTTCGTCACTTAATTTTTTTAAAATGAAACCACTTTCTGATATTGAAATAGCTCAGCAAACCGAGTTAATTCACATTAATACAATTGCAGATAAATTAAATATAGATGTTGATGATTTAGAGCATTTTGGTAAATACAAGGCTAAATTACCACTCCATTTAATAGATGATGAAAAGATAAAGAACAATAATTTAATATTGGTAACGGCCTTGACACCTACGCCGGCAGGTGAAGGGAAAACAACTGTTTCTATAGGATTAACCGAAGGGTTAAATAAAATAGGAAAGCAAGCAACAGTAGTTTTACGTGAACCGTCTTTAGGGCCTGTTTTTGGTATAAAAGGGGGTGCTGCAGGTGGAGGATACTCTCAGGTAATACCAATGGAAGATATCAATTTACATTTTACAGGTGATTTTAATGCTGTTGAAAAAGCAAATAATCTATTGGCTGCTTTAATTGATAATAATCTACAAAGTAAAAGCAATAATTTAAATCTTGATGGAAGAACAGTTGCCTGGAAACGGGTCATTGATATGAATGATAGGTCTCTTAGAAATATTGTTATTGGATTAGGTGGTACTGCCAACGGAATTCCTCGTGAAGATGGATTTAATATTACACCGGCTTCTGAGGTTATGGCTATATTATGTATGGCTTCGGGGTTCAGTGATTTAAAAAAACGATTAGGTAATATTTTTATAGGATTTACCTTTGATAAAAAACCCATATTTGCTCGTGATTTAAAGGCAGAAAATGCCATGGCTATTTTGTTAAAAGATGCGATTAAACCTAATTTGGTACAGACTTTAGAACATAATCCAGCAATAATACATGGCGGACCATTTGCAAATATAGCCCAAGGTACCAATACGATACTTGCAACGAAAATGGGACTTTCTCTTTCTGAATATGTAATAACAGAAGCTGGTTTTGGGGCTGATTTAGGGGCTGAAAAATTCCTAAATATTAAATGTACCGCGGCTAATTTAAATCCAAAAGCAGTGGTTTTGGTGGCTACGATAAGAGCTTTACGTCATCATGGTGGCTCACCTGTTGACCAATATAATATCCCTCATGTTGAACGTGTTGAAAAGGGGTTTGAAAACTTGGAAAAGCATATTGAAAATATTAGAAAGTTTAATATTGAACCCGTAGTTGCAATTAATGCTTTTACTAGTGATAGTGAAGAAGAAATAGCGTTGATTATACAGAAATGCAAAACTCTTGATGTTAATGCAGTTCTGGCTAATGGATGGGCAGCAGGAGGTAATGGCACAAAAGAATTGGCAATGGCGGTAGTTGATGTAGTTGAAAATAAAGCTACCTTGTTTAAATCAATGTATCAATGGAAATCTCCAGTAAAGGAAAAGATAGAAAAAATTGCTAAAGAGATATATGGCGCAGATGGTGTTGATTATGATAATAAGGCCATCTTGAACTTAAAGAGAATAGATAGATTGGGATTTTCTGATTTTGCTGTCTGTATGGCTAAAACTCAAAAGTCTTTTTCTGATAATGAAAAATTGATTGGCAGACCAAAAGGATTTAGAGTAACTGTACGTGAAATAGAAATAGCAGCCGGAGCAAAATTTTTAATACCTATTTTAGGTAAAATGATGAGAATGCCTGGTTTACCAACAATACCGGCATCTGAAAATATGACTATTGATGATAATGGCACGATTTCTGGTTTGTCCTAAAGAAATAGAAACTGTTAAGTCAGAATAAGATACTTTACAAACCAACTATTGAAATTTCTTTTCGTAACCAAATGGAATAGTGTACAAAAAATTGGAATTCAAAAGCCGTTTGTATAGGTGTAATCATTAGACCAATTGAAAAGAAAAACTAGTTAAATTACAGAAATATGATAAAAAAATACAACTTCCTGTTTGTAATAGTTCTTCTCTTATCAACCTTGATGTCAGCTCAAGAATTTAAGACATATACTTATTTCGTTAATGATTCTCTAAGCCTTGAACTTGATTTATTTATACCTAAAAATAATGCATTTTTAAGCACTCCATTAGTAATATATGTTCATGGCGGTGGCTTTTCTAATGGTGATAGAACGGGTGGACATAAATTAGCTAGCTATTTAGCGAATCAGAACATTGCTTGTGCATCTATTAGCTACACACTTTATATGAAGAACCGAGACTTTGGTTGTAATGGGGTGTTGTCAGAAAAAATTAAAGCAATACAGATAGCCGCTAGTCAACTTTGGTTAGCCACAGATTACCTTATTAAGAAAAGTGATCAATTTGGTATAGATTCTTCTAAGATCTTTATAGCAGGGAGTAGTGCCGGAGCAGAAACTATACTTCATGCTGCATTTTGGAATAGAGAAGAAATGCAATTGTATGAAAAAAAATTGTCAAAAGAGTTTAAATATGCCGGAGCAATATCTGGAGCAGGAGCTATTATGGATCTTAACTTAATTTCAAACAAAAATAGTATACCAATGCTATTTTTTCATGGTGATAAAGACCCTTTAGTTCCTTACGCTACCGCCGCTCATCACTATTGCCCTCCTAACTCACCGGGTTGGTTAATGTTTTTTGGATCATTTTCAATAGCACAGCATTTACATAGTTTAAATGAGTCATTCCAGCTGGTCACTTTTGAAGGTGGAGGTCATTCTTATGCAGGTGCATTCTTTTATCAAAATCAACAGCCGATTGTTGATTTTATAAGCGAATCATTGTCAAAAGAAAAATTTAGAATCTATAAAACTATACAAACAAAAAAGTAAAAATTTAACTAGAAACTAGAACAAAATTATATTTTGCAAACTATTTATCATTAACATTTAAATTAATATGAAAACAAAACTATTTATTTTAAGCTTCTTGCTTGTTGTAACCGCCTATGGTCAGGAAATACCAGATCTTCCTCCTACTATTGAACATTATACAGTTAAAGAATCAACGATAGACAGTTTAACAGTTAGAAAACATCTTTATACTCTATCTGATGATGCTATGGAAGGTCGTAAAATTGGAACTCCAGGAATTGAAAAAGCAGCAAAGTACATTGCGTCAGAATTTGAAAGAATTGGTTTGGAAAAATTTAAAGACTTAAGTTCATTTCGTCAGAGTTTTAAAGAAGGTGAATTAGATTTATTTAATGTGATTGGCGTGTTGGAAGGACGTAGTAAAAATGATGAATTTGTTGTCATTTCTGCTCATTATGATCATTTGGGAGTTAAAAACGAAATGGTAGGTGATAAAATATTTAATGGAGCAGATGATGATGCTTCAGGTGTTGCAGCTGTATTGGCTTTAGCAGAATATTTTAAAGCAAAAGGCGATAATGAAAGAACCATCGTATTTGTTGCCTTTACGGGAGAAGAAGCAGGTATGCTTGGATCGACATATTTTGGCACTCAAATAGATGCCGATAAATATATTACTGGTATCAATATAGAAATGATAGGGAAAGAATCTAGATTTGGACCAAAAACAGCATGGTTGACCGGCTTTGATCGTTCTGATTTTGGTAAAATTATTCAGAAAAATTTAGTAGGAACGGCTTATAAATTATATCCGGATCCATATATTGAATTCGATTTATTTTATAGATCAGACAATGCCTCTATGGCAAAATTAGGAATTCCTGCCCATACGTTTTCTACTGGACCTATAGATAGAGATAAACATTATCATAAAGTTTCTGATGAAGCTGAGACCTTAAATGTTACCACAATAACAGAAACAGTTAAGGCTATTGCAAAAGGGACTGAAAGTATTATTAATGGCATAGATACACCTCAAAGAATAAAGGAGTAATATTAATTTGAGATTAATATTTTTGTCATTGTGTTAGGATAACTTTTGGAGATACTAAAAAAGCTAAAATTCGTATAAAATAAAAATCCCACCTGAAGTGGGATTTTTTAAACAATTTTATCATATACTAATTGCCTGATGGTATTTGCATTTCGCTATAACCCTCGGGTATGGTCATGTCAAACTTACTATCTTCAACACTTTCAATTTTAGCTTCTGTAACTTCCATGGTAGTAGTCATTGGCATTCCTCCTTGATTAATATTCATTATCATATACATTGGAAAACCTTTTAATTTACCACCTAATACACTAGTATTTTGATTAGGGGCAGAGATTTTATCTGTAGTATACATGGTCATTTTGGCTTCAACACCATCTTTTATTACAACAACATTATAGCCTTTACATTCATAATCTAAAATTGTTTTAGAATCTCCGGTTTCGGTTACTGTAATATTTTTAAGTTGTTCTTCTGTAACCTCCATACTATTTTTCATATACTTTTTACCTAGCATTGGATTGTTCATTAATACAAGCATTTCTTTAGCGTCGTTATCTACTATAGTTGTGGTTTCTCCAGCCATAGGGTTTTTCATTTCTGTACGCGATTTTTGTCCTTTAAAAAATGTTGTTGTTGCTAGATCTCCCATCATAGCTAATGATGAATTTACTTGTTCGTTTTCACTGGACATTGTTATTTTCATTGAAATAACACCTTCTTTAAGCTCATTTTGAGCAGAAACACTTATGCTAATACCTACAAGTAATAATAAAATAATTTTTTTAGTAAAGTTCATTTTTTTATGTTTTAAAACCTGTTCTCCGACAGGTAAGATTTAGACAAATATAAAAAAAAGACCACCTTTATCATGATAAAGGTGGTCTTTTTACATGAATTGAGTTGAAATACGTTTATACTTCTAATAATCCGTTAGTTTTTTTAACTGCAGCAGCACTTTCTTGCATTTTGGCTTTTTCTGCCTCAGTTAATTCTAAGTTGACAACCTTTTCAATACCGTTTTTCCCTAAAATTACCGGCACACCAATTGAAATGTCTGAAAGATCATATTGATTATCTAATAAAGTAGACACAGGGAACATTTTTTTCTGGTCGCAAGCAATAGCTTGTACCATACTAGAAACGGCTGCACCCGGAGCATACCATGCAGAGGTGCCTAATAACTTGGTTAAGGTAGCACCACCAACTTTAGTGTCAGCAGCTACTTGCTCTAACCTTTCTTTAGATAAAAATTCGGTTACAGGAACACTATTTCTAGTGGCCATACGTGTTAATGGTATCATTCCTGTATCTGAATGTCCACCAATAACCATACCGTCAACGTCAGAAATTGGAGCACCAAGAGCTTCTGCCAATCTATATTTAAAACGAGCAGAATCTAAAGCACCACCCATTCCAATAATTCTATGTTTTGCAATTCCGGTTGATTTATGAACTAAATAAGCCATAGTGTCCATTGGATTACTAACGACTATAAAAATAGTGTTTGGCGAATGTTCTAATAAACTGGTGGATACCATTTTTACAATACCTGCATTGATACCTATCAATTCTTCACGAGTCATTCCCGGCTTACGCGGAATGCCTGATGTAATTACACAAACATTACTATTTGCAGTTTTAGAATAATCTCCAGTTACACCAACAATTTTGGTATCAAAACCATTTAAAGAAGCTGTTTGCATTAAATCCATAGCCTTACCTTCGGCAAAACCTTCTTTAATATCTAAAATTACAACTTCTGATGCGAAATTTTTAATTGCAATGTACTCAGCACAACTAGCACCAACAGCACCTGCTCCAACAATGGTTACTTTCATTTTAATAGTATTTATAAATTATTTTTATTTTTTATGCAATGTTTTCTCAATGATAGTATTTAGTTAAAGGTATTCCCATAACCCATGTTATCCCGTCCCGATAGTTATCGGGAGTGGAATTGTTCGTGTATTATTAACATTTTAAATATCATTTGTGACCTTATTGGTTTTTACGCTTTCTGACTTCCTCTTCTTGGGGGAGACGACCTAAATATCTATATTGGCGTAAATTGCATTTTTTTCAATAAATTCTCTTCTTGGAGGAACTTCATCTCCCATTAACATAGAGAATACTCTATCTGCTTCAGTACCATTATCAATTGTAACTCTTCTCATGGTTCTAAAATCAGGATTCATAGTGGTATCCCATAATTGAACTGCATTCATTTCACCAAGACCTTTATATCTTTGAATAGTTCCTCCATCAAATTTCTTAACGATTGCATCTCGAGCTTCATCACTCCATGCATATTCTTTTTTTGCTCCTTTTTTTATTAAATATAATGGTGGTGCAGCAATATATACATAACCTTCTTCTATAAGCTCTTTCATATATCTGAAAAAGAACGTTAAAATTAATGTGGCAATATGACTACCATCTACATCGGCATCACACATAATTACAATTTTATGATAACGTAATTTTGCAAGATTTAAAGCTTTGCTATCTTCTTCTGTACCTATAGTTACCCCTAATGCGGTATACATGCTTTTGATTTCTTCATTTTCAAAAACTTTATGAGGCATTGCTTTTTCAACATTCAATATTTTACCACGTAATGGTAAAATGGCTTGAAAATTACGATCTCTACCTTGTTTTGCAGTACCACCCGCTGAATCGCCCTCAACTAAGAATATTTCACATTTTTCAGGATCTGTCCAAGCACAATCAGATAATTTTCCGGGTAAACCTCCACCTGTCATTACGGTTTTGCGTTGTACCATTTCGCGTGCTTTGCTCGCAGCATGTCTGGCTTGAGCAGCTAAGATTACTTTTTGGACAATAATTTTAGCGTCATCAGGATGTTCTTCTAAATAGTCCGATAACATTTCAGAGACCGCCTGACTTACCGCAGCAGAAACTTCACGGTTTCCTAACTTCGTTTTTGTTTGTCCTTCAAATTGTGGTTCAGCTACTTTTACAGATATAATAGCCGTTAATCCTTCACGAAAATCATCACCTGCAATTTCAAATTTTAAGTTCTTTAAAAGGCCTGAATTGTCTGCATATTTTTTAAGGGTATTTGTCAATCCTCTTCTAAACCCTGAAAGGTGTGTGCCTCCTTCATGCGTATTGATGTTATTTACGTAGGAGTGCAAATTTTCAGTGTAAGAAGTGTTATACACCATAGCTACTTCAACAGGAATGTTATTTTTTTCGCCCTCCATTGAAATAATTTCTGACGTTAATTGCTCTCTAGTGGCATCTAAATATTCAACAAATTCCTTTAATCCGTCTTCACTATAAAAACCCTCATGAATAAAATTTCCTTCATCATCTTTTACGCGTTTATCTGTGATTGAAATTTTTACTTTTTGATTTAAAAATGAAAGCTCACGCATACGCATAGAAAGCGTTTCGTAGCTATAATCTATTTCTGTTTGAAAAACAGTATCGTCAGCCATAAAGGTAACCATAGTACCTCTTTCTTTGGTTTCACCAACCGATTTAACAGGATAGGAAGTTTTACCTTTTTCATATTCTTGCTCCCAAATTTTACCATCTCTATACACCGTAGCTTTTAGATGAGAAGAGAGTGCATTTACTACTGACACACCAACACCATGCAATCCACCTGAAACTTTATAAGAGTCTTTGTCAAATTTACCTCCGGCACCAATTTTGGTCATGACCACTTCTAATGCAGAAATACCTTCCTTTTTATGCATGTCAACTGGTATACCACGACCATTATCTTTTACACTAATAGAATTATCTTCATTGATAATCACATCTATGGTATCGCAATGACCGGCCATGGCCTCATCAATAGAGTTATCTACTACTTCATAGACCAAATGATGTAAACCTCTTACACTAACGTCACCAATGTACATTGAAGGTCTTTTACGCACATGTTCCATCCCTTCTAATGCCTGAATACTATCAGCCGAATAATTCTGTTTTTTTGCTTCTTCGCTCATATTTTTATCTCTCGTTTTTAAGTGATTTCAAGAACATACAAATATAAGAAAACACGCTCTTCTGAGCGTGTTTTCAAGGTCGTTAAATAACGGAAGTTATTAACAAATTCTCTACAGGAGAGAAGTATTTAAATTTAGAGTGTTTTGTCTTATTTTAATCGGTGTGATATTAGAAAAAAGAAACAGCTTAAAATGTAGTGTATGTAAAATGTATTAAGCTGTTTCAATTAAAAGCAATCAACCCAATTTGCTTTGTTTTTATTATTATAAATCTTTTTGTTCTATTACTTTTCCAGCTGCATCAAAAAGAACTTCAATACCAACCTCATTTGCTTTTGTCAATTGTACTGAATATACATCTTGTTCTTCTTGTGTTGCTATAAAAACTTTATCTGTTGTGTAGTCAGCAAAATCAGAACTAATTGCATTAGTAATGGCTTCTGGCAAATCACTAATTAGAATTTCAACTCTTTCTTGTTCTATTACCTCAACAACTTCTTCTGTTTGAGAGAAGGCATTTGTACTTATAAAACTTACAACTGTGAATACAAGTAAAAAACTTAATTTTCTCATCATTTCTGTTTTTATCTGCTTTTGTTGAAACAAATATATAGATAGAATCTAAAGACAATCTAAAGTTTTTATTTAGAATAAAAATATTATTTGTTAACTAAAGATTTGTATATTTTTTTACTCATATTTTATTACGTCACCCTGAATTTATTTCAGGGTCTCCCATGATCACATTTATTTACAGCATTATAAGATTCTGAAACAAGTTTAGAATGACATACATTGTAAAATCATATATCTTACGGGACAATCAATTCTAAAGATTAAAAACACGCTCAAAGGAGCGTGTTTTAAGTGTATTATTAAAAGCCGAAACCTGTAATAATTTCTCTTCGAAAAGAGCGTATTTAAATTTAGAGTGTTTTCGTTTTTATATTGCTTAAAAAAAAGAAACAGCTTAATCTTGTAGTAATATTAAGCTGTTTCGGTAAAAGCAATCAACCCAATTTGCTTTGTTATTCTATAACTTTACCTTCAGCATCAAAATTCACTTCAATAGCTTCACCATCTTTTGACAATTGAACAGCATAAGTTTCTGCTCCATCAGTAGCAGTTTTAAAAGCTTTATCAGCAGTGTATCCTGCAAAATCAGCAGACAATGTAGCTATTACAGCTTCAGGTAATTCATTCAATTGAATTTCAACTTTTTCTTGTTGTGCCGCTTCGGCTAATGCCTTAACCTCCGTAACTTCTGTAGCTGCAACTGTTTCTTCTACTTCTTGAGCAAAAGTAGTTGTGCTAATTAAACTTAATGCTGCAATTACAATTACATAACTTAATTTTCTCATGATTTTTTTGTTTTTAAAAATTAATATTTAGATTTATTTGTTTTGATGAGACAAATGTAAGTGCCGAATCTAAAGACTTTCTTAAGTTATAAATAAAAAGTTCAATTTTTTTAAGAAATTAAAAACACGCTCCTTTGAGCGTGTTTTAAGTGTATTATTAAAAGCCAAAAGGCCTGTAATAATTTCTCTTCGAAAAGAGCGTATTTAAATTTAGAGTGTTTTAGTTTTTGTATTGATTAAAAAAAGAAACAGCTTAACTTTGTAGTATCATTAAGCTGTTTCAGTAAAAGCAATCAACCCAATTTGCTTTATTGTTCTTTTTTATTCTATAACTTTACCTTCAGCATCAAAATTCACTTCAATAGCTTCACCTTCTTTTGACAATTGAACAGCATAAGTTTCTACTCCATCAGTAGCAGTTTTAAAAGCTTTATCAGCAGTGTATCCTGCAAAATCAGCAGACAATGTAGCTATTACAGCTTCAGGTAATTCATTCAATTGAATTTCAACTTTTTCTTGTTGTACCGCTTCGGCAATTGCCTCAACCTCGGTAGCTTCAGTAACCTCAGCAACTTCTGTAGCTTCAACAGGTTCTTCTACCTCTTGAGCAAAAGTAGTTGTACTAATTAAACTTAATGCTGCAATTACAATTACATAACTTAATTTTCTCATGATTTTCTTGTTTTTAAAAATTAATATTTAGATTTATTTGTTTTGATGAGACAAATGTAAGTGCCGAATCTAAAGACTTTCTTAAGTTTTAAAAATAACTGTAATTATATGTAAATTTTCTTTGCAAGTGTAATTTAGTTGCCAAAGGTTAACATCGCAGATTTGTTTGATTATAGCTAAACCAAGACCTAAAGAGTCTTTTAAAGTACTCTCTTTTTTAAAACGATTAAAAAGATTTACAGGATCTCCTTTTAAGGTGTTTCCTGTATTAGAGAATATAAGGGTATCCTTATTATATATAATATCGATTTTCCCATTAGGAATATTGTGTTTTATTGCATTACTCAATAAATTGGATACTAATGTATCCACCAAGATCATATTAGCCGAACAGATATGATCGGACAGCTCCTTATGTACTGTTATTTTTTTATTGATAATAAAGTCTTCGTAATTTTCTAATTGTTTTTCAATTAAAGTTTTAAAGGATATTTCTTCTTTATCACTAAACTGTTGATTTTCTACTTTGGCTAATAATAATAATGTCTTGTTTAATTTTGATAAACGATTACCCGCTTGATAGATAGATTGTAGTTGTTCTGATTGCTCTTTTGTCAATGTAGAGGATTGTAACAAAAGTTCAATTTTTGATTTCATAATGGCTAAAGGTGTCTGCATTTCATGCGATGCATTTTCTGAAAATTCTTTTAAATTATTAAAATCTGATTGTAGTTTTAGTGTTAAACCTTTTATGGAATTATTCAATTCTATAAATTCATCTATTTTTGAAGGTTCCAACGCTATTGGATTTTGGTCTTGAATAGAGAATTTTTTCAGTTTATCTAGATTTGTATTGAAAGGTCTCCATATTTTTTTTGAAATTTGAGTGTTCAATATCCATAGACCGGTTAATAAAAGTAGGATAATGATAAAGGTAGACCATACAATTACCCAAATAAAATCCTGATTTCTAACTAGTGAATTTCTGGTTATTATTTTATATCGTGTGCCATGAAGGGTTTCATAAGCAGTTAATTGTCGGTATTTTTCAAATTCATTTACACCTTCTCCTTCTATTGCTCTAAGAATTAGAGTATCTTTATAAATCAATGTATCTTTTGCAAACTTCTTATTTTCAGCTTCATTTAATACTTCAGGCTCTTCAAATATTGTTAAAGGATAATCATATTTTATTCTTTTGGCAATTACTCCTTTATTATATAGAAGTTGATCGTCTAATCTATTGTTCATTACTGTAGTCAATACAAATATGAGTATAATTGTAGATGCAATAAATATAATAATAGATAACCACAAGTAGGTTCTACTGGTTCTTTGTATAAGTTTCATTTGCTGACATTTATTATTTTATATTATGTCAATGTATTCAGGAGTAATTCCCTTTTAATATGTTGGCATATACCTATATCTCAATGTGGCTAATAAGATAAGTAACTTACTGCTTATTGTCAGTAAATTTATAGCCAAGACCGTACATGGTTTGTAAATAATTAGGTGCACCTAGTTTTTTCATCTTTTTTCTTAAATTGCCCATATGGGTGTAAATAAAATCGTAACTATCTGCCATTTCAATATCATCACCCCAGAGGTGTTCGGCGATAGATTCTTTGGTAAGTACCTTGTTTTTATTGGTGATAAAGTAGAGTAGTAAGTTATATTCCTTTTTTGTCAATTCAATATGTTTACCATTAACGGTTACAGATTTTGAACTTGGATCTACATTTATTTCATTAAATTGGATACTACTATCATCTCCATCAAAATTTCTACGTCTTATTAATGAATTGATCCGTGAATTCAGTTCTGCTAAATGAAAAGGTTTGGTAATATAATCGTCAGCTCCTAGATCTAGCCCTAATAATTTATCATCTAATGAATTTTTAGCCGAAACAATTAAAACACCTGTTTTGGTAGAATGTTCTTTTATTAATTTTAATAGATCTATACCACTACCATCAGGTAAAGTAATATCTAATATGATAATATCATATCCAAAACCAACAATTTTATCTTCAGCTTCAAAAAAGGAAGAGGCTCTTTCACAGATAAAATCTTCATTTTTTAGATATGTGGTCATTGAATCTAATAATTCAATTTCATCTTCTACAATTAAAATTTTCATGAGCTTATTTTTTCGTGTACAATTTTCAACTTAAATCTCTAATTTTATAGATTGTTATAGCTGTTCTTTTTACAATATAATTTGTATTATAAACGGAAAAAGCATGGTTTTAAGTTTTTAGATTTCTTATTTTTTTCTTAAAACTGCCTTATCTGTAAATTTCTCTAATGTGACCTCAGGATTGTTGTAAATATGTATCTCTGAGCTGTCAATTGCTGAGATTATAATTGATTTTTTAGCGTTGACTTGAACGTCTGCATTATCGGCAGCATCAATAATAACTTCATTGCTCTCTAAACTTTCTCCTTTAAAATTACCCCTGTTTTCTGCATTGACATATAATTCTGAACAACTACCTGTAATGTTTGTAGTTGACGATCCTCGAATGGTAGCTTCAAGATGATCTGCAGAAAGATTAATTTTGGCCTTGCCATTTTTATCAGCATGGATATAGGTATTGTCAGTGTTTACTGTCAGCTTAGCATTGGCACTATAATTATTATTTAAAATAAATTTTGAAGCTTGAATATCTAATGCTAAACTAGAATCTCCTTCTGCATTAATTGTCAGTTGGTCAAATTTTAATGTTGAAGCTGACGATACATCGCATTTGTCTTTAGTACTGATTTCATCAATAAATTGATCAATGGTAACATATACTTTTAACGCTTTTTTTCTAACAATTCTTTTGGTAAGATTAATAATTAAGGTGCTGTCTCTTACTTCAGTTAGTACCGCTACATGTAAGTTTTCATCAGCTTCAACATTTACTGACTGATCCATGCTTTGGGTAATGACAACATCAATTTTATCATTAACTTCAATTTTACTAAAACCATCTATATATCTATTTTCTGTAGTTACTATTTTATTACCTTTTAATTTGTCCTGTGCTGATAAATGCAGCGGAACTGTAAAAAAAGTAATGAGTACAATTAGGAGAAGTAATTTTTTCATTTATTTAGTTTTGTAGCTACCAAAGATATTATAAAAAACAAAAACTTCGTTTTTAAACGAAGTTTTTGTTTATTGACCTTGCTTTTTTCATTTAAAAACTATGATAAACAAATTGCTCACAGATATATATTATTTTGCATATGCATCATCATGTACATTGGCAACTGCTCTACCTGATGGGTCATTCATGTTTTTAAAACTCTCATCCCATTCTAAGGCAATCTGTGTACTACAAGCTACAGATGCTTCCTGGGGTACACATAAGGCGGCTACATCAGAAGGGAAATGTTCTGCAAATATTGAACGGTAATAAAACTCTTCCTTGCTTGTTGGTGTTTGAATGGGAAATTTATATTTAGCATTGGACAATTGTTCATCTGAAATTTCTCGATTTACTACTTCTTTTAAAGTATCAATCCAACTATAACCAACACCATCAGAAAATTGTTCTTTTTGTCGCCACGCTACACTTTCAGGCAACATATCTTCAAATGCTTTTCTTAGTACCCATTTTTCCATTCTTTCACCATTGATCATTTTATCTTGTGGATTGATACGCATGGCAACATCCATAAATTCTTTGTCTAAAAATGGCACACGACCTTCAATGCCCCAAGCTGCTAAACTTTTATTGGCACGCAAACAATCATACATGTGTAATTTACTTAATTTTCTAACGGTTTCTTCATGGAATTCTTTAGCATTTGGTGCTTTATGAAAATACAAATAACCACCAAAAAGTTCATCAGCACCTTCGCCGGATAATACCATTTTTATTCCCATAGATTTAATGACTCTAGCCATTAAATACATTGGTGTTGAAGCTCTAATGGTAGTGATATCATAAGTTTCTAAATTGTAGATTACATCCCTAATTGCGTCTAATCCTTCCTGAATAGTAAATTTAATTTCATGATGTACAGTACCAATATGATCAGCTACTTTTTGTGCAGCAACTAAATCCGGAGAGCCTTCTAATCCTACAGAAAAAGAGTGTAATTGAGGCCACCAGGCAGCCTTGGTATCATCTGATTCTATACGCTTTTCGGCATATTTTTTAGCAATGGCTGAGGTTACAGATGAATCTAAACCACCGGAAAGCAACACACCATAAGGCACATCACTCATCAATTGCCTGTGTACAGCAGCCTCTAAAGCTTCTTTAATAGCCTTAATACTTTCCCGATAGCTATCGGGATCATTATCTTTTACAGCGTCATAGCTTGTCCAATCGCGATTATACCATTTAACAAATTTTCCATCTTTACTAGACATATAATGACCGGGAGGAAATAATTCTATTTTTGTACAAACACCTTCTAAGGCCTTTAATTCAGAAGCTACATAAAAGGTGCCATTTTGATCCCATCCAATATATAAAGGAATTATCCCCATATGATCTCTGGCTATAAAATATTCGTCTTTCTCAACATCGTAAATTGCAAAACCAAAAATACCATTCATTTCATCTATAAAATCAACACCTTTTTTTTGGTATAGGGCTAAGATTACTTCACAATCAGACTCCGTTTGAAAATTATAATTGCCTTCAAATTGTTTGCGTAAGTCCCTATGATTATATATTTCGCCATTTGCAGCTAAAATCAGGTTTTTGTCCTCACTAAATAAAGGCTGCTTACCGGAAGCCGGATCTACAATCGCCAAACGTTCATGAGCCAAAATAGCTTTATCATCGCAATAAATTCCACTCCAGTCGGGACCGCGATGACGAATTTTTTTAGACATTTCTAGTATCTGAGGTCGTAATTCTTCAGATTTTTGCTTTAACTCAAAAGCACAAACAATTCCACACATAAGTATTTTAATTTAGTATGCAAATATTGTTATTTTATTTATAAATGAAAACGATAATGAATAATTTGGTTATAAAATTATATAAAATTGATATATTTAGTATAAAATTGTAGTTATTAAATTGATTACACGAAATAAAAATTATAATTTTGAAATACCAAAATCAAAAATAAAACGTTGATAAATTAACTAAACTAACACTATTTGATGATAAAACTTTACTTTTCGACCGGTATCTCCCTATTCTTTTTGTTATTTTCTTCTGTAGAGACCAAAGCTCAAGGCTTTATTGCAGTAGATGATATTCCACACGATATTTCTTATTTTAGAGTAAGTAAAATTACGCCACCTTTGGTAAAAGTGATCTATGGTAGACCGCAAAAAAAGGATTCTTCTGTTTTTGGAAATATAGTGCCTTTTAATAAATTATGGCGGACAGGTGCTAATGAAGCAACAGAAGTTAAATTTTATAAAGATGTACAATTTGGTACATCTAAAGTAGAAGCAGGTACTTATGTTTTAGTTACTATTCCAGGTGAGGATAGTTGGGAAGTAATATTAAATTCTCAGACAGACGTTTGGGGATCATTTCAGTACAATGCTAATTTTAATATTGCAAAAATTTCAGTTCCTGTGAGTAATGCTGAGGTTTTAGAGACATTTTCAATTGCTTTTAACGAAAATAATAACAAAGTACATATGGTTTTGGGTTGGGATAGTACAAGAATTAATATTCCACTTCAATTTGAAAAAAAACCTGTAGTTGTTTCAAAATAAAATCTTTACACTATAGCTCTGTTTAGGCTAAAGTAATCTAGGTTTAATTTCCATCTATAGAGGATAGAGCGTTTACCTTTTCACCACCAACATAAGTTTCTAAGACTATTGTTTTAGGCACTTTTTCTATGGCTATTTCCATAATGTTTTGGTCTAGAATGATAAAATCAGCAAATTTTCCTATTTCAATACTACCTTTTTCATCTTCTTCAAAATTTGAATAAGCCGCCCATATGGTCATTCCTTTTAAGGTTTCTTCTCTTGATAATGCATTTTCAGGTTGGAAACCTCCATCAGGAAAATTATTTAAATCTTTTCTTGCTACCGCGGCATAAAAAGTAAGCATCGGATTAACTTGTTCTACCGGGAAATCTGTACCTAATGCCACCTTACCATAAATATTCAATAAATCTTTATAGGCATAACCACCTTTAATACGTTCAGTACCAACCCTGTCTTCTGCCCAATACATGTCAGAAGTCGCATGAGTAGGCTGTATTGAAGGTATAATATTTGTAAAAGCATTAAAATCTTCTTTAGAAACAATTTGAGCATGTTCAATTCTCCAACGTCTGTCCGTTTTACCTTTTAAGACTTCATTATAGGTTTGTAAAAGATAATGATTTGCTGAGTCTCCAATAGCATGGGTATTCATTTGAAAATCTGAGTTGGCAATTCTTTTAGCCGTGTTTTGCAGAAAATCAACAGTATTTACTAAAGCTCCGTAATGATTAGGTTTATCACTATAAGATGCTCTCATCGCCGCTCCTCTTGATCCTAAAGCACCATCACCATAAACTTTAAAAGATCGTATATTTAAAAGATCAGTTTTATAAATACCCTTTTTTAAATAATAATCTAAATTTTGCTCATTGGCAGCTATCATGGCATAAACTCTCATTTTTAATTCGCCTGCTTGTTGTAAACTATCAATGAGTTCAATAACCTTTTTTGATAAACCTGCATCATCAACCGTAGTTAATCCTAAATCAAAACAGATCTTTTCAGCATCTTTTAAAGCTTGAGTTGCTTCATTTTTTGTGGGGTTTGGAATGATAGAACCAATCAATTCCATAGGATTATCAATAAAAATTCCTGTTAATTTTCCATCTTTTTGTAGAATATCTCCTCCAGAAAATGGAGTATTTATAGTAACCCCTGCTAAGTCAAGAGCAGCTTGGTTTACCAACATAGCATGTCCATCAACTCTTCGAATAGCAACAGGAGTATTAGGAAATATAGCGTCTAGTTTTTCTTTTGTAGGGAATTCTTTTACTTCCCAATCGTTTTGATCCCAACCTCTTCCGGTAATAAACGATAAATTTTTTTCTTTTTGAAAAGCAACGATTCGTTCTAAAACTTCATCATAACTTTTAGTACCTTCTAATCGTACTTTTTGTTCAGCTAATCCTAATCCGTAAAAATGACAATGTGCATCAATTAGCCCTGGTACAATCGTCTTTCCTTTTGCATCAATCGTTTTGTTAGTAGAATACCCTTTTTGAATATCAGCTGATTTGCCAACGGCAATAAACTTACCATCTCTAACAGCCAAGGCATCCGCTTTAGCGAAACTTTCATTAACGGTATAAATATTAGCATTTACAACAATAAGGTCTGTTTTTTCTTGACCGAGACAATGAAATTGGATAATAATTATTATTAGAAGAGCACTAATTTTTTTCATTGATTATAATTTTATATGGTAAAGATATGAAATGTAAAACATTCTACTTTGTGCTTTCTAACATTAAGAGTAACTTTGCCAATTGAAAAAATTAACCGAATGAGTTATCATTTTAATGAAATAGAGGCCAAATGGCAAAAATATTGGGCAGAACAGAAAACGTTTCAAGCATCCAATCCTCCTCTCTCAAGGGAGCTAGAGGGGGCTCCTAAATTCTATGTGCTAGATATGTTTCCTTATCCTTCTGGTGCTGGTCTACATGTTGGTCATCCGTTGGGCTACATTGCTAGTGATATTTATGCAAGATACAAACGTCACAAAGGTTTTAATGTGTTGCATCCACAAGGATATGATAGTTTTGGATTGCCGGCTGAGCAATATGCAATTCAAACCGGACAGCATCCGGCGGTAACGACCGAAGAAAATATAAAAACCTATAGAAGGCAACTTGATAAAATTGGTTTTTCTTTTGATTGGAGTAGAGAGGTTCGTACTTCTGATCCTAATTATTATAAATGGACACAGTGGATTTTTATAGAATTATTCAATTCTTGGTACAATAAAGACAGTGATAAAGCAGAAGATATTAGTACTTTAATAACCATTTTTGAGAAAGAAGGAAATAGTAAGGTTAAAGCTGTAGCGGATGATGATATAGAACTGTTTGCTGCAGAGCAATGGAATGCATTTTCGAGTGTAGAACAACAAGCAATTTTATTAAAATATAGATTGACATATCTTTCTGAAACTGAAGTGAATTGGTGTCCTGCATTAGGTACGGTACTTGCAAATGATGAAATTGTAAATGGGGTTTCAGAACGCGGTGGGCATCCTGTAGTGCGTAAAAAAATGAAACAATGGAGTATGCGAATTTCTGCATATGCACAACGTTTATTAGACGGATTAAATACAATTGATTGGCCTCAACCATTAAAAGATTCTCAAAGCAATTGGATAGGAAGATCTGAAGGAGCAATGGTTTCTTTTAAAGTCCTATCCCCAGCCCTTTCCGAAGGAAAGGGAGTTCAATCGGCAAATTATTTAACTGGAGATCCAGAATTTGCCGGTGTTAATCTTGAACGAGCAAAAGAGATGAGAGCTAATCCTACGAAAGCAGAGGCTCTATTATGGGAACAACTTAAAAGTAAAAAATTAGATATAAAATTCAGACAACAACATTTGATAGAGGCATATATTGTTGATTTCGTTTGTCTTTCAAAGAAGTTAATTATTGAAGTTGATGGGGAAATTCATAATACTAAAAAGGAAATAGATAATGAAAGGTCTTTAATTCTTGAATCTAAAGGGTTTAAAGTTATTAGTTTTACTAACGAAGAAGTTCTTGGCAATATTAACAAGGTAATTTCAACAATTAAAAGGGAGTTAGAATTGGCTCCCCTTTCCTTTGGAAAGGGGTTGGGGGATAGGATTGAAGTTTTCACCACCCGTCCTGACACCATCTTCGGAGTTAGTTTTATGACACTAGCACCAGAACATGAACTTGTTTCAAAAATTACAACTGATGAACAAAAGGAAGCAGTTGAAAAGTATATAAAAGCTACTGCCAAGCGTAGTGAATTGGATAGAATGGCTGATGTTAAGACAATTTCTGGTGTTTTTACCGGAGCTTATGCAGAACATCCTTTTAGTAAAGCACCTATTCCTATTTGGATTGGAGATTATGTATTGGCGGGTTATGGTACCGGTGCAGTTATGTCTGTACCTTGTGGAGATCAACGTGATTACGATTTTGCCAAACATTTTAATATAGAGATACCTAATATTTTTGAAGGTATAGATATTAGCAAAGAAGCATTTGCAGACAAAGAAAAGACGATTATTACAAATTCTGATTTTTTAAATGGCTTACCTTATAAAAAGGCAATGAAAACTATCATTTATGAAATAGAAAAATTAGGTGTTGGGTATAAAAAAGTAAATTTTAGAATGCGTGATGCAGTTTTTAGCCGTCAGCGTTATTGGGGAGAACCATTTCCAGTTTATTATAAAAACGGATTACCTCAAATGATAGATGAAAAGTATTTACCTATCCGTCTGCCTGAGGTAGAAAAATACTTACCTACTGAAGATGGAAAACCACCTTTGGGAAATGCAACACATTGGGCATGGGATGCTAAAAACAACAGCGTGGTGCCTAATGATGGACTTGTCATTTCGGCAGAGCGAGGAACGACCGACAAGGAATCTCATGAAGATAACGGAATATACCCTTTAGAATTGAATACCATGCCCGGTTGGGCTGGTAGCTCTTGGTATTTTAATCGCTATATGGATGCCAATAATGAAACCGAATTTGCTTCTAAAGAAGCACTGCACTATTGGAAGGATGTCGATTTGTATATTGGTGGTAGTGAACATGCCACAGGGCATTTATTATATTCTCGTTTTTGGCAGAAATTCTTATTTGATAAAGGATTAGTTCCGGTAGATGAGTATGCAAAGAAGCTGATCAATCAAGGAATGATATTAGGGACTAGTGCATTTGTTTATAGATGGGAGTACAGTAAAGAAAATGTTGCTGATACTAAAAAAAAGGTAATTTTTGTGAGTAAAGATGTAATGGATAAGGTTATAGAAGAAAGAAATATCATTGAAAATTCAACAAAGAAATTTAATGAACATTCTATTAACTTATTAGGCTCCCTAAAAGAAATTGAGAATGATGAAAATAAATGGTCTGATTATACGCCTATTCATGCAGATGTTTCTTTAATAAATACTTCGAATGAATTGGATATTGAAGCCTTTAAAAAATGGAGACCTGAATATAAAGATGCTGAATTCATTTTAAATGATGGAGGGTCTTATATTGTTGGCCGTGAAGTTGAAAAAATGTCTAAATCAAAATACAATGTTGTAAATCCTGATGCTATTTGCGAACAATATGGTGCTGATAGCTTACGTTTGTATGAAATGTTTTTAGGCCCTTTAGAACAGGCAAAACCTTGGAATACTGCAGGTATTACCGGCGTACACAGTTTCCTAAAAAAATTATGGAAACTGTACCATTCTGGTGAAAACGGTGCTTTTCAAGTAAGCAGTTCTCCCTCTTTAGGGGAGCTAGGTGAGGGTTTGAAAACTTTACACAAAACCATCAAAAAAGTTGAAGAAGATATTGGGCATTTTTCATTCAATACCTCTGTTTCTACTTTTATGATAGCAGTAAATGAATTAACTGCTCAAAAATGTAGAAGCAAATTAATTTTAGAGCCGTTAGTAATATTAATTTCGCCTTATGCTCCGCATATTGCAGAAGAATTATGGCAGAAACTAGGGCATACTGAGTCTATATCGAGAGCTCCTTTTCCAAAATTTGAAGCTAAGTATTTGGCTGAGAGTAATAAGACCTATCCAATTTCTTTTAATGGTAAAATGCGATTTACAATGGATCTTTCTTTAGACTTAAGCAAAGAAGAGATTGAAACGGCTGTAATGGCTCATGAAAAAACTCAAGCTCAATTGCAAGGACGTATACCAAAGAAAGTAATTATTGTCCCTGGAAAAATTGTAAACATTGTAGGATGATAGCAACTATAGAAATATTAGGCTTATTTGCCGGTGGTTTAACTACAGCATCATTTGTACCTCAAGTTTATAAAACATGGAAAACAAAATCGGCTGAAAATTTGTCGCTTACTATGTTTTCTCTATTTTTTATAGGGATAACACTGTGGTTTGTTTATGGTATTTTTGTAAATAGTATTGCCATGATTGTGACCAATGCCATTACGGCAAGTTTATCTATTCTACTTATTTATTTTAAATTGAAATACAAATAATACTGCTTCTTTAGTCTGCCTAATAAAATTAGGTAGGATATTTGGACTAAAAAGTGTTATTTATGTAAATATTAGTTATTTTTTATCCGTACCCTTTTTAATGTTGGAATTAAAGATGGTATTATGGATACTAAATTCTACCGTTTTACTGGTGACAAACAAAAAATTCGAATTACTAGTGCTAATAAAATTGGATTGTCGATGTACGAAATTGAAAAAAAGAAAGATTATAGAAGGCAAAGGGATTATTTAGAGTGTACTATTTTGTTGCATTCGGTGGAATCGGAATAATTAGAAAGAGTATATCTTCAAAACCAAAGTAATCTTTTTAAACATTCCTCAACCATTTATCTTACTTAGTACAATGGGATGATTTTCTTAACAAATGGCAAAAAAAGTAAAGAACATTTCTAAGTAGTAATTTTTAGGGTTTGGATAGTATTGACATGTTGGAATCAAAGTCTATTTATATTTGGGTTTGGAAGATAAAAAACCATCCTTAATGTTCTTGGATCGCATTTGAGGGATATGATTATAATATTTCGAAAAATATTCAATCATATCTTTGTTTGCACAGGGTAAAGGGCCATTAGATGTTTGCCAAAAAAACAAGGAATCTTTAGATGGTGAAAAATATTTTAAATTTTGTATTTCATATTCAATAAATTCTAAATCTTCAAACTGAGTATTTGACCGTGGTGAAATTATTTGGGAAGGTATTAGAGAATGTTTCATGCTCATGATTTTATTGTTTGTTATACCTTTTAGGTTTAATCCGAATACTCCTAATAAGGCTAGTAACACCAGATTTAAAACAAAAAATAATTTAATTATATTAAACCTTCTATGTAGTAAATTTGCAACTATCAATAAGCCAATTGATAATAAGACGGGTAGAAAAAACCTATATTGAGGAGAGGTTGTGTAAAACACAATAAATTGAATAAGAAAATAAATATAGAGATAAAGCATTTCTTTTTTCTTATAATTGAAAAAAGGGAATAAGAACATTAAGAGTAAAATTAATTTATTTAAGAGACCATTGAGTCTAGGTAAATTAAGCCAAATCCAAAATTTTTTAATGAAACCAAGGTTACTGAATTCTTCCCAATTATGCATTTGCCAACCATACATGGAAGTCGTTTGATAATAGAAGTCTTGTAAATTATAATTTAGTTTCCAATCAACATTAATTAATTCATTTCCTATAGTAAGAGGATATAACGGATATCCAGTAATAACAATGTTTTTTATAATAAAGCTAGATATTGAGATAAAAGACAAAACTATAGGTAATTTCCAATGATTAAAATCTTTAGTTTTTACAAGAGCAAATAATAGTAGGATTAAAATAGGAGCTACTGTAACTTTGATTAAGATAACTAATAAGCTCAGCACAGAAATCATATATATATGATTGCTGCTATTATTTTGAAAAGACTCAATGAATAAGTACACAATAATTGGTATTATAACTATAGTTGGAAGATCAGGAGAAGGAGAAGCGATAAAAAGAAAAAGAAAAATAAGTGAAATGATAATAAGTGAAATAAATAAATCATTTTTATTTCCATTCGATTTATACGTTTCCCATTTTTCTAAACAAAAATAACTCGTGATTATTATTAAGAAGCCATTTAAATCATTAAAATTAGATGTAATGAAATTAAAGTTAAAACCAGATTGCAATATGTGCCATCCAGAAGATTGTCCTAAAAACAAGTGTAAATTAGCAAGACCCTTAACTAAGCCATAGTTATTTAGCCATTTTATTGTTTGAATATAATAAGATTCATTGTCAGTAAGGAATGGTAATAACGATGAATGAATTAGAGCGAATATAATAATGAATAGAAACAGAAGTTTACTGCTAATTGAAAATTTGGAAAATGAATTTGTTGTATTTTGGATTATTTTTTTTGCGATAGGAAAGTGAAAAGCAATCAATAAAGTTGAAACAATTAAATCTATTAAAAAAAAGTAAAAATCTAAAGGAAAAAAAACCGCGTAAAATGTTGAAATAATTAATTGAAAAAAAAAACCTACTAAAATTGTAAACAATATATTGTAATTCTCTAACCTTATCCATTTATTGATAATTAATCCAATTCCAAGTGAAATGTATAGAATAAAAAAATATGATAGTAAGATTGGAATCATAAAAAAGTATGAAGGTTAAACATAAATTTGTTATTAATAATAGGTAACAAATCAGTTCATAATCTGAAATTCAAATTTAGCGATAAGGATTAGTGATTCCAAGACATTCGTTTGATTTTTAATAATTATATCAATAAAGGAATAAGTTTTGGTAAAATTTTGTGCCGCCTGTGGGGTTTTAAACTGTCATGATATTTTTTGTTTTACTTAGTAAGTTATTATAGTTTGTTTATGGCATTTATGTAAATAGTATTGCTATGATTATTACCGATGCGATTACTTCAGCTTTATCGATAACGCTTATTTACTTTAAATTCAAGTATAAGTAAAATAGAAAAATAGTGTTTTTAATTGTTTTATATGTAGATCATTATATACTTTTGTAACAAATCAAATGCTTATGAATAAGTTTTTTACACTAATTTGTATTACAGTCCTTACTTTTCAAATTGGCACTACACAAGAATTGTATGTGGGAGACAATGCGGAGTTTTACTTAGGAAAGGAATTACCTTTTACAACTAGCAGTACATTTATTACATTGGGTTCTACAGGAATTTTTTCTATTGAAGCTGAAACAGATTGGGGTTCGCTTAGCGAATACGTCAACGGGAAAGTGCTTGCTTATGGTACAGGAACAACCAAATTACCAACAGGTAATAATGGTGTTTATGCCCCAGTAATAGCCAATCATACAGGAAACATAGAAGCATCCTATTTTAATAGTACGCCAACTGCTGGTACAAACGGAACAGATGTTGACGCTGTATCAACCAAAGAATTTTGGGAGTTATCAGGCAATTCGGTAATCACCTTACCATGGAATTCAGATAGTGATATTACATCTTTGGTGAATGATAATGGAGGTGTATTAAATTCAGTTTCAATTGTAAGATATAATGATGGTACTTGGGATTTGGCAAGTGCGTTAAATACCAATACAGTAACAGGAGACCTTTTAAATGGTACAGTTACTAGTGATGCTGCTAATGAAATAACCTTAGGTGATTTCACTCAATATACATTTGGTATAGATCATCAAGCAGTATTAAGTATTGAAGATTTATTTCAAACCAATGATATTCGAATTATTTCTAATCCAATTGAGAGTAGTCAAAAACATATTCAGTTTACAGCAAATAACGTAGAGAATTTGCAAGTAACTTTGTATGATTTTATGGGTAAAAGAATAAGGATATTTAAGGATGTAATTGTTCAAAGTGGTAAAGGAGAAATTTTAAAACCGAATTTACGAAGTGGTGTTTATTTCTTAAAGTTTGAACAAGAAGGAAAACAAGGTGTTAAAAAAATATTAGTTAAATAAGATAAATTAGAGTTATGAATAAAAGTATAAAAATAACAATATTGATTTTTGCTATTACTTATGTAAGTTTTGCACAAGTAGGTATAGGTACTACGACTCCTGATGCATCTTCTGCTTTAGACATTACTGCAACAGACAAAGGTTTTTTAATGCCTAGAATGACAACAGTACAAAGAACCGCCATTGCAAGTCCTGCAGTGGGTTTACAAGTTTTTGATACAGAAACAAAATCTGTATGGACAAATGATGGTACAGTTTGGAAAGAAGGCGTTGGAGGAGCAGGTAAATTTGTGGATGGAGCTACTCCAGATATTGCATATTATGAAGGGAAAGTTCTTATTGGGATAAATATTCCTGGCCCACACAAACTTAATGTTGAGAGTAGAAAATCTACTGATGATCATAATCGAGGAATTTCAGCTAATGCAATATTTGAAGGAACCGGCACAAGTGGATCAACGTATGGTGTTACTAGTTCAGTAAGTAATGAAAGTACTGGGACTATTGCTTTTGCAATAGGAACAAGAAGTACTATAGAAAATGGTGCGAATGGAACAATTACCATTGCTGATGGCTCTAGATCAGAGATTAATAATTTTGGCATTGTAGGTGAAACTTTCGGATCAGGAGTTAAAATTACAAATTCTGGCACAATGACTACAAGTGTTGCCAATAGTCTTAGAATACAAAATGATGTTGGAAAATCAATAGCAGATGCATATTCAATATATTCCATTATAAAAAACGATGGTACAATTACAGATGCTTTTGGAGAATATATTGATTATGGAGGTACAGGAACTACCACGAATAGTTATGGACTTTTTATTAGTGGTAATTTTAATAAAGGTACTAATAATAATTATGCAATCTATTCAAATTCTGATGCAGATTCTTATCTAAAAGGTAATTTAGGCATAGGCGTTGAAGATCCTTTGCAAAAAGTTCACATAAGCGGTGCTATGAGATTAGAACCTTTAGCTGCAGCCCCTACTGGATCCTTAGGAGATTTATACGTAAATACTGATGGTAAATTGTATTTCCATAATGGTACAATTTGGAAAGAAGTACAATTGGTTCCTTAAAAAAATAAAAAGATGAAATTTTTTTTAAAAATTCTTTGAATACTGAAAAAAAATTCTAAATTTGTCTCAATCAAATAAACACATGAACTCAATTTTAAATCATACTTGGTGGTGGAATTTTCGAAACGCAAATTCGTGAATTAAACCTAATTGTATATTTAAATTAAAAATAACAAGGCTTGTCATTCACGACAAGCCTTTTTTTAGTTTACGAAATACTACATTTTTTCAGTATCTCATCAAACAAAACACAAATGAAAAAATACAGTCTTAAAACAAGTCATAAAAAAATAATTGCGGATACTATTACACCGGTAAGTGTTTATTTGAAAATTCGTGATAGATATCCAAATAGCATTTTGTTAGAAAGTAGTGATTATCATGCTAATGACAATGGTTTTTCTTATATCTGTTTTAGCCCTATAGCTTCCATAAAAGTACAAGATGAAAAAATTATTCAAGTTTTCCCAGACGGTAGCACAACCCAAAAAATAATTGATAAAAACACGGATGTCCCAAATGAAATTCACTTGTTTTCACAACGTTTTGAAATTGAAAAAGATCAGCATTTTAAATTTATAAATAACGGAATTTTTGGATATACAACTTATGATGCTGTTAGATATTTTGAAGATATTGAAATTTTACAAAAGGAAAATTCATTAGATATTCCAGATATTTATTATGCTGTTTATCAAAATATTATTGCCATCAATCACTTTAAGAATCACGCCTATATTTTTACACATGATTTTAATACAAAAAGTAATATTGAAGGTATTCATCAACTTATTAAAGCACAAAACTTTACTACTTATAGATTTTCACAAGAAGGAGAAATAAGCTCAAACCTTTCTGACAGTGAATATAAAGAACAGGTTAAAATTGCCAAAAAACATTGTGCTAGAGGAGATGTATTTCAATTGGTATTGTCAAAAAAATTTAAACAACATTTTAAAGGAGATGAGTTTAATGTATATAGAACCTTAAGAAGTATTAACCCTTCACCATATTTGTTTTATTTTGATTATGGCAATTTTAAAATTTTTGGGAGTTCACCAGAGGCCCAATTAATTGTCAAAGATGGACAAGCGGAAATTCATCCTATAGCAGGTACTTTTAAACGTTCGGGGAACGATCAGCAAGATGCAGATCTAGCTAAACAATTGGCCATTGATGAAAAAGAAAATGCAGAACATGTAATGTTGGTAGATTTGGCAAGAAATGATTTAAGTCGTCATGGTAGTAAAGTCAAAGTTGAAACTTATAGAGATGTTCAATTTTTTTCACATGTTATCCATTTGGTAAGCAAGGTAATAGGGAAAAAACATCAAGAAACATCAACAATGCAAGTGGTGGCTGATACTTTTCCTGCAGGTACTTTAAGTGGAGCTCCTAAACATAGAGCCATGCAATTGATTGAGCAATATGAAAAAACGAATAGAACTTTTTATGGAGGAGCCATCGGTTTTATGGATTTTGATGGTAATTTTAACCATGCAATTATGATAAGAACCTTTTTAAGTAAAAATCATGAATTACATTGGCAAGCCGGAGCCGGATTGGTATCAAAATCCGATCCAGAGAATGAGTTACAAGAAGTTTATAATAAATTAGGTGCCTTAACAAAAGCCATTGAATTAGCAGAAAGGGTGTAAGTGCAACAACATACTGAATTAGTCTCAGTAGTATATAAAAGAAGTAAATGAAAAAAATATTAGTAATAGATAATTATGATAGTTTTACCTATAATTTGGTACATTACCTTGAAGATTTAGGCTGTGACGTTACGGTAAAAAGGAATGATCAATTAGCATTGGATGAGGTAGCAGCATTTGATAAAATTGTACTCTCACCTGGGCCTGGAATACCTGATGAAGCAGGGTTGTTAAAAGAGATTATAAAAGAATATGCTCCAACTAAAAGTATTTTAGGGGTTTGTTTAGGACAACAAGCCATTGGAGAAGTTTTTGGTGGCAAGATCATAAATTTAGATACCGTTTATCATGGTGTTGCAACCCATATAAATGTTACTGTTAATGATGAATCTTTGTTTGCTGGGTTAAATAAAACCTTTGAAGTTGGTCGCTATCATTCTTGGGTAGTAGATAATGATTTACCTGAAGATTTAGAAGCAACTTCTTTTGATGAAAACGGACAGATCATGTCATTACGACATAAAAAATACGATGTGAAAGGAGTACAGTACCATCCGGAATCGGTATTAACACCTGACGGAAAACGAATGTTAGAGAATTGGGTGAATAGTTAGCAGTGGTCTCCAGTTGGCAGTTTATATTGTTTACTGTTAGTGTACTAAAAAAAAATAATTAACATAATAATTCCTCCCCTTTGGGGAGGTTAGCAGGAGAATGAAACAAATATTAAACAGGTTGATCAATCATGAAACCATCTCAAAAGAGGAGGCTAAAAATGTATTGGTAAATATTTCAAAAGGAGATTATAATCCTAGTCAGATTGCCTCTTTTTTAACAGTTTATATGATGAGAAGTATTACTGTTGAGGAGTTGGAAGGCTTTCGAGATGCGTTATTGGAGTTATGTTTAGCGGTTGATTTTTCTGAATATAATACCATAGATTTATGTGGTACCGGTGGTGATGGAAAAAACACATTTAATATTTCAACATTATCCTCTTTTGTCACCGCAGGAGCTGGAATACATGTAACTAAACACGGTAATTATGGGGTATCTTCCGTTTCAGGATCTAGCAATGTAATGGAATTTTTAGGTATAAAGTTTAGTAACGATGTAGACTTTTTAAGGAAATGTTTAGATACAGCTGGTATTTGTGTCTTACATGCTCCATTGTTTCATCCTGCAATGAAAAATGTTGCGCCCATCCGAAAAGCTCTAGGTGTTAAAACCTTTTTTAATATGTTAGGCCCCATGGTAAATCCGTCCTTTCCAAAAAATCAATTGGTGGGCGTATTTAATTTAGAATTGGCAAGGATGTATAGCTATCTTTATCAAAAATCTGATAAGAACTTTGCCATTTTACATGCTATAGATGGTTATGATGAAATTTCCTTAACAGGAAACACAAAAATACTCTCAAATCATTCTGAAAATATGCTTAGCCCAGAAGATTTTGGAGTAGGTAAAATTCAACAAACTGATATATTTGGAGGAAATACCGTAGAAGATTCCGCTAATATTTTTATAAAGATCATTAGTGGCCAAGGTACAGATGCTCAAAATAATGTGGTGTCCGCTAATGCAGGAATGGCTATTGCAACCGTTAAAAATTTAACACCAAAAGAAGGGTTTGAATTGGCAAAAGAGTCGTTGTTAATTGGTAAAGGATTAGAAGTGTTAAATAGATTACAATTCATTAGTGACAAATAGTGTCGTCTTATCCCAATATTTTGAGAGTTTCAGTACCTCAAGGGTTATGATATAATTAGAAGAGATTAAAATAATGACCATTTTAGAAAAAATTATTGCTGATAAATATATTGAAGTTGAACTTCGAAAAAATGTTGTGCCGATATCAGAATTGGAACAAAAAAAATTATTTAGCAAAACAACAATTTCCTTGTCAAATAGATTAAAAGAAAGTAATACTGGTATCATTGCTGAACATAAGCGTAGATCTCCTTCAAAATCAATTATCAATACCAGTCTAAATGTATTTGATGTTGCAAAAGATTATGAAAATGCAGGCGTTTGTGGAATGTCAGTCTTAACGGATGCTAAATATTTTGGTGGTTCATTAGATGATCTATTAATGGCACGGGCTAGTTGCAATTTGCCTTTATTGAGAAAGGAATTTATAATTGATGAATATCAGTTGGTAGAAGCAAAAGCCTATGGGGCTGATGTAATATTGTTGATTGCATCAATATTGTCTAAAAAAGAGATTAAATATTTTTCTGAGTTTGCTAAAAATATGGGGCTTGAGGTGCTTTTAGAAGTTCATAATGAAGATGAATTGCAAAAATCAATCATGCCAAGTTTAGATCTGCTGGGTGTTAATAATAGAAACTTAAAAACATTTGAAGTCAGTTTGGATAACAGTAAAAATTTAGCTGATAAAATACCCAATGACTTTGTAAAAGTATCTGAAAGTGGTATTAGCAATGTAAATACAATTAAGGCATTACAACCTTATGGATATAAAGGATTTCTAATTGGTGAAAGTTTTATGAAAACTGAAGATGCCGGTAAAAGTGCAAAGGCATATATTAATGCATTGAAAAAATAATGAGTCAAAATTCAAATTATAACGATAAAATTCCTTCTTCTTTGAAGAGATCTGGTGTGAGATTTAAAGTCTGCGGTATGAAATATAAAGACAATATAAACGAAATTGCAGCATTGCAACCTGATTATATGGGTTTTATTTTTTATGGAAAATCCATAAGATCTTTTGAGAATGATATTCCTGAATTACCCCAGAGTATAAAAAAAGTTGGTGTTTTTGTAAATGCACCCCTAGAAGAAATTATTGATAAAGTAAAAAAACATAATTTACAAATGATTCAATTACATGGTGAAGAGAGTCCTGAATTTTGTCAGGCTATAATCAATCACCTAGAGCTCTTTTCAAGGTCAAATCCAATTGAAGTTATCAAAGTATTCTCTATAAAAGATGAATTTGATTTCTCTCTTTTACAATCCTATGAAGCTGTTTGTCATTATTATCTATTTGATACAAAAGGTAAAAACCCCGGAGGTAATGGTTATACTTTTGATTGGACCGTTTTAGAAAATTATCCTTCTACCAAGCCCTATTTTTTAAGTGGCGGTATAGGGTTGGAGGAGGTTGACAGTGTCTTGTCATTCCTGCGAAGGCAAGATTCCAAATATTGTTATGCCATTGATGTTAACAGTAAGTTTGAAATGGAACCAGGGTTAAAAGATGCAGATAAAATTAAAGAATTTAAAAATAAACTTAAACATGGTTAAACAAGAAAACACAGCTATTCCCATTGGAGGTTCAGAGGTTGTGGGAGGGAAGGAGCTTTATAATATCAACCATAAAGGTTATTATGGAGAATTTGGAGGAGCATATATTCCGGAAATGCTCTTTCCTAATGTAGAGGAATTACGTCAGAATTATTTAAAAATAATGGCTGAACCTGACTTTAGAAGTGAGTTTGATCAATTGTTGAAAGATTATGTGGGTCGTCCATCTCCACTTTATTTTGCTAAACTATTATCAGAAAAATACCAAACAAAAATATATTTAAAACGAGAAGATCTTAACCATACCGGTGCACATAAAATAAATAATACCATAGGTCAGATTCTTATGGCAAAACGTTTAGGTAAAAAGCGAATAATAGCTGAAACAGGTGCAGGTCAACACGGTGTAGCTACGGCTACAGTTTGTGCATTAATGGGATTAGAATGTATAGTTTATATGGGCGAAATAGATATTGCCCGTCAAGCTCCAAATGTAGCAAGAATGAAAATGTTAGGGGCAACTGTAATTCCTGCATTATCAGGGAGTAGAACCCTTAAAGATGCTACCAATGAAGCCATTCGCGATTGGATTAATAATCCCATCGATACGCATTATATTATTGGCTCTGTTGTTGGGCCTCATCCTTATCCTGATATGGTAGCACGTTTTCAATCTGTTGTTTCTGAAGAAATTCAATGGCAATTACAAGAAAAAGAAGGAAAATTAAAGCCAGACTATATCGTTGCTTGTGTTGGAGGCGGTAGCAATGCTGCCGGAGCTTATTATCATTTTTTAGAGGATACAGATGTGAAATTAATTGCCGTTGAAGCGGCAGGATTGGGGGTGCATTCAGGTGAAAGTGCTGCAACTTCCATATTAGGGAAAGAAGGTATTATTCACGGTAGTAAAACCCTGTTGATGCAAACCAATGACGGACAAATAATAGAGCCATACTCTATTTCTGCAGGCTTAGATTATCCAGGTGTTGGTCCAATGCATGCACATTTATATAAAACAGGTAGAGCTGAATTTATAGCTGTTACCGATGATCAAGCTATGAAAGCAGGAATGGCATTATGCAAATTAGAAGGCATTATCCCGGCTATAGAAAGCTCACATGCTTTGGCAATTTTTGAACAAAAAAAATTCAATGCTGATGATGTTGTTGTGGTGAGTTTATCCGGTAGAGGTGATAAAGATTTGAATACGTATATCAATTATTTTAAATTGTAACTTCATGCTGAACTCGTTTCAGCATCACATCATCTATGAAAATGAAATTAAGTTATGTTTACATAGTGACAAATAAATACAGAACTACTTTCTATATCGGCGTTACTACTAATTTAAGTAAAAGGGTTTTTCAACATGCGTTAGGTGAAGGTTCTAAATTTACTAAAAAATACAATCTAATAGATTTGGTTTATTATGAAGAGTTTACAGATATAAATCAAGCTATTCTAAGAGAAAAACAATTAAAAAATTGACATATTGATTGGAAAATAAATTTGATTAAAGAAAAGAATCCAACATTAGAGACAATAAATTTATAATGTGACCCTGAAATAAATTCAGGGTGACGTAAACAGAAAACATGAACAGAATAATATCAAAGCTACAAGAAGATAAAAAGCTATTATCCATTTACTTCACTGCAGGTTATCCTAATTTAAATGATACCTCAACTATCATTCAGAATTTAGAAAGATCCGGCGTAGATATGATAGAAATAGGCTTACCTTTTAGTGATCCTTTGGCTGATGGATCTACTATTCAAGTAAGTTCTACTCAAGCATTAAAAAATGGAATGACAACAGAAAGGTTGTTTGAACAATTAAAAGACATTAGAAAATCAGTAAGTATTCCTTTAATTATTATGGGTTATTTTAATCCGATATTACAATATGGTGTAGAAGCATTTTGTAAAAAATGTTCAGAAATTGGTATTGACGGATTGATAATTCCTGATTTACCGGTTAATGTATATTTTGATCAATACAAGATCATTTTTGAAAAATATGGGTTGATCAATGTGTTTTTAATTACACCGCAAACTTCAAATGAACGTATTGAATTTATTGATAGTATTTCAAATGGATTTATATATATGGTAAGTAGTGCTAGCGTTACTGGTAGTCAATCGGGTTTTGGAAGTAAACAGAGTAACTACTTTAAACGCATATCAAATATGCAACTTAAGAATCCGCAAATTGTAGGATTTGGTATTTCTAATAATAAGACATTTTTACAGGCCACTCAATATACAAAAGGGGCAATCATTGGTTCAGCTTTTATAAAACATCTAACAGAAAAAGGTGTTGATACCATTGATACATTTGTGAAATCAATCGTAAAGTAAATTGTAAATTATGGCCTTTAATATTGTTTTAATTGAACCTGAGATTCCTAATAATACAGGTAATATTGGAAGACTTAGTTTGGCTTCAGGTTCAAATTTACATTTGGTAAAGCCTTTTGGTTTTGAGATTGATGATGCTAGACTAAAACGTGCCGGATTAGATTATTGGCAACATTTATCAGTAACCATATATGACAATATTGATGATTTTTTTAAAAAAAATAAAGATAAAAATATGATCTTTCTGTCAAGTCATGGAAAGAAGACACATTGGTCTATAGACTTTGAAGATAATATGTTTCTGATTTTTGGAAAAGAATCTGTTGGTCTACCAAGCTCAATTTTAAAAAAACAACCTAATAAAACTTATAATATACCCTTATTTAGTGAACATGTAAGAAGTCTTAATTTAGCAAATGCTGTAGGAATAGTAGTTTATGAAGGATTAAAACAGATTGGTCAGTAAATGAAGAATGTTCTTAAAATATCTAATGATTTAAATCTTAAGAAAATTTTCTTGAATGATGCCACAATTTTGTATAATCTGATGCAGAAAATATATCCACCTATTTACAAACATCAATGGGAAGATCAAGGAGATTGGTATGTAAACACTATTTTCAGTATTCAAAATTTACAAAAAGAATTATCAGAAATAAATGCGGCCTATTATTTTATACAGTCTAAAAATGAAACAATAGGTATATTGCGTATGGTACATGATGCCAATTTAATAGAACTTGGCAATAAAAAAGCTGCAAAATTGCATAGAATATACCTTGACCCTAAAGTACATAATAAAGGTATTGGTAAATTATTGATGAATTTTGTGATGCAAAAAGCTCTTGAAAATAAGTCAGAGATACTTTGGTTAGAAGTTATGGACACACAAACACAAGCCTTACGATTTTATCAAGATTTAAACTTTCAAATTATAAGCAATTTCAAACTGCAGTTTGACCTAATGTACCCACACTTTAAAGGAATGCATAGAATGTGTCGTTTTTTATAAAATTAGGAATGATATTTGTTATATTTACAACATAAATTTTTGAATGAAACTCAAAAAATTCTCATTACGTACTCGTATTTTTTTAGCTATGATCATGTTGGTGGTTATCGCTTCTATTTTAATAGCCTTGGTAGCCATTTATCAATATAATGAGCAAACCAAGGATTATCATAAAGGGAGGTTGGTTCGTAAAGAAAATGCGATTAGAACAAGTTTTGATATAGAACTACAAAGAAGAACGACTTATCCTGTTGAAGAAGAGTTTTTGCCCTTGATTTTTAAGGATAAAATATACGATATTTCTGATATCAATCAATTAGATATTTTAATTTTTAATTTAGATGGTAAATTACAACTTAGCTCATCGTCCAGTTTTACAAAAGATACCACAAATTATGACATTTCTAAAAGAATTTTAACCCAATTAGAAGAAAACGAAGGGCACAGAGTTGTGGTTGAAGATGAAACTCCAAGTGGCATAAAATATCAATCTTCTTATACTTATATAAACGATAATAAATATAAACCTATAGGTATTTTACACCTACATTATTTAAAAGATAATACTTTTCAAGAAGAAGAATTAAAAGAGTTTTTAGCAAGGTTGGCTTATGTATATTTATTGATGTTGTTAATTGCCATTGGTATAGCCTATTTGGTATCTAAATATATAACGCAATCAATAAAAACGGTTAGCCAAAAAATGACGGAAACCGCCCTGGGTAAACGCAATGAAAAAATTATTTTACAAGATGCAAGTTTAGAAATTTACAATTTGGTTAATGCTTATAATAAGATGGTTGATGAATTGGGTGAAAGTGCCGTTAAATTGGCGAGAAGTGAAAGAGAGCAAGCGTGGCGAGAAATGGCTAAACAAGTTGCTCATGAAATTAAAAATCCACTAACTCCAATGCGATTAACTGTTCAAAGTTTTGAACAACGGTTTGATCCGAATGATGCTGCAATTAAATCAAAAATAGAAGAATTCAGTAAATCATTAATACAGCAAATTGATACCATGAGTTCTATTGCTTCTGCTTTTTCAAATTTTGCTGAAATGCCTAAACAGAATAGTGAGGAATTAAATGTTATTGAAGTTGTGAAATTGGCTTTAGATATTTTTTATGAAGAATATATACGCTATTTTCATGATGAAGATGTATTAATTGCTAAATTAGATAAAACGCAATTGATTAGAATTATTACCAATTTAGTTAAAAACGCAATACAGTCTACTGAAAATAAAGAAAATCCAAAAATTGAAGTCAAAGTAATTCAAGAGGATGGAAATATAATTATTACAGTTGCTGATAATGGCAAAGGCATTGCCGAAGAAGATAAAAGTAAAATATTTGAACCTAAATTTACAACAAAATCAAGTGGTATGGGCTTGGGCTTAGCAATGGTAAAAAACATTATTGAAGCTTATGGCGGAAACATTACTTTTGTCTCTGAAATAGATAAAGGTTCAGTTTTTACAGTTCATATTCCTAAAAATTAAACAGATGAAATATCATAATATTTTAGTTGAAACTAATAAAAGTATTGCTACAATTACAATCAATCGTCCTAAAAAATTAAATGCTTTAAATAGAGATACTATTAATGAATTACATAATGCTTTTTTGGATATTGATTCAGATAAAAATAATAACGTAATAATTCTTACCGGAAGTGGTGATAAGGCCTTTGTGGCTGGTGCTGATATAGCAGAATTTTCAGATTTTGACGTTGCTGAGGGTGCTAATCTTGCTAAAAAAGGTCAAGAAGTATTATTTGATTTTATTGAGAATTTAAACATACCGGTTATTGCCGCAATCAATGGATTTGCCTTAGGTGGGGGCTTAGAATTGGCTATGGCTTGCCATTTTAGAATTGCTAGTGATAATGCTAAAATGGGTTTACCTGAAGTTTCTTTAGGTGTTATTCCCGGTTATGGCGGTACACAACGGTTGCCACAATTGGTGGGTAAGGGTAAAGCAATGGAAATGATAATGACAGCTAGAATGATAGCTGCTGAAGATGCTTATCAATGCGGGTTGGTAAACCATGTAGTTGCTCAGGAAGCACTATTACCACTGGCAGAAAAAATGGCGTCAAAGATTATACAGAACTCTTCTACTGCTATAACTGCTGCTATTAAAGCGGTAAATGCAGGGTTTAAAGACGGCGTAAATGGCTATCAAACGGAAATAGAACAATTTGGAAATTGCTTCGGTACAGATGATTTTGAAGAAGGGACTACAGCATTTCTGGAAAAACGCAAAGCAAATTTTTAATAGAAACTATTTTATAGCTTTTACCCCGGATTATGGCATAAACTTTCTATTCCGATTAGAAATTACTGTAAAAAAGTCATTTTATGGCGTTTTCTAAATTAATCGTCTACCTTTGGCGAGATGCTTAATTTTGTAAAACAGTTATTTTATTGTGTTTTTTTAACTCTATTACTTAATCTGGGTTTAATGTTTAGAATATATTCTTCTTCTTGAAATACTAATAAATTAGATTAAGATTGTCTAAATTTTTTATCATTTTGAATAGTATATTATGCTAGTTGTACGAACCCGGTATTATTATTGCCAGAAGCCAGAAGCCAGAAGCCAGAAGCCAGAAGCCCAGAAGCCCAGAAGAAAAATAAAAATCATATCTTTAACCTATAAAATTTATATACAATGAAAACAAAACAAATATTTTTTATGATACTTATGCTTGTAACGCTTCAAGTATTTAGTCAACAAAACGATACACCAATAATTGATAGAGATATCTTTTTTGGAAATCCTGAAATAGCTTCAGGTCAATTGAGTCCAGACGGAAACTGGATTTCATTTCAAAAGGAATTTAATGGTATTATGAATATTTGGGTCAAAAAATTTGATGAACCTTTTAAAAATGCAAAACCATTAACAAATAATGAACGACCTATTGGAGGTTATTTTTGGACATATGATAGCCAATACATTCTTTTTGTTAAAGATAATAAAGGAGATGAAAATTATAATGTTTATGCAGTAAATCCGATAGATGTGGCTGAAAAAGAATCTGGTGTACCGGTTTCTAAAAATTTGAGCCCCATGAAAGATGTTAGGGTAGCTATTTATCAGGTAAGTAAAAAAGATCCTAATTTGATGTGGATAGGAATTAACGACAGAGATAAAGCATGGCATGATCTATATAAACTAAATATTGCTACAGGTAATTTAGAGTTGTTATTTGAAAATAATAATAGAATTACGGGATGGGATTTTGACTGGGATGAAAAACCACGATTGGCATATAGAACAAATGATAAAGGGTTTTCAGAAATTTTACGTATTGATGGAGATAATAAATTCACAAAAATTTATGAAACAAATCTACAGGAACGTGCTTATGTAGCCGGTTGGAATAAAGACAATACCAAAACTTACTTGGTATCTAACAAAGGAGATGTGAATTTTTCTACTTTGTATTCATTCGATCCACAAACAGAAAAAGTAGAGAAAATAGAGAGCGATCCGAAAAACAAAGTAGATTTTGGTGGAATGTTTATTGAGGATAATACAAGAGAAATATTATACACTTCATATACCTATGATAAAAGAGAGCGTCTTTGGAAAAATAAGGAATGGGGAAAAATGTTCAAGTTTTTAGAAAGTAAATTCAAAGGAAAAGAAGTTGGTTTTTCAAGTTTTACCAAAGACTATAAACAAATGTTAATTTCTGTTGGTAGTGATCAATCCGCTTATGAAACCTATTATTTTAACTCAGACACAAAAAAATTAATTCACCAATATACACCGAGACCACGTTTAAAAGAAGTAGAACAACACTTGGCGAAAATGGAAGCCATTTCTTTTAAAAGTAGTGATGGATTAGAAATCCCGGGTTATTTAACTATTCCTACCGGAGCGGTTAAGAAAAACCTACCTTTAATAGTATTGGTACATGGTGGTCCTAAAGGACCTAGAGATTATTGGGGTTATAATTCTTATGCTCAAATGTTAGCCAATAGAGGTTATGCCGTATTGCAACCCAATTTTAGAGCCAGTGGAGGTTATGGTAAAGCATTTTTAAATGCCGGAGATAGAGAATGGGGTAAAAAAATGCAAGATGATATTACTTGGGGTGTAAAACATTTAATTGCCGAAGGAACTGTAGATGAAAAACGTATAGCTATTATGGGTGGGAGTTATGGAGGATATGCAACATTGGCCGGTTTGGCTTTTACTCCTGAAGTGTATACTTGCGGTGTGGATATTGTTGGACCTAGTAATTTATTTACATTATTGGAATCCATTCCTGCATATTGGGAATCTTTTAGAAAAAGTTTGTATGAAATGACAGGAGATCCTGAGACAGAAGAAGGAAAAAAATTAATACAAGAGGCTAGTCCACTATTTAGTGCAGATAAAATCACTAAGCCATTATTGATTATTCAAGGGGCAAATGACCCAAGAGTTAAACAAGCAGAGAGTGATCAGATAGTAGTGTCCATGAGAGACTCAGGTAAAGAAGTAGAATATCTACTTGCAGATGATGAAGGTCATGGATTTAGAAAGCCTAATAATAATATGGCTATGTGGGTCAGTATAGAAAAATTTTTAGCAAAACATTTAGGTGGTCGCTATCAAAAAGACATGTCTGAAGAGGTGGAAAAACGACTTGGAGAAATTACACAAGATGTATCCAAAGTAGTTTATAAGAAAGCAGCAAAAGTTGAAATTTCATCTGCTTTACCGGAATTGAGTAACGACTTAAAAGAGGCAGCTTATCAATATGATGTCAAAATAGAAGTACAAGGGAAAAGTATTCCTATGCAAATGTCACGAGAGGTTAAAAAAGAAGGTGATAAATGGACAGTAAAAGATGCATCAACATCGGCAATGGGGAATAGTGAAGATGTAGTTTACTTAGAGAATATGGTACCGGTTAAAAGAGTAATAAATCAAGGTGGACAAACCATTGAGGTAAGTTATTTTAGTGATAAAATTTCGCTAACCATGATGGGCAAAACAAAAGAATTACCTCTTGAAGGAGCTCATGTAACTAATGGTGCAGGTTATGATTTTCTAATTGCTCGTCTTCCGTTAGCAGAAGGGTATCAAACTTCTTTTTATAGTCTTGATGTGATGTCACAAAAACTAAAAGTTATGAAACTAGAAGTTTTGGGTAAAGAAGATGGAAAATGGAATGTGAAAATTGTGAATGTTGAAAATGAAAAAGAATTGACTACAATGCTGATAGATGTAAATAAAAAAATGGCTAGTCAATTAGAACAAGTTGTGCCGGCAATGGGTAATGCTAAGATTATGACGACATTAAAATAGCATTTAATAAGTGGTAAAAAGAGGGGTCTCCAATCTGGAAATCCCTTTTTTTATTTATGATGTTTACTGAAAAATTTCCAAATTTCTTCAGCAGCATCTATGTCATGATTTATATTACCAACTAATGGGACAGGATTAAAAATAGACTCATATCCAGGAATAGTATGGCCACCATTATTAATACGATATAGTAATATTTCTGAAGTGCCAGTACAATCACTATAATCAAATACCGTAACGGTGCTATTATCTGTATCATCAATATCAGGTAAATCTGTTTTGGTTAGATTTGAATTTGAACAGCTATTATTATCTAGCCAAAAAAGTATAGTTTTTTCGGTTCCTATAACCGATCCACCATCTGTTAATGACCCCAATGGACCTCCATTATAAGGCACAAATGTATCATCAGTACCATTCATAATTAAAACAGAAACGGGCTCTTGAGGGTTGCAGTTGTTATAAACAAGATCTGGCATACTAGAAATGATACTGCCAAAAGCAGCAAATTTTTGTGGTAATTCGCATGCTAAACGCTGTGTCATCATACCTCCATTAGATGCTCCACAAACATATACTCTAGCGGCATCTATGTGATATTTTTGTATTAAAGTATCAATAAGAGTATTCAAAAAAGAAACATCATCTATTCCTGCTTTATCAGAATCTGTAACGCCTCGGCCATCAGCCCAATCAGAAAAAACACCATTTGGAAATAATGAAATATAGTTTTCATCATCACCAATTTCATCAAAATGATTTTTATCAAGCATCTCTTTTCCATCACCTTTTCCTCCGCCATGTAAAGCCATTACAAGTGGTAATTTATCAACCCCATTATAGCTCGGCGGAAAATGAATGGTATAAGACCTCTCTATACCATTATGTACTAGAGTATCTTCAAATTCAAATTGATCTAATGTAGTTTCAGTATCATCATTTTTATTGCAACTAATTAGAACTAAAAGAAGAATAACCAATAATTTAATATTTAGCGACATGATCGTCTTGAATTTGTTTATATTATTTAGACCGACTAATGTAAAAAAGGTTTAACCCAGATTATGCAATAGACTTCCTATTCCGTTCAGAAATCACTGCAAAATAGTTCGTTTCACTGCGTTTTCAAAATTAACCGTAGCGGTGCTACGCTTAATTTAGTAAAACACCCCATTTTATTGTGCTTTCGTAACTCATAACGTAACTCTATTGCATAATCTGGGTTTAATAGCATAACGTAAATTCTCAATCAAAATTTCATTATAATTTTCCATTCCATTCATCAAAAAATTGTTTTAAATATTTTTCCATAAACAAATGCCTATCAGCTGCAATTCGCAGTCCGGTTTTAGTATTCATTTTATCTTTTAAAAGCAGTAATTTTTCATAAAAGTGATTGATCGTTGGAGCATTAGATTTTTTGTACTCTTCTTTGGTCATATTTAAATTTGGGGGAATTTCAGGATCATAAATAACTCTATTTTTAAATCCGCCATAATTAAAACATCTTGCAATGCCTATAGCTCCAATAGCATCTAATCTATCAGCATCTTGAATAATATCTAATTCTATTGAAGCGAATGTATTGGTCTTGGTGGCAAGACTAGATTTAAAAGAAATATTTTTAATAATATGAATTATATGTTCAATTACATTGCTATCCACATTTAAAGAAAGTAAAAATTCAGCTGCCATTTTAGGACCAATAGTTTCATCACCACCCGAAGCGTCAGGATAAAATTTAGAATCGGCAATATCATGTAGTAAAGCACCAAGTGCTACTACTAAACCATCTGCTTTTTCTGTTTTTGCGATAAGCTGTGCGTTTTTATAAACACGATGAATATGAAACCAATCATGACCACCTTCCGCTCCTTCCAAAGTTTCTTTGACAAAATCTATGGTTTTAAAAATGAGTTGTTTTTCGTTCATACCGCAAAATAATAAATCCTCAGTTTTTCTGAGGATTTATTTTAAACTAATATCAAAAAATATTAAGATCACAATGTCATAAATTTTTATGACCTTTCTCTTTTTAAGGACTGTTTGGATAGGTTTTTTTTAACGCAAAGGACTTTCTACCCATTTGAATTGAAAAGAATTTTCAGGTATTTTAATACGTTCTGCCAATCGTGCTAATCTTGATGGGAGACGCGTTAAATAATCTCTGGCTTTTTCAGCTTCATCAGTCAAATTGGTAATTTTGTCTATATCCCAACGTTTTAAAAGTTTCTCTAAAATTTCAACATAATCTAAGGAAGTATAAACACCTATCCGTTGTGCTGTATTAGAAAATTCTTCAAAAGCAGTACCTATTTTGTTGCCAGATTCTCTCAAAAAATGAGCCGGCATCGTAATTTTTTGTTTCATCATATAATGAAAAGCCATCATCATTTGACTCGGATCAACTTTAAAGATACGCTCTACGAAATCAGCATAAGCATAATGGTGTCGCATTTCGTCACCTGAAATTATTTTACACATTTTGGCCAACTGATCGTTGCCTTTTTCTTTAGCCATTTTAGCAACTCTATTATGAGAAATAAAGGTAGCTAATTCCTGAAAACTAGTGTACACAAAATTTTTATAAGGGTCTCTGTCTGTGCCTATATCAAAACCATCAGCAATTAAATATTGAGTGGTTTTTTCAATTTCTTTCATGTTTACCCTACCTGATAAGTATAAGTATTTATTAAGAACTTCACCATGACGATTTTCTTCTGCTGTCCATTGTCTTACCCACTTCCCCCAAGAATTTCTACCAACTTGATCAATGCCTTCAACATCCATTAACCAAGATTCATAAGAAGGTAATGCCTCTTCAGTAATCATATCGCCTACTAAGACCACCCAAAAATCATAGGGTAGTTCTTTGGCCAGTTCTCGTATTTCAGTAACTTCATCAAAAAATTGATTACTTTCTGAATTGGGTAAAAAGTCTGAAGGTTGCCAGATTTTTTCAATGGGTATTAAATATTTTTCTATAAGTGCATCAACATCTTTTTCCAAAAACTGCATCACTTCTAATCTAACATTTTTTAATGACATATTATTTTTTTACGTAAGCACTCCTTTTTTAATGGTCTTTTCTATTTGATCAATAAGTACTTGATGGTTTGTAAAAGTAGCAATTTTTATGGGTTTATGTACGGTAAAAGTAATATGGGCTCCTAAACCCATAGGAAATTTTCCATATTGAACAGTTTTCCATGAGTTATTTATAGAAATTGGGACTACAGTAGCTGAAGGAATTTCTTTGAATAAGGTCAATAATCCTCTTTTTTGGAATGTTTTTGGGATACCATTTTTACTACGTGTACCTTCAGGAAAAATTACTGCTGCCCGTTTGGTAGTTTTAATATATGCTGAAAAATCTTGAATGGCTTTAATAGATTGTCTGGGTTTTTTCCTATTAATTAAAACTGATCCGCCATGACGTAAATTATACGAAACGCTCGGTATGCCTTTGCCTAATTCTACTTTACTTATGAATTTCGGATGATATCTACGCATATACCACATCATTGGTGAAATGTCATACATGCTTTGATGATTAGATACAATAATTAAAGGTTGGTCGAGATCAATTTGATGTGGATTGCTAAATGAGAAACGTGTACCCAACACATTTAAACATCTCATTATAAAAAATTGTAAAACATCTACACTCGTTTTAAGAGCTTTATAGCCAAAGACGTTGTTACTAATCCATAAAATAGGATGAAAAATAATTAATATTAATCCAAAGCTTAAATAATAAACAACAGATAAAGGATAGGCTAGTACTTTTTGCATTTTCAACAAAATAAATCCCTCTCCTTTTTGAGGAGAGGGTTAAGGGGAGTGAGTTTTAACAAAATTCTTGGTAAGCTCCTGCTAAATTTTCTGCAATCATTTCTGCAGATCTTCCTTCAATATGATGACGCTCTAACATATGAACTAGCTCACCATCCTTAAATAATGCAATAGCAGGTGACGATGGAGGAAAAGGAATCATGTGCTCACGTGCTTTATTCACGGCTTCCGTATCAACTCCTGCAAAAACTGTAGTAACATGATTTGGACTTTTCTCACCTTGAATTGATAAAATAGCACCCGGTCTAGCAGTACCGGCAGCACAACCACAAACTGAATTTACCATGATTAAAGTTGTGCCATTTTCATTGAGAATTTGGTCTACTTGATCTGCTGAATGTAATTCTTGAAATCCGGCATCAACCAATTGTTGACGCATAGGTTTTACTATATCTTCTGGATACATAATCTTTTTATTTTAATTAATGATTCGCAAAGATAATGATTCTACTATTTATGCATCCAAATTTTATTATAATTAAAAAGAGGGTTAGAATTTTGGTTATCTAATCTTTAGTTAGTTTTTCAACAATAAATGTATCTTTGAACCCTCATTATATATATTTTTTTATGTCAAATTTTTCAAAATGGATTGGAGCAACCTTAGGATGGTCTTTAGGTGGTCCTATTGGTGGAATTTTAGGTTTTGTTTTAGGGAGTTTTGTAGATGGTTTTTCAGGTGTTGACCTTAATGAGACTCAACAATCTCGGCGAAGTAAGGCAACAGATTCTGGAGATTTTGAAATTAGTCTGTTAATATTGGCTGCAGTGGTTATTAAAGCCGATGGTAAAGTAAATAGAACGGAATTGGACTATGTGCGTTCAAGTTTTGTGGGCATGTTTGGTAAAGAAAAAGCAAATAAGGCGTTTAAATTATTCAGTGGGATTATTAAAAAAAATGATATTTCTACAAGACAAGTTTGTATTCAAATACGCCAGCATATGACACATGCTTCCAGATTGCAATTGCTTCATTTTTTATTTGGAATTTCAAAATCAGATGGCAGTGTAAGTCTGGCAGAAATTAATACCATTAAACGAATTTCCGTCTATTTGTACATCAGTAATCGAGATTTTGAATCGATTAGAACAATGTTCCATACCACTTCTGGCAATAATTATACTTCTGTAGATGCCTATAAAATACTAGAAATTGATAAGAAAGCTAACAATGACGAAGTTAAAAAGGCCTATAGAAGATTGGTAAAAAAACATCATCCTGATAAATTACGTCATTTGGGCGAAGAGTATCAAAAAGGAGCAGAGGAAAAGTTCAGACAAATTCAAAAAGCCTATGAGCAAATTCAGAGTGAAAGAGGAATGTAATTTTAGCATGCTCATAACTTAAAAAGAAATTTAATCACCATCTCATTACTCGCATTTTAAACTATCTTTGCAAACAATTAAAATGATATGAGTAATATAGTAGCCATAGTAGGACGGCCTAATGTAGGTAAATCCACTTTTTTTAACCGTTTAATTCAACGTCGCGAGGCGATTGTTGATGCTGTTAGTGGCGTTACTCGCGATAGGCATTATGGTAAAAGTGAATGGAATGGTAAAGAATTTACTATAATAGATACAGGTGGCTATGTAAAAGGTTCTGATGATATTTTTGAAGCTGAAATAGACAAACAAGTAGAGTTGGCAATTGAAGAGGCTGACGTTATTATTTTTATGGTTGATGTTGAAACCGGTGTTACACCAATGGATGAAGATGTGGCTAAATTACTGCGTAAAGTAAAAAAACCGGTGCTTTTGGCAATCAATAAAGTTGATAATAGCAAACGTAATGCTGATGCAGTAGAATTTTACGCTCTGGGATTGGGGGAATATTTTACTATTGCCAGTATAAATGGTAGCGGTACAGGAGAGTTGTTAGACGAGTTGGTAAAAGTATTACCTGACGTAGAGGATAATGTTGAAGATGATTTACCTCGTTTTGCAGTTGTGGGAAGACCAAATGCAGGAAAATCTTCTTTTATCAATGCCTTGATAGGCGAAGAAAGATATATAGTTACTGATATTGCCGGTACAACACGAGATGCTATAGATACCAAATATAATCGTTTTGGATTTGAATTTAATCTGGTAGATACTGCAGGGATACGTCGTAAAAGTAAAGTAAAAGAAGACCTTGAGTTTTATTCGGTTATGCGTTCGGTTAGAGCGATTGAGCATTGCGATGTTGTTTTATTGGTTCTAGATGCTACGAGAGGTTTTGAAGGTCAAGATCAAAATATTTTTTGGCTGGCAGAGAAAAATAAAAAAGGTGTCGTTATTTTGGTTAATAAATGGGATCTGGTTGAAAAAGACACCCAAACCACCAAAGCGTTTGAAGCAAAAATCAGAAAAGAAATAGAACCGTTTACAGATGTGCCTATCATATTTATATCTACCTTAACCAAACAACGTATTTTTAAAGCAATAGAAACGGCTGTAGAAGTTTTTGAAAATCGTAAAAATAGAATTCCAACAAGTAAATTAAATGATGCTTTGTTGGATATCATGAAACAAAACCCACCACCTGCTTATAAAGGAAAATTTGTTAAGATTAAGTATTGTATGCAACTTCCAACACCTACGCCACAATTTGCATTTTTTTGTAATTTACCTCAATATGTAAAATCTCCTTATAAAAGGTATTTAGAAAATAAAATGCGTGAAATGTTTAATTTTCACGGCGTACCAATTGTAATTTATTTTAGACAGAAGTAAGCTAACATTTTAATTTTACATTTCTTTTTTATCTAATCCGGCATAAAATAATTTTCTTATGCCTTCCAATCTCAGTTAGGATTCTTTTACCCCTTCATGTTACTATTTTTACAAAAGAAGGATTCGAAGATAATCTGTTTCAAGATCTTTTAGTAATTTTCAAAATCATTAAGATCAATTTTATTAGCTCTAAAAATTGGTTATCTGCATTTGCTTATGAGAATTTACTATATTTATCTCTGGATTATTAAAAATGAAGATCAAGAGGCCAGTAGTAATTTTTATTTTAGGTGTGTCGGGTGTTGGTAAATCTACTATCGGAAATTTATTATCAAAAGAATTTTCATTTCCTTTTTTTGATGGTGATGATTATCATTCAAAAAAGAATAAAGATAAAATGGCCAATGGCCAGTCTTTAAATGACGAAGATCGTTATGAATGGTTGATTCATTTAAATAAATTAGCCATTAAACAATTAGAGCAAAAATCTTGCATCATAGCCTGTTCAGGACTAAAGGAAAAGTATAGAAACCTTTTAAGTAAAGGTATTCAAACACAAGTAAAATGGATTCTATTATCGGGTAATTATGATCTAATTTTAGAAAGATTAAAAAAGCGTAAAGGGCATTTTATGCCAACTTCATTGTTGAAATCTCAATTTGAAACTTTAGAAGAGCCTGTTGAAGCTCTAAAAATAGATATTAGCAATTCTCCTGAGAAAATAATAGAACTAATTAAAGAGGAATACACCAATAAATCTGAATTTGGACTAATAGGACTTGGTGTTATGGGCAAAAGTCTTTGTAGAAATTTAGCTGCAAATAATTTTACACTTTCATTTTATAACAGGCATAAGAAAGGTGTTGAAGAAAACGTAGCACTCAACTTTAAAAAAGAATTTTCTGAACTTAAAAATACCTTAGCTTTTGACGATCTAAGAGCATTTGTCAATGCATTGCAAAGACCTAGAAAAATTATGCTAATGGTAAATGCCGGAAAACCGGTAGATGAGGTCTTAGATAGCCTAATTCCGTTGTTGTCTAAAAATGATGTAATTATTGATGGTGGTAATTCTCATTATATAGACACTAATAGGAGAATTGAGATGCTACAAAAACATCAAATTTATTTTATTGGAGCAGGAGTTTCTGGTGGTGAGGAAGGTGCCTTGAATGGACCTTCAATTATGCCAAGTGGTAATAAACGATTTTATAAATTGGTACAGCCTTTTTTAGAAATTATTGCTGCAAAAGATAAAAATGGTAACCCTTGCTGTGTTTATATGGGTAATGGTGGTAGCGGTCATTTTGTAAAAATGGTGCATAATGGCATTGAATATGCTGAAATGCAACTGTTGGCAGAAGTTTATTTTTTATTAAAACAAATGGGGAATAACCCTAATGAAATTGCTACTATTTTAGAATCTTGGTCGAGTTCTACAAATAGCTACCTCTTAAACATAACTATAGAAATTCTTAGAAAAAAAGAAGAAGACGGTTGGCTTATTGACAGTATTTTAGACGTATCAGAAAACAAAGGTACCGGTTATTGGGCTACTGTTGCCATGGCAGAATTAGGTGTACCAAGCACTATGATTCCAACCGCATTATTTGCGAGATATATTTCTTCTTTCAAAAAAGAACGCATTGAAATGAGTAAGGCTTATGGTGTCAAAACCAATAATCTTATAATTGATAATGAAGATCTTTTAAAGGCATATCAACTGGCACGTATTGTTAATCATCATCAAGGATTCAAGCTACTTCATCAAGCATCCCTATCCCATAATTGGAATCTGAATTTATCTGAAATTGCAAGAATATGGACTAATGGATGTATTATCAGATCGACACTAATGGAACAACTTAGTACTATTCTTAAAAAGAATAACAATATTTTATTAAATGAAAAAATAGTTGTTTTGGTAAAAAAATTAAAACCATCACTAAATAAAATTGTTGCTCAAAGTATTTTAGAAGAAATTCCCATTCCATGTTTGAGTGAAGCCATAAACTATTTAAATGCCTTTTCAGTAGCGAAATGCTCTGCGAATTTAATTCAAGCACAACGAGATTATTTTGGAGCACATTCATATAAGCGTATAGATGATCCCTCAGGAAAAAATTATCATACCCATTGGAAAAACAAAAACTATGATTGAATATAAATTATTACTGTCAGTTCTCATTGGTATTGTGGTATTGCTTTTTTTGATCTTAAAACTTAAACTTCACGCTTTTGTTTCATTATTAATTGCGAGTATTCTCGTTGGTATTTTAGCTGGATTAAGTCCTTCAGTAATAATGGATACCGTTAATGAAGGGATGGGCAACACTTTGGGATTTGTCGCTACAGTTATTGGTCTGGGAGCTATGTTTGGTGCTATTTTAGAACATTCGGGTGGCGCCAAGGTAATCGCTAATTTTTTACTAAAAAAATTCGGTGTAGATAGGGCTCCAGCCGCTATGGCTTTGGCAGGGTTTATAGTAGCCATTCCTGTTTTCTTTGAAGTAGCATTTATTTTATTAGTACCCGTAATATACGCCCTTCAAAAACAAACCAAGAAATCGTTGCTTATTTATGCTTTACCATTATTAGCAGGATTGGCAGTAACCCATGCTTTTATTCCACCAACACCAGGTCCAATTGCGGTTGCTGATATTATTGGGGCCGATTTAGGTTGGGTAATTTTAATAGGTGCTATCGTTGGTTTACCGACCGCTATTATTGGGGGAATTTTCTTTGGGAAATATATAGGGAACAAAATCTATGTAGAAGCTCCATTTGTAGATGAAAATCAAGAGGAAATTAGTAAAAACAGGATGCCTAATGTTATGTTGATATTTAGTATTATAGCCGTTCCTATCGTTTTAATATTGCTGAATACTTTTGTAAAAAGTGGTCTGTTAATTATTCCTAATGAAACCATAACTATTTTTATAGGTTTGTTAGGGCATCCATTTTCAGCATTAATAATAGCCAATGTTATTGCTTGGTATTTGTTGGGCATCAGACAAGGTTTTTCTAAGCAACAATTATTAGATATTACCGTAAAATCTATGGGTCCGGCAGGCATGATTATACTTATAACCGGGGCTGGAGGTGTCTTTAAACAGGTGCTGGTAAATACCGGAGCCGGTGAAATGATTGCTAAATCTTTGGTTGAGGTTGGTTTTCCGGTATTATTATTCTCATTTGTAGTAGCTCTTTTAGTAAGAGTTATTCAAGGTTCAGCTACTGTTGCTATGATTACGGCAGCAGGTTTGGTATCTCCGTTAATAGTAGGCGTTCATTATAATAATTTTGATCTGGCCTGTATTGTAATTTCAATTGCAGCGGGATCAACAGCTTTTTCTCATGTTAATGATAGTGGTTTTTGGTTGGTTAATCAGTTTTTGGGGATTACCGAAAAACAAACGTTTAAAACGTGGACAGTTATGACTGGAATCTTATCTCTGTTAGGATTTTTATTTGTGGTTTTGTTGAATTTTGTTTTTTAATAATATTTCACTTCCTAAAACTTACTAAAATTGTTATAACAATAACAGGTTAATCAATCAGAATTAACCTCTTAACATTGCATTCCATCCTTGGGCAGTCAATTCAATTTTTTGATTAGCTCTGGTAACTAAATGCATACCTTCATTTTGTTCAGTCAAATGACCTATAACCGTTAAATTCGGATTTGCTTTTATCTTAGGATAATCAGATGCATCTATCGTAAATAACAATTCATAATCTTCACCACCACTTAGAGCAACAGTAGTACTATCTATGTTAAACTCCTCACATGTAGCAATAACCTGAGGGTCTAACGGAATTTTATCTTCAAATAAATTACAACCGGTATTACTTTGTTGGCAAATATGGATAATTTCTGAAGATAAACCGTCGCTAATATCAATCATAGCCGTTGGTTTTACATCTAATTCTTTTAATAATTTGGGAATGTCTTTTCTCGCTTCAGGTTTCAGTTGTCGTTCTACCAAGTAGGTATAATTATCTAATTCAGGCTGAGCGTTTGGATTTGCTTTAAAAACTTGTTTTTCTCGTTCTAAAACTTGCAGCCCTAAATAAGCTGCTCCTAAGTCTCCACTTACCACTAGTAAATCATTTGCTTGAGCACCATTTCTATATACTACATCTTTTTTTTCAACCTCACCAAGAGCGGTAATACTAATTAATAAACCGGTGTTTGATGAGCTGGTATCTCCACCAACTAAATCTACATTATAAGTGGCACAAGCCAAATGGATACCTGCATATAATTCTTCAATGGCCTCTAATGAAAAACGATTGGAAATTGCCAGAGAAACTGTAATTTGGGTTGCCGTACCATTCATGGCATATATATCAGAAAGATTGACCATTACTGCTTTATAGCCCAAATGTTTTAAGGGCATATATGACAGATCAAAATGTACACCTTCAATCAATAAATCGGTACTCACCAATACTTGTTTTTTATTAAATTCGAGCACAGCAGCATCATCTCCAACACCTTTTATAGTAGATTTATGTGTTAATTTTACATGATCGGTTAAGCGTTTGATCAAACCAAATTCACCTAATTTAGCTATTGAAGTACGTTGTTCGTTTTTGTCTTCTAACATAGTTTTATTTTCCAAAAAATAGATAAGTTGCAAAAATACAAATTAGATTTACTATAGAACATTAATTAGTCTTTTAAAACTATTTTACCTTTTTTGGTCTGAATAGTATTAAGCACCCATTCTAATTCAGGGTCAATGTTATTTTTACGATCTTCAATAGTAGGGATTATTTCAATATCGGGTTTAATTCCGAATCCGTTGGGCTCCATATTATAAGGAGCCTCAATTTGTACTAGACCAATATTCATTTTTACTTTAGAATTGGGTAGTTCTATAGTCCTAAATATTCCCGCTACAGTACCATTATAAGCTCCACCGGTTTCTTCTCCAATAAAAGTCGCTCTTTTTGTAGCATGTAAATTGGTTGATAATATTGAAGAAGCAGAAAAAGAACTGCCATTGATCAAAACATAAATGTCTCCTTTAAAATTTAATGGATTAGGTTTTTTAACTTTAGCACTCGAAAACTTAAAATACAGTTTACCATTTTTTTTGCTCGATTTTGTTAAATTATTGATGATGATTCCGGGAGATAATAAACCAGCCAATATTTTTAAAAATGATGAATTATTTTTAGAAGTCATCATTTTTAAATATGGTAAACGCGTTAAAGTTTCGCCTTTTTCAATTAATTGGTAATCCTTATCAGTTAAATAAGAATATAACTTATCTATTTCGGCTAATCTTCCACCTGTATTATCTCTTAAATCTAGAATTAAAAAATTTGCTTTGGCCGAGTCAATTTTGGTAAAACTCTCTTGATAGAAGTCCTTAAACTTTCCATTATTAAAACTTCTAATTTTTAAATAAGCAATACTGCTATCTTTATCTATAAAATTAAAATTTCTAGTATATCTTTTCTTTGATTTTTCATAACCATATTTGTAATCATCTTTTCTTTTTTGTCTATCTTTTAGCTTTTGTGCTAATTTTTCATCTTTTGTTAATTTTTTAGGCTTATTATTTAAAGAATCTATTTTTGATATTCCTGAAATAGAATCTTTTGCTATTCTTCTAAAAGTTTTTGTAAATAAAGAATCTTCATTTTGGAATGTAATTGTAAGGCTGTCTAAATAACCTTTGTCTATATAATAAAACTTTGAAAATTGTAAACCGACAGCTCTATTTTGAAAAGTGGTGTTATACCCATCTGAAGAAAATAATTTTTTATACCTCTCTATAATTTCTGAAATAGGTTCGTTGTTAATTTTAACCACTTTATTGCCAATAATTGTAGAATCAGCCCCACGTGTACCCTTAATCCATAGAGCATTGCTTAAATATTCAAAATCTAAATCATAAAATTCAAACTTCTTTTTTTTGATCAACTTACTTTCTTTGTTGGTAAATTGCCTTGTAGGCGGAATAACACGAATATGCCCTTGTCTAACTTCAGCCACTACAGGAGCCAGTTTTTCATAGAATTTCCTACTAGATAATGGCTTAGTAATTGTTTTTTTTAGACTATCAAATTTATAATCTAAATTCTCTTTTGAAATATAAGTATATAACTGAGGATGTAATTTTTGTAGTTTAGTATAAGCTTTATCAACATCTTTTCTTAAACCTTTAACCGGATGAAAAGCTGCAATTTGTTCATTATAAGTCTGAACACTTGAACAGGAAAATAATAGTACACCAACAAAAAAAGTGCAAAAAAGTTTTTTCATTTCAATTGATTAAGTCTAACTCAGGTTATAAATATATGTTGAATTTTTCAATCAAAAAAAGTGCCAATCAAAAAAATGTAAAAATTAATTTGATATGGGACAATGTATAATATAAAACGTCTTTTAAGATAATTTTAAATAGAATTCATTAAATATTGGTATTTTTAACCATTAAATATTATAAATGCTACAAAAGCAACACATATTTCTAGTTCTTTTCCTGATTTTGGGTTATACTTCGTTTTGCCAAAAATCAAATAGTAATCTATATCAAATTATAGAAGCTGAGGCAAAATCTGCCAGTAAAACCATTAATTATAAAGCAAATGTAAACACGGCAAATTACGATATTACCTATCATAAATTAGAGTGGACAATTGATCCGGCTATAGCAAATATTAGTGGAGATATAACAACTAATTTTACTGCTAAAAGTGATTTAAACACGGTTACCTTCGATTTAAAATTTAATATGAAAGTTACAAAAGTTAGTCAAGATGGAGCAGATTTATCCTTCACACAAAATACAAATGACGAATTGGTTATTGCACTTTCTACACCGCTATCTCAAGGGCAATCTAGTGCAGTAAAAATAACTTATAGTGGGACTCCTTCTTCTACTGGTTTTGATTCTTTCGAACAATCTACCCACAACGGGGATCCTGTTATTTGGACGCTTTCTGAGCCTTATGGTGCAAAAGATTGGTGGCCTTGTAAACAAGATTTGAATGATAAAATTGATGTTATCGATGTATTTATTACAACACCACAATTTAATGCTTCAAATGAAGAATATATTGTTGTAAGTAATGGTTTGGAGCAAAGTCAATCAGTAAACGGTTTTAATAAAACAACACATTTTAAACATCAACACCCTATACCTGCTTATTTGATAGCCTTTGCTGTTACCAATTATAATGTGTATTCGCATACGGTTGCCAATAATGGCAGTCCTTTTGAGATTGTAAATTATGTGTATCCTGAAAGTTTAACGTCTGCTCAGAGTCAAACTGGTGTAACTGTTGATATTATGAACTTATATACTAGTTTGTTTGAAGAATATCCTTTTGCAGACGAAAAATATGGGCATGCCCAGTTTGGATGGGGTGGTGGTATGGAACATACTACCGTTTCATTTATGGGTAATTTTAATAGAAGTCTTATAGCACACGAGTTGGCACATCAATGGTTTGGTGATAAAATTACCTGTGGTAGTTGGAAAGACATTTGGCTTAATGAAGGTTTTGCTACTTATCTAAACGGATTAACTATAGAAAGCTTAGATGGTGAAACTGCCTTTAAAAGTTGGAGGATAAATTCTGTAAATAATATTACCTCTCAGTCAGGCGGTTCGGTTTATCTGTCGGATCAAGATACTACTAGCGTAAGTAGAATTTTTAATGGTCGTTTGTCTTATACTAAAGGCTCGATGGTATTGCATATGCTTAGAAAAAAGCTGGGTGACACCAATTTTTTTAAAGGATTGCAAAATTATTTGGCCGATCCTAACTTAGCCTATAGTTATGCTAAAACACCAGATTTAATTGCTCATATGGAATCTGCTAGTGGCGAAGATCTAAATGAATTTTTTAATGATTGGATTTACGATCAAGGTTATCCAAGCTATGCAATTATATGGTATCAACCTCAAGCCAATCAGCTTAAAATTACTGTAAATCAAAGCCAAAGTCACTTTTCAGTAAATTATTTTGAAGCTTCTTTGCCGGTTAGAGTTAAAGGTGTGGGTGGAGAAATTTTAGATTTAATTTTAAAGAACACTTTTGATGGTGAGGAGTTTACAGAAACGATCAATTTTGAGATATCAGCAGTAGAAATAGATCCTGAAATACATTTAATTTCCAAAAATAATAGTGCCGTTTTGGGTGTTGAAAATGAGGTTTTGTCATCTAAAATTAAGATCTATCCTAATCCTGTAAAGAATGAATTAATACTTCAAAAACCTAGCCATATTAATATTGAGAATATTACAATTTATAATAGTTTAGGTCAGGTTGTAAGTAAGTTAAATAATAACGATACGGTTAATGTATCATGGCTGACCAATGGCTTACATTTTCTTAGCATACAAACAGATCAAGGTGTTTTGTATAAATCCTTTTTAAAAAATTAATGCAATAATGATGCATTCAATTCTTGATAATGCTTTACTTAAAGCCAAACTGCTAACAATAAATAAAGATTCAAAAATTATTTTTTTTAGTGATTTGCATAAGGGAGACAATAGTTATGCGGATGATTTTACTCATAATATGGAAATTTATCAATATGCTATTAGAAAATATTATGATAAAAAGTATACCTATATAGAATTAGGAGATGGCATAGAGCTTTGGGAAAATTATACATTTGAACCTATATATAAAGCTCATAAAAGCACTTTTGAATTGTTGAAGTTATTTTATAATGACAATAGATTGTATATGATTTGGGGTAATCATGACATGATTTTTGGAGATCCAATTACGGTTGAAAAAATGTTGTATAAAGTTTTTCCTCCTAAAAATATAAAACAAAAAGAACGTCTTTTTAATTTACAATATCATGAAAGTATGTTATTACAAATTGAAAATACGGACAAAACAATATTCTTAATTCACGGACATCAAGCAGATTGGTTTAACTATAGGTTTTGGAAAGTGAGTAGATTTTTTGTACGGTATTTTTGGAAACCATTACAAAAATGGTTCAATGTAAAAGACCCTACAAGTCCGGCTAAAAATTATAAGAACCTTATTAAGGTAGAACAAAAATTAAAAGATTGGATAATAAAGAATAATAATCAGATGGTAATTGCCGGACATACTCACAGACCAAGATTTCCTGACCCAGGACTATTACCATATTTTAATGATGGTAGTTGTGTTCATCCTAATTCAATAATAGGCATGGAAATTGAAAATTTAGAAATCGCTATGGTTAAATGGCATTTTCAATCTGATGCTAATGGTAATAGTCATATCGTAAAAACTGTATTGGCAGGACCTCAACCATTAGACTTGTATTTATAGTAAGTATAGTTTTAAAAACATCAGGCATATAGAATTACGTAAACTTGATTGTGTTGCCTCAAATAGTTATCAATTTTATAAGCAATTGCATAAGTTAGGTTAGATAATCAAAAAATGGCTATCTTTATAAAACAGTTTACCAAATGAATGAACCAATACATGATGAGAAAATAAATAGGGTTTTATTAAAACCTCGTTTTAAAATGCTATTTGATGAAAGTCAAGAAGAGATTTTAGGAAAATTTAAAGAGAACATTGATGATAAAAATTGTAAATACTGTTCTAAAATTTCTGGCAATCATATTTTCTTAGATGTTCCTAAAGATGAGGATCATTTTTGGTCACCTCAATTGCAAGTTGAGGTAGTAAAAAATGAAGAAAATAAAACCGTTGTAAAAGGTATTCTTGGACCTAAGCCACAAGTCTGGACTTTCTTTATGTTTATTCATTTTGCAGTAGCTGTTGCTTTTGTTGTGTTTTTTGTGATGTTTTATGTAAGATGGAGCTTAGACGGTGATTTTCAATTGGCAAAATATATGATGATAGGATTGCCAATTCTTTGGATAATATTATATTTTATTGGACAGTCTGGAAAAAAATTAGGATATAAACAAATGGTTGAATTAGATGATTTTATGATGAAAACACTTGAAAAAAAATAGTTGGTTTTCCTGATGCTCGTTAGATTTTTTTGGAACCTATTTTATGCAAAATGTTTTTCGAATTATTCTAAATAGAAAACACCAACTAGTTCTATCTATAAATTATCAATAATTTTTTCCATTTCTTGCTGTAATTCTAATGCTTTGTCTTTTGCTTTTTGAGCATAATTTTTTTCATTAGATGCATAAATAATTCCCCTTGATGAGTTCACCAATAAACCAATTTCATTGGTCAAACCATATTTACATACTTCTTGTAAATTACCACCTTGAGTACCTATGCCTGGGACTAATAAAAAATGATGGGGTACAATTTTTCTAATGGTTTTAAAATATTCCGGTCTGGTAGCACCCACAACATACATTAAATTTTGAGCATTTTTATAAGTCAAAGTCTTTTTTAAGACGGTTTCAAAAAGTTGCTCATTGTTATAAGTTAAGGTTTGAAAATCTAGGCCACCAACATTTGAAGTTAGAGCTAATAGAATTGTGAATTTATTTTCGAAGGCTAAAAATGGTTCTACAGAATCAGAACCCATATAAGGAGTTACAGTGATGGAATCGAAATTCAAATCATCAAAAAAAGCTTTGGCATAACGCGTTGATGTGTTGCCAATATCTCCACGTTTGGCATCGGCAATAGTAAATATATCAGGGTAATTATTATTCAAATAATCAATCGTTTTTTGTAGTGATTGCCATCCTTTTATACCATAGGCTTCATAAAATGCCATATTTGGTTTATAGGCAACCGCCAAATGATGAGTAGCCTCAATAATCTGTTTGTTGAATTCAAAAATAGGATCTTCGAGCTTATGTAAATGTGTTGGAATTTTATCCATATCAACATCTAAACCTATGCATAAAAATGATTTTTTAAGTCGAATCTGTTCAATGAGTTGCTCTTTTGTCATAAAAATCAATAAATTTTTACAAAAATAAGGATTAATAACAGATTATTTGAATGAATATATAAATCTGAAGAAACCAGTAAGAAAATGTACCAGATAATTAATTTTTAAACAGCTTTAAATTATATTTGCTCTTAGATTGATATAAACTATAAACTTAACAAAATGAGAGATAAAATTGTAGCCGGTAATTGGAAAATGAACAAAACTTTACCTGAATCTAAGGCCTTGATTAAAGACATTAAAAATGCTATTAAAAATGAAGAGCTGCAAAATATTAGAGTTATAGTGGCTCCTACATTTGTAAATTTAAGATCAGCTGTTAAGAAAGCGAAAAAATCTGTTGTAGAAATTGCGGCTCAAAATATGCATCAGGCAGATAGTGGAGCTTATACCGGAGAAATATCTGCGGAAATGTTGAAAAGTATTGGTGTTAAGATAGTAATTTTAGGACATTCAGAACGTAGAGAATATTTTGGTGAGACAGACAGTTTATTGTCTAAAAAAGTAGATCAGGCTTTGAATAGTAAATTGGAAGTTATTTTTTGCTTTGGAGAAGTTTTAGAAGATAGAAAAAGCGAAAACCATTTTAAAATAGTTGAATCTCAATTAAAGAATGGTCTGTTTCATTTAAGGGAAAAAGACTGGAAGCATATTATTTTGGCTTATGAGCCGGTTTGGGCTATTGGCACCGGAGAAACTGCAAGTCCGGAACAAGCTCAAGAAATGCATAAGCTTATCAGAAAGTTAATTGCTGAAAACTATAACCAATCAATAGCAAATGATGTTTCTATACTTTATGGAGGTAGTGTAAAACCTACTAATGCAAAAGAGATATTTTCTAAAGAAGACGTTGATGGAGGGTTGATTGGAGGAGCTGCTCTTAAGGCTGATGATTTTGTTGCACTAATTCAGGCTATAAAGTAATTTTTTTTTCATCTTTTGTTAGATATTTTTAACCTATCAGTTAGGTCATAATCAACTACTCATAGAATTTAAGGTTGTTATTCATTGAATCTTTATTATTTTCTAATAAATTGGAAAGAAATAAGGCTTCTATAAACTAATTATTTATGATATACTTAGCTTTTAATTTTATTGTTTCTCCATTACAACCCACAACAGAAATTTTGATTGCTGAATTAGGTTATGCGGGCTTTGAAAGTTTTGTAGAAAATGAAAATGGCGTAACCGCATATATTCAAAAGGTGGAGTATCATGAGCATATACTTGAAGATATTTATGCCTTAAAAAATGAGGAATTTCAAATATCATTTACTAAAGAAGAAATTGATCAAGTAAATTGGAATAGTGAATGGGAAAAAAATTTCAATCCAATTGAGGTAGATAACCTAGTCAGTATTCGAGCTCCTTTTCACCCCCGAAGCCTCGGGGTCAATTTAAAATATGATATTGTTATCGAGCCAAAAATGAGTTTTGGCACTGGTCATCATGAAACTACACATATGATGGTGCAACATTTATTGGCTTTAGAATTAAAGGACAAAAAAGTTTTAGATATGGGTTGCGGTACAGGTATCTTGGCCATTTTTGCAGAAATGAAAGGAGCAAACCCCATTGAGGCCATAGATATTGATAATTGGTGCTATGAGAATTCCTTAGAAAATATTTATCGAAATCATTGTCAACATATCTCAGTTTACCAAGGAGATTCGTCATTATTAATCAACAAAAATTATGACATCATCATAGCAAATATCAATAGAAATATTTTATTGAATGATATCAAAACGTATGCCCAATGTCTTAATGATAATAGTGTATTATTATTAAGTGGATTCTATCAAGAAGATATACCTCTTATCGATACTGAAGCTTCAAAATACAACTTGAAACTTGATTCGATTATTGAAAGAAATAATTGGGTATCAGTTAAATACAACTTCTAAGTTATTCCAATTTTAAACTAGTGGTTTATGGTGAATTTTAAAATTCACCATTTTCTCTATTGACTTTGCTTATCTAAAACTTTACATTTACCAAGACTAATATGCTTAAATATTGTCGCTAACTTTTATATTAACTAAAACTATTTAAAAATGAAAAAAAATGTAATTACAATTTTCGTAATGGCAATTGCCTTAATCTTTGTTTCTTGTCATAAAGATGAAGTTTTAATTGAAGAGCAAGCTGTTAATCAGGAATTTCCTGAAATAACCAAAAAGCTAGAAGCCATGCACTTTAATACTAACGACATTGAAAAGATTGATTTTCAGTTACCTGATGGGTCATTTCAAGAAATGTTCAGGGTAGAAGGTGATATTATGTTTAGTAGAGCTCAAATTGAGAATATGAAATTAGGTGGTGGAATTACAACTAAACAATATCGTACTAACAATCTGGTAAGTAATGGTGTAATTACTATTATTGGCTATACCGGTGGTGGAGGTTTTGGCCTTTCAAGTAAAGAACGTACTGCTTTACAATGGGCAGTTAATAATTATAATAGATTGAATTTAGATATTAGTTTTTCACTTTCTTATGGAACTAATTATCAATCTAAAGATATGGTTGTGTACCATAACCCTAATGAATCAGGAGCAGGTGGTTCTGCAGGTTTTCCAAGTGGTGGAAGCCCTAATAAATTTGTGCAAATTTATGGCCTAAATTCCTATAATACCAATGTAGTTGAACATGTAATTACGCATGAGGTAGGCCATTCAATAGGTTTTAGACATACAGATTGGTGGAGTCGCCAGAGTTGTGGTCAAAATTCTAATGAAGGGACAGCTGGTGTAGGTGCTGTTCATATTCCGGGAACGCCAACAGGATATGACGCTACTTCTATTATGTTAGCCTGTTTTGGGTCTGATGAGGATGGTGAGTTTAATGGAAATGATATAACCGCTTTAAGATATATGTATTAGATTTTGAGTTTGTTAATTTGTAAAAGAGGAAGCTTCAAAAGATTCCTCTTTTATTTTTTATTTACAATGTAAAAATATTTTTTTAAATTTGTTGTCATAATGAGTACAAAAGAAAAAATAAAAGAAGATGTTGATGTGCTTGCACAAGATGTAAAACAACATGAAATTATTTTGTTTAACGATGATGTTAACACTTTTGAATTTGTAATTGATTCTTTAATTAAAGTTTGCAATCACTCTTCAGAGCAGGCCGAACAATGTACATACTTAGTGCATTATAAAGGTAAATGTGCAGTGAAAACTGGTGAATATGATGAATTGAAACCTCGTTGTACTAAATTATTGAATTTAGGACTTTCCGCTGAAATCGTTTAAAAGAATATTTAAACCTAAGTTTGATCTAAGATTTATTTACAGTTAAGTTAAATTTCTATTCAATCCGAGGACGGATTTTAGAAAGATTATCTAGCTAGTTTGAAAAAATTTATCAAACCCATAGGAAATGCAAATAAAAGATAATCTTTCATGCATTTTTTTGAAATATCAAGATATTACTCACTAATTCTCTATTTTTTAAAGGGGAGTTCGTCATGTGCTTTGCAGTTTCTTCAAATATTACCTTCTATTTACCTTCTGTTCATTATCCCTAGGTCGAACTCAGGTTTTAAGAATTATTTTCTTCAAACTACATAATTTATTATTATTAATTATTCAATATCTAGCTTAATTGGTTATTTTGTTTTAGGAATATTTAATTAAGTTTTATTTATTAATTACATTTGTAACGATATAAAATAACTTGAAATAAAAAATATTATGGCTTTTGATATTGATATGATTAAAGGGGTATACAACAGGATGAAACAAAATGTTGATAAAGCTCGAGAGATAATAGGAAAACCACTAACGCTTTCTGAAAAAATATTATACAATCACCTTTGGGATAAAAACTTAGAGAAAGGATTTATTAGAGGTAAGGACTATGTTGATTTTGCCCCAGATAGAATTGCGTGTCAAGATGCAACAGCACAAATGGCTTTATTGCAATTTATGCAAGCCGGTAAAAGTAAAGTTGCTGTTCCGACAACTGTGCATTGCGATCATTTAATACAAGCTAAGATAGGTGCAGATAAAGATTTACAAAATGCAATTAATACCTCGAGTGAAGTATTTAATTTTTTGGCTTCAGTTTCTAATAAATATGGTATTGGTTTCTGGAAACCCGGAGCTGGAATTATACATCAAGTAGTACTTGAAAATTATGCCTTTCCAGGTGGTATGATGATTGGAACAGATTCTCATACAGTAAATGCAGGAGGTTTGGGTATGGTAGCCATTGGTGTTGGGGGTGCGGATGCAGTAGATGTTATGGCGGGAATGCCATGGGAATTAAAATTTCCTAAATTAATTGGTATAAAATTAACGGGTAAATTAAGTGGCTGGTCTTCTCCAAAAGATGTTATATTAAAAGTTGCTGGTATTTTAACCGTAAAAGGAGGTACCGGTGCCATTGTTGAGTATTTTGGTGAAGGAGCTACATCTATATCTGCTACAGGAAAAGGAACAATTTGTAATATGGGTGCCGAAATAGGTGCTACTACTTCTACTTTTGGCTATGATAAATCAATTGAGAGGTACTTACGTGCAACTAAAAGAGATGAAGTTGCAGATGAAGCTAATAAAATTGCTGAGTATTTAACAGGCGATAAAGAAGTTTATGAAAATCCTGAAAAGTATTTTGATCAAGTTATTGAAATCAATTTATCTGAATTGAAACCATTATTGAATGGTCCATTTACTCCAGATCTGGCAACACTTGTAGGGTCTGATATGACAAAAAAAGCAACAGAAAACGATTGGCCTTTAAAGGTTGAATGGGGTTTAATTGGTTCTTGTACCAATTCGTCTTACGAAGATTTGTCGCGTGCAGCATCTATTGCTAAACAAGCAGTAGATAAAGGTATTGTGGCTAAAGCTGAATTTGGTATCAATCCTGGGTCAGAACAAGTAAGATATACCGCAGAAAGAGATGGTTTACTTCAAATTTTTGAAGATTTAGATGCAAAAATATTTACCAATGCCTGCGGCCCTTGTATTGGCCAATGGGCTAGAGAAGGAGCTGAAGACCAACCTAAAAATACTATAGTACATTCGTTTAATAGAAATTTCTCCAAACGAGCTGATGGCAATCCTAATACACATGCATTTGTAGGTTCTCCAGAAATGGTAGCAGCTATTGCAATTTCTGGAAAGTTAGATTTTAATCCCGTGACTGATACTTTAATCAATCAAGATGGTATAGCAGTTAAATTTGATGAACCAACAGGTTTTGAGTTACCACCCAAAGGTTTTGAGGTTAAAGATCCCGGTTATGTTGAAGCCATAAAAGATGGCTCAAGTATTAAAATCACCGTTGATCCAAGTTCCAAACGGTTACAATTATTAACACCATTTGAGCCTATAGTTGGAAATGTATCAGGAGCAAAATTATTGATAAAAGCCTTTGGAAAATGTACAACCGATCATATTTCAATGGCCGGACCCTGGTTACGTTTTAGAGGTCATTTAGATAACATTTCTAATAATATGCTGATAGGTGCAGTTAATGCTTTTGGTAAAGCTACTAATAAGGTTAAAAATCAATTAACAGGTGAATTTGGTACTGTGCCAGATGTTGCCAGAGCTTATAAAAAAGCAAATGTTTCTTCAATCGTTGTTGGAGATCATAATTATGGCGAAGGGTCTTCAAGAGAACATGCTGCTATGGAACCACGTCATTTGGGTGTTGTTGCAGTAATTGTAAAATCGTTTGCCCGTATCCATGAAACAAACCTTAAAAAGCAAGGTATGTTAGGATTAACTTTTACTAATGAAGCAGATTATGATTTAATACTAGAAGATGATACTTTTAACTTTACTGATTTAGCAGATTTTACTGCCGGTAAACCTTTAACATTAGAAATTGTTCATACAGATAATTCTAAAGATGTTATTAAGTTAAATCACACTTATAATGAAGGTCAAATAGCTTGGTTTAAAGAAGGTTCTGCATTAAATTTAATTAAGAAAGAAAACGCATAAATTATGTCCTATTCCTATCCTTTCCTTACGGAATGCGAGGGAGGTAAGGTTTAGAAAGATACTCTAAAAGAAAAGTTAGGTGTAAATCCTAAAGAATATGTTTTAATTTCTTTGACGGTATTAGTATCATCAATACTATAATAACTGTTGATCGTATTTTTTTTGTCTAATAGATTTAAAACGGAAAGTCCGGCTTGAGCTTTTATTCTATCAGAAAAACGAAAATCATAAATAGCAGAAGCATCTATCCTCATATATGCATCTAAGTTGCTACTGTTGGCTTCTTGATAATTGATCGTATTATTGACAATCTCATTACCTACAACTGGATTTGTTGTTGGTTTGCCACTACGCCAATTTGCTCCGGCAGAAAGTTTTAATTTATTAAAATTATATCCTGTTGCTAATGAAACGGTGTGTGTTATATCAAAATTACTTGGAAAATTATGATCCTCCAATTCATAGAAAACATAATTATTATCAGCAAAAGAATAGCCTAGCCAAGTATTAATTTTGTTAAATTTATGATTGATTATGAATTCAAAACCTTTAACATTATAACTGCCATTTGAATCTGTAAATTCATATTGATTCCTAAAGCCTTGACTTTGAGTTGTAATACCGTCAATTTCTTTGTAATAGATTTCAGTATTGATCTTTAACCCGTCATAATTGTAATTTGATCCGATAGAAATTTGCTTACTCTTTAAGATGGGAATGTTCTCATTATTCGATAAGGTCCAACGGCGACTCTCAATACCTAAAAAATTATTTCTAAAGTCATTTACCAGGGTAGTGGTTTGATTTTTAAATTCTCCTAAGATCTCAAATGTTATTTTTTCATTTAATCTATAATTGAAATTCAATCTGGGTTCTATCAAATACTTTTTAAATGAGGATAAATAGTTCACTCGAGCACCTAAATTGATATTGATATTTCCTTCTTCAGAACTATAGGAAACGGTAGAAGATAAGGCATGAGTTGTAACAGTTCTTTTAACTACAGTATCTAGAACCGGAAAGTTAATTTTATCGGCATTTGTAATTTCAGTTTGTTTAAAATGGTAACCATGAAAGATAGAAAAATAATCATTTACAATATATCTAGAATTTAGATCTAGACCACTTTCAACAATTTCGTTTTTTTGAGTTAAAATAAGTTCTTTAATAATATCAACATTCGTTCCGTCTAATTTATAATTAGTTGCATAAAGTTGTGCAGTTGTTTTAAATTTATCGCTCCATGTTCTTTTATATGCTATACCTCCTGCTAAATTACTTTGATCTAAAGAGCTTTCTCGTGATGACGTTAATCCACCGCCAAAAGCGTTTTCACTAATAGTGAGATTATTATTGAGATTTAAAAAATTAATTCTGATTTGATCCTTTTTAGAAATTTTGTACAACCATCTTAAACTCACATCGTAAAAATCAAATTTTTCGTCGGTACTATTTGTGTTGTTAGTGCTTAAGACAACATCGGTATTTTGAAATGCCCTATCAAAATATTGGGTATATGTTGGGGTGTTTAAGTAATCATTAATAGAAGTTCTTGAAGCAATTTGTAAAGATGATTTTTTATGAATGGGAATATCAACAAAAGCATCTAAGTTTATAAAATTTAAACCAATTTCTGTATGTAAAACTTTGTTTACACTTTGATCCGTTTGCATATCTATGGTTCCAGAAATCCCGTCAGTATAAGGAGTTGGCGTTCCATTTTTGTAAAGTTTTACTTTTTTGGTAATACGCGGATTGACAGCTGATATGAGTCCGAAAAAATGACCTGATTGGTAGAGCTTAATACCATCCCATTGAATTAAATTTTGATCATGTGTACCACCTCTTACATTAATGTTTGAAACAGTTTCGTCTATACTCTGTACACCAGATATGGCTTGTATTGTTTGTAGAACATCCGTTTCTATGAGTCCGGGTACTGTACCAAAATTCTTATAATTTATGGTTATACTACCATCCATAACCTTATTAATACCATCAGTTAAATAGTTGGTCAATA